>Ga0137415_10003290_pt1 | contig 16058 bp, 14 predicted proteins | sample CZODoug3_1_1_16f_FD_183082 | JGI IMG/M metagenome (GOLD analysis project Ga0137415, IMG submission 183082) | Vadose zone soil fungal communities from Angelo Coast Range Reserve, California, USA - CZODoug3_1_1_16fungal (Hybrid Assembly) | ecosystem: Environmental > Terrestrial > Soil > Vadose...
TCCAGTCGATCGCGTAGCGTCGTGAGTCCACCGCCCGCCCATCAAGAATGACAACTCCGCGCCGATGATGATTGTCCCGATCATTACTGGGCCCATCGGCTGCAAGCCAGCTTGCTCCTTCTACCGGCGGCCCGAGCACATGCAACTCAGTGTGATGTGTAGCGATGACCGCGCCTTCCGCTGCTGAGTCGACCGTGCTCACATGATGAAGCAGTCTGTCCGGAATACGTGAGCTGCGGTCGAACGCTACTGACATAAAAGCGATGGCGCTCTGGCCATCGGCGATTACGAGCCTTTCTTTGCGGTCAGAAAGGGTCTTGCCGCCCAGAGGCTGCAACATGGCTTCGAGTTGCTCTGCCTCGAAGGTCGCAATCGGTTGGGTAGCTCCCGTATCTGCGTCGAGCACCTCAATACGATTCAGGGAGAGAGGAGTTGTCCCGAAGTTCGTCAGATGCAACTCGTACATGACATAGAAATGCGGTCCGCTTGGGAATGCTGTGGGTTCGAATGGCACGCGCATCTCGAGCTGTGGTGGCCAGGGAGCGGGCTTGACCGCCGAATTTTTGTTATCGGATCGCAGATTCTGCGCTTGAGAATTGCCTGTCAACCGGTCGTCCGGTTGGGCAATGGTAGGACATGAGCAAAGGGAAGCAGCCCCGAGAAGGATTAACAAACGCATGCTCATGGTACGCAATTGGCGACCACGAAGTTCCTCATTCTGGTTGGATGGCTGACCATTCGGAACTCTAATCGTCAGATTACGCGGTTAAGTCCCGCACGCATAATCGGATACTGATGTCATAACGACGCCGGCCTCGCAACGGCCCGAGTAGACTGTTTCGGTGTTCACCCTAACAGCGCTCGAGCCGAAGGAGGCCTCGATCACCAGGTAGGCCATCCATCGGAGATCCGCAAAGCGGAGACCGCAAGCAGAAACACGATCGGCGGGATGCGGCTTTGCTGTTGAAGTTACAAATAGAAAACCGCTTTCCCTCGATTTGGATGCCTTCGAGCGAACTGCGAGATCTGCGCACGCTGCTCATGCACCGTCACCAGTGGGTGCGTATGCGGACGCGAGTGCAGAAACACGCTGCTAGCCATGGCCATCGGTCGCGGCCTGCGGCGAGGCAAGGCCCTGTGGAGCCAAACAGGCCAACACGCGATCAAATCGTTGCCGTTGCCGCCTATCGGCGCACCGAGCTGCAGGACTTGTATCAAAAGTTGGACGCGCAGATCGAGGAACTGGATAAGCGCGTGGGCGACCAAGCCTTGCAGCGTCCTGGGGCCAAGCTGTTGATGAGCCACCCGGGAGTGGGACCGGTCACGGCATTGGCCACCGATGTGTTTTTGGGTGACCCAGCGCGGTTCGCTGATGGCAAAGCAGTGGTGAGCTACGTGGGGATGATTCCGAGCGAATACTCCAGCGGCGGTCAGCAGCGGCTCGGCGGGCTGAGCAAGCAAGGTAACCCATTCCTGCGGTTTCTCTGGTGCGAGGCAGCCGTACACGCCGTACGCCGAGATCCAGAGTTGCAGCGCTTCTACCGGCGCAAGCTGGCACAGAAGGGATGGGGTAAAGCGAGAGTCGCCGCAGCTCGCAAGCTCGGGATCCGGCTGTGGATCATGTTGCGCGAGCAGATCGATTACCAAGAGTTCTGTCGCCGCGGCCAGACGCGGCAGAAAAACAGTGGTGCCTGTGCGGGGATGCCACAAGTGGGTCATAGTCCTGCGAGGCAGTGACCTGCTAGAGGCCGGGCTTGCCTGCCACCGGCCGCCACTCGTTTAGCCTAGAACTACACTCATGGGCGAAATGTAATCTGGATTTTATTCTCTTACGGAACACTGACAACTGATCACTGAGAACTGCTACACAGCTTCGCCAGCGCCTCCGCCAGCACCAGGGTCCCTCGCGCAATATCTTCCGGCGCAGCGTACTCATCCGGCCGATGGCTGTAACCATTCCGGCAGGGAATAAACAGCATCCCAGTCGGAGCGATCCGCGAAATAAAAAGGGAATCGTGATACGCCCGGCTGACCATTTCCAGAAAAGGGAATCCATGTTGTCGGCAGGAATCCGAAAGGGCCGCCCGCACTTCAGGAGCGCAAACCGCAGGTGCATCAGCGTTGAGTATCTCAGATTGAATCGAGACATGGCGCTCTACTGCAATATTATGCGATGCACGCTCGATCGTTTGCATCACTGCATCGCGCCGCGTGAGATCGGTATCGCGAACGTCGAGCGTAATTCGCACGCGGCTCGGGATACTATTCACTGCACCTGGAAAAACGTCGCAAACGCCGACAGTGGCAACGGTATCGGCTGCGCCGCTCGTGCGCGCCGCATTTTCGACAACGAGAATCAACTCGGCCGCCGCGCAAAGCGCGTCCTTGCGATCCGCCATCAGCATTCCACCGGCGTGCCCGCCCGCACCTGCTATCGAAATGCGAAGGCTCGCCGGCGCTGCGATGCTTTTCACAATTCCGAGCGAAGTCCGCGCGCGTTCGAGCAGCGGACCTTGCTCGATGTGCAACTCCACGAATCCCTTGTAATAGCCTTTTGCGAGTTTCACATCCTGAAGGTTTCCGTTGAAGCCCGCTTTCCGGCGAACTTCGTCCACCGTTTCGCCGTCGCGATCCTTCAATTTGCCAGCGGCGTCAGCCGAGAGAGTTCCCGAAAGCAATCGGCTCCCCAGGCAGCCGATGCCGAATCGCGTCGGCTCTTCCGTGGCGAATATGAGAAGTTCAATCGAGTTCTTGGCGCGGAATCCGCCCCGCTGCAGCGCGCGAATTGCTTCGAGTCCGCCCAGAACTCCAACGACACCGTCGTATTTGCCGGCATTGGGAATCGCATCAATGTGCGAACCAGTGCCGACGGCAGGTGCCGCAGGATCGGCTCCGCTCCACCGCGCGAAAATATTTCCGATGGCATCCTGTCGCACGGCGAGACCGACTTCTTGGCAGCGCGCGATCATCCAGGCGCGCGCCTTCAGATCCGTGGGAGTGAAAACAATTCGCGTGACCGCGGGAGGCTCCGCGTCCGAAATGGCGGCCAACGTCTCAATTTCTGATCTCAGCCGCTGCTGATCAATTTCCAATTTCATTTTTTAGATTCGCGAGAGGATGCCGGTTCCAGTTCTTGTAAATCAAATATTTTGCGGGTACTTTCCCGATAGCCCCAAACCATTGCGGGCACCACGGTCCCATCCAGATGAAATCACCGGCGGTGACCGGATACCACGAATCGCCCAGCCGGTAGATGCCGCCCCCTTCGAGCATGATCAGTCCGTGTTCCATCACGTGCATTTCCACCATGCTGAGCGAGGCGCCAGGCTGGTACACCATGGTGTTCACCGCAAAATCAAACTGCGGCTCGTCGGGCAGCAGGCACTTGACCTGTAAATCGGAATCGCCATCGAGCGCGTGCGAAGAAACCGCATCTTCGTTGGAGACCAGCAGGCGTTGCGGCTCGGTTTTCTCTAGCCGCTCGTAGTGCTTTTCAATGACGGCAACACGGCTCTTTTTCTTGGCGGCCACTCGGTGGGAAAAACCCTCGGACAAATAGGCATAGCCGCGCGCGCCCAGTTCGTGCCGCTTGCCTTCGGTTTCCAGCGTCACCACCCCTTCCGTCACATAGAGAAAACGCTGCGCGGACGTATTTCCCAATTCGCCTTTCGGTTCAAATTCGACGGTGTATTCCGTGAACCCTGCACCAAGCGCGGGGCCAACGTGAACGATCGCGGAAGCATTCTTCATGCCGGGCAGAGCGGTGCGCACAAAAGTATCGGGAGTGAGTAGCAGGTGATTGCGTTGATGAGAGCTGCGCGTTTGACCGAGATTATGCATCGCACGTCCTTCCCAGAAATTCCTGCGAAGCCGCAAGCTGCGTCAGCAAATGCTGTCCGCACTCGAGCGCTCTCGCGACGTCGTCCAGATGCACGGATTCCGCCGGATCGTGGCTGATGCCCCCGGGCGTGCGCAAAAAAATCATCGCCGCGGGAAATTTTTCCGCCAGGATCATGGCATCGTGTCCCGCGCCGCTGGCCATGCGATGGGGCTCGCAACCCGCTTTTTGCATGGCATGCTCGATCTGCTCCGTCAGAAAAGGATCCATTGCCACGGCATGCTGGGCGAGGAGCGTCCGCCACTTCACGGTCACGCCGCGCCGCGCGGCGATTGACTCCGCGTGCCGAATCAACTCATCCAGCGCTTCGGTTCGCGCACCATCCGAAGCGTGGCGGATGTCCAGCGTGGCGCGCGCTTCTCCAGCAATCACGTTCGTCGCGCCGGGCCTTGCTTCAACGAATCCCACCGTCGCCACGATCCCCGGTGTGCTCTGTGCCAGGCTCTCGACGGCAAGGATCCATTCCGCAGCCGCGGCAAGCGCATCGTGCCTCAGATTCATCGGCGTCGTGCCGGCGTGGTTCGCCTGCCCGGAAAACGTGAACTCCAAACGGTTCTGTCCAACGATGGCTTCCACGACTCCCAGCGGTCGCCCTAAATTTTCCAGCACCGGTCCTTGCTCGATATGAAATTCGATGTATCCCAAAACATCATCTCTCAGCACCGCTTTGGAAATCTCATTCGGGTTCAACCCAAAATCCTGAATCGCCTTCCGAACGGAAATTCCGCGCTCATCTTTGCGGTCGAGAAGTTCGTCATCCACTCGTCCCACCAGCGCGCGGCTCCCGATGAACGGAACTCCAAACCGCACTCCCTCTTCTTCCGAAAAGCCCACCACCTCGATCCCAAACGGCAGCTTCATCCCCTCAAGAGATTCCACCAGCCCAATCGCGAGCACGACACCCAATATCCCGTCGAAAGCTCCCGCATTCGGCACCGTGTCCAGATGCGATCCCACCAAAATCCGCGGAACTCCCGGCGACACTCCCGGATAAAATCCCCGCAAATTTCCAACCGCATCCACCGACACGCTCATGCCCAGAGCTTTCATCCAGGAAGAAACTTCCCGGTGGCAATCATGCATCGGAGTCGAAAGAAATGTCCGCCGTGTGCCTCCTGCGTCTTCTGAAAACGTCGCCACCTTTCGGCAGCGCGCGATCACCGTTTCCGCGAGTTGTGTAAATCCACCGGTCGTCAGCACTGAACTCTGCCTTCGCTCACAACACGAGGTTCGCCGAACTCAAAACTCGCGAATCAATTTCGCCGCTCCCCATCCCGCAACCACGAGAGCCAACATGATTTCCCAGCCGTACCGGTTTCCATAAGTCGCGACCGGATAATGATTGCTCAACATCAGAAAGACGACTGGGACGGCCATGAACGTATTGTGCTTCGACCGCAACTTGGCCTGCGCGCCTAGCGACGCATCGAACTTCTCGCCCGCTGCCGCCGCCGCGATCATCCCGCGCTGCGCCGGAAGAATGCGCATCCACACGTTCAGAGTCATGATGGTCCCGAAGATCGCTCCCACGTGGATGTACGCGGCGCGGCCGCTGAACACGTGCACCAATCCCCAGGCCACCGCCGCCGTCATCACCAAACCAAATCCCGCGAACGCAGCTTGCGACTTTCCGAGCGGTGACCGCACGGCGAAATCGTAAATCAGCCAGCCGACAATCATTGCAGCAACTCCGATCGCGACGCCCGCCGTCTTGGAAATGTCCGCAACATCCGGATCGATCAGCCCATCCCCCAGGTAATACACAAGAACAAGGAGAATCACGCCGGCCACCCACGTCATCAGCGCTTCCCAGCGAAACCAGTGGACCTGCTCCGGCGCCACGCCCAGCGACTTTTGTTTCTCGACGGTGTAAAAGCCTCCGCTGTGCACCATCCACACCGCCGAAGCCGTCCCGTTCGCGGCCGCTTTCTTCTCGAGCTTTCCAAACTGGCCGTCGAGCCACGTGAAGTAGTACGTCTGCCCGACCCACATGATTCCCGCGAAAACGTGAAACCACCGCACGCTGAGGTTCAGCCATTCTCGGATCGAAGAACTCATCTCAACTTCCTCGGTACGTCGTGTAGCAGTTGGGACTCAGCAGCAGCGGAATGTGCAAGTGCGATTCACCGCTCCGAACTTGAAACGTGATCTCCACAACCGTATACAATCCTTCCACGCCGCAAGCGGCGAAGTAGCTCGCGATGTCAAACGTAAGGCGATGCGTTCCTGCCTTGAGCGTTGCACCTTCCGGCAACAATTGGCTGCATCTTCCGTCCTGATCGGTTTGCGCGGAGGCAAGCAACACCCATTTGCCGGAAGAACTCTGACGTTCCAGGCGCACCGGCACACCAGAGGCAGGCTTGCCCTTTGCCGTATCCAGAACGTGCGTAGAAATTTGGCTCATCCCGTGATCCATTTTCTTAGGCGGATGCGCATGATTTGCCGCTGCTCCTCGGCTGCCTGCTGCAGTTCCGTTGCCTCATCATTGTGCAACCGCCGCCGCAGAATCTCCAGGATTTCGCTGGCGGATTTTCCGGTTGCGCAAACTATAAAAATCCGCCCAAACTTTTGCTCGTATTCGCGATTGCCCCACTTCAGCGCCATCTTTACAGCCTCGTCGGCCGTTGCAGCCTGCTGTTGTTCTTGTGCGGACCAGGCCGAAGATTGCGCAGGGGCATCTTCTTCCGCGCGTGGGTCGCCGATTCGCGGATGACTCCGGAACGCTTCGAGCCAGTCCGCTTCACCAAGACTTCGCCAGATCGCGTCTGACGTTGCGACCAGCGAGGCTTCATCTTGGATCGGCCTTTTCGAGGCCATGCTCGTGGCCCAAGTTCTCGAGCCGCAGCAGGGAAGAATCTCGCGGGCAGCTTCCTCCTGCGGCAAGCCGTTCCAGCGAGCGAGCACCTCGCTCACGCGTTCGCCCCCGCAGCGGCAAGCTTCTCGAGAAACTCGGCGACGAGATTGCCCGCCACGGCAGCCCGATATCGTGCGGTAGAGCGAATATCGTCGATGGGCCGAATCTCTTTCACTGCGCTTTTTCTTGCCGTATCGATCAACGATGGCTCGATCTTTTTTCCCGTGAGCGCGTGCTCCGTTTCATTCAAGTGCAGCGGAATGGGAGCAACGCTTCCAAGCGCGAGACGCACATCCCGAATCGCGCCGCTTGCAATTTGGCCCAAAGCGGCGAGACAAACCTTGGAAATCGCTTGCGCGTTACGGGCCCCAACCTTCCGCGCATACGAAACATATCCGGAAAATCGGCGCGGCAGTGAGATATCTCGAATCAATTCGTCAGCAGCCAGAGCTGTCTGCTTATAGCCCGAGTGAAAGTTTCGATAAGCCACTCGCCGCTCGCCGCGCGCCGATATCAGAGTCACTTCGGCGTCGTAGACAAGCAATGCGGGCAGGGAATCGGCTGCAGGAGAAGCGTTCGCGATGTTGCCCCCAAGCGTTCCGCGATTCTGATTGGCTATTCCGCCAGTCCAGGACGCAGCCGTGGCCAGCAACGGGAATTCCCGCGAAACGATGTCATGCTTGCGCAGCGCGGTATAGGTGCACGCGGCGCCAATGCGGATACTATCCGGAAAAACTTCGATTTGCCGTAGCTCGGGAACATTCCAGATGTTGATCAATTTCCGGTTGGGCAGCTTTCCAGCCGAGTATAAAACCATCACGTCCGTCCCGCCCGCAATGGGCAGCCATTGAGCCGGCTCGCTTGCCAGCAGGGAAAGAACAGACTGCAAATTACCGGGCGAAACGAGTTTATAGTCGGCTGGATCGGATCTCATTTTCGAACTCTTCGCCGCGCTGCCCTCGCCACCGCTTCGAAAATCTGCATGTAACCCGTGCAGCGGCAAAGATTGCCCGCAAGTCCCTCTCGTATCTCTGCCAGCGCGGGCTCCGGATTTTTCTCCAGCAGATGCACCGCAGCAAGAATCATCCCTGGCGTGCAGATGCCGCACTGCGCGCCACCGCATTCCAGGAACGCCTCTTGCAGAGGATGCATCGAGGCATGCGCCGAGATTCCCTCGATGGTATCGATGCTCGCGCCGCATGCTTGCGCAACGGGAACGAGACAACTATTCACCAGCATGCCGTCCAACAGAACGGAACACGAACCGCATTCTCCTTCGCCGCACCCTTCTTTCGTGCCAGTTAACTTCAAGTCGTTCCGCAGCACGTCCAACAATCTTTCCATGGGGTGGGCGAGAAGTTTCTTCGCCTCGCCGTTGACGATAAACGAAACCTCGCACTTCGCGCTCGCCGCTGGTGAGGGTTTCATGCTGTCCCTCGCGTCGAAGAAGGAGCATCTTGCTCAAGAGGCGCGGGCCCCAGCGCCTCAAACAAATCTTCCGGCAGCAGCGGAATCGAACGGAAGCGAATACCGGTCGCATCTTCCACAGCGTTTACGATCGCCGGCGCAGGTCCATCCATGGGAAGTTCTCCGATGCCCTTGGCGCCATGCGCGCCGTGAGCGTTGCCAAGCTCCTCAAAAAACACGCGGATCGGCGGCAAGTCCGCCGAAGTCGGCATGATGTAATTCGTCATCTGATTGTTGATCATGCGGCCGTTCTGCCAGACCACTTTTTCGTAGAGAGCGAAGCCGATCGCCTGCGCCACTCCGCCGGTGATCTGTCCCTCCGCCAAAACCGGGTGAAGAACCTTGCCGACTTCCTGCAGTGCGACGAAGTCGTCCACGGTCACGGCATAAGTCGTCAGATCCACCGTGACTTCCGCAACGTATACGGCCCACGCAAAGGCCGCGTAGGCCTCGCCGCGATATTTTTCATCGTCCCAGTAAACATCGCCAGGCGCTTCATACCGGGCATAAGACTTCAGCGCCCCGTGCGCCGCGATATACTCCCGGCACGCGGCGCGAAATTGTTCTGGAGTGTACTCGTCACCAAGAAGTCCGGTCTTCGTGAGCGTTTCTTTGATTCCCTTAGCCGCCGACTGAACTAGTTTTCCGACAATCATCGCCGTGCGCGATGCCACGGTCGGGCCGCTGTTCGGCACCACCGTCGTGTCCGGCTGCGCGATGGCGACGCTCTCATAAGGAAGCCCCAGCGCCTCGGCCGCAATCTGGCAAAGCACGGTATTGGTTCCTTGGCCAAATTCCGCGCTGGACACCAGCACTCGAACATGGCCTTCGGCGTCGGCTTCCACGCCGACCAGCGAATTCAGATAGCGTTCGCCGGAGCCCGTGAATCCCGCGCCATGCAAAAAAGCTGCGATCCCAATTCCTTTTCTGCGCATTCCACTTTTGTTTTCTTGCGCAAAACGCGTTTTCTTTGCGGCATAGTCAGACAACTCCAGCGCCCGGTTGAGCAAACGATCTAGGTCAATATTTTCTCGAATGGTCTGTTCCGTCGTTGTAGTTTGGCCTGGCTGCAGGAAATTTCGTCGGCGGATTTCGACTGGAGAGATCCCCACGGCTTGGGCGATGCGGTCCATGTGCCGCTCCATGGCAAAGAGGCTCTGCGGCGCGCCAAATCCGCGAAAAGCCCCATGAGGCGGCGTATTCGTTGCCACCGCCTTCGCGCGAATGCGCACACTCGGCCAGTAATAAGGACCGCCCGCGTGAATGGTGCCCCGCGATAAAACCACCGACGACAATGTCGCATACGCTCCGCCATCGATGGTGAACTCGATTTCGCCTCCGAGAATTTTCCCATCTTTGCTAACCGCGGTGCGATGGCGGGTTCGCGAAGGATGCCGCTTCGTCGTTGCCACCATGTCTTCCGTGCGGTCATAGATGATCTTCACCGGTCTGCCGGACTTGATCGCGAGCAGCGCCGCATGCCCCGCGATCATGGACGGATACTCTTCCTTTCCTCCGAAGGCGCCTCCGGTCTCCATCTGCACGACGCGAATCTTGTCTTCGGGAAGGCCGCACAGCGCCATCAACGCTTTGTGAACGTAATATGGACACTGCAGCGAGCCCCAGACGGTGACTCCATTTTTCGGGTCGAACGCCGCGATGATCCCATTGTTTTCGATATACAACTGTTCCTGCGCGCCGGTGAAATACTCGCCTTCGACGATGTGCGCCGCTTCTTTCCAGACGGCGTCCACGTCACCCTTTTCAACCAGGTAGCGCTTGAAGGTGTTGTCGGCGCCCCAGATGATTGTGGATTGTCGCTCGCTTTCTTCCATGGAGTGCACGGGCGGAAGCGGCTCGTACTCGATTGCAACGGCTTCAACTGCTTTTCGAAGTTTGTGGGGGGCTGCATGGGCTAGAAGCAGAATCGGCTCTTCAGGGTGATTCACTGTTTCAGAGGCAAGGCAAGGTTGGTCATCGAGGATCAGAGCGATGCAATTCTTTCCGGGGATGTCCTTGGCCGTTACCAAGATAAATTCGTCCCAGGCCACGCCCGGATCAAATGAAATCTTGCTGATCTTTCCGCGCGCAATGTTGCTGCGCACCGTCGCGCCATAAAGCAAGCCGGGCAAAACCATGTCGTCGATGTAGCGCGCCGCTCCGGTGACTTTGTCCCAGCCTTCCTTGCGCGGCACGGATGCCCCGACGATGTGATGGACCGTCATAAATTTCTTTGCTGGCCGTATTCTGTATGAAATGGCAGGAGTTTCAAATCTCTATTTGAAGCCTCAGTACGCCAGTTGCCGCCGCAATTCGCGCCCGCCTGGCTCTCCTGGAAATTTCCCATCGGCGAATACACATTCTCCGCGCAGATAGGTTGCCTTGACGACACCGCAAAGTTTTTCACCCAAATAGGGTGAAACGCGGTGACGGTAGAAAAGACGGTCCTCTGTCGCAGTGAATTCAGCTTCCGGCTCAAAAACCACGAAGTCGGCATCAAAATTCTTTGCGATGCGTCCCTTCTGCGGTTCAGACCCGGCAAGCCGCGCAGGACCTTCCGCCATCCAGCGCGCGATATCTATCAGCGTGAATCCGCGGCCACTGGCCTCGGACCACATCACCGGCAGCGCCAGCGAGAGGCTGGAAATACCTCCCCAGGCCGACCGAAAGTTCCGCTCGTCAATCCGCTTCATCTCGGGCGGACAGGGAGAATGATCCGTCGCCACCAAATCAATGACTCCCTCTTGAAGCCCTTGCCAAAGTTTTTCGCGATTCTCCTGGCTGCGAACCGGCGGCGCGCACTTGAACAGCGTCTGGCCGTCCGGGATTTTGTCGGAAGAGAAATGCAGATAGTGCGGACAAGTTTCAACGCTGACGGGGAGACCTTCCGACTTTGCAGCCCGCAACATGTCCAGCGCCTGGCTCGTCGCCAGATGCACGATGTGCAGACGGAAATGATATTCGCGGCACAGGGAGATCATCAGCTGAATCGCGGAAAGCTCCGCTTCATCCGGCCGCGATTGCAGATACGTCGTGTATTTGCTCCAGTCCGCTCCCGCTAATCGGCGCGTTGCGGCGTCCACCGGCCCGGGCAGTTCCGCATGCACGAGCAGAGGCAAGCCAGTCCTCGCGAGATGCGGCAAGACCACGCGGAGCTCCCGCTCATTGACCATGGTGAAGCCATCAATGCCAGGGTGAATGAGGAAGCATTTGAATCCCGGCACGCCCGCGGCTGCCAATCCTTCGATGTGCTCCTGGTTGTCGCTCACAACTCCGCCCCATGCCATCCAGTCCACGTAGCACTGGCCGCTCGCGGCTGCGCGTTTCGCTTCGAGTGCAGCTACCGTCGTCGTTGCTGGCAAACAGTTGAGTGGCATGTCCACCAGCAACGTGTAGCCACCCGCCGCAGCGGCGCGGGTGGCCGTCCGGAATCCTTCCCATTCCGTCCGCCCGGGTTCGTTGATGTGGACGTGAGAGTCCACGAGCCCCGGCAGAAGGACGGCTTCGCCAAAGTCCTTCACGGAAATCTGCGCTGGCAGCTGATCCGATAGAACAACATCGAGGATTCGTCCGTCTTGGACGAGCACAGCAGCCGTTTTGATTCCGTCCGGTGTCACTACCCGCCGAGAGAGAAAAGCTTTGAGACTCATGTTCCGCGCCTACGGGACTAATACGCACAGAAGGGTACCGCAACCAACTTCAACTCCCAATGCCCCCGTGACGCCCCGGTTTTCCCTCGCAAATTCTCAGGCGGAACGCAAAGCAAATCTGGGATAATGCAGGTCATTGAAAACACCCCTGCAACTTCTGGACGAATTCAAGGTGCGCTTTGGCACGGCCGCGAGCATTTACCGGGCGCCGGGCCGCGTGAACCTGATTGGCGAGCACACCGACTATAACGACGGCTTGGTGCTGCCAGCCGCGATTGATTTCTATTGCTGGGCAGCAGTTGCTCCACGCCGTGACCGGAACCTGGTCATCCATTCCGAGAATTTCAATGAAACGGTCGAGGCCGGCCTCGATTCCTTGTCACCCTTAGAGAAGAAGCACTGGGCCAATTATCCTCTGGGCGTAGCATGGGCGCTCGCGCAAGCGGGAAAGCGGCTCACGGGAGCAAATCTCTATATCTCCGGCGAGGTTCCGCTCGGAGCCGGGTTGAGTTCGTCGGCCGCCGTTGAAGTTGCCATTGGTTTTGCTTTGCTCGACCAGAGCGGGCTAGCCGTCGACCGCGCGGAACTGGCCCGGCTATGCCAAAAAGCGGAGAACGAATTCGTGGGCGCGCACGTTGGAATCATGGATCAGTTTGTTTCCTGCTTTGGGCGCGCGTGGCATGCGCTTTTGCTGGACTGCCGCTCGCTCCAGTATGAATTCGTCAAACTTCCGCCGGACCTCCAGTTGGTGATTTGCAATACCATGGTTCGCCACGAACTGGCGTCCGGCGAGTACAATGCCCGCCGCGCGGAGTGCGAAGAAGGCGTTCGAATCTTACGGATAGTTTTGCCGGAGATTCGCGCGCTTCGTGACGTCACGCTCACTCAGTTGGAGAAGCACGTTCGAATCCTGCCCGCAAAGGTGTTTGCCCGCTGCCGCCACGTCATTACAGAAAACGCGCGAGTGAAAAGCGCAGTCGAGGCATTTCACAGCGGAGACACCAAAGCCCTCGGGCCATTACTGCAGGACTCGCATCGCAGTCTCCGGGACGACTATGAGGTCAGTTGCAGGGAACTCGATCTGATGGTGGAAATTGCCATGGCGCAACCGGGCCTGATTGGCGCGCGCATGACCGGCGGAGGATTTGGCGGCTGCACCATCAATTTGGTGGAGTCCGCGGCCGTGAGCGAATTCAGGCGGAACGTGGCGGCGGAATATTCCTCCAAGACAGCTCTTACTCCTGAGATTTACGTTTCTCCGGCGTCCGAAGGCGCGCAGCACATGGCCCTCGAAAAGAACAGGCCCGCCAAGTAACAGGAACGAGCGGAGAAGGGAACTGCATCAAGTCGCTAAGATCCGTCAAGCTGCGACCTTGCGTATGAGTTTCGACGAGCTAAATCGAGTTCCACACCGGCGTTTCAATCCGCTCCTGCGCGAGTGGGTTCTGGTTTCTCCCCATCGGACCCAGCGCCCGTGGCTGGGAAGGGTCGAGAGGCTTCACACGCCTCCCGCGGTTTCTTACGATCCTAACTGTTACTTGTGCCCGGGAAATCGCCGCGCGGGCGGAGCACAGACGCCGCAGTATTCGCAAACGTACGTTTTTGACAACGATTACCCCGCGATGCTGCCGGAGGTCGCGCCTCTCCAATTGGATACGGCCGGCTTGCTCGTGGGACACGGTGAGCGGGGAATCTGCCGCGTGATGTGTTTTTCTCCGCGGCACGATCTGACCGTTCCACGAATGAGCCCGCAGGAATTGCGCGAAGTCGTGAATGGCTGGGTCGAGCAGTACTCCGCACTTGGGCAAATTCCCTGGATTCGTCACGTGCAGATTTTCGAAAATCGCGGCGAGATGATGGGCGCGAGCAATCCCCACCCGCACTGCCAGATTTGGGCGAATGAATCATTGCCGAACATTCCAACTCGGGAGCTGGCGTCCTTCCGGGAATATCGCGCTGAAAAACATTCTTGCCTGCTCTGCGACTACTTAAAGTTGGAGTTGGAGTTAAATGAGCGGGTCGTCTGCCAGAATGATGCTTTTGCCGTGGTCGTGCCCTTCTGGGCCGTTTGGCCATTCGAATCGCTCGTGCTAAGCAAGCGCCATCTCGCTTCCATCGATCAGCTCAGCGACGCAGAGCGGGACCACTTGGGCGACATCATGCGCCGCATCACCATTCGTTACGACAATTTGTTTGAGACTGCTTTCCCGTATTCCATGGGATTCCATCAGAAGCCGACCGACGGCGCAGCCTACGAAGAATGGCACCTGCACGCGCACTACTTTCCGCCACTCCTGCGCTCCGCCACGATTCAGAAATTCATGGTTGGTTACGAACTTCTCGGCTCTCCCCAGCGCGACGTCACGCCAGAGCGCGCCGCGGTACACCTCGTGGAAGCAGGAGAGACGCACTACCTGGAGCGGGCCGCGGATAATCCCTAGATCGCGATTCCCTCGCACCCAGGAAAAACAGTTTCGTAAACGATTACGCTTGGCACCCCAGTCGGGGACGTGTTAACGTCTCGCGCTGCCCCCTTGAGAGTGCCGGAAACGCTGGCACCGTGGGTCTCCGGGAAGTGCCAAAGCGATTTGAAGTATCTTGGAGTATCCGGCGATTTAGAGTAAACGGTTACTCGTACTTTGCAGGCCCACAAACGAAACGATGCTGCTCCCTGATCTTCGCAAAGCGGTCCTGGAAGCAAACCTTGAGCTCGTGCGCAAGGGCCTGGTCCTATATACCTTTGGAAATTCCAGTGCGATTTTTCGCAAGAAATCGCTGGTGGTCATCAAACCGAGCGGTGTTCCTTACGATCGATTGAGACCTGCGGACCTCGTCATCACGGATTTGAACGGTAAGATTGTGGAAGGCAAGCTGCGCCCTTCTTCCGATTTGCCCACGCACCTCATTTTGTACAAGTCATTCCCCTCCATTGGCGGCATCAGTCACACACATTCGGAGTACGCGACCGCATGGGCCCAGGCGCGCCGGCCCATCCCCTGTTTGGGAACCACGCACGCCGATTACTTCCACGGAGCAGTACCCGTCACCCAGGAAATGACGGACGCGGAAGTTGCCTCAAAATACGAAGAAAACACCGGACACGCCATCGTGCGCGCTTTTGGCGGCGTGGACTATTCCACGGTCCCGGCCGTGTTGGTAGCCAATCATGGAGCGTTTGCCTGGGGACCCGATCCCGCAACATCCGCTCACAATGCTGTCATCCTGGAATCCGTCGCGCGCATGGCTTACTTCACTCTTGGCATTAATCAGCAAGCCGCGGCTATTGGACGCTTTCTTCACGACCAGCACTACCTTAGGAAACATGGAAAGGCCGCCTACTACGGGCAGCCCAAGGAGAAAATATGACCTCCGTGATGGCGTGGACTGCGCCGACAACTCTCGTACATCTGTCCGCAGTGGATCTCGGCATTATCGCTTTCTATTTTGCTCTAGTGCTGGGGATCGGCTTTTATCTGAAGCGCTTCGCCAACACTGGCGAAGACTTCTTCTTGGCCGGCCGCGAGATGACCGCGTGGGTGGCCGGGCTGGCCTTTGTCTCGGCCAACCTTGGTTCCTTGGAGCTGCTCGGCTGGGCGGGTTCCGCCTACCAATACGGCATCCTCGCCGCACACTGGTATTGGATCGGCGCCATTCCCGCCATGATATTTCTGGGACTGGTGATGATGCCTTTCTATTATATTTCAAAGACTCATTCCGTCCCCGGTTATCTGCAACTGCGCTACGGTTCGGCCACGAGCGCGCTCAGCGCCGTCACCTTCGCGATCATGACCATCCTTATGTCCGGCGTGAACATGTACGCCATGGCTGTCGTGATGAAGGTGGTCCTCGGCTGGAACATCAACTTCAGCATCTGGGTGTCATCGCTGACGGTAGGTATTTACGTTGCGTCCGGCGGGCTGTTTTCCGCCATCTTCAACGAAGTTTTGCAATTTTTCCTAATCTGGTTCGGCGCGCTTCTCATCCCCATCCTGGGTTTGATCGAAACGGGTGGATGGAAGGGCATGGTCGCGCGCATTCAGCAGAATTTCCCGGGTCAGGATTACACTCACGCATGGAGCACGCTTGGCCGCTTTCAGGACAATCCGATGGGGATGCACTGGACTGGGATTGTGTTCGGCCTTGGCGCCGTGCAGGCGATGGGCTATTGGACCACGGACTTCCTTGTGGT
>Ga0137415_10003291_pt1 | contig 16057 bp, 13 predicted proteins | sample CZODoug3_1_1_16f_FD_183082 | JGI IMG/M metagenome (GOLD analysis project Ga0137415, IMG submission 183082) | Vadose zone soil fungal communities from Angelo Coast Range Reserve, California, USA - CZODoug3_1_1_16fungal (Hybrid Assembly) | ecosystem: Environmental > Terrestrial > Soil > Vadose...
CATGCCGCGATCGTCCGGCACGATCACGATTGTGTCGCGGTAGATGCCGCTGGACAGGCGGGTGGGGTCGAGTGCCAACCCCAGGGTGTCGGGTGCCGAGCCAGTGGCGGCGGCGAGCGTCAGCCACGGCGCATTCGCAGCGCGGTGCGCGGTCCAGGTTGGCGCCGCGTCGCGCTGCGCGGTGGATATGGCGAGGGCCGCCGATCGCGCGGCACTGCTGCCAGCCGCCGCCGAATCGACGACCCGCGACGGCGTGACCTCAATCACCTTGGTGGGCGGGGCGTCGAAGAGCCTTCCGACGCTACATCCGATAATGAGTGCGACGGCGAGGGAGGCGAGTCTTCCCTGTTGCGTACGCATGTGAGTGCCCGCACGCGTGCGCACGTTCCATACCCTGTGTCGCAATGTGATTTGGTGCGTGAGTCCGGTCCAGATGTGCCAGACGTGTTGCCGCGGTGCGGCGCGTGTGGCGTTGATGCTACGCGCGCGAAGTCGAATCCGCCTGCCGCAGCAATTGCGCGAAATCCCGGAGCTCGACTAGTCCGAGGTCTGACACGACCCAGTAGGTGTAATCTCCCCCCGTCCAGTGCAGCTCGTGATAGCCCTGGCGGGTACGCGTCGCGGGACCGGCGGGGCCGCGACCAGCCGGCCACAGAAACACGTTGATCATATGCTGCCGCCGGCCATACACGAGCGCCGCCACGGGTCGTCCATCCACATAGTCGAGGCGACCGCCGAGGAGCGGATAGCCGCGGCCGGCGAAGTCGTACACGGGGGGCGAATAGTCGAGCCGGCCGTTGAACCACGGCTTCACCGTGTGCTGGTCGGACGACAGCACGTCGGTGAGGTGGCCCGGCATCAGCGAGCGGATGTGGCTCGCGAGCACGTCGTCCGCGAGCGCCGCGCCGGCGGCGCGTTGTAACGCGAGCGTCCAGCTGCCGAGCGCGACCACGGCAAGCGACGCGGCGAGGGCCAGCGGTCGCCACAGGTTGCGTGGGTTGAAACGACCAGCCCGTCTGGCGGGCGGCGTTCCTCTGGCCGACTCTCGGATGCGCTCGCGCAGCGCGGCCGGTGCCTGGAATGTCGGAACACTCGCCACGATCGCCGCGCGCAGCTCGACGCGCCGGTCGCGGAATCGCGTGCACTCCGGACACGCGGCAAGGTGCGTCTCGAGGTGGCGCGCGTCGCCGGCGGCGAGCTCGCCATCCAGATAGGCGTCGACCTGAGCTTCGAAATTCGGATGGGTCACGTCAACGCACCTCCTCTTTCCGCAACGCCTCCTGCAGGCGCGCACGCGCGCGAGACAGGCGTGACATCACCGTGCCGACCGGCACACCCGCCACATCGCTGATTTCCTTGTACGACAACCCCTGGAGCTCTCGCAACACGATCACCTCGCGAAATTCCGGGGCCAGCCGCTCGAGGGCGCGGCCGAGTGTTTCTTTCGCATCGACATGGTCATCTGCGACGGCATCGCTGTGCTCGGTCTCATCGAACTCCGTGGTGAGCGCGTCTGGGCGGTGCCGCTTGTGCCAGGTATGCGCCGTGTTGCGCACGATCGTCAGCAGCCAGGCGCGCGCGCTCGTCGCTTCCCCGCGGAATCCTTCGAAATACTTGAGCGCGCGCAGGCAGGCATCCTGCACGACGTCTTCGGCGTCCTGCGCGTTCCGCATCAGGTAGCGCGCCAGCGTGTAGGCGGCGTCCAGGTGCGGCAACACGACCGCTTCGAATCGCGCCTGCGCGCTCGACTCCAACGAATCCTCCTTCCAGGAGATGACTTCGCGGCAGGCGACTTTATTCCCGCGGGAATAGGCGCTCGGTGCGCGGAGTCTCTGACAGCGAAGGAAACTGCTGTCACACTCTCGCAGGAGGAAGATCGGTATGTGGTACGCACAGGTAGTTCAGGTTCGAAACGTCGCGAGGCTACTGCTCACGGGACTTGCGTTCGCTGGAGCGCCGGCACCCAACGAGGGGGCCGCCGTGAGCGTCAAGCTCTCGGAATGGAAGGTAGAGCTTTCCGAACGTACCATCACCACCGGCGCCGTGACGTTCACGATCGCAAACGTCGGCAGCATCCCGCACGCGTTCGAGGTCGAAGGGCAGGGAATCGAGCGGGAGACCGCCGCCATTCAGCCAGGTTCGACCGCGACGCTGACGCTCACGCTCAAGCCGGGCAAGTACGAGATCTACTGCCCCGTGGGCAACGACTCGCACAAGAAGCTCGGCATGGATACGGAGCTCAAGGTCGCCCCGGCCACCAGCGCAGGGGCGTCGGACTACGATGCCGGAGGCGGGGGAATGAGCGCCGCGATGCCGAGCAGCCAGGCGATCCGGGTGACGGGCGGGGGGCCCGTCATCCAGATCCTCCCGGGGCCGTTTCCGTTTCCGGACAGCGCCGCGCCGATCCTCGCGCAGTTCGGCGATGAGCGAGAAGGTCTCGAGTCGCAGGTGAAGAACGGCCCCTACTCGAACAACGTGACACGGGTTGCGGGCACGTTCACCTTCACCGCCTGGGACAAAGGCGCGACGCGTGATTCAGTCGATGGACTCGCCCAGTTTGCGACACAGGATGGCGCGCGCTGGAAGCTGGTGCTGGACCGGGTCCAGACGAAGGATGTCCCGCATCACCCGCGTTTCGGAGGCGTGATCCTCGGGCTGTACTATCACGGCAACACCGCCGTGCATACGCCGCTCGTGCCCACGATCAACAGCGCGGTCGCGCTGTGGGCGTTCGGGCACCTGTACAAGAACGGCGCGCTCGTGACCGACAACGCCATGGTGCACGTGATGCTGTTGTCTCGCACTCGCCGCCCCGGGGACTTCGCCCTGGCATGCTGGGATTGCTCGAAGAACACGATCGACGAGCTGCAGCTGCAGATTCTGCCGGGACCGGGCGAGCCCAAGTTCGACGCACCCGGCGGGTTTCTGTTTGTGAACTGGGAACAATCCACCTCTCACAAGCCGGCGAGCTGAGGAGAGTCCCATGCGCTTTCGCAATGCAGCAATCGGCCTCATCGCGCTCGCGTTCCTTCCGGGCTGCGGTAGCAACACCTACGCAACCGGCACTGGCGGCGGGGGTGGAGGGGGTGGTGGCGGCGGTGGCGGCGGTGGCGGCCCGGTCGGGTCTGTCACGGTCGGCCCGAGTATCCAGTTCGTGAGCGGCCACAACGGGAGCCGGAATCCCGCCGTGGATACGATCGCGGTCGGCGATACGGTGACGTGGACGTGGGGCGCGAATTCGGACGCCTACGGGGGGCACAGCGTGCAGTCAGTGGGATCGGCCACCTTCGCGAGCAGTGGCGTGCTGTCCAGCGGCACCTATGCGGTCAAATTCGCCACGCCCGGGACCTATCACTACGACTGCGCGGTGCACGGCACTACGATGAGCGGGACCATCGTCGTGCGGTGACGAACGCCTCACAACGGCGGAACCGTCAGCTCGACTTCGTCTCCCGGCTGCACCGATATGGTCTCGGTGCGTGGGTTGTCGCGACCGCCGATCGGATGAACCTCAAAGCGGAGTTGGGGGGAGCCCCGGACGATGTAATCGGGCAGCGTGAGGACCTGCGTCGATAGTCCCGTCACCGTTCCCAGCCGGATGCGTTGCGCATCCCGCAGGACATAAACGACCATGTCCAGGAAGTTCTGATTCTGCACCTTCAGGGTCGTCTCCGGACGCGGTTCGGGCACCCCCGATCTCGCCGCGGGGCCACACCCCACGCAGAGCAGCATCACCGCTAGTAACGCGCCTCGCATCCTTCCTCCGTGTCCCACAAGTGATACAATATGCTCGAACGCCATCACGGGAGAACACGTGTACAAGTCCTTGTTGCTCGGCATGAGCCTACTCTGCGCCGCTACCGGTTCGGCGCAATCACCCGCAGTACAAAGCAAGCTGTCGGTGCACTGGGAGGAACTGTCGGCGGCCGAATTCCGCGATGCCATCACGCGCGCGCAAAGCACCTGTCTGCTGCCGATCGGCATCATGGAGAAGCATGGGCCCCATCTCCCGCTGGGCAACGACTTGCTGAACGTCCGCTACATCGCCCTCAACGCCGCCCAGCAGGAATACGCCGTCGTCTTTCCCGAATACTATTTCGGGCAAATCGCCGAGGCGAAGCATGAGCCGGGGACGGTGGCCTACAGCCGCCGACTGCAGCTCGAATTGCTGCAGGAAACGACCGACGAGATGGCGCGCAACGGCTGCAAGAAGATCATCATCGTGAACGGGCACGGCGGCAACAACAGCCTGCTGCCGTTCTTCGCGCAGACCCAGCTCGACATGCCGCACGATTACGTGGTGTACGTGCAGGGCATCATGCGGAGCGGGCAGGGTGAGCCGAAGCACAAAACCAATCCGGCGACCGACATGCACGCCGGCGAAAGCGAAACCTCGGTGAGCCTCATCGCGCGGCCTGACCTGGTGCACCTGGATCGCGCGCCGCAGGAATCGGGTGCCGATCAGGCGCGCTTGTCCGCTCTACCAGAAGGCCTCTACACCGGCATCTGGTGGTACGCGCGCTTCCCCAATCACTATGCGGGCGAAGGGGCCGCCGCGTCCCGCGAGCTCGGCGACTTCGAGGCCCGGACCTGGATCAACGGGGTCGTGCGGGCGATCCGCGCGGTCAAGGCGGACCAGGAGAGCCTGCGGCTGCAAAACGAATTCTTCGAGCGAAGCAAGCAGCCACTCCAGACGCCGCAGTGATTCGTGCGGGCGGCGCTCAATGACCCGAGCTGCGCGCGAGCTTCGCCAGCTGCTGTCGCGCCATGCCGAGGCTCGCGCGTTCGCGGTCGAGAACGAGATGCACAAAGACGTCCTCGCCGGGGCCGAAGAGCCGCATCACGTGATACTGCGTGTCTACCGTGATCATGATGTCCTCGATGCCGTCGCGCAGCCGGAGTGCCGCCTGCACGAGGTCCTGGGCGATCTTCGCCGCCCGCGTCATGTCGAGCCCGCGTCCCACGGCGAGCTGGCCGAGGATCGCGCCAGTCGTTGCCTGCACGAGCGCCGCGCCGATCGCACCATCGATCTTGAGGACATCGCCCAGGAAGCTGTCCGCGTCGAAGTCCTCTCGCGGCGCCGCTGGGACGGAGTGTTGCTCCTGGATTCCCGATTTGGCTGATTCATCGAGCAGCCGCGCCGCTTCCATCAACACATGCTGCAGCGGCTCGCGCACCGTGCGCTGCCGCGCCCGCCGCTTGTAGAAGATCTCGACCGCGGGGTCGGGCCAGCCCAGGATTTCGTAGGCCGCCTCCAGACCATCGAGCACGCGGGTGTGCGCGTGCACGAAGGTCCCTTCATCGAAATACAGGCGGCCCTCCCGTTGCGAGGCCGCGACCAGAACGAGGCCGCTCTTGCGCTCCACTTCGAGCAGCTGCAGCAGTCCGAACAGCGTGATTCCCGAAATGCGACCGACTGCCTTGGGATCGAGCACCCGCTGCAGCTCGTCCGCGAGCAGCACCACGTCCACGGGTTTCGAGAAGACCGCCGCGATGCCGTAAGTTTGCAGCCGGTGCCGCAGGTCCGCGTGGATCTGCTGGCCGGTCATGACCGCAACCGGCAGACGGGTTTCCCGTTCGAAAAGCTCGGCGAGCAGGGTGAGCCCATCCATCACGGGCATCTGGAGATCGGTGAGGATGGCGTCCACGTGCTCCGTGGCCAGGAGCTCGAGCGCCCGTTTCCCATGCTCGGCGGGGATGACGGTGAACCCTCCGGTGCGATTGAGCGCGCGGCTCAAGGCACTGCGTACGAAATCGTCATCGTCTACAAGGAGAAGGTTCGACAGTTACGCCTCGCGTTTGCGCCGCGTCTTCTTCTCTTGCGGCTCTTGCGGCCGCTGCTCGACCGTCCCGCCGACGACCACCTGGTTCCGGCCGCCACTCTTCGCCCGATACATCGCCGCGTCGGCGGTGGCAATCAGCTCCTCCGGGGTGTCGCCGCCATCGGGGTACTCGGCCACGCCGATGCTCAGCGTGAGCGATCCCTCGCCGAGATCCTGTTCGGCGACGCGGGAGCGAATGCGCTCCGCCACGAGGGTAGCCGTCGCCAGGTTGGCCTCGAGCAGCATCACCACGAACTCCTCGCCGCCGTAGCGCGCCACGCAGTCGACCTGCCGCGTCGTCTTACGGAACACTTCCGCGATCTTCACGAGCGCCGCGTCGCCGGCGAGATGTCCGTACGTGTCGTTGTACTGCTTGAACCGATCGACGTCTGCCAACAGCACCGCGAACGCGCGGCGCAGGCGCCGCGACCGCTGCACCTCGCTGGCCAGTGTCCCCATCAGGTGCCGGCGATTGTAGAGCCCGGTCAGGGAATCGGTGAGCGAGAGCTTCTCCAACTCACCGTGACTCTCCTTCTCGCGCAGGCGCGTGAGCACGGTATTGAACGCCCGCGTCAGGTACCCGACCTCGCCGCTGCCGCCCGCGGGAAGCTCGACCGACAAATCGCCGGCCGCCACGCGAGCCGCGGCTTCGGTGAGCCGCTCGAGCGGGCGGGTGATGAACACGCCCACCATGAACGCCAACAGTCCGACGCCGAGAATCAACGTGATCAGGAGCAACACGGTGCGGGACCGCAACACACCCGCTTCGCGCAGCGCCTCGGCACGGGGGGCTTCGGCCACGGCCGCCCAGCGTAGCTGCGGAATACGACGGAAGACCGCGACCACCTCACGTCCCGCGGAGCGCGACTGCACGATGGGCTGGCCTTCGCGCTCGACGAGCTCTCGCGTGGTCGCTAGCGGCATCGTCGTCTTCATCAGATCCGCGGAGTTGCCCGCTGAGCTGACCACGATGCGTCCCGGCTCGGTGATCAGGTAGAGACTGCGCGAGCCGTCGACGGACAGTTCCGCGAGCATGTCTCTGACGCCATCGAGATTGATCTTCGCGCCCAACGCGCCGAGGAACATCCCATCATCCTGACGGATAGGCACGACCAGGACGATCGCGGCTTTGCCGAGCCCGGCGTCCCAGAAGGGCTCGCCCGCGAGCGCGTCGCGGGTGCGCAGAGTGTTCATCTGGTCGGCCGACAGCCGGAAGCCGGTCCGGCTGCCGCTGCTCGTCAAGACCTGTCCGTCGCGCCCGACGATCGCGAGCCCGTCGTGCGCCGGAAGATTTTGGCGGATGGTATTGAGGTAGTCGCGGAGGCGCGTGAGCGACTGCGCCGCATTCCGGCCAGTGGCTCGCGCCAGGTTGTCGGACACGACGTAGGGACTGGCCCGCAGTCGCAGGTCGTACAACCGCTGATCGAGCCAGACGCCCATTTCGCGCGCCGCGTCCGAGCTTGCGCCGCGGAGCTCCTGCCCGATGCGATCGCTCAGCGAGCGGCGATTCCGTCCGTACAACATCACCGTCATGACGAGCGTCGTGAACAACGTCGCCAGTACCGCGAACGCGACAAACTTGCCCCGCATGGTGTCGAGACGCAGCGTGCGCAGCGATCGAGTGGTTTTTTCCCAGATAGTCACGGGAGGCAACATTCACTTTCGGGCCGCAGACGACAATAGATGGCGTGCTTGAAGCAAGCGTCACAACGACTTGTGCGCGGCGTGTTGCCCGCGTGACGCGCGTCACCGTGCGTCGGGTCCGCGGGACAGGACTTCATTGGAAGTGACAGGGACACAATTGAGGTGGTCGGTATAGTATCTGAGGAGAAATAAAACTCCGGAGGGTTCATGCACACCACACGGTTTGTTCTGCAGTTCGCTCCCGTGGCACTGCTGCTCACGGCGTGCGACTCGACCGCGCCTCATCCGATGCAACGAGTCAACCTGTCCGCCACGATCGGCCCCCGTGCTTCTCTGTCGAGCCCGTCGGCGGACCTCATCGTAACCGGGACGGGCGGCACAGTACGGATCACGTCGGCGAAGGTCGTCCTGTCGCAGATCGAGCTGGCGAGCGCCGCGGCGTGCGCCAACGACGCCAACGACGATGCCGGTGAAGCCGACGACGCGAACGAGACGCCCGACCAGCCCGAAGCCAACGAACCCGCCACAGAGAACAACGACGAACACGACTGCGAGGTGCAGGTTGACCCCGTGACCGTCGATCTGCCGCTCGACGGTACGACCAAAGTGATCCTCGACGCGCTGGTCCCCGCGGGGACGTACACGGGCGTGCGCGCGAAGCTCGAGAACGTGAACGTGGTGGGGGTCTTCACCGACCCCGGCGGCACCGATCATGCATTCACGTTCACCTCCGGCGTCGAGGCCGAGCTTTCCGTGGACTTTGCGAGCCCGGTCACGGTTGACGCCAATTCCAAGAACCTCACGGTGGACGTGGACGTCAGCAGCTGGTTCAAGGACGCGTCGGGCGCCGTGCTCGATCCTACCAACGCGGCGAATCAGGAAGCGATCGAACACGCCATTCGCGCATCGCTGCGGGCGTTCGAAGACGACGATCATGACGGTCAGGACGATCATGCAGAAGGGGAGGGCGGCCACTAGCCGTTCATTTCCCCAGCAAAGCAAAAGCCCCGCGGCGAGCTCTTGCCGCGGGGCTTTATTTTCGTGGGCTCCAGTTTAGCGATTGATCCAGTACGACAGCTTCACCAGGAAGCTGTTGTCGGGCCGCAGATTGAACAGATCGTTCAGGTCGCCGCTGAAGCTGCGCGTGCCCTCGAGACCGGTGGACCCCTGTCGGCCCTGACTCCACACCACGAACAGCGTCGATCCGGGCCGGTACTCCCAGCGGAACACGACGTTCGAGCGGAACTGCTTGAAGTTGAATCCGCCGATGTTGTTCGTGTACGCGGTATCGCTGTACGCCTGATAGCGGCTCGCGTAGTCCGCCGCGCGCGGGGTCGCCGACAGCTCGCGCACGTTGCTGAACGTCCCCTTCGAGACGAATGGTTGCGCGTACACCTGGAGCGACATGTTCGCGCTGAATGGATAGGTGACGCGCATCGTCAGCGCGAGCTGCTTTTGCTCGAGGTGCCCGAAGAGGTAGTGCGTGATGTTGCTCGTGTCCGTCGTGGAGCCCAGCGACTGAATGTCGTTGGTGCGGCGCGAGTAACTCGGCGACACCGCCGCGGTCACGCGGGACGCGATCTTGAAGTCGATCTCCGGACCGAAGCTGAAGTTGCGCGACCGGCCGCCGTCGGCGCGGAACCAGTTGAACCAGAGGTAGGGCACGATGGCCTTGCGGTCGTCGCCGTTGATGCCGAGCCAGGGAGCGAAGTAGGGATCCTGCCGCACCGCCGGGCCGCCGCGCGCGCACGAATAGCAGTACGTCGTCCCCAGCTGACCCACGGTCCCGCCGAAGTGCAGCGACCAGGTGTTCCGGAACGTGGTGTGCGTGTTGGTATTGAACGCCCGCTCCTCAGGGAGCCCCGCGGTCGTCCAGTATTGCCACCAGTTGAAATTCCATTGGAACCGCTGGTACAGCTTGCGGGTGTGGCGATCGAAGTATCCGGCCCACGTGCTCCAGGCGACCTGGTCGGCCCGCTGCAAATAACCGAGATCGTTGATCTCGAACCCCGGCGAACGGTGCTCGAGGTTCGATTGGAACAAGAGATGGTTGCCGCCCACCTTGCCGAACTGCAGCATCTCCGCATCGCCCGCCAGCGAAGTACGCGTCGAGTCGAAGCGCATTGCGTCGGACCGCTGGTAGTAGTGGGTCGCGTCGCGTTGCGTCGACGCGATCGCCTGGGCGCTCCCCGTGACTCGGCTGAAGTCGACTGATCCGGAGAGCTCGTAGTGGCCGCCGGGAAAGCGGTGCCGGAAGTCCATCGCGCCGACGTAGGCGCTCGAGTGGAGATACGGCGTGCTCCAGGAATCGTTGTGGCGATTGACGCTCGTGACGATGGCCCCGATGCTCGATTCGCCGCCGCGCAGGTCCTGCCGCAGCCGCAGCACACCGTAGTTGGTCGTCGGCTCGATCGTCACGCCACCCACGCCGGTCTCATGCGATGTCACGGCATCGAGCGCGCCGATCGTCAGGCCCCCGGGAAGGCGCCCCGTGAGCTTTGCAGCCCCCAGAATCGTGGTGAACGCCGCGGACGTCTTATCCGAATACGCGTCCGCGAGCTCAGGGGCGCGGCCGATGCGCCGCGAATACACGAGCCCCTCACCCGTACTGCAGTCGTTCACTGCGGTGCAGTTGACGTTGATCTGAAACGTCCCGGCGCCCTGCACGAAGAAGGGACGTTTCTCCTGGAAGAACGTCTCGAACGCCGAGAGGTTGAGGACGCCGGGGTCGGCTTCGACCTGGCCGAAGTCGGGATTGATCGTCGCGTCGAGCTTCAGGTTCGAGGCGACGAGGTACTTCAGGTCGCCGCCGACGGTTATGTCCTGCGTGCGCCCGATGCCGCTCGATGTGAATTGCGAAACGTTCTTCGTTACGAGATACGGTGCGGCCTCGAGCCGGCGTGGGGCTTCGAGCCCCTCCAGCCCGGTGACTTCGCCGAACTGCGACACAAATCCCGCCTGCGATTGCCGGAAGAGCGGCCAGCTCACGCGCTGGGCATAGCGATACACGTCGCGGTCTACCGTAAAGCCGAATGTGTGGGTCCGTTGCCGGCCGTACGGCAGCTGGGTCAAGGGGATCCGGAACTCCGCCGTCCAGCCGAGCGAGTCGATGCGCGTGGCGACGTCCCACACCGCATCCCAGGCGAAGTCCTCGTTGCCGTCATTGTAGATCTGCGCGTCGAGCTTCACGCCGGATGGGTTGACGCCGAACTCGAAGCCGGTGCGGCGGTCGTGATAAGAGTCGAGGAACAGCCAGACCATGTCACTGGGGGTGAAGTAGTCGCGGCGGGCGAGGACCGTGATGATGCTGTCGGGGTGCGGATCGAAGCAGCGGACAAAGACGTACAGGTTGCCCGCGTCGTAGGCGACCTTCGCTTCGGTCGGGAGCTTCGGCGCCCCCCCCTCACTGGGTCGCCACTCCTGGAATTCGGTGATGGGCGGCGCGTCGCGCCATACGGCGTCGTCGTCGCGCCCGTCGATGACGGGCGGCTGCGCCGCGCGTGTCGCGGCGATGCTCTTGACCGCAGCCGGCGGCGGGTCCGCCCGGCGCTGTGGCGGAGGGGATTGAGGAGACTGACTGGCAAGCGTGACGGCGGCAAGGAACGGCCATCCAAGCAACATGAAGAGTCCGAGGTGGTTTCCTCGTTGGATGACGGAACCCTGAAAAAGGTTGTTTCAGCTACCGCGGCTGTACGACGAAATGCACCGTGTCGAGCACGGCAGTTCCAAGCAGAGACGTCAGGACCAGCGACAGGCGAACGTTCATCGGATCCCCCGTACCACTGCTGCCAGCGTGCGGACCTTCGCTGCGTCGGAGGCGCTCCTCGCATCGCGGTCGAGCTGGGTAGCGAGTGTGGTTAAGGTGGCGCGACGTCCAGCGCGACCGAGTTCCGCGCCGGCCAGCGCCGATCGCGCCGCGCCGATGCGATCGGCAGCAAGGCCGTGTGAGCGCTCGAGCTGATCGAGATACGCGCGCGCGACGACGAAAGTCGCCGGCCAAGTCAGACGCTGCTGATCCTGCACGTTCTGATAGGCCAGCTTCACGAGCTTCGCGGCGTCGATTTCGTTCTGGGTGAGCTGGGAACTGGGCACCAGCTCCAAGACGTCCAGCCCCCGCGAGATCTCGGTGCTATAGATGTAGCCATTGTACCAATACGCCGACCAGCTACCCGCCATCTCCAGTTTGGTCGAGTCCATCGGGCCGCGATCGAAGTAGGCGATCTCGGTCGGGTGCGCGGGATCGGTAAAGTCGAACAGTGAGACGCCGCCCTGATACCACCCCTGGATCATGATGTCGCGGCCCGGGACCGGAATCAGGTTGCCGTTGTGTGCGACGCAGTTTTCCGTGCTCGTCTGCTGCGCCGGCATCTTGTAATAACCATGGAAGGTCAGGGCGCGCTTGTCCGCGATCGTGAAGATCGCGTCAGCGCCCCATTCCGGCTTGTCGGTCACGCGGCAGCGCGGCGCGACCCCGCCGCCCCACTCGTCGGTGAAGATCACCTTGGTCGCATCGTTGTTGAATGTCGCGGAGTGCCAGTAGGCGAAGTTCGAGTCCGACGCAGCCGCGACGCGGACGGGGTGCGCGGGATCTCTGATGTCGAGCAGCAGCCCGTAGCCGGCGCACGCGCCGGCCGCCACCCCCATTGCCGGATAGACCGTGATATCGTGGCATTGATCAGGACCGTGCCGCACGCCACCGGGACCCATGGGGGCCTGGAACATCGCGTCGACGATGCCCTGGAGCGCGCCGCGTAAGGCATTGCTGTCGGCGGCTGTGGGCGCGCCGGTGCCGCCGCGGCTACGCACGATGCTGTCGAGCTTGCCAGTGATGAACGGTGGGGGCGCGACCACGGGCAGCCCCTGAAACTTCACGACGAAGGCGCCGGTTGCTCGCGCGGAATCCGCCTCCCGCGCGGCCGCTGCGGAGTCATCAGGCGAGGCACCATGAGAGCGCGGATCGACCAATGCGTCGAAGATTCGCGGCCGGCTGACGATGCTCGCCAGCTCCGGATGGGCGAGCGGGACGCGGATGATGTCGATCCGAAAGCGCGCGGAGGCCGTATCCTGCTCCGGCAGCGCCGCCGAGCACCCCGCCAGCTCCTCGGACGGACGCACTCCGGCCTGGCCTGAGACATAGATGTAGACGACGCTGGTATCCTTGGCATCGGTCACGAGTGTGTGTGTATGCGATCCGCGACACGTCTGCACATTGGCCAGGATGCGGGGATGGGTGGGATCGCTGATGTCGATGACGCGCACGCCGCGGAAGCGCTGCGGGCTGGCGTGCTCCTGCACACCCTGCGCGCCGCAATCGATACGCCCATTCTGCGACTCGCCCGAGAGGAACAGCAGATTCCTGTATACCGACACATCGTTCTGCTGCTCGGGACAGCGTTCCGCGTGGACCAGGCGCGGGTGGAAGGGATCGGTGATGTCCCACACCGAGAACCCCTGAAAATTGCCCTGGATCAGGTAATTCCCCTTGAACGCGACGTCCGAATTCATGTAGTCGAAATCGCCGGGCTCGGCGGGAATGAACTCGGCGGGCGGCCGGCTCGTGGAGACGAGACGCATGTTCCACGCGGCCTGTGCCGCATCCCACCAGCCCGCGCGCAACCCCACGCGGGCGTCGCGAAGCGGCGTCCCGCCGGCCGGCTCCTGCGCTGACAACGCAGAGGTCAGGAGAACAAGTGCGGACAGAGCGGCTCGGCATAGGTGCTGCGTGGTCATGAGGGTGTTTCTCCGGTCGCGCGAGGGGATCAGGAACGCACGCGGAATTGATCGTGCGCTGATCGAGAAAGCAAGACTGCCCTAATGGGGCGGACGAGGACGCAGTATCACGTTTCGCCGCATCTACGACCCGATCCAATAGCTGACCTAGAACACCACCGTCTGGATGGAATGCGGCCGCGCCCTGAGCTCCACTGACGCGGCGCCGACGACGAGGTTGAATGTCCCCGCGTTTGAGGTGGGGTTCATGACGACCACGACTACCGTACCATCAGGATTTATGAAACCCGTGGTGAGCAGCATGCTGCGGCTCGCTGCCGCCAGAATCCTGCGGGCGCCCGGACGGATGAATTTCGAGAAGTGGCCGATGTAGTAGTAGGAATTCGTGTAGATGAGCTTGCCGGAGCGCGTGTCGGCATGGATCGGCGCGAAGCAGAAGTTTCCGACATGGTTGGGACCGCCCCGCTCATCGAGCAGAATATTCCAGTCCGTCCATCCCTCGGCGCCCGAATTGAAGTCGTTGATCATCGATCGCCCGTACGCCTCGCCGAGGCTCCAGCGGCCGTACGCCGTGGAGTCGAAGTTCGCCGGCGTGCCCTCGGTGAAGACGAGGTGCTTATCGGGATAGAGCCGGCTCACGAGCGCGACGTTGCCGTACATCTGCGTGCCACCCGACCAGTCTTCGTACCAGTGAAATCCCATTCCCCAAGCATACTTCGCGGCCGCGGTATCGCCGAAGATCGTCAGCGCGCGCTCGATGATGAGATCGCGGTTGTGATCCCAGACCATGATGTTCACGTCGCGCAGCCCGGCGCGCCACATCGCGGGGCCGAGATGGTTCTTCAGGAAATCCCGCTCGTCCGACGCCTGATAGACGCAGGATTCCCACGTCTGGGTCGCCATCGGCTCGTTCTGAATCGTGATGCCCCAGATCGGCACGCCGGCCTTCCGGTAGTGCTCGATGAACTTCGTGTAATACCGGGCCCAGGAGTGCGCGTACTCGGGGCGCAGATGTCCGCCGTGCAGCATATCGTTGTTGTCCTTCATGAACGCCGGCGGACTCCACGGACTCGCAAACAGCTTGAGGCGATTCCCGCTCGCGGCCGTCGCCCGCTTGATCAGCGGGATCTTGTACCGCAGGTCGTGCGCGATCGAGAAGGAGGTTAGCGCGGAGTCGCCCTCGGTCACGTAGGTGTACATGTCGCTCGAGAAGTCGCAGCTGTTGATATTGGTGCGACCCAGTGTGTACCCGATCCCGCGGTCACTGCTGTAATACGCCGCGATCACGTCGTCCTGCTGCGCCGCGGGCAGTTTCGCGAACGTCTCGGCCGACGCATCGGTCAACGCCCCACCGATTCCAATCAGCGGCTGGAATCTTTTCCGCGGATCGACGAACACGTACACCTTGCCTTCCGACGTCGGCTCCGACGGCCTGAACATCAGCGTGTCGGTGGGCGTCAGCCGGAAGCTGGTGCTCTCGGCGGTGGTATAGACGACGGCGTGCTTGCCGGGAACCTGAACCACCAAAAGCAACGCCAAGAGTATCATGCTATGCCTCGATTTTCGAAAAGCGCCACGCACCGAAGATCACGAACAGGACCCCAACCGAGAGCAGCACGGCAACGTCCAAGGCGACGCCGAAGTGCGTCCTCCCGATCAGTAGACCGCGTACTCCGTCCACGCCGTAGGTGAGCGGATCGACGCGCGTAAGGGCGGCAAGGACGCGGGGAAGTCCCTCGAGGGGATAAATCGCGCCCGAGAGAAAGAAGAGCGGCATCACGAGAAAGTTCATCACCATCTGGAAGCCCTGCATCTCCTTGATGCTCGACCCGATCGCGGTCGCCAGCGCCGAGAAGATCACGGCGATCAGCGCGATCACCAGAAACGCGAGCGGCACGGCGAGGAGGCTCGCGGGACGGAAGCCCGCGATGAGCGTCACCACGAAAATCAGCGTCCCTTGCAGCACCGCAACTGTTGCGCCACCCAACGTTCGGCCGATCATGATCAACAGGCGCGGCACCGGCGCGACGAGCGTCTCCTTCAGGAATCCGAACTGGCGGTCCCAGAGCATGGCGATCCCCGAGAACATCGCCGTGAACAGCACCGTCATGCCGATCACACCGGGCGCCATGAACTGGAGATACTTGCCCTCGCCGGCCCGTTGAAAGACAGGGCCCAGGCCGAACCCGAGCACACCCAGGTACATGAGCGGCGAGCCGAGGGACGCAACGATCTGGACGCGCGACCGCAGGTACTTCTTGACCTCCCGCAGCCAGAGGACGTACACGACATTCATGCGACTATCGCCTCCACACTCGGGATACCTGCCGCATCTGGTCGGCGGCAGTGGCACTCTCGTCGCGAATCGTCGTGCCGGTGAGCTTGAGGAATGCCGCTTCGAGCGAATCGGTGCCCGTTTGCTGCTTGAGCTCCGCCGACGAGCCCGTGGCGACGATGCGCCCGTGGTCGATTACGGCAATGCGGTCGGCGACCCGGTCGGCTTCGTCCATGTAATGGGTCGTGAGGAACACCGTGACGCCCTCGGCCTTGTTGAGGTTGCGGACGAGGGTCCACATCTGATTGCGGCTCTGCGGATCGAGGCCGAGCGTCGGCTCGTCGAGAAAGAGCACCTTGGGCGTGTGCAGCAGCCCGCGCGCGATCTCGAGGCGGCGTTTCATGCCACCGGAGAACGTTTTCACTAAATCGTCGCGCCGGTCCCACAGCTCGAACATCTTGAGCAGGACTTCGGACCGCTCGTGCCGAATCTGGCGCGGCACGTGGTACAGGACGCCGTGAATGTCCATGTTTTCCCACGCCGTGAGCTCGCTGTCGAGACTGGGGTCCTGAAACACGACACCGAA
>Ga0137415_10003292_pt1 | contig 16056 bp, 15 predicted proteins | sample CZODoug3_1_1_16f_FD_183082 | JGI IMG/M metagenome (GOLD analysis project Ga0137415, IMG submission 183082) | Vadose zone soil fungal communities from Angelo Coast Range Reserve, California, USA - CZODoug3_1_1_16fungal (Hybrid Assembly) | ecosystem: Environmental > Terrestrial > Soil > Vadose...
TCGAGGCTTCGAGCACGACCCCGTCCACGGACACGCGCTCACCCGGGCGCACCCGGAGCCGATCGCCGACCTTGACCTGGTCCAGCGGCACGTCGGTCTCCGTCCCGTCCTCGCGGAGGACTTGGGCCGTCTTCGGTGCGAGCCCGAGGAGTACCCGGATCGCGCTACTGGTCCGGCTCCTGGCACGGAGCTCGAGCACCTGCCCGAGCAATACGAGGGCCGTGATGACCGCCGCGGCCTCAAAGTAGACTGGCCCCTCCCCGCCATGCGTCCGGAAGGACGCTGGGACGAGATGGGGGAAGAGCGTAGCGGCCACGCTGTAGAGGTAGGCCGTGCCGACGCCAATCGAGATGAGGGTGAACATGTTCAGCCGGCGATTGACGATCGATCGCGAGCCGCGGACGAACAGGGGCCATCCGCCCCAGAGCACCGCCGGCGTCGAGAGGACCAGCTGGACCCACAGCATGAGCGGAGAAGGCAGCGCCCGCTGAACAGGTTGGCCCGGGATCATGTCGGACATCGCGAGCAGCAGCACGGGGACCGCGAGGGCGGCGCTCACCCAGAACCGCTGCGTCATGTCTCGCAGCTCCGGGTTGACCTCTTCCGCCAGCGTCACCGTGCGCGGCTCGAGGGTCATGCCGCAGATGGGGCACGCGCCGGGCGCATCCCGGACGATCTCTGGGTGCATCGGGCAGACGTACTCCGTCTCTACCATCGCCGCGCCGAGATTCACTGGCTCGAGGGCCATCCCGCAGTCCGGACAGGCGCCTGGTTCTGCCCGTCGGACCTCGGGATGCATCGGGCAGGTGTACGACGTCGCCCCGACCTGCGATTGGCGTGGTGCAGGCTCCGCCGAGCCGATCTTCGACTGCCCACGGTCACGGCCGTCTGCGGGATAGGCCGTCGGATCGCTCCGGAACCGCTCGCGACAGCTCGCACTGCAGAACGCATAGGTCTGCCCGGTGTGATCGAGCGTGTGGGCCGCCGTGGCGAGGACGACTTCCATGCCGCAGACGGGGTCGAGGACCGCGCCCCTCAAGGGGCGATCTTCCGCCTGACGGATGCGGTCGGCACCGTGTGGGGTCGGGCGGCGGGTCATAACGGCCTCCCTCCAGCGCCGGGTCGCGAAGCCCGAGCCTTGGCCAGCCGCCGATGCGGACCATGCCGAGCGACGATACCGATCCACGAGTGCACGAGTCCGACCGTGCGGCTTTCCGAGCCGGTCGGGCATGGCCCACCCGACACTGGCCGGTCATCTGCCCGCCGGCCTAGCCAACGATGTTCAACCCTTATGAGGCGAGCGCGCTGTGCGGCGACACGGATCACGTGAGAATTTGGCAAGATCACGCAACCCGTGACCGTACCCCCGGAAATGACACTTGCCCCCCCTGCGTCCTCGCCTTCGCAAAGCCATCACCCAAGTTGCGCCTTCAATTCATCGGCGGCTGACTTGAGAATTTCCCGAGAGAGCCTTTCGTCGTTCACCGCACGGGCCATCGACACGGCGCCGACCAGCGTGGACAACGCGGCGATGGCCTTCGTCCTCCTTGATCTGTGCTTGTCGGGCGGGATCAGTCTGATGAGCAGTTCTAGATACGTGCCGACCTGCCGCGTATAGGCGGACCGCGCCCGGTCGTTGCTGCGGGCCACGTCGCCCGCCAACGTCGTGACGGCACAACTTGTCGCCAAACCATCGCGGTGCGCCGTACTGAGGTAGGCGTCCACCAGCGCGGTCAAGGGAGATTGCTTGCTGTTCGTCACGGCTTCGACAGCCCGTCCCCCGTCCTGCAATGCGCGCTCGATCGCTTCGGCCACCAGCTCATCGCGAGAATCGAAGTGCCGGTAAAAGCCGCCATGGGTCAGGCCGGCTTCCTTCATGAGATCAGCCACACCGACGCCGTCGACGCCGGTCTCGCGAAACCGCGCAGCCGCTACCTGCACGATTCGATCGTGGCTCTCGTCCTTGTCCGCTTTTGAATGGCCCATCCGAACCTCCTCGATCCTTGTGCTTGACAGAGAAGATTATATTCGTCATCCTCAATTCTTGTGGATGACGATCGTCATTCAGAACGAACTCGCCATGCTCGGCCCCATCACGCTGGCGATATACAGGGAGATGATCATGACTTTCATTCGTCGTATCCGGCTCGGTATCGCCGCCGTCAGCGCCCTCGCAATCGCCGCTTGTGCCACGAACGCACAGGCATCAAACGAGAAACCGGCTACGGCCAACCCCAAGCAGCAAGTCGTCGAACTTCTCAAGAGCATCGAGACGGGTGACAGCAAGCCGCTCGCCTACATCAACCCCGACAAGTATATTCAGCACAACCTGGCCGTAGGCGACGGCTTGGCTGGGGTCAAGGCTCTCTTGCAATCCCTGCCCAAGGGATCAGCCAGGGTCAATACGGTACGGGTCTTTCAGGACGGCAATTTCGTGTTTGCCCATACCGAATACAACTTCTTCGGCCCGAAGGTGGGCTTCGACATTTTCCGTTTCGAAGACGGAAAGATCGTCGAACATTGGGACAACCTTCAGGAAACCGCGGCCAAGCCTAGTCCAAGCGGCCATACCATGCTAGATGGCCTGACGACGTCGTCCGACTTCGACAAGACCGAGGCCAACAAGACCCTCATGCAAACCTACATGGATGACCTTCTGCAAGGCCGGAAGGATAAATTTTCGGGTTACTTCGACGGCAACAACTACATCCAGCATAACCCGCTGGTTGCCGATAACCTGACCGGCCTGTTTGCCGGGCTGCAGGCCCTGGCCAAGCAGGGCTTGGCAGTGAAGTACGAGCGGGTTCACAAAGTGCTCGGGGAAGGCACCTTCGTACTTGTCATAGCCGAAGGCAGCTTTGGAAATCGCCCCTCGTCGTATTACGATTTATACCGGATTCAGAACGGAAAAATCGCTGAGCACTGGGACACGATAGAATCAATTCCGCCGCGCGCTGAGTGGAAGAATTCGAACGGAAAGTTTTGACCCGGTTCAGCCAGTAGCTGGTGGTTAGGGAGCAAGCTTACGCGACCGTCTGGCTTATCAGGGAGCTAACTCAGCGCAGCTTGACGTCCGGGGCCTTGAGGGTCGCCCCCGTCTCATCGAGGATCCCGATCTTCGTCTGAATAGTCGCTCGGCTGGCGACAAAGAGATCGTCGCGGTGAATCGCAAGAAAGCGATAACCCAGAAGGGGCTTGAGCCGCGCGACGGCCGCGGGGATGTCGTCCGCAGAGGGTGCCACGATGATCACGCCCCCCGACGTGCGCACATCAACTTGCCCCGTGGGATCGGGGGTGCCCTGGAGTCGCTGGCAGAGACGGTCGATCAGTTCCTGGCGGGTGAGCCTGGGCATTGTACGCTCCTACACCTGAGGAGATCCGGCTCTGCGCTGGTCCCCCTGGGCCTCCGCGACGAGCTCCAGCAGCGGATGCTGAGGCGGCAAGTTTGCCACCTGCATGAGCGTGGCGCGCCATCCTTGTCGTTCGACGGCTTGTCCGAGTTGCACTGCAGACGGATCGTCTGGCGCGCGATACGCCAGAGCAGCGGCAATCGCTGTCGCGAGGCCGCGAGCGGGCAGTCCCGCATCGACGGCGACCCGGGCGGGGCCGCACAGCCGATCGCCAGCGCCCAGTTTGCGGAGCGGGTCCCGCGCCACCCGGGCAATGGGGTCGCTCAGCCGCGGGTCGCGGAATCGGGCGAGGCTCCGGCTGGCATATTCTGTCAACTCCTCGCGCGAAAAAACCGGGTGAAGATGCTGAAGCGCCGCGGCGCTTTCGGCCGCGGCCCCCTCCACGGTCCGCTGGATCACAGGATCCCGCATTGCTTCATCGATGCGCCGGTACCCGCGTTGGGCACCCAAGTATGCCACTGCAGCGTGCAGACCATTGACCAACCACAGCTTGCGTACGCGATACGGTTCTAGATCCTCGACAAACATTACGCCGTCGATCCGGGGGACCGGACCGACCCAGCCGCCGCGCGCGACGAGGAATTCAAACGATTCTTCCACCGTCACTGCAAACGGCTGCTGCGGATCGGTCGACCCCGTCACAATGCGATCGACGACGCAGTCAGGGAATCCCGCCCAGGCAGGCACGGCCCAGGTCGTTTGGCCCTCCACGAGCGAGCGGAGCCGCGTCGAGTTACCTGTCAGGTTCTCGCAGGCGATGACGTTGACCGCCGCCGCCAGATGGCGGCGCAGGCCATCCCGAATCGGTTCGGCCACAGCCGGCAGGACCCCGGGCCCGACCGCGGTCGTCACCAGGTCCGCGCCAGCAACCGCACCCACAACAGTTTCGACGTCCGCCGCATGCACCGCCCGCACCCCGTCGATGGTTTCCACGCGTTCGCCTTCGCGGGTGAGAATCCGAACTGGATACCGGCCTAGAATGTTTAACTGACGGACGACGTCATCAACGACGTCCACAAAGGTAACATCATAGCCGGAGCGCCGCAGCACATAGCCGACGAGACCCCGCCCGATGTTCCCGGCCCCAAACTGCACCGCTTGCGTCACGTCTCATCTTGCCAGGGTCGGCCCAGCGTCTCATACACGAAGTCGGCACTGGTCGTCGTCCACAGCGCTTTCGCCACGGTCTCGTCCTCGAGCACTCGGGCCAGATTGGCCAGGACGCCGATATGCTCCTGGCGGACGGCCGCGATTCCCACAACTAGGTACGCAATATTCGAGCCGTCCCAGGTCACGCCGTGGGGGAACTGCGCGACTGCGATGCCGGTGGCGAGGATGAGCGTCTTGTCGTCGAACGTCCCGTGAGGAATGGCTACACCATTTCCCACGTAGGTGGACATCGTGAGTTCGCGTTCCTTCATGGACGCGACATAGGCAGGCTGCACATAGCCGCCGTCCACAAGCATCTGACCGACCCGATCAATAGCCTCATCCCGGCTACTCGCCTGCTCGCCCAGGCGGATCAATTCCAGGCTGAGGACCGGTGGCGGCGGCACCATGCTCCTTAGCTTGAGATGGGCTGTCCCGCTTTCAACTTCTTGACCAGCTCATCGTAGACGGGGTTATTCACGAAATTCATGAACGGGATGACTACCGCGGTGGGCGCCGCTTCTTCCGCCCGCTTGGCCAGCCCGGCGTGGGCGACGACGACGTCGGCATCTTTCGGGATGGCGTGAACGGCGGTGGCGACGACCTCCACAGCGAGCCCGGCATCCTTCAACTTGCGCTTCAACTGGTTCGCGCCGATGAGACTCGACCCCATCCCGGCCTCGCACGCAAAGACGATCTTGTGCACCTCGGCTGCCTGCTTAACCACCTGACCCATAGCTGCGCCTCCTCTCAGTACCCGGAGAAAGGGCCCGCCGGCGGGCTGTACCGCCGGCGGGTCTGTTCATCTACTACTCTAGCGCACTGCGGCTATGTACGCTCGCGCACCGGGTACGCCTTGAGGATAGACGAGCCGACCAGGAACGCGACCACCGCCCCGACCAGGATGCCCGCCAAAACCCCAAAGTAGCCCCCCCGTGGAGTCATCGCCATTTCGGCAAAGATGCTCCCCGGTGAGGGTGTGGCGACCAGGCCCGCGCCCGTGATGACAAACACGATATCGGCGGCAATCCCGCCCGCCCACATCGCGACGATCATGATCGGATGGGCCAGCACATATGGGAAGTAGATTTCGTGGATGCCGCCAAAGAAGTGGATCAGGATCGCACCAGGCGCAGACTGCTTGAAGTTCCCTTTGCCCACCCACCAATACGCCAACAGCAGACCCAACCCAGGCCCGGGGTTGGTCTCCAGCAGAAAGTGAATCGCCTTGCCTGCTTGGGCCGAGGCCTGGACCCCGAGCGGCGCCAGAATGCCGTGGTTGATGGCGTTATTAAGGAAGAGCACCTTGGCGACTTCGATTGGAATGTCGGCCAGCGGGATGAGCCGGCTGGTGATTAATGCTTGGACGCCCGCTGCAAACAGGTTGTTGCCCGCGAGAATCACCGGGCCGATCGCCACGCGACCCAGAAGCGCGAGAATTCCGGCGAGGATCCCCGCAGAGAAATTATTGATGAGCATCTCAAAGCCGCTGGGCGTCATCGGCTGCAGGACGCCGTCGACCTTTTTGGTGAGCCAGCCCCCCAGAGGGCCGACAATCATGGCTCCGAGGAACTGCGGGATGTCGGATCCGACGATGATGCCGACCGTGGCCACCGCGCCGACAACGCCGCCCCGGTGGCCGTAAATCAGTGAGCCACCGGTGAAACCAATGAGGATCGGCAGAAGGTAAACGATCATCGGGCCGACGAGCTTGGCCAGATTCTCGTTGGGGACCCAGCCAGTGGGAATGAAGAAAGCGGTGATTAGACCCCAGGCGATAAAGGCTCCGATGTTGGGGATGACCATCCCCGCCATGAAGCCGCCCACTCTCTGTACTCGTTCTCTCATCCAGGCCACCTCCAGTGGCGTCATAACCACACGGGTCTACTCCCTGGATCCACGTCTCACCCCCTCTCGAACTAGTCCTTTAGAGGCTACGCGGTGATGCGGCTCGTTCCTTCATGCGGCGCTTAGCGCCCAGGGGGAGTCGCGGAGTACTGCTGAACTGAATTATGGCCCCGTCCTGCACACGTCATTCGTATGGTCGAGGAGGTTCTTTGCTAGTTCGGTCACGGGATGATGGTCAAGGTCTCCCGGCGCCCTAGCCTGTAGATTTGGAAGTCGCGCTTGTCCAGCGTAAACACCTGCCGAACGGCCTCCCGCTCGGCAACGCGTACTAAGGTGGCATCGGCGAGATCCATTGGGAGGTCTCGGTACTTCCGGATGAGGGCTCGTAGCCGGGGGAGATCCTCGCGCCGAAGTTCGACAACAAGCACGAGCTGGCGATCGAGCATGGCCAACAGGGCCTCTTGTGAGTCGAGGGGATTGTGGGTCTGTCCAAGCAAGTACATTGCTTCCGTCACGACAGGCCAAGTGGTAATCATGGGGTCAGACAGGCGTTTTAATACGCTGACGCAACGCTGGTGGTCTCCGTCGCTCTCGTCTAATACGGCCACGAGTGGCCCCGCATCCACCAGTACGCCTCTCATCGCCGCCTCTGACGTTGAGAAAATAGGTTGCGAAGCACCTCCTCCGATCGAGAAGCTAGGTCGTGCGGCCCGCCATGACCAATGCCCACAAGATCTGTCATTCTGTCATAGAGGGTGCCCTCCGGCTTCGGACGCGTGATTTCCTCCGCCATCCTGGCAATGGCCTCACGGATGATAGATGACTTCGTCCGGCCACTTTTCCGGGCTAGGCGGCGCACCGCCGATTCTGTCTCTTGGTCCAACCTGATACTTGTCGGCACGACCGCACCTCTAAAGTGTGTGTCATACATGGTTGTACTACACATTGAGTGTGGGGTCAATCGGCCGCAGTCCCTCGTAGGGGAGACGGCCTACTGGAGGTGAAACTGGCAGATGACGCCTAGCCGAAATGCTCCAGTGGAAGGCGCCCCCCCCCACAGACCGTGGTGTTTATGAGCGACAACCGGGTCCGGACTCGAGAACGGAAGTACAACCGCCGCCGCAAGGCGCAATTGTGTGTGCGCACGATCCCGGATGCGCGAGTCCTGCTGAATGGGAGTCGGGCATTGAGACTACCGCACCCGCCGCACCCGCAATGCATTCTCCTCGAACGCACGTGGGGCGCCGTTGCACTACGTCTCCTGGGGCAGTCCTAATGCCGCCTCGCGTGCCCGGGCAGCGCATGTTGGAGGAGATCCGCGAGCAGCCGGGCGTGCTGGAGCGGGTCTGTAGGTTCGAGGGACCAACCGCGGCCGCACTGGCTCGCCGCTTGCGTGTCCGCCGGCCGCAAATGGTGGTCCTGGCCGCACGGGGGACGTCAGACAACGCGGCGATTTACGGCCGCTATCTTATCGAAACCCACCTAGGCATTCCGGTGTCCCTCGCTGCACCGTCGGTGGTGACCTTATATGGAGCGCGGCTCCGCCTGCGCGGGACCGTGGTGATCGGCCTGTCCCAGTCGGGACAGTCGCCTGATATCGTGCGGTTCGTGGAAGAAGCGCGCGCCGCCGGCGCTCTGACCGTAGCGATAACAAATACCCCACAGTCGCCGCTGGGGCGGGCCGCGCACGAAGTGCTGTTCTTACACGCGGGGCCTGAACATAGCGTGGCGGCGACAAAGACCTACACGGCGCAACTCGCCCTGATGAGCTTGTTGGTCGCTCACGCGGCCGAAGACCTCGCACTGGTCCGCGCACATCAGCGACTCCCCGATGCCATGGCCGCAGCTCTCGGTACCGAGCCCGCCGTGCGCCCCGCGGCCGTCCTCTTGCGGAGACGGCGCGAGTGCCTGGTCACCTCGCGCGGGTTCAATTTCGCCACTGCTTTGGAGGGAGCGCTCAAGCTCAAGGAAAGTAGCCGTGTGGTCGCCGAGGCTCTGTCTTCGGCCGACTTGCTCCACGGTCCGATCGCGCTCGTGGAACGGGGATTTCCAGTGATCGTCACCGCCCCGCCGGGACGCGCGTTAGCGCACCTAACCCACCTGCTGCGGGGTCTCCGCCGACGGCATGCGCAAACGATCGTGCTCTCATCTGCACGGCAGGCGCTCCAAGTCGCCGCCCTCCCTGTGCCACTCCCTCCGGTCGGGGAGGAGGCCCTCACTCCGCACGTGTACATCGTGCCGCTACAATTGCTGGCCTACCATGTCGCCAGGCTCCGTGGGCTGGATCCAGATCGGCCGCGTGGTCTGCGGAAAGTCACCCGCGTGCTGTAGTCAATGACTCCCGCCCACGCCACCGCCTGTGAGGCAAGGGTTCAAAGCACTCGTCCGGGTACACACAGCGAGAACACCTTAGAGCCGCCGGGCAGATCGAGCCAGGCGCTGCAGCATTCCGGGTGTCGGCGCCACGCCCACGGCCTCCAGCGCCAGCAGCGCGGCGCCAACCTCCGGAGGAAACGCGGGCGGGCGGATCACGCAGAGCGGGGCGCGTCGGCGGAGCGACCTCCGCAGGGGATCCAGCACCAGCCGTCCCATCTCGAAGACCCCGCCGACAGGAAACACAGAAAACGCGTCGTCGAGCATCTTCAGACGGGATGCCACGGCGACCACCAACTCCCCAAGCTCGTAACCGGCCTGTTGAAGAATGTTCCGTGCCACATCGTCGCCTCTCAGTGCGGCTCTCTCGACGAGCGGGACCAATGACGCCAGCAGCGCACGCCCACCGCCCTCACCGTACACCCGCTGGCGAATCTGGGCCCACCCGCCCAACCGCGCGGCCACCAGAGGCCGCAGCGCCGTCGCCGGACCGCGCCCATCGACATTGGCCAAGGCGGCCCGCAGCGCTGCGCGCCCAAGGCTCATCCCGCCACCGGCATCGTCGATGAGATACCCGTACCCGCCCGCGCGCGCGGTGTGCCCCTTCGCATTCCGCCCGTAGGCCACCGACCCCGTCCCGGCGATCACCGCCACGCCGGCGCGGCCGGCCGATGCTCCGGCGAACGCGATGGCCGCATCCCACGTGGCCTGGACAATGGGCGCGCGGGTGATTCCACGGAGGATGCGGATGGCAGTGCGTGATTCCCGAGAATCCGGCTCCAGTCCCGTGAGCCCCGCCACCACCGGGCGAATCGCGACCCCATGCCCGGAGACACCTCTGCGTGCTGAGGAAAACGCCTCACGCAATGCGCGACGTGTCTGCGCCTGTCCTGAGGCCCGATAGAGGTGATCCACCGGGCCTCCGCGTCCGACACCCACGATGCGACCGGTGGCATCGACCAGCACGCACGTGGTCGACGAGGCGCCGCCGTCCACACCCGCGACCACTACGCCTGTCATCCCCGGATCCCTTTCGTTCCTTCAACAAACACTTTCGTGAGCATCAGTGGATCAGTGATGGCGCGGCCCACGACCACGGCAAATGCCCCGGTACGGAGCGCCTCCCGCACTTGGGCCGGGGTGCGGTAGCGCCCTTCGGCCACGACCGGAACCCGCAGCACCCCGCACAACCTCCGCACCAGATCGAGATCCGGATCTTCGGGTGCAGGCCCCGCGTCCGTGTATCCGGAGAGCGTCGTCGCGACGAGATCGGCACCGAGTGCGGCAGCGTGCATGCCCTCCTCCACTGTCGCCACATCGGCCATGACCCACCGGCCCAGGACATTCTTGATCTTCGGGATCAGGCCATCGAGCCGTTCTCCGCCTCTCCGCGGGCGCGATGTGGCGTCCAGCGCGATGATATCCGCCCCCGCGTCGGCGACCGCCTGCGCATCGGCAAACGTGGGCGTGATGTAGACCGGCGACTCCGGCGTCCAGACCTTGCGGATCCCAATAATGGGCACATCCACCGTGCGGCGCACCTCGCGGATGTCATCCTCCCCGTTGAGGCGCAGGCCTGCAGCGCCTCCCATCGTCGCCGCCCGCGCGATCGCGGCGATCACCACAGGGTCGTGCAGAGGATGGCCCTCGCGAGCTTGGCAGGAAACGACGAGACCGCCAGCCAGCCTCGTCCGCCAGGCCGCGCTCGCGGTGCTCATCCCTTCAGCGCTCCGGCGGTGAGCCCGCGGATGAAATGCTGCGACAGCAGCACGTACAAGGCCACGACAGGCAGCGCCGCTAACGTGAGCCCTGCAAAGAGCGTGGCCCAGTCGGTGTAGTACTGGCCGAAGAACGCCGTCATCCCCAGGGGCACCGTCTTCAGCCGGTCGGAGTGGATGAACACGAGCGGGAAGAAAAAGTCATTCCAGATCGGGATGAGGTTGTAGACGGCCACGATGATCAGCGCGGGCCGGACCAGAGGCAACATGACCCGCCGGTAGATCAGCCACTCACTCGCGCCGTCGATCCGGGCGGCGCTATCGAGGTCAGAGGGCAGCGCACGGAAGAAACCGGTGAGGATGAAGACCGCACTCGGCAGCCCGCTCGCGGCGTAGGTGAGAATCAGGGCCCAGGGGGTATCCAGGAGACGCAGGTTGCGCATGAGGATGAACAGCGGGATGATCCCCAGCCGCAGCGGCAACATGAGCCCGCTCAAAAAATACAGGTACAGCAGATCATTGCCGCCAAACCGGAACCGCCCCAGAGCGTAGCCGGCCATCGCGCCCAGCACCAGGATGACGACGATCGACGCCAGCGTGATGACCACGCTGTTGCGGAAGTACAGGGCGAACTTCGCCTCCACCCAGACACGCGTGAAATTCTCCCACCGCCACACGACGGGCAGGCCAAACGGATTCTGGAAGATTTCTCGCGTGTTCTTGAAGGCTGACAGAACCATGATCAGCAGGGGCACCAGCACTACCACGCTGTTGAGGGCGAGCACGAGCTGACCCAACGGCATCCAGAGAGTCCGCTTCGTCATGCGAGCTCCACCTCACGGCGACGCAACCAGCCCGCCGCAAAAACCGAGACCGTCACCAGGAGGATAAACATCAGCACGGCGATCGCGGAGCCCACACCGATGTCCTGGAGCCCCGTATCGACCTCGCCAAACGCCATCCGGTAGAAGAATAGACCGAGCACGTCGGTGGAGCGATTCGGGCCGCCGGACACACCCTGGACGATGTAGGGCAACTCGAACCAGTTGAACGACCCGATGAAGGTGAGCAAGACAATGATCGTCACTGCCGACGCGAGCAGAGGGAAGACGACATGCCGCGTGACCTGCCATTCGGTCGCGCCGTCGAGGCGCGCCGCCTCAAGATACTCGTCCGGTACGGCGTTGATCCCGGCCAGGAAGACAATCGTCGGGAAACCCAACCATCGCCACGCATTCACCAGGGTCAACGTCACCAGAGCCGTGTGCGTGTCCCCCAACCACGGACGGGCGAGGGCGGCCAGTCCGAGGGTCGCCAGCAACTGATTGACAATGCCGAAGACGGGGTTCAAGAAAAGCGCCCACAGGAATCCGACGATGATCAGGGACAGCGTCACGGGGAGAAAGAAGATGACCCGGTAGACTTTTGCCCCCCAGGGACCGCGCGCGAGCAGAAGCGCGAGCCCCAGGGCCACGGCGTTCTGGGCGAGCATCGTGACGACGAAGACCACGACATTGTGCCAAAAAGCATTGAGCAGCAGCTGCGAATACGGAAACGTGGTGAAAAGGCGGACGAAGTTCTCTAGACCGACGAGCTCCCGACGGCCGATCCCCTCCCACCGATAGAGGCTGTAGACGAGGGCGGAGACGATCGGGTAGGTCGTGAAGAGCGCGAAGAGGGCCGTGGCCGGTGCGAGGAAGATGACCAGCCACAGCCGCTGGCTACCGCGCCGGGTCAACCCGCGGGAGCGCGGTCGGGCAAACCGGGTGAGGGCACCGGAGGGCGGAGGCGCCTCCGCCCTCCGGGGACCACTACCGGCCGCGGAACGGTTCGAACCAGGCACTGAGGCCTCGCGTGACCTCGTCGCCCACCTGCTCCGGCGTCTCCTGCCCCGCCATCATTCCCTGCAGCGCGCTCTGCAGCAGCGTCGACCCGGTCGGAGCCTGCCACCGGAACCCCACCAGCATCATGTACGGCGTCGCCTTCCGGTTCATCTCCTGCACGTGTTTGAGGATCGGATCGGTGATCACCACCCCCGGCACCGCCGACGTCTGCGCCAGCATGTCGGTGAACATCTGACCGAATTCGCGGGTGGCCGTGAAACGGATAAACTTGAGCGCGGCATCCAGGGACGGGGTCCGGGCGTTGATGCCATAGTTGCCGTCATTGAATGACGACACCCAGGGGACCTGCCCCCCCCGGAGCGGAGGCGTCGCAAAGACATCGAAGTCCAGAGCCTTGTTCTGCGCCTTGAAGAACCCAATTTCCCACGACCCTCCCATGAACATCGCCGCCTGCTCGTTGAGGAACAGTTGCTGCATCGTCGCATAATCCACGCCCATGAAGTTTGGATGCATGTACGGACGGAGGTCCAGCATCCGGGCGAGTGCGTTCGTGTAGGTCGGGTCCTTGAAGCTCGTGTGCCCCGATGTCACCGCGTCATAGAAGACGGTCCCGCCGTAGAAATTGGGAGCGACCGCCCCCGCCATCAGCTCGAGCGTCCACCCCTCCTTGGCGCCGTTTGCGATCGGCACGACGCCTTTGTCCTTGAGAGTCTTGCACACCGAGAGAAACTCGTCCCAGGACTTGGGGATGGACACTCCGGCCTGGGCGAAGATCTTCTTGTTGTAGTAGACGACGATCGTCTGGCTCGCAAACGGGACGCCGTAGAGCTTGCCGTCCTTGCGGCCACGCGCCCCGTCGAGCATCTGCCGGGAAAACGTCTTCAGCTCGGGCACTGTGTCAAAGTCCAGCGGCGCTACAAACCCCGCTGCCGAGAAGGTCTCGAGGCCCCCGTAGGCACGCAGGTGGATGATGTCCGGCCCCTTGCCCCCCGTCAGTGCGGAGGAGAGGATGGTATTGTACTCGGTTTGCTTAAAGGGCACGAACTCGACTTGGATGCCGGGATTCCGTTGCTCAAAGACCTGAATCATCTTGTCATAGGCCCACTTATCTTCGACCCGCCAGCTCCAAAACGTGAGTTTCACCGGCGGCTGGGCGGTCACCGCCCCCGGGTCCAACGTGGCCACACATAAACACACCACGAGTCCCACCAGAACTCGCCTGCTCACGGAACCACCCCCCGCGTATTGTTTGGATAGACTACGGCTTCGTGTCCGTCAGAGGCTCTCCTCCGGAGCCCTCAAGGGTTTCGGACTGCTGGATCGCGCCGAGAGAAACGATCCCGGAACGCACGGGGGGCCCTCGGCAGACTAGATTACAGGGGCTCCCCCCGGAGGACGGCCAGAGGGCGGTGCGGAATAAGACATCCGATTCCACTCCATCTAGAGAAGGAGACTCCGTATGACGAGAGCGCGATCTTTGCTCCTCCTGGCAGCCGTGATCTTACTGCTCGGAGGAACCATCATCCCCATCCAGCTGTTCCCGGCTCAGGCAGCCGAACAGGTGACCCTGACCATCGAGAGCTGGCGCAACGATGACTTGTCGATCTGGCAAGATACGATCCTTCCGGCTTTCACGAAACGCTATCCAAACATCAAGGTGGTCTTTGCGCCCACGGCGCCCGCTGAATACAACGCGGCGCTGAACGCGAAGCTGACTGGCGCCACGGCAGGCGACCTCATCACGTGCCGCCCGTTCGACCAATCCCTGGGACTGTACAAGCAAGGGTTCCTGGCTCCCCTCTCTGATCTCCCCGGCATGGCGAACTTTAGTTCCGTGGCCAAGAGTGCCTGGATCACCGATGACGGCAAGACGGTCTTCTGCGTCCCGATGGCCTCGGTGATTCACGGCTTCATCTATAACGCCGACGCCTTCAACCAGTTAGGGATCACTCCGCCCAAGACTGAAGCAGAGTTTTTCCAGGTCCTCGAGAAGATCAAGACGGACGGCCGCTACGTGCCCCTGGCCATGGGGATTGCCGACCAATGGGAAGCGGCCACGATGGGATTTCAGAACATCGGCCCCAACTATTGGAAAGGCGAGGATGGGCGGCAGGCGCTAATCACGGGCAAGGGTAAATTCACTGACCCCGCCTACGTGGCGGTGTTTAAGTCGCTGGCCAAATGGCGCCCATACCTCGGGTCGGGCTTTGAAGCTCAGAAATACCCCGACTCGCAGAACCTGTTCACGTTAGGCAAGGCCGCGATTTATCCCGCCGGGTCGTGGGAGATTAGCCTGTTCAATCAACAGGCGAAGTTCAAGATGGGCGCCTTCCCGCCACCCCTGCCTGCGGGTAGCTCGACATGCTACATCAGCGATCACACCGATATCGCGACGGGAATGAACAGCAAAACCCGGCACCCGGCGGAAGCTCGGACATTCCTGTCATGGATGGCGACCCCGGAGTTCGCGACCCTGTACAGCAATGCCCTGCCTGGGTTCTTCAGCCTCTCGAATCAGAAAGTGACGCTGAAAGATCCTCTGGCTCAAACGTTCCTCAGCTGGCGGGGCCTTTGCAAATCCACGATCCGGAATTCGTACCAAATCCTCTCTCGCGGGGAACCCAACCTCGAGAACGAACTCTGGAGAGTTAGCGCGGGCGTCATCAGCGGTAAGCTGGCACCTGAAGAGGCCGCCGCCCAGGTACAGGCCGGGCTGACCAAGTGGTACAAACCACAGGCCAAGTGATCCGGCTGTGCTAGAAGATAGGCTCGACCAGCGGCGGGGCCCAGGCCTCGCCGCTGGTCTATGGTCGGCGCGTCGTCGAGTTGCATGACACCACGCGTCCGTTATTTCCCGACGCATATCGTCGTCTTCATCCTGCCTGCCGCTGCCCTCTACACGGCGTTCATGGTCTACCCCCTCTTTGACTCTCTGCGGACGAGTCTCCAAGGCGTCCAAGAGGATGGAGGAACGCTCTTCGTCGGGCTTCACAATTACGTGCGCCTGGTCACAGACTCAATCTATGCCCCGAGGTTCTGGGGGGCGTTGCAGCACAACCTGACCTTCTTCGCAATCCACATGCTCGTGCAAAACCCCGTCGCGCTGATGCTAGCGGCGTTGTTGAGTGCGCGCGAGCTCCCCGGCCGCGCGCTGTACCGCACCGTGCTCTTTGCTCCCACGGTGCTGTCGTTTGTGATCGTCGGATTCATTTGGCAACTGATACTTAGCCCCTTATGGGGGATCACCGGAGGCCTGATGCGCCTTGTGGGCCTCGGCGCGTACTTCCGGCCGTGGCTGGGGCTGGAAGGATCCGCCCTCGTGACACTCTCGCTCATGTCCGTCTGGCAGTTCGTAGGCATCCCGCTGATGTTGTTCCACGTCGCCCTCCTCGGGATTCCCGACGAACTCCGCGAAGCCGCGCGCGTGGACGGGGCCTCCGGCTGGAGGGTGTTCTGGGGAATCGAGTTTCCCCTCATCCTGCCCGTCGTCGGCTTGGTCGCGATTCTAACGTACGTGGGCAACTTTAATGCCTTCGACCTCATTTACACCACTAAAGGGGCCCTCGCGGGGCCCAATTTCTCCACGGACATCCTGGGCACGTTCTTCTACCGGACGTTTTTCGGATTTCAGCTCCAGATGGGCAACCCCGTGATGGGCGCCACCGTCGCGGGAGCGATGTTTGTGCTCGTTCTCGTCGGCGTGCTCCTTTATCT
>Ga0137415_10003293_pt1 | contig 16055 bp, 15 predicted proteins | sample CZODoug3_1_1_16f_FD_183082 | JGI IMG/M metagenome (GOLD analysis project Ga0137415, IMG submission 183082) | Vadose zone soil fungal communities from Angelo Coast Range Reserve, California, USA - CZODoug3_1_1_16fungal (Hybrid Assembly) | ecosystem: Environmental > Terrestrial > Soil > Vadose...
CCGACTGGGACAACGTGCTCAACACCAACCTAACGTCGGCTTATCTCTGCGCTCAGCAGGCAATCGGCTCGATGCTCAAACAACGCTGGGGAAGGATCATCAATATGACCTCGATTTTTGGGCAGATGGGACAGGCGGGACAAGCAAACTACGCCGCCTCAAAAGCGGGGCTGATCGGACTCACCATGGCCCTCGCCCGCGAGGTCGGTTCGCGGAATATTACATGTAACGCTGTCGCGCCAGGCTTCATCGAAACCACCATGACCTCCGGGCTGAGCGAGGACTTCAAGCAGAACGCAGTGAAGATGATCCCGCTAGGGCGAATCGGTACGCCGGACGACGTCGCCAGCGCAGTGGCGTTTCTCGCATCCGAAGAAGCTTCGTATATTACCGGGCACGTTCTGAACGTGAACGGCGGCATGTTAATGGGCTAGATGATGCGGCGCTGGATCGAACGAGGAGCCACCGCGTGGGCAATCCCAGACTTACCCTGACGCAGGCCGAATCGCCTGCCCAGATCGCTCAAGCTCGTGAGCTTTTTCTCGAATACGCCGAATCGCTCGGCTTCAGTCTGTGTTTTCAAAGCTTCGACCAGGAACTTGCCGGGCTGCCCGGAGACTACGCCCCGCCGGACGGGCGATTGCTGGTCGCAGAGTATCTGGGTCGGTTGGCCGGCTGCGTGGCACTGCACCAGCTGGCACCAGGAATTTGCGAGATGAAGCGGCTCTATCTTCGCCCCCAGCTTCGTGGCAGGGGTGTGGGACGAGCCCTGGCGGAAACAGTGATCGCCGAAGGCCGGTCTATCGGGTACCGGAAAATGCGTCTGGACACCGTCGAACCGGTGATGCCCAACGCCGTGGCCCTGTATCGGCGGCTCGGATTCGTAGAGATCGCACCCTATCGCCCCAACCCGATTGAAGGGGCGTTGTACATGGAACTCGCATTGTGAAACGAGAGGGCGATTGCCCTCGCCACAGCGCGCGGGTCAGTCCTGAGGGTTACGAGAAACTCACCATGAAACTTGCGTGCCTGGTTCTTTGCTTTTGCATTCGCCGTCTCCGCTTTCGCCGCTAGCGGCAAGACTGTTTCCTACAAGAGCGGCGATGAAACCGTGCAGGGGATCCTGCACGCTCCCGAGGGTAAAGGCCCTTTTCCGGCGCTGTGGTCATCCACGAATATTGGGGACTGAATGATTGGGTCAAGGAGCAAGCCGCGAAGCTGGCCGACCGGGGTTACGCGACGCTGGCGATTGATCTCTATCGGGGAAAAGTTGCCACTGCCCCCGACAGAAGCCCATGAAATCATGGGCGCCGTTCGGGAAGACCGCGCGGCTCGCGATCTGCACGCCGCGGTGGAGTTCCTAAAATCGCTGTCGAACGTGAAGAAAGACCGTATCGGCTCTATTGGTTGGTGCATGGGCGGCGGATACTCGCTCAAGGTGGCGCTGCAGGAGCCCACCTTGGGCGCAGCCGTGATCAACTACGGGCACCTCGCCGCCCATGCGGATTCGCTGAAGAAGATTAACGCTGCAGTACTGGGCATCTTCGGCGGCCAGGATCGCGGCATCCCAGTGGACGACGTAAAACAATTTGAGCAGACGCTGAAACAGCAAGGCAACAAAGTCGAAATTGTGATTTACCCCGACGCCGGACATGCCTTCGAGAATCCCAACAACAAGACGGGCTATCGCGCGGATGACGCCGCCGACGCCTGGAAGCACACGACCAGATTCCTAGCCAGCACACTAAAAAAGTGATTGCTCTCAACTCTAAAAATAATGGATTGTGAGCGATTGATGATTAACCATTGACTGCAAAGCCGTTGTAACTGCCACATCCACGAGGCAAAGTCCGCGCTGCTACTCCATCACCACCTTTGGTGCAACGAAATTCCTCTTGCCAGAAGGTACTACTCTGGTTACTATGCACGTCATCATTGGGGGCTTGTTTTGGTTGCTTTCTCTATGAACATCGGCGAGACCATCCGGAACTACCGGCTGCAAAGAGGCATGTCCCAGGGCGATATCGAAAAACGCACTGGACTTCTGCGTTGCTACCTCTCGCGGGTGGAAAACGGGCATACCATCCCGTCGCTCGACACGCTGGCCAAAATTGCCGGCGCCATGGAAATCGCGCTTTCGCAGTTCTTCTCCGAGTCGGGACACACCAACGGCTCGAAAAATCTGCCCCAACTCTCCGACGATGAAGTCCGCTTCCTGAGCCAGATCCGCCGCTACTCCGTCAGTCTCAATGACAGCGACCGCAAGCTGGTGCTGGCCATGGTCAAGAAAATGGCGGCGAAGTAAGCTCTCAGCCGTCAGCTCTCAGGTAAACCTCTCGATACAAGCATGTGCCGTCAAGTACAGTTGGGAGCGCATGCCTTGGGTTTTGCCGAGGGCTGAAAGCTGACGGCTGTATTTGGGTACTTTCGTTCCATCCCTCTCGTGGCCTACGGGAATCTCGTCGACCGGGCCGGCGACCCCTACACTGTGGGCTGGAGATCCCCGGGTGACCATTGACGAAGAATTGAGCGCACTGGATTCGCATCTGCGCCGGCTGAAGATCGAGTATGAGATTTATTTCAGTAACCCAGCCAAGAGACCTCCTACCGATGTTGAGTGGAAGGTGCTGTCCCTGCTGCGCAAATTCAGTGACGGCGGCCGCATGAGTTTTTCGCAGCGTTTCCGTTACAACGAGATCGCGCAACGCTATGCCATCTATAGCGATCTATGGCGGAAGAAGAACCGCATCCGCGAAGAAGGCTACCGCCGCCCACAAGATGCAATTCTCTCCGTCCAGGGAGTGCGTCCGGAAGAGCGTGAACCGGAACACAAAGTCTACGGCATTGGGCATCTGGCGGCGGCCGCCGGGACCACGGCAGCTGCAGAAGCAGGCATCGCGACGGCAGGCACCCCCACCCCGGCCACCGTGCCCCCTCTCTCCGCACCCCAGGAAAGATCCTTCAGCGTGCAGTGCGGCGATGCGCGCGCGGAACGCGATCAGGTGCGAAGGCTCTACCAGGCCCTCACCGAAGCCAAGAAGAAATCGGGAGAAGCCGTCTCCGGCAACCTCGACAGTTTTTCTTCCTTCGTGCAGAAGAAAACCGATCAGATCCGCAAACAATACGGCTGCGAAGCGGTCGAATACACGGTCGAGATGCAGAACGGCCAGGTAAAACTGAAGGCAAAAGCGAAGACTTAGTCGTCGGTCGTCAGTCGTCAGCTGTTCCCCCTCCGCCTCTTCGATCGTTGGCGGCCGATCCGAAAGCCGCGTCTACTCAATTCGCACCGAACTCCCCTCGAGAAGGACTTTCCGCAGCCGGGCTTTTGCCTTTCCTGGCCGACGACTGAAGACTGACGACTGACGACTGCTTACTGATAGAATTTCCCTGCCTTTCCCAGGCACATTCCCGTTCCCATCGAGGTCTGCCATGTCCGCGACCCACACGAAGATACAGCGTGCCATCCTCAGCGTGACCGACAAGACGGGACTGGTGGAGTTCGCCCACAGGCTCGCCGGCCTGGGCGTGGAACTGATCTCCACCGGCGGCACCTCCAAACTGTTGCGCGACTCCGGTGTCCGGGTAAAGGACATTTCCGAACTCACCGGTTTCCCCGAGATGCTCGATGGGCGGGTAAAAACACTCCACCCCAAGGTGCACGGAGGCATCCTGCACCGGCGGGAGAGTCCCTCGCACCGCAGCGCCGTAGCCGAGCACGGCATCGAGCCGATCGACATGGTCGTGGTCAATCTTTATGCCTTCGAAAAGACTGCCGCCAAAGCAGGCGTGCCCTTTGAAGATCTGATCGAAAACATCGATATTGGTGGACCATCGATGATCCGTTCCGCCGCCAAAAATTTTCAGGACGTGGCGGTAGTGACTTCGCCCGGCGATTACAACGCGATTGCGGAAGAGATGACAAAGTCGGGCGGAGAACTCTCCGCCGCCACCAAGTGGCGCCTAGCGCAAAAGGCATTCGCGACCACCGCAGCTTACGATTCAGCTATCGCCTCCACGCTCGAGCGCGTCAGTGCCAATGGCCGCTTCGAGCTCCATCCCGAAGTGGGCTTCCCGCAAAACCTGCGCCTGTCTTTCCACAAGGTGATGGATCTGCGCTACGGCGAGAATCCACACCAGAAGGCTGCCATGTACACCGACGGCTCGGGCAGCGGGGTAGCCAATGGCTGGCAAATTCAGGGCAAAGAACTTTCCTATAACAATATCGTCGACCTGCAAGCGGCCTGGGACCTGGCTCAGGAATTCGACGAGACGGCTTGCGCGATCATCAAGCACACCAATCCTTGCGGCACCGCAACCGGCAAAACGCTCGGGGATGCTTACAAGAAAGCTCTGGAATGCGACCCGGTCTCAGCTTTCGGCGGTGTGATCGGTGTGAACCGCGTCGTGGATGGCGATGCCGCGGAAGAAATGGCCAAACTTTTTCTCGAGGTCATTGCCGCGCCCGGGTTCGACGCTGCGGCCACGGCCAAGTTTGCTGGCAAGAAGAACCTGCGCCTCGTCGAAATCAGCACCGCTCCGCAAAAGTGGGTGCTCAAAAACGTCTCCGGTGGGATTCTGGTACAGGACACCGATGTGCGTCCGCTTCAGGAAAGCGATCTCAAGGTGGTAACCAAGCGCCAGCCGACATCCGAGGAGAAACAGGCGTTGTTGTTTGCCTGGAAAGTGGTCAAACACGTCAAGTCGAATGCAATTCTTTATGCCCGGGATGGGCAAACCGTCGGCGTCGGCGCCGGACAAATGAGCCGCGTGGATTCCTGCAAGATCGGCGCTATGAAGGCGGTTCTGCCGCTGAAGGGCACGGTGGCCGCCTCCGACGCATTCTTCCCCTTCCCGGACGGAGTAGAGGAAATCGCTAAAGTGGGCGCAACCGCCATTATCCAACCGGGAGGATCCGTTCGCGACCAGGAAGTAGTCGAAGCCGCTGACCGGCTAGGGCTGGCCATGATCTTCACCGGAGTGAGGCACTTCCGGCACTAGGGTTTTCGAATTGTCGGATTGCAGAATTGTCGAATTTACGTCGCAAGTAACAGTTCTTTACAATCCGTCAATTCCAAAATCTTGCGATCGTCGATTCTAATAGTCCCTGTACTTCTGATCGTTGATTTCCCCGGTTCCGCAGCAGCCTTTTTCGCCACCCCTCGCCACCGCGGTTTACAATCATAAGAAGCACCCGCCAGCAGCGGTTCGGCATCCAATCGCTATGGTTCAGGGAAGCCGAAGGTTATCGATGAAAAGTATCTACTGCACCCTTATTTTGCTGCTGGTTACCACTGTTTCCTCCGTCGCGCAAGCGCCGGCTTCGGACTCCAAACCGGCAACCGCGCCTGCACCCCGCAAACTGGACAAGGCCGCGGCCTATTACCACTACACCCTGGCGCACATGTACGAGGAGCAGATAGCGATGTACGGTCGCAGTGAGCTGGCCAACAAAGCTATCGAGGAATACCGGCTGGCCATCGATGCCGATCCCACCTCCGAATATCTGACTTCCGCGCTGGCCGAACTCTATGCCAAGACCGGCCGCATCCGCGACGCAGTGATGGAGGCCCAGGACATCCTCAAGCGCGATCCGAACAACCTGGAAGCGCACAAGTTGCTGGGCCGCATTTACTTGCGCTCGCTGGGCGACATTCAGGCCGGACAAGGCTCCCAGAACGTTCTCAAACTGGCCATTGAGCAGTACGAGCAGATTATCAAGATCGAACCCGACAATGTAGACGATCACCTTCTGCTTGGCCGTCTGTATCGCCTGAATAACGATCTGCAAAAGGCTGAAGGCGAGTTCAAGACCGCAGTCAAGCTGGATTCGAATTCCGAAGAGGCAGTAACCACGCTGGCCTATCTTTACAACGAAGAAGGCGACACCTCACGGGCCGGGGAGGTCCTCAGTTCCATCCCGGACGCGGCCCGCTCCGCCAAGCTCTACTCGGCGCTAGGTTACACCTACGAGCAGCAGAAGCAATATAAGAACGCCATCAATGCCTACCGTAAGGCGATTGAGCTCGATCGCGACAATTTGGACGCAATCCGCGGCCTGGCCCAGAACCTGATGAATGACGGCCAGACCGATGCCGCCCTCGAGCAGTACAAGATCATTGCGGACGCCAATCCCGAGGACGCACAAACTTACCTGCGTATGGCGGAAATTTACCGCAAGAGCGGGAAGTTCGACCTGGCGTTGGAGAGTCTGAAGAAGGCCGGGTCCATGGTCCAGGACTCGATCGAAGTGCCCTACAACATGGCTGCGGTGTATCAGGCGCAGGGGCGCTACGACGAAGGCATTCAAGTAATGCAGGATCTTCTCAAGAAGACCGAGAAGGCGGACAACGGCTACACCCAGGCCGAGAAAAACAACCGGTCCGTCTTTCTGGAGCGTTTGGGCACGATTTACCGGGACAATAACAACAATGCGCAGGCACTGGAGACGTTCCGGAAGATGGTGCTGTTAGGCGACGAGAATGCCGAACGCGGCTACCAGCAGATCATCGACACCTACCGTGAGGCCAAGCAGTGGCAACAGGCCACGGACACCGCCAAGGAAGCAGTACAGAAGCTGCCCAACAACCGCCCGCTAAAGATGGTGTACGCCGCCCAGCTCGCCGATATGGGCCAGCCCGATGCTGGATTGCAGCAGGTGAAATCGCTGCTGAAGGGCGCGTCCGAAGACCGGGATGTTTACATCACCCTGTCCCAGATGTACAGCCGGCTGAAGCGCTGGCCGGAAGCGGAGGACGCCCTCGACAAGGCGGAACCGCTCTCCAGCAAGGACGAAGATAAGCAATATATCTACTTTCTGCGCGGCTCGACTTACGAACGCCAGAAAAAATACGAGCCGGCGGAAGACATGTTCCGCAAGGTGTTGGCCGTGGATCCGCAAAACGCCACTGCCCTCAATTATCTTGGCTACATGCTGGCTGATCGCGGCGTCAAGCTGGACGAGGCGCTGGGTCTCATCAAAAAGGCGGTGGATCTCGATCCCTCCAACGGCGCTTATCTCGATTCGCTGGGCTGGGCCTACTTCAGATTGGGCAAGTATGAATCAGCCGAAGACACTCTGATCAAAGCGTCCCAGCGGATTGGCACCGATCCTACGGTGCAGGATCACCTAGGCGATCTCTACCAGAAGACGGGACGCCTCAAGCTGGCGGCGGCGCACTGGGAGCAGGCGCTGTCGGAGTGGAACAAGACCGTGGCCGCCGAAGTCGATCAGAATGATGTCGCCCGTGTGCAGAAGAAACTGGAATCCGCCAAGATGAAGCTGGCCAAAGAAGACTCCGAGCATAAGTAACCATTGCCCAGGACAGAACCACCTAGGGACGGCCGCCCTCGGCCGTCCCGCCGAGCGCAGCTCGGCTTTCTTTTTGTTTCCCCCTGACCGATCCCGAAGCGTGAGATTGGACCATGAGACTGGAGCCTGAGAAATGAGTCTCGATGTGCTCATCCGGCGAGCCACGCAAGATGACGTCCCCGAAATTCTGCTCCACCGGCGCGGCATGTATGAGGACATGGACTACAACGACGGGGACGCCCTCTCCTCGATGTTGTCCACGTGTGCACCGTATCTGACCACAGCCCTAGCAAACGGCTCCTTCCAGAGCTGGCTGGGGCTGATAGGAGAACGCATCGTGGCGGGCGGGGCAATTCTGATCAACCCCTGGCCAAGCCATCCCTACGATCTGGAGTGCCGCCGAGCCACAATTCTCAACGTCTACGTGTACCCGCAGTTCCGGCGAAAGGGCATCGCCCGCCAGTTGATGCGAACCATGATCGACTGGTGCCGAAAAGAAGGCTTCGCCGCGGTCTATCTGCACGCCAGCAAAGACGGCAGGCCGCTCTATGAAGCGCTGGGCTTCGAGCCAACAAGCGAAATGCGGCTGAAGCTGAGAGAAACCAGCTGTTAGCACTCGTCACTGAACAAGGTAGCGCCGGCATCCTGCCCACTGTCGGGAGGGCACCTTGCCCCCCTCGGTGAGGGATGCCCGCCGGACACCCACAGGCACGGAGCCGGGTTTGCTGAGTACTTAGTGCTGAATGCTAAATATCCAAGGTTCTATCATCGTCTCAGACTCCACATAATCAATCAGTTAGCTGCTTAGGCTCGTCGGTAAAACCCTCAACTGGCATCGTACTAGCATCGTCGCCGTTGAGGGCTTCCTGCTTCCGCCACCCCGCGAGACTTTCCATTGCCGCGTGACGTTGTTCCGGTGAGGTGATGTTGTAGCGCAGGAAAACCGAGATGGTTTTGTGTCCCGAGGTATCCATGACGACCTTCTGCGGAACGCCGGCCAGGATCAGGTTGCGAATTGCGGAACGGCGAAAGTCATGGACGATCAAGCCGCGGTATCGCTTCTTACCGTCCGAGAGTTCCCATGCGCGGAGAACCCCGCAGAACGCGGCAAGCTGTTAGGCGCCGCGGCGATCGGTGCAGGTGGTGCCACTGCAGTTGCTGGTGGTGCCGAGGCTGCAGCCGCTATCAAAGCAATGGCTGAGGCTCACCCCTACGCCGCCAAACTTGTGAAAGCTGCCATCAAGGCCGGTGTCGGTGCGGAAGCCTACAAGCACCGCGGATGGCTGCTTGATTTGTTGCCGTAAGTCAGAAGCCCGCTTCGCTCTGTAGAGGAACGAAGTTGCCGAAGAGTCTTTTGATCTTGGCTCGGGTCATGCGGACTTAGCGGGCTTGTGGCCATGAATGGCGTAGGCATTGCCCGTCCATCGCAAACAGGCCGGACAGGGGAGCTCCGGGCGGTCCACGCATTCGTGCCAAGGATCCTTGCGAGAACCGGGTTTAGGTTGGGACGACCGCCTTCGTAAGAACAAGAAGGGGAACGACGCCGACATCCATTGAATGAAGTTCCGGCGATTCATCTAGGGGAGTCCCTCCGGGAGTCCTCAAACGATACGCGCCCTCGCTGCCGGCATCTAGATTACAAAGGTAACCACGCCTTACCCCCTTCGCGCGCTTTCTGTACTGCCGAGCAATTAACCAGTCGGTTAAACTGGCATCAAACTAGCATCGAACTGGTCAAATAACACCTAACTTCGCCTAACGTCACCAACTCCTAAGATATTGAACACGCACGGAAGTGCTTTCCTTTCCGCGCCCGACTGCAGCGCTGAATGCTAACTGCTCCTCCCACAATGCTAAACTTCCCACATGCTGGCCGACTACGCCGTGCGGGTGGAGCAATCCCGCGGACGCCGCGTTCCCGAGCCTCAGCATCCCTATCGCGATGATTTCCAGCGCGACCGCGACCGAGTCATCCACTCGCGCGCTTTTCGCCGCCTGGAAGCCAAAACCCAGGTTTTTACCCGCCGCTTTTCCGATCACTTCCGCAACCGCCTCACCCATACCATCGAAGTGGCCCAGATCGCCCGCACCATCGCATTCCAGCTGGGTCTGAACGTGGATCTGGTCGAAGCTCTGGCCCTGGTGCACGACGTCGGGCACCCGCCCTTTGGACATGCCGGCGAAAAAGCGCTGGACGCCGTCATGCGCGAGCACGGCCTTCTCTTTGACCACAACCTGCACGCATTGCGCATCGTAGAAGACTTCGAGATGCGCTATGCTGCCTTTCGCGGGCTCAATCTTACTTTCGAGGTGCGCGAAGGCATCATCAAACACTCCCACGATTATTCTGCAAGCCAGTTCCCTGAGCTTGCGGAATATTTACTCGATCACCGTCCGCCTCTAGAGGCCCAGCTCATCGACCTCGCGGACGAGATCGCTTATGACACCGCCGATCTGGACGACGGCTATGAAGCCCGTCTGCTCACGCTCCCACAGATCCGCGGCGGCGTGCCGGTATTCGATCGCTTCTATTGCGAGGCCGAGCAGACCTATCCCAACGCCATCGAGAAGCTGAAGTTCAACGAGGCGCTCAAGCGGGTTCTCGACCGCATGGTTGGCGACTTGATCCGCAACCTGCAGAGCCAGATCAACGATGCCCGCATCCGCAACCTGAAAGATGTGCGCGCCTGCCCGCACCGGCTGGCTACGTTCAGCCCCGAGGTAGAAGAAGAAAGGCGAAGCACCAAGGAATTCCTCTACCGGAATCTCTATTTCAGCGCAGCTCTGGACTCGGAAAAGAACGACGCCGAGCGCGTCATCCGGCAACTATTTGAATTCTGGATGGCAAAACCGGAGAGCCTGCCGCAGACCTATTGGCAAAAGGCCGCGCAGGAACCGCTGCCGCGCGTGGTTTGCGACTACATCGCGGGAATGACGGACAATTTTATCTACGAGCAGCACGGAAAGTATTGCGGAAGAATCGATTGACCCGGCCCCTCTGCGACAGTCATACCTCTGCTTCCAAAAACTCCGTGTCCTCCGACACCTCTGTGGGACTCTCGAAGGAGAGCTTGTAGCCATCGGGGTCCGACAAGCCGGTGACCCACATCCCGTTCCCCACGAAGGGGTTCTTGGCCTGAATCCCGCGTGAGGTGACTTTGCGGTAGATCGCCAGGGCGTCTTCGCAGATGAAGGAGATCGATACTCCAACTCCCACTTTCCCTTCAGGCACCCAGGAATCGTGGCCTTCCTTTCTGAACTCCTGCAGCATCAGAGCAGCGCCACCGAGCTGAAACCAGCACCAGCGGAGCTTACCCTCGTCCATCCATTTGTTGATCATCTTGAAGCCGAGCCGTCGATGTAATAGCGAACGGACTCTTCCATGTTCGACACCATGAAAAACGGTACGGACTGCTTGACATTCGTTCCGGTCGTCGTCTCCGTTTCGAGGCTCATTGTTAGACCTCCCTCGTTCTGCACATCTCTCCGGCCACGGCAACGTCTAGTTCTGCTCGAAGAATATTTGGGAGTACAGCCTCAAGTGGGGGAAGGTCGACATGAGTATCACAGATTCCAGCGACCCGCGTACCCTTCCTGTCTACCGACCTTTCTACCGAGGGAAATGATTGGCTGCCTAAAGGCCGAAGCAGCCTCCGCACACTAAGGACGCGGAGCAGTCTTCATTTTTCCCACGTCACCCGATAGACCACGCCGGCCGAATCGTCGCTCACATACATCGCCCCGTCAGGCCCGACCACAAGCCCAACCGGTCTTCCCATCCACACACCCTTCTTGGTTTCTCCCGGACGGAGCCATCCGCTAATGAAATCTTCAGGCGGCCCCTGCGGCTCGCCCTTGTCGTTGAACTTGATGCGAACCACCTTGTATCCGGTGGGCACACTGCGGTTCCACGAACCGTGAAAAGTTACAAACAAACTTCCCCGATACTCCGCCGGAAACATGTTCCCGTCGTAGAAGAGCAATCCCAGCGGCGCCGAGTGCGCCTGCATCAACACCTTGGGCGCGACGGTTTTCGAGCAGTCGTAATCCTTGCTTTGGGAGCCATCCTGAATGCGGTCGCCATAGCAATACGGCCAGCCAAAATTGCCGCCGTTTGGGCCCAGGTCATTCACTTCCTCGGGTGGACGATCGTCGCCCATCCAATCACGGCCATTGTCGGTGGCCCAGATAGTGTTGGTTTTGGGATTGACCGTCAACCCGACTGCGTTCCGTAAACCCGAGGCGAAAAGGCGCTCTCCCCTACCCTCCTCGTTATACTCAGTCACCGCTGCGCGGCGCTTGTCATCTTCTACACAGACATTGCAACTCGAGCCCACCGCTACATACATTTTGCCGTTGGCGAAAACAATGGTCCTGGTAGAGTGGCCGCCACCGCTTCCCGGAAGGTCGCCAATCTTCTGCCCGTTGCTCGCCCGCAGTTGCGATTCATCCCAGTCATAACGCCGGACCGCGTTGATCTCCGCAACATAGAGCTTGCCATTATGAAAGGCTATGCCATGCGGTGCGTTCAATCCAGAGAGCACAGGGACGGTCGGCTCCGCATGCCCGGTGTGCTTGGGATCAGGAAAAGCCAGCACCGTGCCATCGCTCATGTCGGTCACCAGCAGCATGCCGCCTGGACTGAAAGTCATCTGGCGTGCGTGCGGCGCATCGGCAAAGACCGCAATATGGAAACCCGGCGGCAGCTTCAGTCGGGCCAGATCGATTTTTTCGGCGTGGCTGCAAGACAGCAGTAACAAAGGAAATAAGGCAGAAATCCAAGCTCTGACAAGACAGGCTCGTATAGGCCAGGCTCGCCTGGGAACTTTCAATCCTCGCATTGCGGTTTCGACGGATTGGTTGATTACCGCTGCTGTCGTAACTGGATTACCGCAATTGTTTGCAGTCATTTTCTGCAGTCACACACACGCAGTTTTTATATCAGATTTCGCCAAAATTACCCGGCGCCTGCATTTTTTCGGTCCCGCCTGGAGGTCGGCGGCGTTACAATGTGTTGTCAGGCAATGACTTAGATTTCCCCTAGTTTTGGCATTCGACCTGTTATATACAAGCGCAGGCGTTGAGCAGTTCGGGACGCCGATATTTTTGGCTTAATGCTGGAGCGGAGCCCAGTGCTCCCCCACTTGGAGGACTTAGATATGAAGAATCGCATCTTCGTAGCGCTGCTTCTGGCCGGTGTGCTGGCGATTCCCGCCCTAGCGCAGACCAGTTCCACAACTCAAGACCAACCCGCCGCTGCCGCTTCCGGTGCCAGCGGTAAACCCGCTTTGCAGCCTGATACTCATGAGGGTTTCTGGGGCAAGATCAATCCCTTTGCCCGCAAGAAATATGTGCAGCGCCAAACCGCTCCCATCCGCGATCGCGTCAACGAACTTGATGACCTGACATCATCGAACACCAAGTCGATCAAGGACACCGATTCGCGTGCCCAGCAAGGCATCACCCTGGCCTCCACCAAGGCCAACGAAGCCGATCAGCACGCGATTGACGCCGGCAACAAGGCGCAGATGGCGCAGCAGACTGCAACCCAGGCCAACACCCGCCTGACCACGGTCGAGCAGGTAGTCGGCAACATTGATCAGTACAAGGCCTCCACTCAGACCGAGATTCGCTTCCGTCCCGGCCAGAGCGTGCTTAGCAAGAACGCCAAGGCTGCGCTTGATGATATGGCCACCCCGCTGAAAGATCAGCGCGGCTACATCGTCGAAGTGCAGGGCTTCTCGTCCGGACACGGCCAGGCCGCGATCGCCACTTCACAAAAGATGGCCGACGCGGTTGTCCGCTATCTCGTGCTCAACCACGACATTCCGGTCTACCGGATCTACGTGGTCGGCATGGGCAACGCTCCGGTACAGAGTGCCAACGCTGATGATGCCAAGACCAAGCGCACCAGCGGCGGCCGCGTGGAGATCAGCCTCCTGAAGAACGATCTGGAGACGCTGGCTTCATCTTCGACCGCTCCTGCTCCGGCGAGCCAGGACCAGCCAGCGCCCGCGAAGTAGTTAAACCAGGCAAGCCGAAAAAGCCTCCTGCGCAAGCAGGAGGCTTTTCTAGTATAGGGCGCGGACACTCTTGCAGGCCGCCGTTGAGGTTGATTTTGAATTGAATTTGATTTTGAAGTGTGCCGCTTCAGCAAAGCCGCGTCGTGGAAAAGAGCGGTTCTTCAGCACCGCGTCAGGGTTTGAAAGAGCGGGCTCTTGGCCCTGGGGTACTTGTCCAGACTATTTCCGAATTTCAGATTGTTGATTTCCGATTTCAGATTTGCAACCCAAGCCCGTAGGCCGAGAGGGACTTCAATCTGAAATCTGCAATCCGTCTTTCCCCCGTATAATCCAAGCCCGTGTTTCCCCCTGCCAAGTCCGCCCTGCGCAAAGCCGGCCTCTTCTATTTCGTCTGGGTCATGTTCTCCTACTGTACCGGTGGCCCCTTCGGACTAGAGGACATGGCAACCACCTCAGGCCCCGGAATGACGCTGATCTACCTGCTGGTGATCCCATTCTTCTGGTGCATCCCAGTCTCGCTGGTTTCGGCCGAACTGACCACCGCCATGCCTGTCGAAGGCGGCTTCTACCGCTGGGTGCGCGTCGGTTTCGGCAATCTCTGGGGATTTCTTGCCGGCTGGTGGAACTGGTCCGCATCATTCCTGCTGGGCAGCGTCTATGCCGTCCAGTTCGCCGACTACCTGAGCTTCTATTTCCCCGACCTCACGGGATGGAGACACTGGATCGTCTCTCTCGCCATCGTCGCGGTGATCACTTACATCAACGTGCGAGGCATTCAGATGGTAGGAAAATTCGCCACCGCACTGGAGCTTTTTATCCTGCTCCCAGTGCTGGTGCTGGTGATAATCGGACTAGCTAAGTGGCACCACAATCCGTTCGTCCCAATCGTGCCGCCGCATCAGCCGCCGTTCCGCGTGTTCGGAGTCGGACTGGCAATCGGACTATGGCTGTACTCCGGCTACGAACAACTTTCTACAGTCGCCGAAGAAGTGGACAACCCGCAGCGGAGCTATCCCCTGGCCCTGGCGCTGGTCGTGCCCATGTCGATCGCAGCCTACTTCCTGCCCACGCTGGCCGCGCTCGCGGCCTTAGGGAACTGGAGCAGCTGGCATACCGGCTTTTTCCCCACTGCAGCACAACTCATCGCAGGCCCCTGGCTCGGCGCCTGGATGACGCTCGCGGCCATGATCACCCAAGTGGCGCTGCTGAATGGCACGATCCTGGCCTCAACGCGCATGCCCTTCGCCATGGCCGAAGACGGCTATCTCCCCCACGCCCTCACCGGCGTGCACCCCCGTTATGGAACGCCGTGGACCGCAATTATCACCTCAGCGGTCATCTACGCCCTACTAGCCATACATTCCCTGCTGCAACTGATCGCGATCTACAACTGGCTCCGCGTGGCGACGACAGTCATGACCGTGCTAGCCGCCTGGCAATTGCGCCGCAAAATGCCCGACATGGCGCGCCCCTTCGTCATCCCCGGCGGCCGCACAGGACTGATGTACTCAGTAGTCGCAGTCATAATCATGAGTGCCGTAGCCCTGCTAGGCAGCGACCGCTATGGCCTGATCTGGGGGCCGGTCGCGCTGGCTGTGGGGCCGGTGGTGTATTTCGCCTTGCGGCGGTGTGGCATGAGGCACTCTAAACCGCCACGAGCCACATAGAGAGGGGCCCCCCGTGCGGTGCTAGAGGCGTTGGTGACTTCTACAAGGACAGCGCTTGCGCTTTGGTGGCTTGCCGTGAGCCGACGTATGACATCATCAGTCGCCGCGTCGCAGAAGATCCGGGCGCATCTCAAACCCCGCCGGCTAGACCCCCGGCGGGCTCAGAATCACTTCATAATGGCTGGCGCGCTCATCAAAACGTGACAGAACCTTGCGCCGCTCCGGGGGGACGACCGCTACTTCATAGTTCGGACCAGCGAAATTGCGGATTGCCTCCAGCGATTCCCAAAGCAGGATGGTGATGAACTCCACTTCTGAACCGTGCTCGCGCCGCAAAAAGTAGCTCCCCCGGTATCCTTTTACGCGGCTGATTCCGGGCAGGACCTCAGGCTTGAGCATGGCTTCATAGGCGTCGGCATTCTCAGGTTTCGCGTACCCGTGCCAGATTCGTGCAATCATCTTGGGCCTTCCATTCAGGCTGGGTTAAGAAGAAATGCTAATTCTAATCTTTGCCGCGACTGGCTCGACTTTACGTTCTACAATCCTAGCGAATCGACGGCTTTTCCGAACAACTCGGTTCCACTCCTATTTCAAGGGAACAGTGAGTTGCCATTGTCAAATAGGAGACGGCAGGGAACGGGTTCAGTTCGGTTCCACATCCATGAAACGATGAAAGGACGGCTGAAAATGGACTCACTCTCTTCAGCGAACGCTCCGGGGCCGCCGCAGTTCAGCGCGGCCCTTCTTATCCTTCGCATCGCTAGCGCCATGGCATTCCTTTATCACGGGAGCGGGATTCTGTTCGGAGCCTTCGGAGGTCCCGGACCCCAGCAGTTTGCCGCCGGGCATCAATGGCCGGTCGTTCTCGCGTACCTGGTGGGACTGGCGCAGTTTGCCGGAGGGCTCGCCGTCCTGACGGGTGTTCTGTTTCGCCTCGGAGCGGCATGCATTATCGCCGTTATGCTAGGCGCGATTTTTCTGGTTCATCTGCCGCACGGCTTCGACGTTAGCAACGGTGGCGCGGAGTACGCGCTCACGCAATTGCTCCTGGCGATA
>Ga0137415_10003294_pt1 | contig 16051 bp, 13 predicted proteins | sample CZODoug3_1_1_16f_FD_183082 | JGI IMG/M metagenome (GOLD analysis project Ga0137415, IMG submission 183082) | Vadose zone soil fungal communities from Angelo Coast Range Reserve, California, USA - CZODoug3_1_1_16fungal (Hybrid Assembly) | ecosystem: Environmental > Terrestrial > Soil > Vadose...
ACGCTCGCACCAGGAGCGGCGTACGTGCGCGTTGCGGAGCCGTCGGTGAAGGTCGCCGTTTCATCGCGGGGGTCGTCCGACGCGCCCGGCGGCGGGGGGCGCTCGGGGCATCTGGCAGCCATCGTGGCGCCGCGCCTTTCCGGGGATGTCGTCTTTCTCGCGGGCGCCTCCGATGGCGCCGATGGAACGAGCGGCGCCGCAGGCGCCGTGGTCGATGCGACGTGGCTCTCCCGCGTTTCCCCATTGCGCTACGAGGATCACGTGGCGCGCTTCGACACGGCCTCCCTGCACGAGGCGGCCGGCTCGGCCATCGTCATGGGGCCCACGGGAGTCAATCTGTGCGATCTGCACATATTGCTGCGCCCCCACTCGAAGCCGTAGGGAGCGGCGCGCGTTGATGTGCGCGCGGCGTCCCCGAAGCCGCAATCCATCGTGCCCGTGCCCGTGCCCGGGCACGTGAACGTGAACGGGCTCGGGCTCGGGCTCGGATTGTTACTTAACCTCGTTGGCGGCGCGGCATCACGATGGCGACTTCGGTACCCAGGCCCACGGTGCTCTGGATTTCGACCCTTCCGCCGAGAGCGCTCACCAGCCCGTAGACCGCGCTCAGTCCGAGGCCACTCTTGGAAGTCTGGCGCGGGCCGCGTGAATAAAATGGATCGAACACGCGGGCGAGTTGGTCGGGCGGAATGCCGTGGCCTTCGTCGGTCACCGCGAGCACCACGCGATCGCCTTCGTTGCGCACGGTCGCCTGGATGGTGCCACCGCCGGGCATCGCTTCCACGGCGTTGCGCGCGATTTGAAACAGCGCTTCGGCGAGGGCGGCCACATGACACTCGATGGCACCCACCGAGGGATCGTAGCTGCGCGAGACGATGACGCCGGAACGCGCGCGGCCGATGGCGCTCTCCAGAGCGAAATCCAGCATGGCGCCGACGTCGGCTGGCTCGAGGATGCCCTCGGCGGCCATGGCGAAGCGACGCAGGCGGTCGACCGTGCGCCGGATGCGCAAGAGACCACCGTCGCTTCGTTGGATGGCCGCGAGCGATGGTTCGATCAACGGCTGCTCGCTCGCGAGGGTGCGCGCGGCTTGCTGATTCGAGGCGACGCTGATGGCGAGCGCGTTGTTGAGTTCGTGCGCCATCCCGCCGACGAGAACGCGCAACGCTTCGAGCTTTTCGACCACCACGAGCTGCTCTTGCACGCGGCGCATGCGCGAGATGGCCGCGCTCAATCGCTCGATGCGGCGAAAGGTCGCGATGCTGATCTGATGGCGCGAGTGCGCGAGGGCTACGCCGCCGATGCCGCTCATGACCAGCGCCGCGTGCGCATACCGCGGCGCATTCCACGCGGCGACCAAGAGGCCCGCATAGGCCGCGCACGCGTTGATCACCGCGACGCGCGTGGGCAGAGGCACCGTGGCCGCGATGGCAAATCCGACCAGCGCGATGATCATCAGGTACGGGCTTTCCGGTCCGCCGGTGGCGCGTGCGATGAGTCCCCATCCGAGCATGCTCACGCACGAAACGGCGATGGCCATGCCCAAGAGCGCTTCCAGACTGTGCCGGTGCATCTTGGGCATGGTGAGCGCGCAGGCGCCGAGCACGATGGCCAAGAAGGCGCCGCTCACCGTCGCCATGTCCGGCGGGTCGCCCACGAAAAGATCGATGGCGGTCACCACGCCGGTGAGCGCACCGATGGCGGCGGTGGTGGGAAGAAGACGCCCCGCAACCTTCGAGCGCTGTTCGGTGAGGTAACGCTTGCGCGAACCACCGGTGCGTCCCGCGCGTTCGTTGACGCGGTCCGCGTGGCTGCGGAGCGAACTCGGTGACCTCAGCGACAGGCTCGCCTTGCGCCCCGTCTGGTCTGGGTTGGGTACGCCGGTATTTGTCATGCTCAAAACGATCCGACCATGGTCACCTGTCCCGGCAGAACGACGAATCTCGCCGTCGGTGATCGCGGGCTCGAAAGTGCCGCGCTCTTTGCGGAAGGGCGAGGGAGAAGGAGCAAGTAAACGCCGATTCCGGTGCTCGCGATAGCCACGAGATACGAAACATCAGCCAGGGTGCGAAAGGTGATACCCGTCGACTTCGTGTCGCTCGCACCGGTGCGCTCGTAGTCGCGGGAAAGGGAGAGGGCGCGCAGGCCCGCATAGGTGCCGAATCCCGCACTGCCGAGACCGACCACCACGAGCCCCCAGCCGGCGGCCGCGTTCGAGCCGCCGTCGTCGGAGGGTCTGCGGCTTTGCCGCAGCCGACTTTCGACCGGCGCGGTCGGTTCCGGGGCAACCACTTGAACGAGCCCGATGCTCTCCGATTGGCTCGCGCCCGGCGACACGGTCACCGTCCTGTCGAACGGCGTGTAGCCGTCGACCTCCGCATGAAGCGCGTGCTCGCCCGCGACCACCCGCACCTCCCAAGGGCTCCCCGGAACCGCAGGGAGCGTCTTGCCATCGAGCGTCACGAGCGCGAAAGCGGGGTTCACTTGGATGCTCAACGTGCCAAGGTGCGCGCGAACGGTCGCCAGCGCTGCGCGCGCACTCCGTTGCTCTTCGGGCGCTGCGCCGCCATCGTCGAGGAGAAAGGCCAGGAGGTTCTGCTCGGCCTCTACGTACTCGCCGATCTTGACGCGCGCGAGACCGAGATTGAGCAAGATGCTCGGGTGCGCAAAGAGGCGGTATGCCTCCTCGAAAGCATCGCGCGCCCCCGCATAGTCCCCCGCCTTCACACGCGCCACCCCACGACGAAACGCTGCGCGCGATCGCTCCCGCGGGCCCGCGTCTTCGTGCGCTGCGCCCGGCGCGGCCACGGCGGAATGCGAAGCGCCGATGGCGCATAGCGTGCCGAGGGCGCAGGGCAAGAACCAAAGGACGCGCATCAGTATTTCGGCTTCTCGATCCACGTTTGAGATGACGAAGACGGAGCGACCGATGGCCCCGGGCCTGCGGCTCCAGACGCTCCACCCGCGGGCGCGCCGGACTTGCGTTTCGTGCCCGCGGACAGTCGGAGCGCCGCCCCGCCGTCTTTTCCGAGGCCCAATTTCCGATTCTGCTCGTCTTGCTCGTGGTCGATGACCACCGCTGTACCGTGAGAATTGCTCGGCGTATCGCCCTCCCCGGCCGCGGCGGAGGACGCCGCCGAAGACACCAGAGGATGCGCGCCGCTCGCTGGCCCTTCGCCCCTCCCCATGGTCTCTTCGTGCAGCGCGCTGTTGATGGCGTTGGCGCGCGCGTGGCGGCTCACGACCGCAAAAACAGCGGCCGCCCCGAGGCAGACCGTGGCGATCGCGATGACCATCGCGGAGCGCGAGCCGCGGAGCGCCACCCTCGGCACCATTTCGATCGTGGGCGCCGTGGAGGCAGACATCGCGGCCAGCTCGTCGCGCGTCGGCTGCGGAAGGGACAACAACACGGCTGGTTCCACCGGCGGTCCCAAGGCATGCCACGCCTGGAGCAACTCGGCCGCGTTGGCGAAGCGCTCTCCCGGTCGACGAGAAAGACAGCGCGCGATGAGCGCGTCGAGACCGACGGGAATCGCGACTTGCGTCACCGGCTTCAGCCTCCGCGCGATGGTTTCGAGCTTGCTCGCAAGCAGGGCGATCTGCCCCGACGCGTCGTAGGCGAGACGGCCCGACAGGGCCTCGAAGACGACCATTGCGAACGAATACAGATCGGCGCGCTCGTCGACCCGTGACGCGCCGCGAATCTGCTCGGGCGCCATGTACGCGATCGTGCCCACCGATTCGCCGGTGATGGTCAGATTCTCTCCGTCGTACACATCCAGCTTGCAGACGCCGAAGTCGAGGACCTTGGCGCGCTGGCTGCCATCGTGAAGATGTTCGAGGAAAATATTGCCCGGTTTCAGATCGCGGTGAATCACGCCGGCGGCGTGCGCGTCGATGAGCGCGCGCAAGACGTTGTCGCCCATGGCGTGCACTTCTTCCCAGCCGAGCCATCCGCCCGCGCGCTTCATGCGCTCTGCGAGCGACTCGCCGTGAAGGAGCTCCATGACGAGAAAAAGCTCGCCCTCGTGGGTGCCGCCCACGTCGAGGAGTCGGGGAATGTAGTCGCTATGGATGCGGCTGACCGCGGCCGCCTCGCGCTCCAATCGCGCCATGAGCAAGTCGCCGATCATGGCGCGACTCACCACCTTGACCGCCACGTTCATGCCCGATTGGACGTGGATCGCATGAAACACCTCGCCCATTCCCCCGCGCCCGATGGAGGCCATGAGCTGGTATTTGTCCCCTAGAAACGAGCCGACCTGCATATCGCGGCAACGGCAATGTTACCCCTTTTTCAAGCCAGTCGGCGACGCCTCGCAAAAACCGCCCGACGCGGTGCGCCTTTTACGGACGCCAAAGGCGGAGATCGCGCTTGATCACCTTGCCGGTCGCGTTGCGGGGAAGTGACGGGAGAAAGACGAAATCGCGCGGAACTTTGGGCCCCGCGAGCCGCTCGCGGGTCCAGGCTTTCAACTGCGCATCGTCGATTTCGCTCTCGGGCTTGCGAACCACGAAGGCGCGCACCCGCTCGCCCCACTCTGGGTCCTCCACGCCCACCACGGCCACCTCCGAGACATCGGGGTGCGACTCCAAAGCCGATTCCACCTCGGCGGGATAAACATTGACCCCACCGGAAATGATCATGTCGCGCTTGCGCCCCTCGATGAAGTAGCGGCCGTCGCGATCCTTGCGGGCGAGATCGCCCACGCTGAAGAAGCCCTCGCGCATGCTGGCGTCGGTCGCTTCTTGGTCGTTGTGATAGCCGGCCACGAGCATCTTGTTCTTGACATAGAGTTCGCCCACCTCGCCCCGCGCAACCTCGACCCCCGAGTCGTCGAGAAGCCGGATCTCATTGCCCGGAACGGGCGTGCCGATGGTGCCGGGCGCGGCCCGCAGGTCCTGTGGATTGGCCAAGGTGACCAGGCCCGTTTCGGTGGCTCCGTAAAAGTTGAAGAGGATGTCGCCGAATTGGTCCATCACCTGAAGGGCCAACGGTCCGGGAAGCGGCGCGCCGCCCGAGATGATGCCCCGAAGCGAGCGCGTTCGATACCGCGAGAGAACCTCGGGCGGCAGTGACAGAACGCGGTGGAGCATCGTGGGAACCACGGCGGTGGTGGTGACGCCCCAGCGCTGCACGTCTCGAAGGAACCACTCCGGCTTGAACTCGTCCATCAGTACCGCGGTGGCGCCCAGGAGCTGGCTCATGATGAGAAAGGCCATCGCGGTGGAGTGATACAGCGGACAGGCGACGAGGTGCACGTCGTCGGCACGCATGGGGGTGAGGGCGATGAAGCGAAGCGCCGCAGGGAAGGCATCTTTGGGAAACTTGCGCACGGCGCCCTTTGGCTTGCCGGTCGTTCCCGAGGTGTAGACGACCACCGCCGCGTCGCCATCTTCCGATCCGTTGCTCGTAGAATCTTGAAGCGGTGCGGAGCCGAGCAAATCTTCGTAGCGGGTCACACCTTGTGGCACTTCTCCGTCACTCGCGCCCACCACTACGAACTGCGAACGTGAAAGATTCGGCAGCGAGCGGCTTGCCTCCTCCACCGCGGGCCAGAGCTCCGCGTTGAAGAAGACGAACTTTGCGGCCGAGTGCGTGGCCAGGAACACGAGCTCGGCGGGCGTGGAACGCCACGACACGCTCACCGCCGCACCGCGCGCGCGCTGTGCTGCATTTTGCGCTTCGACGAACTCGGGGCGATTCTTCATCATGAGAAGAAGTCTCGACCCGCGGGTGAAGCCGCGCTTGATGATGCCCGCGGCGAGCCGGCAGATTCGCGTCTCCAGGTCGGCGAAGGTGAGCGATTGGTCTCGCCACCGAAGTGCGATTTTCTCCGGTGAATTGGCCGCATGAACGCGGTAAGCCTGCGACGGGTTCTGCGGGCCGCGGGTGAGCGTTTCCAGCAAGGCGCGCGCGCCAGGGGCGTGGAGCTGCCACATCAAGCCGGTGTGATTGGCAACGGTCGCCATGACCCGAACGCGGCCGGGGACCTCCACCAGACGATCTCGCAACTCGTTCAGACGAAGCATGGGTTCTCTCCGGATGACTCGGTCCGTCACCTGTTCGTTGCTCGGGCGTCTGTGATATCGTTACCGTCGCATGGAAAGCAATCCACCGGGCCCGATCCTGACCGGACCCGAGACCGAAGAAGGCGTGGACGATCTTTCCGAGCTCCCGTTTTCTCTTCTCGAGAAGCGGGCGAACGAACGCTCTACGATCACGCTGCGGGTCGACTACAAGCGACTCAATACGTTCTTCGCCGACTACACGAGGAATATCTCCAAGGGCGGCACGTTCATCCGCACGACCAAGCCGCTCGAGGTGGGAACGAAGTTCGTGTTCGTCCTTTCGTTTCCTTCGCGCTATGGGCAGCTTCGTCTCAAGGGCGAGGTGATGTGGATCGTGAGCGACGACCGCGCCACCGACGACCAACCCTCCGGTATGGGCATTCGCTTTCTCTTCACGGAAGACGCCGAGCGCGAGAAGGTCGCGGTCTTCGTGGAAAAATTGATGGCCGAAGCGCTCGGTGAGCACATCTCGTCGCGGCTGCTGAAGCGGCCCTCGCCTGCGAAGTGAGCGGGAAAGCTCGCCCCCGCCCCGATCCTCCCGCTTGGCGAAGGGAGTCAGAGGCGCTTGACAGGTGGGCTTACGCACCGCACAAAGTACGAGCTGTTCACGTCGATTCTTCGCATGAAGCAAACTGCGCTTTGGCTCCTGACGCTGGTGTTCGCCCTCGTGATGACGGGTGGTGTTTTTCCGCGCGCGGCCATGGCAGCGGCGGCGACGGTGGGCCAAGCGTCGGCCGCGGAGTCGGGTGCCGGGAAGACGGTCGCGATGAGCGAGGCGCCGGCGCATGAGGATCCGTGCGGCGACGCTTCGTCCGCGGATTCGCAGAGCGCCACCGACACTGACGACGAGGACGATGTGGCCGACGAGGGGCTCTCCCTTGCGCACGCAGGCGTGGTGGCACGCGTGAATCGCGGCGCTCGTTCGACGTGGGCCGCACCGAGGCTGCGACGATCCCAGTCGTTCGTGGGATTGCACGACAAAGTCCCGAGATAGTCGCGCGCCTCGTCCCGGCAACGGGGAGGCAGGCGCGAAGAAGTCTCGAGGCTGAAGTTTTGTCGTCCATCTCCCGACTGGAGGTCAACGGTGTCGCGTTCACTGCGTTCGTCGTGTTTTTCCTATTTCACGTTGTGTGCATTTCTCGTTCTCGGCGCTGCGGGTTGTAGCAAATCGGCTGCTGGAGAAACCATCGCCGTCAAAGCCGACGCGGGGCCAGCGGGGCCGCGGTTGGTGAAGCTCGATGTCGAGGCGCTCGGCCGGCTCGGTGTGCGCGTCGAATCAGCGGGCGTCTCTGCACCGAGCCGCACGCTGCGCGTCCCCGGTACGCTCGATTACGACTTCGATCACTATGCCGAAATCGGCGTACCGCTCGAAGGGCGCGTGGAAACCGTCCACGTGCGCGTCGGGGATCCCGTGAAAAAGGGGAAGGTGCTGGGCACGGTGGTGATCCCATCGATCGCCGCCGCGCAGGCCGAGTACCTTTCGGCGCAGGCGACGGCCACGGCCGCCGCGAAAAATCAGACGCGCAAGCGTGAACTCTTTCGACGCGAGCTCACCACGGCGCGCGAATCGGAGGTCGCAAGCAGCGAAGCGGACCAAGCGCAGGCCAACCTCGCGGCGGCCGAGGCCCGGCTTCGCGCGCTCCGCGTGGAGGTCCCGCGGGACGAAAATGTCGTGGCCAACGCGGGCACGCTCTCGCTCGTCTCCCCCATCGACGGCGTGGTGGTCTCGCGCAACGTCAACTTGGGGGCCTACATCGCCCCGGCCGAGCGCGCGTTCATCGTCGCGGATCTGCGCGAGCTCTGGGCGTCGCTCGACGTGCACGAGTCGGATGTTTCGTATCTCCAGCTCGGCGCCGAGGTCGAGCTCTCGGTCGACGCGAACCCCGGACGCATGTTCAAAGGCAAGCTCGCGCTGCTCGATCCGCAACTGGGCAACGCCACGCGCGCGGTGCGTGCGCGGGTGTCCGTCGCGAACCCCGAGGGCCTGCTCCGACCGGGGCTCTTCGTGCGCGCGCAGATCAAGCTCCCGGCCGACGAGAGCGGGCGCCTGCTCATCGCGTCGGGTGCCGTGCAGCCGTTGGGCGAGCAAGACGTCGCCTTCGTGGAGCGGGAGCCCGGCAGCTTCGAGATAAGACCGGTGCGCATCGGAAGGCGATCGGTCGACGTGGTGGAGATCATCGATGGCGTCTCGTCGGGCGAGCGGATCGCCGTCGAGGGAGCCTTTCTGCTCCGCGGTGAGGCGTCAAAACAATGAAAGCTCTGGTGCTTTGGGCGTCCCAGAATCCGCTGGTGGTCGGGCTGCTCACGATCATCGGCATCGTGGCGGGCGGTGTTGCCTTTTCGCGCATGCCCATCGATGCCGTTCCCGACGTCACCAACGTGCAGGTGCAAGTGGTCACCCGCGTGCCTGCCCTCTCCGCCAATGAGGTGGAAACGCAAATCACGCAGCCGCTGGAACGCACCATGGCCGGCGTGCCCGGCCTGAAAGAGATGCGCAGCGTCACCAAGCTGGGCATCAGCATCGTGACCTTGGTCTTCCGCGACGACGTCGACGTTTACTTCGCCCGCGCGCTGGTGAACGAACGACTCGGGTCCGTACGCGCGATCATTCCCGAGGAAATTGGCCGCCCGGAGCTCGGCCCCATCGCGACCGGCCTCGGCGAAATCTACATGTTCGAGCTGCGCACCGAGCACGAAGACGCGCGCGCCGAAGAAGAGCTGCGCACCATCGTGGAGTGGCAGCTCGCGCCGCGGCTGCGGCAGGTCAAAGGGGTCATCGACGTGGTCGGCTTCGGAGGCTCGCTCAAGCAGTACCGGGTGACCTTGGATCCCGCGCGGATGGCGGCGCAACGCGTGTCGATCGAAGACGTGCGGCGCGCGCTCGAGCGCGACAACGCGGTCGCCGGCGGCGGCTACATCGAACGCGCGGGCGAGCAGATGGTGCTGCGCGGCGACGCGCGATTCCAGAGCCTCGAGGACATCGCGAGCAGCGTCATTCGGTCCGACGAGCACAACACGGCCATCCGCGTGGGCATGGTGGGCGAGGTCGACACCGGCCCGGCGCTCCGCCAGGGCGCGATGTCGCGCGACGGACGCGGCGAAGTGGTCGGCGCCAGCGTGTGGATGCTCAAGGGCGAAAACAGCCGCGAGGTCGTTCAGCGGGTCAAAGAAGCCCTCGAGGAGATCAAGCCGCAGTTGCCCAAGGGCGTCTACATCGACCCGTACTACGACCGCGCGGAGTTCATCGATCGCGTGCTCGGCACGGTGATGAAGAATCTCGGAGAGGGCGCGGGCTTGGTGGTCCTGTGCCTTCTGCTGACCCTTGGGAGCATCCGCGCCGGGTTGCTCGTGGCCGGCGCCATCCCATTTGCCATGTTGATGGCCTTCATCGGGCTCACCGCCATGGGGCTCGGTGGAAATGTGATGTCGCTCGGCGCGGTCGATTTCGGCATCGTGGTCGAAGGGGCGGTCGTGGTGGTCGAGCATGTGATGACCCACATGGGCTCGGTCGCCGATCGCGCGCGCCGCAAAAACGCCATCGTGCACGCGATGCAAGACGTCGCGCGTCCGGTCATCTTCAGCGTGATCATCGTGACCCTCGTTTTTCTTCCGCTGGTGACCCTGGAAGACGTCGAGGGCAAGATGTTCCGCCCGGTCGTCTATTCGCTGGTCTTCATGCTGCTCGGTGCGCTCTTTTATGCGCTGGTCATCGTGCCTGCGATCGCGCCCGCGCTCTTCGCGAGGGTGTCCGAGCCGAAGGAGCCGTGGCTCGCGCGCAAGCTGGCCAGGGTGTACGCACCGGCGGTCGCATTTGCCGTGCGAAGGCCCCTGGTCACCGCAGGGTCGGCGGCGGCCGTGGCCACGGTGATGCTCGGCTTCGGCAGCTCTCTCGGCGCCGAATTTCTGCCGCGCATCTTCGAGGGGTCTTTCGCCGTCGACGCGCGAAGGCCCCCCAGCGTTTCGCTCACCCAGGCGCTCGACCTGGCCGACGAAACCGAGCGCGCGCTGGCGGACATCCCCGAGGTCAAGACGGTGGTGAATCGCATCGGGCGGCCTGAAGGCTCCGTCGATCCGGCGGGCCCGGAGTCGAGCGACGTCTTCGTCATCTTGAAGCCGCAAAAAGAGTGGCGCCACGGCGTCACCCCCGAGCACATCGTCCGCGAGATGGCCCAGAAGCTCGACGCGCGCGTGCCCGCCACCTTGCACGCCTTCAGTCAGCCCATCGAGATGCGCGTCAACGATCTCATCGCGGGCGTCAAGAGCGACCTGGCCATCAAGGTCTTCGGTGAAGACCTCGATCAAATGCAAAAAATGGCCGACCAGATACGCCGCACCATCGCGCAGATCCCGGGCGCGGCCGACGTCAAGATGGAGATCCCCACCGGTTTGCCGTCGATCAAGGTCACCCTCGCGCGCGACCGTGCGGCGCGGCTCGGCGTGGCGCCGCGTTCGGTGCTCGACGTGGTGACCATGTCGCGCGCCGGCGAGAACATCGCGGTGGTGCGCGAAGGCGAGCGGGTGTTCGACTTGAACCTGCGTGTCGGCGGCGAAACGGTTCGAGACGAGCGCGATCTCGCGCGCTTGCCCGTCTACACCGAACGCGGCGAGCTCGTACCGATGTCGCTCGTCGCCGACATCGAAGAAGAGTCCACCGTGGTGCAGATCAGCCGCGAGCAGATGAAACGCCGGCTGGTCGTCGAGGCGAACATTCGCGGCCGCGATCTGGTTGGCTTCGTGAACGAGGCGCAGGCGAAGGTGAATCAGCTCGAGATCCCGCACGGCATCGAGCTCACCTGGGGCGGGCAGTTCCAGAACTTCAACCGTGCCAAGTCCCGGCTGGCCATGCTGGTGCCGGTGGCCTTCGCGGTCATCTGCGCGATGCTCGTCATGGCGTTCAAGTCGGTGCGCTACATGCTCGTCACCGTGGTGAACCTCCCATTTGCCATCGCCGGCGGCGTGCTCGCGCTCGTCGCGCGCGGTTTGCCGTTCAGCATCCCGGCGGGCGTGGGCTTCATCGCGCTCTCGGGTGTGGCGGTCATGACCGGCGTGGTCATGACGACCAACTTGATGGCGCAACGCCAGAGCGCGCCCGATGCGTCCCCCGAAGAGCAGGTTCGCGCGGCCGCCATGGCCTCGCTCCGACCCATCGCCAGCACCGCGCTGGTGGCGGCCATCGGCTTCGTTCCCATGGCGATTGCAACCGGACCCGGCGCCGAAGTTCAACGTCCGCTGGCCACCGTGGTCATCGGAGGGCTCATCGCCGCCGCACTCCTTTCGCTTCCCGCGCTGCCGGCGATGCTCGTGTGGGTCGTTCGTCGTGAATCGAAGGGGTTCGTCCACGCAGGGGACGGCTCGGAATCCGAGTCCGCCTTTACGGACCTTCACGGCGGGCCTAGATTCCGGGAATCATGACGTCTCTGCCGATTGCTGGCGCCGCGAATGGCGCCACGCCTTCTCGCGTGCCCATCGATTCTCGTCTCGCCGGTCTAGCGGGTCTGGATCTCGAAGACGAAGTCGTGCGCTTGAAGAAGGAGCGCAACGCGATTGTTCTGGCCCACTACTACCAAGACTCCGACATTCAAGACGTCGCCGACGTCGTCGGCGACTCGCTGCAGCTCGCGCAAGCCGCCGCCAAGACCACCGCCGATGTCATCTGCTTCGCCGGCGTTCACTTCATGGCGGAGACGGCCAAGATCCTCAATCCGAACAAGATCGTGGTGCTGCCTGATCTCGACGCAGGCTGCTCGCTGGCCGACGGGTGCCCCGCGGACAAGTTCGCAGCGTGGAAGGCGCACTATCCGAATTCGATCGTTGTAAGTTACATCAATTGCAGCGCCGAGGTGAAGGCGCTCTCGGATTACATCGTCACCTCGTCCAATGCGGAGAAGATCGTCAACCACATTCCGGCCGACAAGACCGTGCTCTTCGCGCCGGACAAAAACTTGGGCGCGTACCTCGAGAAAAAGCTCGGCCGCAAAATGGTGCTCTGGCAGGGGAGCTGCGTGGTGCACGAGACCTTCAGCGAGCGAAAGCTCATTGGGCTGAAAATCCGGCACCCCGAAGCCCTCGTGCTGGCGCACCCGGAGTGCGAGCCCACGGTGCTCAAGATGGCCGACTACATCGGCTCGACCACCGGCATCTTGAAGCACGCCATCGCGAGCCCGCACAAAGAGTTCATCGTGGCCACCGAGGCGGGCATCCTGCACCAAATGCAGAAGGCCGCGCCCGACAAGACCTTCATCCCCGCCCCGCCCGAAGCCAACTGCGCGTGCAACGAGTGCCCCTTCATGAAGAAGAACACGCTCGAGAAGGTGTACCTCGCCCTGCGCGATCTCGAGCCGAGGCTGGAGCTCCCCGCGCATCTCCTCGCTGCCGCGCGCACGCCGATCGATCGCATGCTCTCGCTGAGTTGAGCGCCGAACCTTACAGATCGGTCATCAAAGTCGTCACCACGTAGTCCGCGGCGAAGATGGCCACGATGCTCGCGACGACCGCCTTGGCCGTGGCCTCTCCCACCCCGCGGGCGCCGCCCGTAGCGTAGAAGCCCTTTTTGCAGCAGATGATGCTCACGATGAGCCCGAAGAGCGCGCTCTTGGTTCCGAGCATGCGCAGATCCGCCGGCTGCACGAACTGCTGCACTTTGTCGAAGAAGATCCCCGGATCGATGGCCTGCCAGAGCACCGCGACCACGTACGCGCCGAGCATGCCGGCCAGGCCGAAACAAACCGCGAGCAGCGGCAGCATCAGCGTGGTGGCCACCATGCGCGGCACCACGAGAAACTGCACCGGGCTCACACCCATGGTGGTGATGGCGTCGATCTGCTCGGTGACCCGCATGTTTCCGAGCTCGCTCGCCATGGTGCTCCCCGCGCGCGCGGTCACCACCACCGCCGCGAGGACGGGCGCCAGCTCGCGGGCAAGGGCCAGCGCGACCACGCCACCGACCATGCCCTCCGCCGAAAATTGACGAAAGCCGACGATGCTCGACACGGTGAAGGCCATCCCAGTAAAGAGGCCGACCAGGCATACGATGAAGGTCGAGCCTGCCCCAATGAAGTCGAGGGCGATCAGAAGCTGCGACCAGCGGTAGGGCGGACGCACCATCCAGGCGAACGTCCGGCTCGCGAGCATGAAGGTGGCGCCGAGCTCGTCGAGCAGATCGAGCGCGGGAGCGAGCACGCGATCGAGCGCGGCAGACGCGAGGCCGAGAAGCCCGGGTTTCTCGCCCTGACTCGCGCCATCGCTGTCTTCGCCGCCATTCTGTTCGGCTTCGTGGGACGTGCCTTCGCTCAACGGGTTGGAAAGTCTACGTCATCTGCGGCCGAAGATGCGACGTGGTTCGAAAAAGGAAAAGGCGAGCCTCGGCATGCTAGTGGAAAGTCGTGATCTCGTTCCGACGCGGCCGGTTCCGCGAATGCATTCGGTCGCCCCTGACCTGGATCTTGATCGCATGCGCGGTCCCGCGCATCGTAGGCATCGGTTGGGGCCTGCCGGCCTCCGACGGCTGGGACAACGACGGCGTCGCGCCGCGCGACTTTCTCGCCGGGCTGGTGGAGACCTTCAGCCCTGGTCACTATTTCACGTATCCCCCGTTCCACCTGCTCGTGCTCGGGGTGCTCACGTGCCCGATCACCGCCATCGCGCTCGCACACGCGCATTCGCTCTCGCCCCACGACGTCGTCAGCGAGATCTTGCGCGTCCCCTACATGACGAGCATCGCGTACATCGCGCGCGCCGTCAGCGTGGTCATGTCGCTCGGGATCATTTACGCCGTCGCGAAAATCACCGAGACGATACGCGGTCCGCAGGCCGGCTATTGCGCCGCGGCCGCCTGCGGTCTCGATGTGTCGCTCACGTATTACGGCCACACGACCAACCTCGATGTGCCCTACCTTTTCTGGGCATCGCTCGGGCTGCTCGCGCTCGTTCGCGCCATCGCCCTGAACGAGCCCCGCCGCCTGCGGAGATTCGCCGTCTTTGCCATCTTGGCCATCGCGACCAAAGATCAGGCTTACGCGCTCTTTTTGCTCGGCGTTCCTCTGGCCATCGCCGCGTGGCTTTTTTTCGGCCTAGGCTGGGAGCGAGAGGGTGCGCGCACCGTGCTGCTCGAGGCTTTGCGTGCCGTGGGCCTCGGCGCCGTGCTCTTGCTCCTGGCCGATGGCGTCGTCTGGAACCCCATCGGCTTTTGGGCGCGGCTCCATTTTCTCGTGGGCCCCGCGAGTCAGGATTTCGCGACCTATGCGGCGACCACCGAGGGACGGCTGCGGGTCCTCCAAGACGCGGCGATCATGTACGGGTCGCTGTGGCACTCGACGTTTTTGGTGCTCGCGGGCGGCGGGCTGCTCTTGCACCTCTGGCGGCGAAACGAAGGCGATCGCGCGCGCTGGGTCGCGGGTTGGGTGCCGCTGTTCGTGGCCATCTCGTTCACGCTCACCTTCAATTGCATCGCGCGCCGCGTGGAGAACCGCTTCATTCTTCCGCAATCGTTGATGCTCTGCGTGTACATCGGGCTCGCCGTGCACGCGTTCCTGTTCGAGCTTCGCGGCCACGTCGTGCGGCTCCTGGCGCGTGCGGCGCTGGCCGTGGCCTTTGCGCGCGGCATCTTCATGGCCCTGGCCGTCGACGTGAACATCTTGAACGATCCGCGTTACGACATCGAACGAACGCTGCGCGCGCAGGCGGCTCCCGGTGACCGCGTCGAGACCTACGGACTCAATGTGTATCTTCCACGCTTTCCCCACGACCTTCGTGTAACGCGCGTGGGCCCGGAGCCCGTGGAGCATCGCAACCCGATGCCGGGAATCGAAGAGATTCAGGACCGGTTCGAAAACCTCGACCAGCGAAGACCTCGGTGGGTCGTGGTCAGCGAGTGCTGGGCATGGCGCTATCTCTTGAGCGCACCCAAGATCGAAGAGCGCGGCATGGCCATGCCCCGCACCCAGCTTTCGACGCGAAACGACGCCAGCGCCTTCACCTTCTTCCACGATCTCGTCGAGGATCGCCGCGGCTACCGCATGGTGCTCACGTCCGAGTTCCACAGCGACATCTGGCCCCTCATCGCCATCCACGCCAGCACGGCCTGCAAGATGTGGCTCCTCGAGTCCAAGGATCCAAAGTCGCAATAGGTCCCCAAATGCGCCACGGCCCGGATTCGTTCCATGGCTGGAACGACCGGGCCGCGAGCGCTGCGCTTCGTCGGCTGACGGGGCGATCAGCCCTTGGCCGGCGGATTGAACTCGTACACCCAGGTGCCCTCGCCCTTCTTCGCGTCGGGCGGGGTGATGGCAACGCCGGTGATGTTCCTGGTCACGCAGTCCGAAACCAGGTCGGGCGCAGTGGTGTTCGCCTTGTCGACGGTCACGTTGCCGATCTTGCCCGCGTCGGTGTCGACGTCGAACTTCACGGTCACCTTGCCAGCCGCCGTGGGCGTGCTCGCAAGGACCTGATCGTAGCAAGAGCGAATGTCGCCATCCTTGGTCGCGAGCGCGGCCTTGGTGTCGTCGCGGTACATGTCGGGGCTGCGAACGGCGCCCGAGCAGCCAGCAATGAACGTGAGCGAGGTGAGCGAGGCGGCAATGAGAAGCGTCGTTTTCATCACTTGGAACCCTCCGGCTTTTTGGCGTCGCCCTTCTTGCCGGGCTTCTTCTTGGCGTCGCCCATCTTCTTGGCGTCGCCGGTCTTCTTGGTATCGGCCGACGTATCCGCCGCGGCGGCAGACGAATCGGTCAACTCCGACTTCTTCTCCGAAATGACGCGCTCTTTGCCCGTGGTCGGGTCGATTTCGACCTTCTTCGCCGTCACTTCCTGGTCGACGACGAGGAAGTCCACGCGGCGGTTCTTCTCGCGGCCTTCTTCGTTATCGTTGCTGGCGATGGGCTTCTCGGAGCCCCAGCCCCTGGACGTCAGCCGGCCGGCGTCGACGCCCTCTTTCTTCACCAGGTATTTGGCGACGGACTTGGCCCGCGCCTCCGAAAGCTTC
>Ga0137415_10003295_pt1 | contig 16050 bp, 10 predicted proteins | sample CZODoug3_1_1_16f_FD_183082 | JGI IMG/M metagenome (GOLD analysis project Ga0137415, IMG submission 183082) | Vadose zone soil fungal communities from Angelo Coast Range Reserve, California, USA - CZODoug3_1_1_16fungal (Hybrid Assembly) | ecosystem: Environmental > Terrestrial > Soil > Vadose...
GCTATATGAAACGCCAACGCTTCTGGAGCCCTACGGCTAGCCTCGTCGAGGGACTTTCCTGCTGTTACGCAGCCGGGAAAATCAGGGAAGCTGACGCCAAAATCGGATTTACCGTCTTTATGCAAATATGCGATGTAGTCCATCTTACCTCAGCCTGATGTTTGCTTGTTTTTCGATGCTTCTAAGCGTGCCGATGGGGATGTCACGGACCGGATGCGGCACGGTAACTCTTCCCTTTTTCGTACTGTGCTTAAACTGCTTGTGACTCCCCTCATGCGCAACTTCATACCAGCCGTCTTCCCGTAAACGCTGGATCACCTCGCGGCTGCTCACGGCTCATAATACACACTTTTAACACACTAGTCAAATTCGCGCCTTTTCGCGGCGGGTGGGACAGGCTTTTGAATTGTGCGGCGCACCGATTGGAGTTTGGTTTTTCAAAGGATGCGGCTATTGAGAGATGCCGGGCTCTCCCCGCAAAAAACGCGGGAGTCCCCACAAACCGGGGCAAAGCCCGGCGCTACACTCAGACGGTGCGCGGCGGAGAGGCCTCTTCGCCGCGGGAATCAAGGTGCGCAAGGCGGCATTGACGGATTGCTCGTCAGGAAAATACGCAGCGACGTCCGGTGAGAGGAGTACGTAAGTAGCCAGTCACCCTGGGCGAATCGACTGCCACTTTTTTTCCCCGCTCACGCTATAATCACCGCCAACCGCCATGCCCAGACTTCCCAAGCGCGTACGCACCAAGGAAGAGCAATACAGCATGTTCCCGGACAAGGGAACAACCAAGCCCGGCTATATCAATCCGCGCGATCAGGAAGTCATCCGGAACACCCGCAAAGCCGGCGCCGGACGTGGTCACTGGATTTACGAACTCAAATGCCGCGCGTGCGGCCATCACTACGGCGCCAACGGCAATTACATCCACAGCCGCAAGTGCCCCAAGTGCCAGGGCGGCCAGCCGGGCCCTTCCCTCTAGCTTCGCTTTCTCAACTTCATCGCTCGCCTTTGCGTTCCACAGGATTCAAATTCGGCAGGAACGCCGTCAGGATTCCCACCGCGGGCAGAAACGAACACACGTGGTACACGAAACGGATGCTCGTCGCATCGGCCAATTTTCCAAGCAGCGCCGCGCCGATTCCGCCTAACCCAAACGCCAGCCCAAAGAAAAATCCCGAAACCGTGCCCACTTTTCCCGGCACGAGCTCCTGCGCGAAAACCAGAATCGTGGAAAACGCCGAGGCCAGAATCAGTCCAATCACCACGCTCAAAATTCCCGTCCAGAACAAATTCGCGTACGGCAGCAGCAGCGTGAACGGCAGCACGCCCAGAATCGAATACCAGATCACCACTTTGCGCCCCATGCGGTCGCCCACCGGCCCGCCGAAGAATGTGCCCGCGGCGACCGCGCCGAGGAATGCAAACAGATGAAATTCCGCGCTGCGGATGGACACGTGAAACCTGTCCATCAAATAAAACGTGTAATAGGAGCCGAGGCTCGCCAGATAGAAAAATTTCGAGAACATCAGCGTCACCAAAACCGCCAGCGACCACAAAATCTTTTTCCGCGGCAGACGCGCATGCGGCTCGACATGCATCGGCATAACGTGCGCAGCGAGCGGCGCCGTCCGCAACTCCGCCTGTGCCGCTCTGCGTTTCTTGGTCCAGGCGCCGATGTCCACCAGGAGGATCATCCCCAGCAGCGCCAGGAACGAAAACCAGGCGATGCTTCGTTGCCCGCGCGGCAGTACAAACGTCGCCAGCAGCGGCCCCAATGCCGATCCTGCGTTGCCTCCGACCTGGAACAGCGATTGCGCCATGCCGTGCTGCCCGCCCGAAGCCATGCGCGCCACGCGTGACGACTCCGGATGAAATACCGACGACCCCATCCCCACCAGCGCCGCGGCCACGAGCACCGTCGCGTAACTCGGCGCCAGCGACAGCGTCACCAACCCGATCAGCGTGATGGCCATGCCAATCGCCAGGAAATACGGTTTGTGATGCCGATCGCTGTACAACCCCACCAGCGGCTGCAACAGCGATGCGGTGAACGTCGACGTGAACGAAATCAGCCCGATCTGCCCAAAGTCCAAATGGAAGGTGTCTCGCAGCAGCGGATAAATCGCCGGCAGCAGCGATTGCACTGTGTCATTCAGCAAATGACAAAAACTGATCGCCAGCAAAACCTTAAAAACCGTTTTCGCGCCAGCGTCGGTGGCTCGGTCCGCAGAAATTGCGCTCAGTTTGGCTTCGCTCGACATTTTTCCAGGGCCGCCTCAAACAACAAACGTCGTCCTGTTATTCCCGAGGCGGCGACGCTAAAGTTTATCCCATGAACGCGCCAAATCTCGTACGCTCTGACATTTGTCCCCGCAGTGTCCAAGGGAGGGTTCGACGGAGGAGGCGCTACTAGCAGGCATCGTGCTAAAATAACCGGATTCTAGGCTCGTAGCTCAGTTGGTTAGAGCGCCACCTTGACACGGTGGAGGTCTGGGGTTCGAGTCCCCACGAGCCTACCATCCCAGCGCAAAACCAGTACTTTCAGAGACAAATACCGGGCGTTTCGTCTTGTTACGCAAGGCAAGCTATCGATGTAAAATAAAATGGCAATGGCTAAACCTGTCGAAAAACGTGAGTCTTCATCGCCGAAATCGGAGGAGCGCGACCCGCGAAATGCCGAGGAGGTTTCGCAGAGTCTAGATCCGGTCGAAGAAGCTTCCAAGGACTCTTTTCCTGCCAGCGACCCGCCGGCGTGGATTTTCGAGCCGCCGAAACCCGCTCGAAAACCGAAGTCAAACAATGCGCGAAAAGCCAAGCGCAGGAAATCCTCGTGATCTCGGGCTAGGATTGCAGTCGCGAAGCTTCCTAAAAACGCTGCACAGCCGTCGCCGGCTGTGCCACGATAAAGCATGCGCTCAGTTGCTCGAATCGCGGTGCTGTTTGCTTTCTTGTGCGGAATCACCGCGGCGAAAATATCGGCCACAGATTCCGCTGACTGCGCGGGCGTCATTGTGGACGAAAATGGCGTGCCCATCGCCGCCGCGAAAATATCGCTCCAGAGCAGCACCGCACAGACCTTTCGCGCCGAAACGGATGGCGCGGGACGTTTTGTGCTGCGCAACATTCCTGCCGACGATTACAAAGTGGAAGCGCGCAAGGAAGGTTTCTTCGTTCTCGCCGGCCAAACGATCACGCTGCGCTCCGGATCCAACGACATCACCTTAACGCTGAAGCACGCGGAAGAACTGCACGAGCAGGTTCAGGTGACCGCGGTGGCGAATCAGATCGATACGCAAGACACCGCGCAGCGCGAATCGATTACCGCGCGCGAAATTCGCGATATTCCCGTCCCGAACTCGCATGTCTTGCAGGAGAGCCTTACGGCCTTGCCGGAAGTGGTGCGGGATAATGCCGGCAGCTTGCACATCGCGGGCGCGCGCTCCGGAGAAACGCAATACCTGTTGGACGGATTCGAAATCGGCGATCCGGTGAACAACGCGCTGGGCGCGCGATTTAACGTGGATGCCACGCGCAGCGCGGAAGTGCAGACCAGCCGCATCGGCGCGGGCTACGCGCACTCCGGCGCGAGCGTTTTAAATTTGGAGACGCCGGATGGTGACGACAAATGGCGCTTCGGCACGACCAACCCCACTCCCGGCATTAACATTCAACAGGGCGTGCACCTGGGGAATTGGTATCCGCGTTTTACTTTTTCGGGCCCCATCGAGCGCGGCCGCTTCTGGTTTTCGGACGCCATCAGCCTGCTGCACGTCTTTTCCCTGGTGAAAGAACTGCCCGTAGGTTCCAACATCGCCACCCAATGGGCCGGGGACAACCTCTTCCGCTTGCAATACAACTTCAGCCCAAAGCATATTTTGCACGGCAGTTTTCTGTACAACCGCATGCAGGATCAGAGCCTGGGGCTGGATGCTCTGGACCCAGAATCCACAACGTTTGACTTGCACCAGGACCGCAGGTTCGCTTCGCTGAAAGATCAGATCTGGCTGTATGACACGTTGATCGAGCTGGGTGTCGCGGCGGACGGCGAAACGCAAGATTTCTTTCCGCAGGGCACGGCGCCTTACGTTTTGCTAGTGAATGGAACGAGCGGAAATTTTTTCGAGCGGTTGCACGAGCATGGCACTCGCGTGCAAGGCTTCTTCAATCTTATTGCGGCGTCGCGGCACTGGCACGGGACGCACCAGGTTAGCGCCGGGGCGAACATCGCGGGGCTGGAGTTCCGGCAAGCGGCGACGCGCGGAGAAATCCAGGCGCTGCGCGCGGACGGCACGCTCGTGCGGCGGTCCACTTTCGCCGGAGCGGCGAGCCCGCAAGCGTCCAACACGCAGGCCGGCGCGTATGCGCAGGACAACTGGTCGCCGTCCAAGCGGCTGGTGCTGCAAGGAGGGGTGCGCACGGATTGGGACCGCTTTACGGGGAGCGCGATGCTGGAGCCGCGGCTGTCTGGAAATGTGCTGCCATTTGGAGATGACCGCGCGAAACTGTCGCTGGGCTGGGGAATTTACAATGCGCCGTTGAATCTTGCGGTGATTGAGCAAGCGCTGGACCAGCAGCAGATTGACAACTTCTATGACAGCACCGGGAAAGTCGTGGTGCTGGGGCCGGTGGTTAGCCAATTCGTGCTGCCGGCGCGCGGTTTGCGGCAGCCGCGCTTTACGACCACGAGCGCGGGATGGCAGCAGAAGATTGGCCGCAAAACGCTGGCGAGCATCGAGCTGCTGGCGCGCACCGGCTATCACGGGTTTGCGTATGTCGATCAGACGCCGGCGCAAGCCGGAGGGATGTTTCTGCTGGAGGACAACCGCAAGGATCGCTACCGGTCGGTGACATTTTCAGCGCGGCACGTGCTCTCGGAAACGACGGAGATCTACGGGGCGTACACGCGGTCGCGGGCGCATTCGAATGAGGTGCTGAATCCCGGGCAGGGCTCCATTTTTTTCGCCGCGCAACAATCCGCGCCCCTGGCGTGGGATGCGCCAAACCGGCTGCTGACGTGGGGCTGGACTCCGACGCATATCTGGAAAGTTCAGTTCAGCTATTTTTTCGAGTACCGCACCGGCTACCCGTTCAGCGTGGTGAATTTGCAGCAGCAGCTGGTGGGAGCGGCGAATTCGTCTCGTTTCCCTGCGTATGCGAACTTGAACGTGGCGCTGGAGAAGAAATTCGCGCTTCGCGGGTACTTGTGGGCCGCGCGAATCGAAATGGTCAACGCGTTCAACCGGGAAAATCCGAATGTGGTGGTGAATAATATCGATGCGCCGAATTTTGGAACGTTTGAGGGCGGGCAGGGCCGAGCCTTCACCGCGCGGGTGCGTTTCGCGGGAAGAAAATAGACCAGGAACCTATGCACCTAACCATCGATGATGCGCTGAAGGCGAAGTGTCCAAAGACTGCGCTGGGCTGTGTTTCGGCTCAAGTCGAGGCGCCACCCTCGCCCCCTGCCCTGATCGCTGAGTTGAATAATTGCGAGCAGGCAATTTTGAGGTTGCCGGAGCCGCGGGCGGCGCTGGAATCGCCGCGGATTCTTGCAACGCGTGCGGCGTATAAAGCCTTGGGCAAGGATCCAGCGCGCTATCGCGGTTCGGCGGAGGCGCTGCTGCGCCGCGTGATTGCCGGAAAAGGCCTGCCGCGCATCAACGCAGTGGTAGACATCATCAATTTCGGTTCTGTCGAGAGCCGTTTGTCGATCGGTTTGTACGACCTGGCTCACGTGCAGGGAGACATTGTGTTTCGCGCGGGGCGCGCTGGCGAAACTTACAAGGGAATCGGCAAATACGATTTGAATCTCGACGGATTGCCGGTCTTTTGCGATGCGCTCGGCCCGCACGGAAGCCCGACGAGCGATTCGGAACGCACCATGGTAACCAGCGAAACGAAGCAGGTGTTAGCGATCATCATTTCGTTTGGAGGCAAAGAGGGACTCGAGCGCTGGACGCAGCGAATGAGCGAGCTGTTTCAACGGTTCGCGTCCGGGGTAAGTTTGGAAAAACGAATTACTGATTGAACGAAATCGGCAGGCAATAGCCACCAGAAGCTTTCCTCAGTAAAATCTCAATTCCTGAAACTACCAATCGCTTCGTTCCAAAATACGCCCCGCTGAAGTCGAATCGAAGTGAACCTCGGCAGCGCCCAATTTGACTAGAGCGTTGTTCATTGCCTTCGTGACCTGGTCTGTGCGATGGCGCGTCAAGTACTCCTGCAAAGCATCAGTGAATAGGCGACTCAAGGACTTCTTAGTCTTTCGTGCGAGGGGTCGCGCCGCGGCGAATAGATCATCAGGAATGGATATCACCGTCTGCATGCTATTACCTCGTGTGCGTTAGCGGGGGACCGGTTCGGCGGCGGATTCTTCTCTTGCCTTCGCTATCGGGCGCAGAAAGCCGCGGGCGGCTAGGAGCTCGGCGTTGAGCAGGGCCGCGCCGGCGGCGCCTCGTACTAGGTTGTGGGAGAGTAGCGTCAGCTTCACGTCGAGGAGCGGGCATTCGCGGACGCGGCCGACCACGGCGGCCATGCCGTTGCCGACATTTACGTCGCGGCGCGGCTGCGGGCGATCTTGCTCTTCGAGCACGACCACTGGATTGCGCAGCGCAGACGGCAAGCTGGCCAGTTCGGAGCTAACCTCGAAATTGCGAAGCGCTTCGCACACCTCGACGAGAGAAGCGATCTTTTTCAGGCTGACGCTGACGCACTCCAGATGGCCGTCAATCACCGGCACGCGGTTGCAGTGCGCGCTGATGCCCAGGCCCGCGTCCACAAAACGCTCGCCATTCCACTTGCCTAGCAGTTTTTGCGGCTCGGACTCCATCTTTTCCTCTTCGCCGCCGATGAAGGGAACCACGTTCCCTTGAATGTCCAGGGAAGCCACGCCGGGATACCCAGCGCCGGACATGGCCTGCAGTGTGACAACGAAAATCTTTTCCAGTCCAAACGCGTCCGCAAGCGGCTTGAGGACCAGGACAAGACCTGCGGTGGAACAGTTTGGATTGGTGACGATGAAGCCCGTATCGTAGCCGCGATTTTTCCGCTGCAGCGGAATCGCGTCGAGATGCGCGGCGTTCACCTCCGGAATCAGCAGCGGTACATCCGGATCCATGCGGTGATTTCGGGAGTTGCTGACCACCGGATATCCAGCGCGCGCAAAATCTTCTTCGGCGCCGCCCGCGACCGAAGAATCAAGCGCGGAGAAAACAAAGTCGCACTGAAGTGAAGGATCCAGGCTTTTGACCACCAAGTCTCGCGCAGCCGCCGGAATGGGCGCATCAAGATGCCAGCACACTGCCTCTGCATACGTTTTGCCGGACGAGCGCTCCGAAGCCGCGACTTCGGTAAGTTCAAACCACGGGTGCTCCGCGAGCAGACTCACAAGACGCTGACCGACCAAGCCAGTCGCGCCAAGCACGCCGGCGCGGAGCTTCTTCTCAAATCGAGGCTTTGGCGAGCTCATACCACTTCCTCCTGTTGTGCGGGGCCGATGCGCGTCCCGCGCACGTGCGGCTTGAACGTATTGCGCACCCATACGGTCATCTCCGTCTCCTCGGCCAGCGGCAGAACGCGCGGATGCAGCACCTTCGCCCCGCTCAAGGCCAGGGCGTGCGCGTCTTCGTAGCTGAGATCGTGCAAGAGGCGGGCCTGTACTGACTCGTTCGGATTCGCGGTGTAGATTCCGTCGACGTCGGTCCAAATCACCAGCTCATCCGCGTCCACGACATGAGCGATGATCGCGCCGGAAAAATCGGAGCTGTTGCGTCCCAGCGTCGTAATGCGCCCATCCGGAGTCGCTCCGATGAAGCCGGTGACCACCGGCACGATGCCGTCGGCAAGCAGCGGAAGCAAAACCTCGCGGCCCCGCTGCCTGGTTTGCTCCAGACGCGGCTTGGCATCGCGAAAGGTATCGCAGGTCAGCACAAATTCGGAGGACGAAACAGGAACGGCGGGCACGCCGGAACGCGCGAGCGCCGCAGCGAACAGCCGCGAGCTGAAGCGCTCCCCGAAGGATGCCAGCCGGTCAAATAGCTCCGCTGCCGTGGCCGCCGATACGCCTTCGCGGCGCGTGGAGACTTCGTGAAGCAGATCGCGGCCGAGAGAGTTGAGTTCGCGCGCGACGCGATCGTGCTCATCTGAATCGAGAGCCAAGTCGCACAGCGCATCGAGATGCAAACGCAAGACGGATTCCGCTTCCGCGCGCGCCCGTTCGTGCTTGCGTTCAGCAAGCGCCTGCGCAATTCCCAGCAAGCGATCGGTGACGCCCTTCATCGCCGAAACCACCACCACAACCTGCATCGATTGCGCTGCGGGCCGGACGAGACCGGCCGCATGCAGCATGCGCTCGGCACCCAGCAAGGAGCTGCCGCCGAATTTGAAGGCCACCAGCGGTTCACGAACGGCCGGCGAGCTCGCCTGGGCATCGTGCGCAGCCGCGCGGGCGCCCGCCAAGTGGCGTTCCGCCAGCAATTCTTCTTCTATGTTCTCCGGGATCATGCCTGCCGCTCCTGTTTTTCCCGCGGGAGCGACTCTGGAGGGGGCTGAAATAAGAAAACCCACCGCCAGGTTCGCTTCGGCGGTGGGTTGGAAACTTTTTCTAGCTTGCTAGCTGTTTCTCCACGCGCCGGAAGCCTTCTTGGTGGACGTAGTCTTAGTCGAGGTAGTCGACATCGACGACGTCGCGCCGGTAATTCGCTTCGTGGTGGTGGACAAAATCATACCGACAGACAGCTTAGCATAGGCACGCTCCACTCCCAAGCGAATAAAAGACGAAGCGGGCAAGCGATGCGTCCGACCGCTTAACCATCCACGCTCGCTGGGCAAGTCCGGGACCTACAGCCTCCAACGTCAGGCGGTGGACGTATCGAACAACAGGCTCGAGCACGTGAGGCCAGACTCGGCTTTCTGAAGCTCGGAGATATCGAGCAGCGTGACGTGAAATCCAAGCGCTTCCAGGCGAGCACGCGTCCGCGGAAACGACGCCGGGAAAATCACCGTGCCGCCAATCGCCAGCGCGTTGGCTGCGTGCGGCTCCTCCGCGGCGACATCGATCCACGCAAAGCCGGCGAACGGCTTCGTGTCAAACCAAGCTCGATTCGCCAGCAGCGTGTTGCGTCCGACGTAAGTAACGGCGGATTTCAAATGCAGGCAGTCCGTTACCGCAACGCTGACCACCTGGTAACCGTACGGTGCGACGATAGACGCAAGCTGGCGAATGCCCTCGGCATTGGTGCGGCTGGAAAGCCCGGCGAACAAGCTCCGCCCGATGCGCAGAACGTCGCCTCCCTCAACCTGTCCTGGCACCTCCACGCGAGCAAGTTTGCGAAATTTGGCAAGCGCTTGCGCGATCGAAGCCGCTTCCGGCCGCCGCGTCTCGGTGCCTAGCGGAAAAATAATCGCCAATTCGTCAAGGACGATCGCGGGATCTTCGACGAACATCGAATCGGGAAGCGCCGGCTCCGCCGGAAGAGAAATGACGCGCGCGCCGCACTTTTCGAGAAGCGCCTGGTAGGCGCGATGCTGCTCCTCGGCCTTGGCAAGCTCGATGCTCTGCCGGACAACATAGGTCAACTCGCAATTAACTATGCCGGGACTGACGGCGCGCGTAATGGCGGTGAGCATGGACGCAAAGTGTACATGAAAATGTTTCGGGTGCGGCGAGCTGCCCACACTCTTGAGCGTGCTGACAAAATGAGTATTCGTGGCGGCACTGCATGAAGCGTTCCGCCGCGTGATATATTTCAGCAGCGAAAGCAGGCGCGATCTTGGGTACTAGAGTATTTTCGCCCGGAAGGGGTTGAGACGATGGCAGCATGGGGACAAGCGTCCAACAGGGTCGCCGCACTTCTCTGTTCGTTGAGCGTAGTTGGCGCGGGCTATGCGGCAAACTCCGACGAAAAGTCGGCTGCCGCGGTCGATGAAGTCTTCAGCGACCTCACGAAACCTGGCTCGCCCGGCTGCGCCCTGGCCGTTTATCGCGACGGCAAAATCATCTACACCAAGGGCTACGGCCTGGCGAACATCGAAGAGAATGTCGCCATCACCCCGCAATCCGTCTTCGACATTGGCTCAACGTCGAAGCAATTCACCGCCGCGAGCATTCTGCTGCTCGAGAAACAAGGTAAGCTTTCCGTCACCGATGACGTCCGGAAGTACATTCCGGAGTTGCCTTCCTACGGCCAGAAAATCACCATTCTGCATTTGCTGAATCACACCAGCGGCCTCCGCGATTACCTGAGCCTGATGGAGCTTGCCGGAATTAATACCGACAGCGTGACCACTGACGCCGACGCTCTCGCGCTGATTACCCGCCAGAAGGCCCTCAACTTCGCTCCCGGCAGCGACTTTCTCTACAGCAACACCGGATTTTTCCTGCTCTCCGTGATTGTCCAGCGCGTCAGTGGCAAGACCCTGCGCGAATTCGCCGGCGAGAATATTTTCGCCCCGCTGGAAATGACGCACACGCAATATCGCGATAACCACGCCGCGCTCATCGCCAATCGCGCGCTGGCTTATGAGGAACGAGAGAACAAGGACGGCTATACGCTCGATGTTTCGTATTTCGAGCAAACCGGCGACGGCGCGGTGCATACATCCGTCGAAGACCTGCTGAAGTGGGACGAAAACTTCTACAGTCCTCGCGTCGGCGGCAAGGAATTCCTCGGCGAGATCCAGGAACGCGGCAAGCTGAACAATGGCAAGGTTCTGGACTACGCCAAGGGCCTCCGTCTACAGGATTACCGCGGCCTGCAGACCGTAAGCCACGGCGGCGCGTGGGGCGGCTACCGCGCGGAGCTGCTGCGCTTTCCGGAGCAGCATTTTTCGGTCGCGTGTCTTTGCAATGTCGGAGACGCCGGCCCCACCAGGCGCGCCCAGCAGGTTGCCGACATCTATCTAGGCAGTTTAATGAAGCCCAAGGAGAACAAATCGACAGAGAGCGAGAACAAGGAAAAGAGCGAGATCGCAGTGGACACGGACCAGCTGAGAAATTACTCCGGCGAGTATTGGAGCGAGGAACTCGGCGTCGTTTACCGCCTGGGGGTGACGGACGGCCGAATCAAAGTGCTCTCGGTTGTCGATGCCTCGGGATCGCCGCGCGTAAACAATTTCTCGGCCGACGCGTTGCGCGCTATCGGCGCCGATGAATTCGAGGTGGGCAAGTCCAGGGTCATACTGCGTTTTCAGCGCGACGCGAAGCAACCCGCCTCCGCATTTGCGCTGGACGCTGGGCGCACCAAGGGAATCGCTTTCCAGCGCAAACAAGCTGCAGGAAACTAGGGAAGAGAAGTCAGAACCAGAAGCCGCCCGGCGTGGGCGCGAAGTGGTAAATCCAGAGCTTGGTAATGGCTGCGCCCAGCAGCATGCCTCCCAATATCAGGCCGATGATGCCCAGCGTTATCCATATATCCGTGTTGGCTGATTTCGCACTCTCCGTTTGCGGCTTGCCATTCACCCCATCTGCCGGAGCCACGCGGACAACCGCCACCGGCACGTCAGCGAATTCCGGCCGAACAACAAGGCAATAGCCCTTGCGTGGAATGGTTTCAATGTATAGGGGCTTGTCCGTGGAATCCCCCAGCGCCTGGCGCAGCTTGTTCAACGTGGTGTTGACGTTTGCGTCGTAATTGACATGTGTGTCCGCAGGCCACAGCCGCAGCCGCAACTCCTCCCGCGTCACTACCTCACCTTGCTTTTCAATAAGCGCCAGCAAAACTTGATACACCTTGCCCTGCAGTTTCAGCCGCGCCCCATTCTTGCTCACTTCCTGGCGGTGCTGATCAACCTGGAAGGGTCCAAAGCGGATATACCGCGAGGTTAATGCAAGAACGCGACTGGGCCCCGCTGCCAAGTCAGGCTCCAGTGTTGAGCTTAAATTGGTTCCCATACACCCCGCCTTTTACTCCAATAGACGTATGAACCGCCGAAGTGTTTATCTGGAATACGAGAAAAACCCAGGGTAAGTTTCCCCTTTTCGCGCCAGAAAGCGGTGTTCTACAAATCCACGAAGCCATATCGTGGAAACTGTATAAGTTTTAGAGATTCCAGATGGCGTTTAGGCCTGCCGTCTCGTAAATTTCACCCTCACACCAGACGCAACCTATCGCAAGTATCTGAATAAACAGATGCTTACGGCTTAACCCGCTCCTGAGCGACAAATAAGGCAGAAGTTTTTCCAGCTGGGCATTCGCCTGCCAATTTGGTTGGCACCGTTTTGTGCGGGCTCGTCCTATTGTTTTGCTCAACTGAATGAGACGTCGCGGGGAATTAGGAGTTCCGCATAAACGAGTCCTCGGAGGAGAATCTTATGCGCAAGTTGACACAGGTCCTATTGTTCGCGTGGGTGTGCGCGTTTGGGGCAAACGTAGCGTTCGCTCAGAGGGTCACCGGCACGCTTCGAGGTCAAGTCTTAGATCCTGCCGGCAGCTCAGTGGCAAATGCCAGGGTAACGGCCACGAACGAAGATACCGGTGTTTCCTTTACGATGACGACCACTTCCGCGGGAACGTACACCTTTCCTAGCGTCCTTCCCGGGAAGTATGCGGTCACGGTAGAAGCCACTGGATTCAAGAAGGTCGTCAGGTCAGGCGTGGTGGTGCAGGCCGATCAAGATAATGTGGCAGACGCCAGGCTGGATTTGGGGACGGCCACCGAAACGGTCGAGGTAAATGCATCGAGCGTCGAAGTACAAACTGCCTCTTCAACGCTAAGCAACGACTACGACTCCAGCCAAGTGGCGAATCTTCCGGCGGCTGGCGGCATTCAGAACGGTAGCCCCTTCAACTTGGCTATGCTGGCACCTAACGTGATCGCTCAACCCGGGGGCACGGTTGGAGTTGGCGGCTCGGTCGGAGGTACCCGGCCCAGAGAGAACAACTTCGTCGTGGACGGCGTGGACGATAACAACCTGGGCGTTACCGGTCCCAATTCTACGGTTATCCCGGACGCGGTGGGCGAGTTCGTGTTGTTGACGAATCAGTTCAGCGCGGAATATGGCCATTCCGCAGGAGGGCAATTTATTCTGGTCACCAAGACCGGCACCAACAATTGGCATGGCTCCGGTGAGTGGTACGCGCAGAACAGAAACTTGAACGCGATGGATAATCTGACGAAATCTGCCATCAGCAGCGGGACGATCACCACGCAACCGCCTTTTGATAACAACCGGTTCGGGGGCACTTTCGGCGGCCCGATAGTTAAGGACAAGTTCTTCTTCTTCGGCGCGTATGAGTACACGACCCTGCATGGTCAAGGGTCAGCCACCCCGCAGCTCGCACCGACGGCGAGCAGTTTGGCTACGCTTAAGTCTATGGCCGCCGACTCCGCAGTCTCAAATATTTTGAACAATTTTCCGGTGGCTGGCCAAGCCGACGTGCCCGCGGCGAACTGGCCGGTAGTAAATGGCACGCCAATTCCCATTGGGAACCTGACCATCTTCAGCCCGGTCTTTCAGCGCGAGCACGACAACCAATTCAACACGGACTACACGCGGGGAAAGCATCAAATCGGCACCAGATTCACTTTCAATCAGGAAAAGTTCATTTTTCCAGTAAACTCAACTCAAGCCGTTTTCAATCAAGACGAGCTTGTCCGCAATCGCAAGATTGCCCTGACTGACGTTTGGACACTCAGCAGCAGTGTGGTCAACGACTTCCGCCTCCAATACTCCTATTTCGGTGCATTTTTTGCGAATCCTTGCAAGACATGTCCGAACGACGTGACCATCGGCGACCTCGGAAGCACTACCATCGGACCTGGCGACAACAGTACGCAAAAGCAAAATACGTATCAGGTCCGCGACAATGCTTCTTGGTCCAAAGGAAAGCACACTTTCAAATTCGGCGGCGAATATACCCATTTCATTTACCCGCAGTTCTTTTTGCCGCGCAGCAATGGAGACTACTGGTACAGTACGCTGCAAGTGTTCATAAAGGATCAGACAGCCGACAACGTGGGCAGAACGTTGCGCGGTGCGGGAACCGGAAGTTTTCTCGGAACCCAGAGCTTGTTTGCCGTGTTTGCGCAGGATGATTTCAAGTTGAACCCGCGTTTGACTGTCAATCTGGGCCTGCGCTACGAATATTGGACCAATCCGGTCGGTGACGACAACCAAGCCTTGAACGCGATCTCCAATGTCCCGGGCGTCATAACCTTCGCCAAGCCGAAGACCGACAAGAACAACTTTGGCCCACGAGTTGGCCTGGCCTGGGATCCCCGAGGTAATGGCAGGACCGCTGTTCGTGCCGGCTTCGGCGTATCCTATGGCTGGAAGTTCCAGAACTTCGCCTCGATTACGTTGCCTCCGCAATTGCAAAGCGAACTGAACGAACCATCGGCCTGCACACTGACGCCGACACCCACGTGGTGCTCCGCCAAGGAAAAAGGCTTAATCGGCGCCACCCCCGGTCGCAACTTTCTGGCAGGTGGCGGATTGCCGCAAACCTACATCGCGCCAGCCTCGCAGGCCGCGGCCCGTAGGCTGACCACCAGCTTCATCGACGACACCGTCATGCCCAAGTACATGAACTGGACTCTGGCCGTGGAGCACCAGCTCTATCGGAACGCCACCCTCGAAGTGCGTTACCTCGGCACCCGCGGCCTGTCATTGCCCGTGCAGTTCCGGCGTAACCACATCAGCGCGTTCGATGCCGGGATCGCGCCACTACCGACATTCTTCAAATCCTCTGACGTTCCCGCCACTTGGACGGCAAGCACGCCTACGGACGGGCCCTTCAATGGCTTCAATTCCAATATTTATGCCCCTAATGGATTCCGCGGAAACGTTACGGCCGACCCGCCCTTTGGTAGCAGCACGTACCACGGGGGCTCAGTTAATTTCAAACAGCGGGCGCGTTACGGTATCACTTTCAATGCAAACTATACCTACTCTCACGCGCAGGACAATTCCACCAACGAGTTCTTCACCAGCCTTCTCAATCCACGCCGGGCCCAGGACACGACTCGCCTCCGCGAGGATTGGTCCAGTTCCGACCTGGACGTGCGCCATCATTTCGCCCTCACCATGTTATACGAGGTACCAAGGACCCACGCGGACAGCCGGTTGTTGAAGGCCGTTCTCAACGGATATGAAGTCAACACCGTGTACATTGCCCAAACGGGGCAGCCAGTCACACTGCAATCAGGCAACGCGGGAATTGACTCCAACGGGAATGGCGACAGTGCGGGAGACCGCGCCTCGCTGAATCCGTTCGGAACAGTTCTCGCGGGCTCGGACATCTACGCGGTCTGCGAATACGGTGGCGGGACTGGCGGGGCCACCGGATTTTCGAACAGTGGCTTTGTGCCAGGTAACCCGGCTGCGAGTTTCGTGCCTACGGGCCTCGGAGCTGGTGGCGGATGTTTTGATCCTAGGGATCCAACCGGTGCTACGGTTGCCCCCGCAATCGGCTACACCCCAATAACTACAAGCGCCAAATTTGTCTTGACGGGTCCTGGCGCCAGAGCCAACGTGGGCCGTAACTCCTGGACCACTCCCGGATTTGGCATATTGAACTTGGCCGTCGGCAAAAGGACCTATTTTGGAGAGAGCAGATTCTTAGAGGTTCGAGCCGACGTCTTTAACATTCTCAACCACAAGAACTACTCCCTCAGCAATGGAAATGTTTTCAACACTGGGGGCGTGACGGTTGCAACAACGACACCCGGGTACGTCCTTCCCTCGGACCCGAATTTTCTCAACGCTCCGGCGTTGTTCAGTGGCGGCAACCGCACCATCACGCTGGTACTGAAGCTGACGTTCTAGCCGCGTCTTGCGCGCGATGTTCGACGGGAGGCGCCTTGTGCGCCTCCCATCCCGGCCACATCAGTGGCCTTCACAGCGGCAGCACACTAGACCTTACAGCGGCCGCTCATTTCGGCGCGTTTTGTTTCGCTGCGTTTGGCAGAACGGAGATCTCCACGCTCGACGGAAATCGCTTCGAACGATAGACCCGCTGCGTCGCTTTCTGGAAGTCGCTCTCCCTCGCCTCAAAAATATTTCCCACAAATTTCTGCGGATTCCGGTCGTACAGCGGAAACCACGTGCTCTGC
>Ga0137415_10003296_pt1 | contig 16044 bp, 15 predicted proteins | sample CZODoug3_1_1_16f_FD_183082 | JGI IMG/M metagenome (GOLD analysis project Ga0137415, IMG submission 183082) | Vadose zone soil fungal communities from Angelo Coast Range Reserve, California, USA - CZODoug3_1_1_16fungal (Hybrid Assembly) | ecosystem: Environmental > Terrestrial > Soil > Vadose...
TGCAAGGCCAAGCGCAAGATTTCGAATCCCAACCAGGTGAAAATGGCGAACGGCCGGCCCGCGCTGAAGGGCGTATGCCCAGTGTGCGGCACGGGGATGTTCAAGATTCTGCCGCCAAAGTAACTCGACACCAAACCGACGATGCGAGCCCCCGGTCGAGCACGGCCGGGGGCTCTTCGCTACCGGGCGCCAGGCGCAACCCGCCGGCCCCCGGCCCCCTGGTAGGCATACCGGAAGGTGACGCACGCCGTACCCACGTCCCTGCAGTAGTAGGCGAGCAGCTCGAGCTTGGCATACCGTCCTCCCGGCGTGCGCACCCCATACACGTGGTGCTTCGACGTCAGCAGGTGGCTGAGCATGCTGTAGCCGTACCACTTCCCCACGCCTGGGTTCGTGGTGTCCGGCGCATTCGTGTTCCCGAGGTACCCGCCGGGGGGCAGCTCCCGCACCGAGTCGAACGGTACCGCGCCGAGATCCACGATGCCGCCACCGGGGGCCGTGATGAGGTGGAAGCGCCGGAAGGCGATGTCCCATACTCCGGAATCCACCACGCCGCCGCGCCGGAAGTCGAAGCGGCGCCAGCGGTCGGTGCTCGAAGCGTCGAGGGTGTAGGTCGCAGGCCCCACGAGAGAGTCGCCCACAACCGTGGGAGGCGACTGGGTGGTGGTGTAGGGAGGGAACTCCGGTGTGGTCAGCGACCCGATCACCAGGGAGGCGATGAGGAGCGCGAACGCGCCGCCCATCACCAGCACCAGGATGGGCGGCCGGGCGCCGCCGGGGCTCACGCCTCGGCCATGAACGGGTAGCTGAAGCTCCGGGGCGGGACGAAGTTCTCCTTCACGGCGCGTGGGCTCACCCAGCGGATGAGATTGAGCAGGCTCCCCGCTTTGTCGTTGGTGCCGCTCGCACGCGCCCCGCCGAACGGCTGCTGCCCCACCACGGCGCCGGTGGGCTTGTCGTTGACGTAAAAGTTCCCGGCGGCGTACCGGAGCGCGGTCTTCGCCTCCTCGACTGCGGGGCGGTCCTGCGCGAAGATCGCGCCGGTGAGCGCATAGGGGGACGTTTGGTCCACGAGGCGTAGCGTCTCCACCCAGCGGGCCGCGGGGTAGACGTGAACCGACAGGACCGGCCCAAAGATCTCCTCGCACATGGTCCGATACGCCGGGTCTTGAGCTTCGACGACCGTGGGCTCGATGAAGTAGCCGTCAGTGTCGTCGGCCCCGCCGCCGAACAGGACCTTCACGCCCGGCGCCTGCTTCGCGGCGTCGATGTAGCCCTTGATCTTGTCGAACGCCTTCCGGTCGATCACCGCTCCCATGAAATTCCGAAAGTCCGCAGGGTCACCCACCTTCACTTCGGCGAGCGTCGCGAGCATGCGATCCCGGACAGCGGGCCAGAGGGCGTCAGGGATGTAGGCGCGGGAGGCGGCGCTGCACTTCTGCCCCTGATACTCGAAGGCGCCGCGCACCATCCCGGTCGCGAGCACATCCGGATCCGCGCTCGCGTGCGCGAGGATGAAGTCCTTGCCGCCCGTCTCGCCGACCAACCGCGGGTAGGCCGCGTACGACGTGAGGTTCGCCGCCGACTGCTTCCAGAGCGCCTGGAACACCTCCGTCGAGCCGGTGAAATGGATCCCCGCGAACTCGCGATCGGCGAGCAGGCGCTCCGACACCTGGACCGAGGGGCCGGGAATGAAGTTGATCACACCCGGCGGCAAGCCGGCCTCCGCGAGGAGGCGCATGATGAAGTAGTTCGAGAGCACGGCCGTCGCCGCGGGCTTCCACACCACGGTGTTGCCCATGATGGCCGGCGCGGTGGGCAGGTTGCCCCCGATGGAGGTGAAGTTGAAGGGCGTGATGGCGTAGACGAAGCCCTCCAGGGGACGATAGTCCAGCGAGTTCCACACGCCCGAGACCGACAGCGGCTGCTCGCCGTAGAGGCGCTCCGCGTAGTGCACGTTGAAGCGGAAGAAATCGATCAGCTCGCACGCCGCGTCGATCTCCGACTGATGCGCGGTCTTCGACTGGCCGAGCATGGTCGCGCCGTTGACGATCGGCCGGTACCGCGTCGCCAGCAGATCAGCGGCCTTGAGAAACACGGCGGCCCGCCGGTCGAGCCCCCAGGCCGACCACTCGCGCCACGCGTCCCGCGCCGCCGCGATCGCCGCCTGGACTTCCGCAGGCCCCGCCTGATGCGCCTTGGCGAGCACATGCCGATGGCAATGGGGCATGACGACGTCGACCGTCCGGCCGGTATGCACGTCCTTGCCGCCGATGACGAGGGGAATCTCGAGCTGGCGGCCGGAGAGCTCCTTCAGGGTTCGCTTGAGCTCCACCCGCTCCCCGGCGCCCGGGGCGTAGCTCAACACCGGCTCGTTGACGGGTGTGGGGATCTTGGGGATGCCGTTCATTACGAAAATCTAACTCGTTGTGCGACGCTATGAACTACGTTGTACGAATGTACCAGAGCCACTTACAACGTAGCGTCATAACGTCGTGGAACTCTCGAACGTTCATAGAGTGATGCCCATTGACCCCAACACTCGCATCGGCCACATCCATCTCACCGTGTCCGATCTCGACCGGGCGCTCGCCTTCTACCGCGACATCCTCGGCTTCGAGGTGACGAGTCGCTACGGGCGGGACGCCGTGTTCCTCGCGGCGGGCGGCTACCATCACCACATCGGGCTCAACACCTGGGCGGGTCGCGGAGCGCCAGCACCGGCCGCGGGGACAACGGGCCTGTATCACTTCGCCATTCTCTACCCGGACCGCAAGACGCTGGCCCAGACCGTGCGCCGCGTGCTCGCTGCCGGCGTGCCGCTCGAAGGCGCGTCCGACCACGGCGTCAGCGAAGCGATCTACCTGCGGGACCCAGACGGCAACGGGGTCGAGTTGTACCGCGACCGGCCGGAGCGCGAATGGCCGCGCGGGGCCGACGGCAGCATCGCCATGCAGACCCACGCGCTGGACCTCGATACGCTGCTGGCTGAAGCCGACTAAGGCGGCGCTAGTACGATCCTTTGCCTTTCACGATCAAACTGTCGCTGACCTTCACGGCCTGCACCGGCGTCGGTTCCGTCTGGTTGCCCCGCGGAATCATCCCCGAGAGGTTCGCGAGCTCATAGGCTGACACCGCCATGACGGCGGACGCCTGCATCAGGTCCGCTGCGACGGCCATGTCGTAGGTGTCGGACTGAGAGTGGTGCGTGTGGCCATAGCCCCGCTCGAGCTGGTTGAAGTTGAACCCGGGCACGCCATACGGGAGGAACGAGAGGTGGTCGGTCCCCGTCTTGTTCCGGTTGACTACCGAATCGACGCCGAGGCGCGCCACCGGCGCGAGCACGGCGCGCCACAGACTTTCCAGGTCCGTCCGCCCCTGCAGCGCCTGCCCTGTGATCGCCCCGGTGCCGTTGTCGAGCACGATGACTGCCTGGATCGAGTCGGCCTCCGCGCCGTGCGCCTCCGCGTACTTGCGCGACCCGATCAAGCCCTGCTCTTCCCCCGTGAAGAGGACGAACCGGATGGTGCGCTTCGGCTGCAAGCCCGACCGGGCCATGATCCGGGCCGCCTCCAGGGTGCACATGGCGCCGGTGCCGTTGTCCGTGGTCCCGGTCCCGAGGTCCCAGGAGTCGAGGTGCGCGCCGACGATGACCACCTGACCCGGATGCTCGCTGCCGCGGATCTCGGCGACGGTGTTCCACTGAGGCACGGAATCACGAGTGATCGTGTTCGAGATGCTTACCGCGAGCCGCGGCGTCGTGCCCGCCTGGAGCAGGCGATCGAACAGGGCATAGTCCTCATGTGCGACGGCGATCTGGGGAAGCGGCAGGATGCGGTTGGGGGAGCCGCTCATGTTGAGGAGCGCATGCTCCTTGCTCGCGTCCTGGAGGATGCCGAGCGCGCCGGCGCGGCGCAGCAGATAGGGCAGATCATTGGCGAACTGTTGCATGCGTGCTCGAGTGATCGAATCGAGGTCGCGGAAGGGCGTGAAGATGGTACGTACGAATTCGCGCTGCCGCTGCGAGTCGGCCGCGGTCATCGACGGCCCATCGGTGTTCCAGACGAGCGATGGCGGCCGGGTCATCACCCAGGCCTTCTTCACTCGACCGCGATACAGGACGAAGCTGTCGGGCGTCGTGGCGTCGATCCGCACCACCGGTCCCGTGACGGTGGCGCCGCCAGTGCCCGGCGCCCAGGCCCAGCTCGCCGCGATCACGTCGTGCGCGCGCGGCGCGGTCATGCGCGCCCGCATCGGTCCCCGCGTCCACGTGCCGCCGAACTTCCAGGGCTCGAGGTGCGCCTCCAGGCCATAGGCCTTGAATCGCTCGAGCGTCCAGTCGTTCGCCCGGCGCGCGGCGGACGAGCCCGTGAGCCGCGGGCCGATGACGTCGCTCAGGTACTGGAGATTCTGCATCACTTCGGAACGGTTGAGCGCCTCGTCGATCAGGACGCCGGCTCCCGTCGTGTCGACGACGAGATCCTGCCCGAACACGGGGCGGACGGAACACACGGCGAACACAGCGGTCGCCGCAAGGACGTGAAGACGCAGCATGGATCCTCCGTTAGGACGCCGGGGCCTCGGACCGTGAATCGACGGCGCGCTGCGCGGGAATGGGAAGCGTGACGGTGACGGTGGTGCCGGTGCCCACGTTCGAATCGACCGCGACGCTGCCGGCGAACATGTTGCGCACGACGCTCTGCACTACGACGAGCCCCATCCCGCTCCCTTCACCGAACGCCTTGGTAGTGTAGCCGGGCTCGAAGATCCGCTCCAGATCCTGCGGACGAATGCCGGCCCCCTCGTCCCGTACCCTGAGCCTGAGCGAGTTCCCGACCTGGGTCAGGTCGACGCGGATCGGCGACGGCCGGCCGGCGCTCGCATCGGCGGCGTTACGGATCAGGTTGACCAGCAGATCGTAGAGCGCGTTGGGGTCGCCCTTCAAGTACACGACTTCGAGGGTGGAGTCGAACTCGAGGGGGATCTTCTTTTCCTTGAGGACGCGGCTCTCGAGCGTGCAGCAGGAACGGATCACGCGCACGGCGTCGAACCGCTCCGACCGCGCCAGCGCGCCACGGGCGCGGTCCTTGACGGCCCGCAGGAAGGTCGCCGACCGGTCGATATCCTCCACCACCTGGCCGAGCTCGTCGAGCAACTCGAGCCGCCGTCCGGCCGCGACCTCCGTCCAGCGCCCCAGCGACTCCATCGCGAGGTGCAGGCCGGCGCGCGCGGCCGTCAAGGGATTCGACAGCTCGTGCGCGATGATCCCCGGCAGGGTGGTGATGTCGTGCAGCGGATCGGACCGGGCAGCCGGCGCCTGGCCGGGCGTCGGCTCGCGCCGGTCGAGCAGCCCGAGGCAGAGCCCGGCGAGCTCGAGCGTGAGCCGTTCCCGGCTGCGGCGCTCCCGGCCGTCGGGCGGCGGCGCGGGCGGCCGCGAACGCACCGGAGCGACCACCCAAAAAGCCTCGGTGGTACTCCGGCACCCCACCCAGCGGCTGCCCTGTACGATGGCGATGTTCCAGCGTCGCAGGGTGGCATCGACATCCAGCTTGCTGGCGTGATGGGTAGGCGCCGGCTCGCTCGAGGCCTGGGGCTCGAGCTCGGCGCGCGCGGACACCTCCCACACCGTGACGGGTCGGCCGCCGAGGGCAATGCTCGCCTGGCGGAGGATTTCGCGTCTGCCTTCGACAAATGGCTCCGGTTGCGTCACCGCTGCTCCCACGCGCACCCCGACACGACCGGGCGGCCGGGCCGCCGATCAGGATGGGCATCCGTTTGGCACAAGGGGGCGCGCACTACATATGCGACAAACTGCACAAGCCGTCAAGCTGAGGGCGGGCACGGTTTTGCCTCGCTCGGCAGGCGGCCTTATGTTCCCGCAATGGACGTTGGTCCCGGACGAAAGGAACGCCACGTGACGCCCTCGAAAGCCTCCCCCACCCCGCGCGTCGGGCGCGCCCCGCGGGCCCCGATCGAGGGCCGGCGCGATCGCGAGCGCATCCGCACCGTCGTGGTGCCCGATCACGACGATCTCGCGCTGCGCCTCGCCGACCGGATCGTGGAGGTCATCGCGCGGGAAGCGGCTGCCAAGGGACGCTGCGTGCTCGGCCTCGCGACGGGAAGCACGCCGCTGGGCATTTATCGGGAGCTGATCCGCCGCCACCAGGCCGGCGAGGTGGATTTTTCGCGAGTCGTGACGTTCAATCTCGACGAGTACTACCCGATGCCGCCGGACAGCCCCCACAGCTATCGGCGCTACATGTGGGAGAATCTGTTCGCGCACGTCAACATCCGGCCCGAGCAGGTGCACATCCCCGACGGAGGCGTGCCGCGCGAGACTCTGGCGGAGCATTGCGCCGCGTACGAGCGGGCCATCGTCGAGGCCGGTGGGATCGACTTCCAGATGCTGGGAATCGGCAAGAGCGGGCACATCGGCTTCAACGAGCCGGGCTCATCGCCCGACGAGCGGACCCGTCTCGTGACGCTCGACACCGTGACCCGCAAGGACGCGTCCGCCGACTTCTTCGGCGAGGACAACGTGCCGCGGGAAGCGATCACGATGGGCGTGGCCAGCATCCTCGAGGCACGGGAGATCGCGTTGATCGCCACCGGGGAGCACAAGGCCGACATCGTGGCGCGCGCCGTGGAGGGCGAGGTGTCCCAGGATGTGGCGGCCACGTTCCTGCAGCGCCACGCCAATGCCACCGCCTACCTCGATCTCGCGGCGGCCGCCGAGCTGACGCGCATCAAGACGCCCTGGGTGTTGGGACCGGTGGAGTGGACGCCGGAGGTCACCGAGCGGGCGGTGGTCTGGGCCGCCGAGCGGACCGGGAAGGCGATCCTCAAGCTGACGGCACGCGACTACGCGGAGCATCACCTGAGCCCGCTGCTTTCCAAGCACGGCGCCGCCGGACCCATCAACGGCGTGATCTTCAATCGCCTGCGGGACAAGATTCGGGGGCGCCGCAAGCTCCCGACTCGCAAGTCGGTGATCGTGTTCTCCCCTCACCCCGACGACGACGTGATCTCGATGGGTGGGCTGCTGCGCAAGCTGTGGGAGAACGAGAACACGATCCTCGTGGCCTACATGACCAGCGGCAACATCGCGGTCTTCGATCACGACGTGCGGCGGCACCTCGACTTCGTCGAGCGGGCCGCCACGACGCTCGGCCTCGAGCGGGCGGCGGCGCAGCGGGTGCGCGGGGAGGTGGAGGCGAGCTTCGAGCGCAAAGCACCGGGCGACGTCGACCTGCCGGCGGTGCAGGACCTGAAGCGGGTGATCCGCGAGTCGGAGGCGGTCGCGGCGCTCGAGTCGGTGGGCCTGCCGCCCAGCGCGGCGCGTTTTCTGAACCTGCCCTTCTACCGTACCGGCCAGGTCCGCAAGGATCCGATCGGGCCGGAGGACGTGGCGATCGTGCGGGCCCTCCTGGTCGAGGCCCGTCCCGAGCTGGTCTTCGTGGCGGGCGATCTGTCCGACCCGCACGGCACCCACCGCATGTGCCAGGCGGCGATCTCGGCTGCGCTGGCGCAATACGACGCGGCGCGGCCCGAGGTCTGGCTGTACCGCGGCGCGTGGCAGGAGTGGCCGCTGACGGAAGCCGACGTGCTGGTGCCGCTGTCCCAGGACGAGCTGCGGGCCAAAATCCTCGCCATTTTCAAGCACCAGTCCCAAAAGGACACGGCGCCCTTCCCCGGCGGGCACGACGAACGCGAGTTCTGGCAGCGCGTCGAGGCGCGGAACCTGGAGACCGCGGCCCGGGCGGACCGGCTGGGGCTGCCCGAGTACTTCGCCATGGAAGCCTACCGCATTCTCACACCAAAGGAGGCAGAGCGATGAACGCGATGACCGCCCGAGGGCTGAGTGTGGCGGCGGTGGTGGTGGTGTGGACGGCGATTTCAGAAATCGCGCGGGTGAATCTGTCGTTGTGGCCCGTGATCGTGGCCCTGGGATGCTCGCTCGCCGCGGGCGGCGGTGTCCCCGGCCTCCAGAAAACGGTGGCTGCCACGATTTCGGGCGTCGTCTGGGCCATCCTCGCGCACGGCGTTGCGCGAGCGCTGGGAAACCAGGACCTCGTGCAGGCGCTGGTCCTGGGGGCCGCGGCCTTCGGGATGGTGCTGCAAGCGCAGCTTCCGCTCCTGTCCTACACGGCCGGCGCCTTCGCCGGCGCGGGCGTCGCGATGGGGCTGCGCGCCGTCAGCATCGAGGGCGGCGTTCGCGTGGCCATCGCGCTCGCGATCGGGGCGGCCCTGGGATTCGCCGCCGAGCGGATCGAGCGCGCATTGCCCCGAGGCCGCATGTGACCAAAGTTCGGGACGCCGAGGCGCGCGCCGCGTCGCGGCGCCTGCTCGCGACCAGCGAGCGCGAGCTGCAGCGCATCGTGCTGGACATGCACGACGGCCCGGTCCAGGACATCTTCGCCGCGCTGTCCCAGCTGCAGGTGCTCGAGCGCGCGCTCGCGGCGGACCCCACCGCCGCCCAGCGCGCCCGCCAGGCCGTGCGGCTGCTCGAGCGTGCCCTCGGCGAGATTCGCAACTTCATCGGCGCCTTCCGCCCCCCGGGCTTCGAGCGGCGCGAGCTGGGCCAGATCATCGAGGGCCTCGCCGTGCAGCATGAGACGCTGACGGAGCAGGCGGTGGAGCTCGAGCTCCCCGGGGAGCTGGGCGACTGCGCCCTCCCCACGAAAATCGCGATCTACCGGATCCTGCAGGAAGCGCTCGCGAACGGCCACCGGCATTCCGGGGCCACGCGGCAGCGCGTGAGCGTCGAGCGACGGGGTCTGTCGATCGCGCTGACCGTCTCGGACGACGGCCGCGGCTTCGAGCCGCAGCGCGTGCTGGCGCGCGAAGAGGACGTGGGCGTGGAGGGAGGGCACTTCGGGCTGCGCGGCATCCAGGACCGCGTGGAAATGCTCGGCGGCACGTTCACGCTCGAGAGCGCGCCCGGCCGGGGGACGTCCCTGACCGTCGCGCTGCCGGCGGAATGAGGCGCGGGTCATGATCCGCGTGCTGCTCGCCGACGACCACGCCATCGTCATAGAGGGCCTGCGCGCGCTGCTGGACGGCGAACCCGACATCAAGGTCGCGGCCTGGACCACCGACGGCACGGAGGTCGTCAAGCTCGTCGAGGAGCACAAGCCCGACGTGGTCGTGCTGGACCTCGAGCTCACGACCATCAAAGGGACACAAGTGATCGCCGCGTTGCGCGACCGGACCACACCCCCCAAGGTCCTCGTGCTCACCGCGTACAACGACGGCGAGTCGCTCCGCTCGGCCCTCGACGCCGGCGCCGAAGGCCTCGCGCTCAAGACCGAGTCGCCGCAGCAGACCCTGACCGCCATCCGGCAGGTGCATGCCGGCCAGCTCGTGTTTCCCCAGGCGGCGCGGCGCTGGATCGAGGGCCGGGGCGGCGCGCCGGGCGACCTCACCCCGCGAGAGCGTGAGGTCTGGGCACTGGTGGCGGGTGGACTCACCAACCCGCAGATCGCCGAACGGCTCGGGCTATCGGACAACACGGTGAAGTTCCACGTGCAGCATCTCTTCTCGAAGCTCGGCGTGAAGAACCGCACCGAGGCGGCACTCAAGTACGCTCACCGCCGCTAACTCCCGTCGGGGCTTGACAGTTCCGGCGGGCATCCCTACCGTGGGGCGGCTTCACGCGCACCGGAATCTTCTCGTTTGACCCGTGCTGTCGTCGGGAAGAGGCTGGATGCCATATATGCTGGTCCGCGCAGTCGGTGGAACGGCTCTCACGACGCCCTCAACGAGGGAGCGCGGGAGCCGTTTTCACTTTCGTCCTCAATAACCGGAGGCTGGATCGTATGGACATGCTGACGGCGCTGGCGCTGAGCATCGGTATTCTCATAGCGCTCTGGGTGAAGGTCGGCACGATGGCCAGCCTGCTCGTCCCGGCCGGCATCGTGGCGTGGGCGTGCTTCTTCGCGGCGGGCGGGAAGACCGCCGGACTCCAGAAGACCATCGCGTCCACGCTGTCTGGCGTGGTGTGGGTCTGGCTGGCTCATATGCTGATCGGCGCGATGAACATGGGTAGCTTCGCCTGGATCATCATCGGCGTCGTCGCGTTCTTCCTAGTCCTCCAGTCGAAGCTGCCGATCCTTTCCTTTATCCCGGGCGCGTTCTGCGGGGCGGCGGTCACCGCCTGGGCGGCACCGACGGATCCGAGAGGCTATGTCATGGTGGCGGTCGCCCTCATCGCGGGGGCCGTGCTGGGCTACATCTCGGAGATGGGCGCCGGGATGATCGCAAAGAAGGCCTGACGCCGGCTCTAAGAAACTCGAGGCGCCCTGATCTAGCTGTCTCAGGGCGCCTCGCGTCTTCGGGCGTTCGACCCCGCCGCTCAGGGGCGAGCGGCCCCGACCTCCTCCGGATTCCACATGCTGATCTTACGCGTCTCCGGCATCAGGAACAGGCTGAGCAGGAATGCGACGGCCGGGACAACGATGGGGTAGACCAGCGCGTTGCCCAGGTTATGCGTGGACACGTACGCTGCCGTCGTGATCACCGGCACCAGTCCTCCGCCCCAGCCGTTGCCGATGTGATACGGCACGGAGACGGACGAGTAGCGGATGCGGGCCGGGAAGTACTCGGCGAGGAACGCGCCGATCGGACCGTACACCATCCCGACGTAGCAAACCATGATCGCGACGATCACGATCGCCAACGGGAAGTTGATGTTGGTCGGGTCGGCGGCCTTGCCCAGCGCGGTGTACAGCGGATAGTACGTCAGGGATGCGAGCGCGAACCCCGTCAGGATGATCGGCTTCCGGCCGATCTTGTCCGATAGCCATCCGAAAAAGATCATGGACGGCGCCGCGATGAGCAGCGCAGCACCCGTGATGAGCGCCGGGTTCAGGACGTCCGGCTTCATTACCTGTTGCAGGAAGTAGTACGCCCAGAACTGCCCGCTGTACCACACGACTCCTTCGCCAATGACGACGACGCTCGCGATCAGGACGTACTTGACGTTCTGACTCCAGAAGGCCTCGCGCCAGGGATTCGTCGCGGTCTGCCCCCTGGCCTTGATGGCCTGGAAGATCGGCGTCTCCTGGAGCTGGAGGCGGATGTAGATGGCGATTGCGACCATGAGCAGGGAGAGCAGGAACGGGATCCGCCAGCCCCACGCGTTGAACGCTTCCGCTCCTAAGAGCTCGCGCGTCCCGATGATCACGACCATCGACACGACGATGCCGAGCGTGGGGGATGTCTGGAGCCAGCCGGTGTAGTAGCCGCGCTTCTCATCCGGCGCGTGCTCCGCCACGTAGGTGATGGCGCCGCCATACTCTCCACCGAGACACAGGCCCTGAACGAGACGCAGCAGCAACAACACGATGCCGGCCGCCGCGCCGATCTGGGCGTAGCTCGGGACCACGCCGATCAGCGCCGTGGAGATTCCCATGCCGCTGAGCGTGACGAGAAACGTGTACTTGCGGCCTATGAGGTCGCCGACCCGGCCGAACAGGAATGCGCCGAACGGACGGATCAGAAACCCAGCTGTAAAGGTTCCCACCGTCTTGATGAGCGCGGCCCCGGACGTGCCCTCCGCGAAGAACTTGACCGCCAGGATGGTGGCCAGGCTCCCGAAGATGTAGAAATCGTACCACTCGATGACATTCCCAACTGCTGCGGCGATGACGACCCGGCGAAGTTCCTTAGTGGAGAGACTGGGCGCCGTCATTGCTCCCCCTCGAGGGTATGGGTGTGTGCATGGAAATCGCAGCTATGGTAGCGCTCACCGGCGCGGGGCGCCAGCGCGGCGAGACCCCCGCGAATCCGCCACCTTGCGGCCCGTAGCCGTCACTTCACGATCGTCAGCCCGTGCGGCACGGCGCCCGGGAAGACGTAGGCATACATCAGGACAATCAGTCCCACGATCGCGCCCAGCGCGATCGAATGCCAGAAGACGTGCCGGAAAATGCTCCCCTCGTTGCCCACCTGATTCGTCGCCGAGGTGGCCACGCAGATCGACTGCGCGTCCACCATCTTGCCCATCACGCCGCCGGCGGAGTTGGCGGCGCACATCAGGATGGAATCGAGCTTGAGCTGGTCCGCCGTGATGCGCTGCAGGCTGCCGAACAGCGCGTTGGACGAGGTGTCGCTGCCGGTGAGCGCGACGCCCAGCCATCCCAGGAAGGCGCCGAAGAAGGGGAACAGCCAACCGGTGCGCGTGAATGCCAGACCGAGCACCGCGTCCAGCCCTGAGTAGCGGGTGGTGAACCCCAATCCCAGCATGAAGGAAATCGCGATGACCGCGAGCTTCATCCGCTTGAGGGTGTGCCAGAAGATCTTGGCCAGCTGAGCCGGCCGCACCCCGAGGACCAGACCCGCGACGATCGCGGCGATGAAGCACCCGGTCCCCGTCGCCGAGAGCCAGTTGAAGTCATAACGCGCCGCCTCCGGCGTCAGCTTGGTCACGACCGGGGCGGCGCGCGTCACCGCATTGTGCAGCCACGGCACGTTCCAGACGGGCGTCGTCGCCCGGTTGAGAGCGCCCTTGATCACGGGCAGTCCCCAGGCGAGTACCGTGAGCGACAGGATCGCGAACGGCAGCCACGCCTTGACGATTTGACCCGCGGTGTGCTTCTGGACGGCGCTGGCGTGCTCGTCCGCGAACCTCCAAATGCGCTTCGGCTGCCAGAACCGGAGGAACACCACGGTCGCGGCGATCGAGACCACGCCTCCCGCAATGTCGACGAGGTTCGAGTCCACATGGTTGGACCAGAAGTACTGTGTCAGGCTGAAGGAGGTCCCCACGACCAGGATGGCGGGGAGCACCTCGATGGTCTCGCTCCAGCCCACCATCGCGCGCACCAGCCAGAACGGCACGATGATGCCGGTGATGGGCAGGATGCGACCGATCATCGCGCTCAGGTCGGATTCCGGCAGACCCGAGACCGCGGCGAGGGTGTGCACCGGCGTCCCAATGGCGCCCCACGCCACCGGTGACGTGTTGGCGATCAGATTGAGGGCCGCCGCATGGAACGGCTTGAACCCGAGGCCGATCATGAAGGCACCCGCGATCGCGACCGGCGCCCCGAATCCCGCCGCACCCTCGATGAACGCCCCGAAGCAAAACGCCACGAGCAAGAGCTGCAACCGGCGGTCGGCCGTGATCCCCGCGACCGACTCCTTCATGATTTCGAACTGACCGGTGAACACGGAAATGTCGTACAGATAGACCGCCGCCAGCACGATCCAGGCGATCTTCAACACGCCGAATCCAACCCCGTACACAAAGCTCATGGCCGCCAGCCGCAGGGGCATCCCGAAGACCGCGACAGCGACGAGGACCGCCGTCCCGGCCCCCGCGATCGCACACCAATGCGGCTTCACTCTCAGCCCCGCCAGCAACCCGAACAGCACGACAATCGGCAACGCCGCCACGAGAGTGGAGAGGATCCAATTGTGCAGCGGATCGTAAACCTGGGTCCACGCCATGGTTCACTCCTTGTTGAGCGCCTATCAGGTCAGTCGAACCGTCCAGACCACCGCACGAACCGCTCCGGCCACGTCGTGGCTGTGTCCGGCGATCTGGACCACGCCGTCATCGTCTTCCGATACCGCCGCGGCGGAGCTGTGCTCGCCCCCCAGAGTCCCGAGGTCCACCATGTTCCCGTCCGGTGTCCGCAAAAACGCGCGCGTGACCGGGAGGCCTCGCGCGTCGGTCGCCTCCATCTGGCTCACCCCGACGATGCAGCCGAGATCGTTGATGTCGTTGGCGCAGCTGGTCCGTCCGCCGAGGGTTCCCAGATCGACCATGCCGGCCTGCTCCGTCCACAAGAACGCGTGACCGCTACCGCCCACGACCTCGGCCCTATTGTTGATGCCGAGCGCGATGCTCGGAGCCGCGCCGAGGGCGCCGAGATCCCGCATGCCATCGACCGCCGTCCAGAGAAATGCGTGCGGCTGCCCGGTCCGGGTCTCGGTCAGGCCTACGGCCGATCCCGCGTCGTTCACGTCATGCGCGATGCTCGTCGTTCCCGCCCCACCCAGGCTGCCCAGGTCGAGCATCCTGCCGGGCTCGGGGATCGCGAAGGCATGCTTCACGACCGCCCCACCCACCCGACTGTGCCCCACCACCTGTCCCCGCCCATTCACGGCCAAGGCCTCGCTTTCGTTCCCTCCCAGCGTGCCGAGATCGAAGCTGGTGCCCTCGGACAGGAGGTAGGCGTGAAAGTCGCCGAAACCGGTGTCCCCGCCACCGGTGATTTCGCCGTTCTTGTTGATGTCGTTGGCCGACGTGTTCACGCCGGTGAGCGGTTTCAGGTCGACGATTCCCAGATCCTCCTGCCACAAGAACGCCCTGGTCCGGCCCAGACCGTCGCGGCTCGTGCCCACGACCTGACCCCGCCGGTTCACGGCCTTCGCCTGGCTCACCGCGCCACCCAGCGTGCCAAGCCCGCGAACCGAGATTACCTGCGCCCGAGCTGCCTCGAGGCCCACAAGCCTGCCTGGACGGCGGTGTCGGCCGTCGGTCCATCGAAGCGTTGCACCAGGATCGCGGCGCGACCGTCGCGGTTGACGGCAACCATGTGGAAGATCGAGACCTGACCTTCGGCTGGGCTGTACCGCAGCCGCAGCTGCGCGCCGCCCGCTTCACCCGCCGAGCCGAGCCGGATCGCCGGGTGGGCGCGCGCGTTGTAATCGTCCACGAAGGCCTGGAGCACGTCCATGGCATCCTTCTGTGGTCCCTGCTCGGTCATGCTTCGCGCCTTTCATTAATAGGGGTGCGGAGCCGTTCGGCGATCACGCCCGCCTGCCCGCTTTCGAGCAGTCGGTACTGTGGCTGACCCAGCGCATCGCGCGCCACCGACTGCGCGCAGTAGGCGGGAAGCCAGGCGGGATAGTGGCCCGGTGTGCCCCAACCGCTCATGTCGAACGCCGTTCGGCCGTCCGTGACGCGGAGGAGGGCAAGGGGGCTGTCCTCGGCGGCGGTCAGGGCACTCGGGTCGAAGTCCGCGGCTCCGAAGAGCAGGCCGGCCTCGACCTTCGCCTCCTGGACGTGCTCCCGCAGCAACTCGACCTCGGCGGCCGCGATGTTTCGTTGCTGCCGCCGGCACGCAATGAGGACACGCCGCTGCCAGCCGGTGCCCCTTACTACGCCTTTGAGCTCAAGGAGATAGCCCTGCTCGGGCTCCGGGAGCATCGAGCGCCGCTGCGCGTGCAGCTCGGAAACGTCGAGCCCGATTTTGCGCAGCTCGCGCGTCACGAGAATCTCGAAATGCTCGGGGGTGAGCTCCGGCAGCTCAAGCATCGGGGAGACACTAGAGCACGCGCGCGCCCGACGCCAGACCCTCGCGCCAGGCAGTGGCGGCGCCGGGAGCGGGGGTTGCGCCCTCAGAAACGGTCCGTATATCATCTGGCAATCGAGTCCGGCCCAAACCCCATTCATCAAGCGGGGAGGATTCCATGCAGGTCAGTCGGCGGGATTTCCTGCGGCTCACGGCCAGCGGTGGAGCGGGGACTGCGATCGGCGGGCTCGTGGGGCTCGGCGTGACGCTCGCGCCTGCCACGGCGCGGGCGCAGGAGCTGCGCATCAAGGACGCCAAGACGACGCCGAGCATTTGCCCGTTTTGCTCGGTCGGATGCGCGACGCTGATCCACACGGTCGACGGCAAGATCGTCAACATCGAAGGCGATCCGCGCAGCCCGCACAACGAGGGCACCCTCTGCCCGAAGGGCGCTGCGACCTACCAGCTCCACATGAACCCGAACCGCGCCACCAAGGTCCTGCACCGCAAGCCCGGCGCCAAGGACTGGGAGGTCGTGGAGCTCGAGTGGGCCATGGACCGGGTGGCCGAGCTGATCAAGAAGACGCGGGACGAGACGTTCATCGAGAAGCTCCCCAACGGCAAGCTCGTAAACATGACCCCGGCTATTTTCGGGCTGGGCGGCGCGACCCTGGACGGCGAGTTCAACCACGTGTGCCAGAAGTTCTGGCGCGGGCTCGGGATCGTCGCCATCGAAAATCAGGCCAGGATATGACACAGCTCTAGCGTCCCCGGTCTGGGGACACGGTTCGGTCGCGGC
>Ga0137415_10003297_pt1 | contig 16040 bp, 11 predicted proteins | sample CZODoug3_1_1_16f_FD_183082 | JGI IMG/M metagenome (GOLD analysis project Ga0137415, IMG submission 183082) | Vadose zone soil fungal communities from Angelo Coast Range Reserve, California, USA - CZODoug3_1_1_16fungal (Hybrid Assembly) | ecosystem: Environmental > Terrestrial > Soil > Vadose...
GTCTTCTCAGCTCGCCGGGGATCGGCAAGCCGACGATGCCGCAGGCGGTCATCTCGACGACATGGCGGCCGGCGGATGCCGCGGCATCGACGTGTGCGGGCCGGCTCTGTTCCGCGATCCAGCGGTCGAACGCCGCGCGCGAGTCGACGTACACGCGCAGCAGCATTTTCGCGTGCTGTGTGCCGCAGTACTGCGCGCATTGACCGAGATACAGCCCCGTCTCCGTCGGCTCGATCCACGTGCTGTTGGTCCGATTCGGTATGAGGTCGGTCTTCCCGGCGAGCCGTGGAACCCAGAAGCTGTGATCGGTATCGGCGGACAACAGCGTGATGACGGTCGGCGTCGGGCTGTCGGTTTGAGCCAGCATCGCCGACGCGGTAAGGAGAGTTAAGGATGAACCAAATAGGAGTCGCTTCATGGCGCGTTGATTACCGGTTTTTGCCAAAGCATGTCAACGGAATTCCCGAAGTTTTTTCGGTCGCGCCGCTCAGCGGTAAAATCAAGGTTTAGCCCCGTCCTCCAGGAGCTCAATGTTTTGTCATGCTCTCGCTGATTCCCTGGAGGACAGCAAGACCGCCAAAAAACAGGGTCCAGATCAACCAGCCCGCGATCGCGGCATAGCCGAGAATCACGCCCGTAAGCGCGAGTCCATGCCCTTCCAGCTCGGGATTGGCTTTGATGCGCGAAAGCGCGATATGCCCGCAAACCACTCCGGCGATTCCCGCCATGAGGAAAAAGCCGCAACAAAACCCGAAGACTCCAAGCGCGCTGAAAATCAGCGACAAAACCGCCAGCTGCTCGGTCTTCCTTTGCGGGACCAAAGGCGCCGCGACGACCGGAGCAGTCGCGGGTGAAACCTGCGGCGGGCCACTCGAGGCAGCAGCGCTTACCCCCGGCACGGTGGAGAGCGGGGCCCAGCCGGCGGCCCCTTCATACCACGCGTTGTCAGTGAGGCTGAGGGTGCCGGCCGCGAGCTGCCGGTTGATTTCCTCCAGCGAAAAAGGTCCGAGCTGTTTTCCATCGCGCGCGACATGAATTTGCATGCGGCAAGTCTGTGAAGCGCGCGTGCGGAGCGTCAAGGCGGAATTGCGTCAATGGTAGGGACGGCGCGCTGCGCCGTCCGCGGTCTGCCGCAACATCCGGTTCTTGATTCGCGGACGCCGCAGCGCGGCGTCCCTACCAGTTATGTTACCGCTGCGTGTCTCTTATCCTCATGAACTCCAGCCTGGAGCCGCCGGGTTCTTGAAGAACCATCTGGTCGCCTGAAATTTTCAGTTGATAAACTGTGGTGGCGAACGGCGTCTCAATCTTGATTCGATCCTGGTCGCCGAATTTATATCTGCCGCTGACGTCCCCGACGAGGACAGCGCCATTTCCCTTGAATTCCCAAACCGTTGCATCGGACGCTCCCGACATGCGCCATTTTCCAACGATGCTGCTGTTTCCGCAGCCGGCTACCGCGAACAGCAAGATCGCTAAAGCGATTATCCGCAAGCTCGAGGTTGATTGAGAAAGGCCGAGTCGCATGGCGCGTCGGCTTCGATTTTGCTCAAGGCGTTTCCTGCGGGCGAGAAAAAAGTCCGAACCTATTTTTTCTTCGGCTCGCGCTTTGGTTCTTTCGATTCCTTCGGTACGCGCTTGGAATCCCCGGGGCGATATTCTTCCTGTTCGGCTGCGGCGAAAGCTTTTTCCAAACCAACCATGTCTTCGCCGGGACGAAGTGTGTCGAACGATTCTACTTCTTTGCGCAGTTGTTCCTCAGAATAGTTGGCGGCTTTGATCGACAAGCCGATGCGCCGCTCGATCTTGTCCACCTTAATCACCCGCGCTTCGACTTCCTGGCCAACCTTGAGGACATCCTTCACTTTCGCGACATGATCTTCGCTCAATTGCGAGATGTGCACGAGCCCATCGATGTCGTCCTGTAATTGCACGAACGCACCGAAGCTGGCGAGCTTGGTCACTTTGCCTTTTACCAGATCGCCGATCTTGTACTTTTCATCGATCGTCTTCCATGGATCTTCGGTCAGTTGTTTTATCCCAAGGCTGATCCGCTGATTCACTTTGTCGATGTCGATCACCACGGCTTCGACTTCGTCGCCTTTCTTAAACATCTCGCTGGGATGATTGATTTTGCGCGTCCAGCTCAGATCCGAAACATGAATCATGCCGTCGATGCCTTCCTCCAGCTCGACGAACGCGCCGTAAGCGGTCATGTTACGAATCTTGCCTTTCACCGTGCTGCCGATGGTGAACTTCTTCTCAATTTCGTCCCACGGATTCGGCTCAAGCTGGCGTAGTCCCAATGAAATCTTCTGTTCTTCCTTATTCACACCGAGCACGACGGCTTCCACTTCCTGGCCGATACTCAGGATATCGGACGGGCGCATGATCCGTTTCGTCCACGAGAGTTCGGAGACGTGAATGAGCCCTTCTACCCCTTCTTCGATCTCAACAAACGCGCCGTAGGGAACAAGATTCGTGATCTTGCCTCTGATGCGCTGACCGGCCGGGAAACGCTCCTCAATCTGGTCCCACGGATTCTTTTGGGTTTGCTTGAGCCCGAGCGAGACGCGCTCTTTTTCCTTGTTGATGTCGAGCACGACGACTTCGATCTGTTGCCCGACCTTTAATAACTCACTGGGATGTCCGAGCCGCCCCCACGTCATATCCGTGACGTGCAGCAAACCATCCATGCCATCCAGATCGATGAACGCGCCGAAGTCGGTGATGTTCTTGACGGTGCCGGTTACGCGGTCGCCGACATTGACGCCTTCCATGAATTTTTGGCGCTTATCACTGCGCTCCTGCTCGATTACCTCGCGCCGGCTGAGCACGACATTTTTGCGGTCGTCGTTGAGCTTGACGATTTTGAAATCGTATGTGTTGCCAACGAATTGTTGTAGATCCTTTGGCGGAACAACGTCGATCTGGGAGGCCGGCAAAAACGCCTCCACGCCGATGTTGACCATCAGGCCGCCTTTGACCACCGATTTCACTTTGCCTCTGATGAGGCCGTCACCTTCGAAAACACCAACGATTTTGTTCCAGTTTTGGCGGTAGGCGGCTTTCTCCTTCGAGAGAACGACCATGCCTTCTTCATTTTCCAGCCGCTCCAGGAGAACGTCTACCTCGTCGCCCACTTCCAGGGAATCAACGTCATCAAATTCTGATAACGGGATGACGCCCTCGGATTTGTATCCCACGTCCACCAGCACTTCGCGCGGGCGAATTTCCAAGATGCGCCCCTTGACGATGCTTCCCTCGCGGAAGTCGGGCATCGCCTTCGACATCACGTCCTGCATTTGAATCATAAAGTAAGTAAGCCTCCCATATGTACAGCGGCGTTCTCGTCGAACGCCGATGTCTCCGCGCATCCGGCTGCTGCTGGAAGCGGAAATGGGAAGGCCATAGTAGGCGTTTTCTACCCGAAGGTCAACTGACACACGGGCGTCTACTAGCGCATGTCATCCTGAGAGAAGCGAAGCGGAGTCGAAGGATCGCGTGAACCTATCCAATCGGTTTTGGCGCGGGATTCCTCCAGCCTTCGCATAAAGCTACGGCTTGGCAGGCGACTTCGCTCAGAATGACCAAAGGCATTGGCCATTCGCCGTTGAGCGTTGGACATTTCGCCTTTATTCTTCGGAAGAACATGTCGTTTCTTCGGTTCTGGATATTGGTCGCGGTCCTGGCATCCGCTTCACTGCGCGCCGAATCTCCGGCAGAACAAGCCGTGCTCGCAGCGATTAAATCGCCGGAACTGGCAGTTGTTCATCTTTGGGCGCCATGGTGCTCGAACTGTCAAGCTGAACTCAAAAATGGTGGCTGGACCAAGGTTGTTAAAGAAAATCCAAACGTGAAATTTTATTTTGTCGCGATTTGGAACGATGGGCAGGACGGGCGCTCGATGCTGAAAAAATTCAACATTGTCGATCAGCCGAACGTCACGATCCTTGCCGATCCCGGACCCCGTCGCGGCGAAAACAAAATCAAACAATTTGCCGGTCTGCAGCTCTCATGGATCCCGACGACTTGGATTTACAAAGACGGCGATCTCCGTTACGCATTGAATTACGGCGAAGTCCGTTTCCCTGTGCTCGAACAATTTCTCCAAGACAGCCGATCAGAATGGTCGCACAAAGGCGAACCGAAATTGGAAGAATGACCGCGACACCCTCATGACCGAAACGTCCATCGCCCCCGCAATTTCGCCAAAGGAACCGCCCCGCATTCTTTCGCTCATCGGCGACACGCCGCTGGTTGAAGTAACGCAGTTCGACACCGGACCGTGTCAGCTTTTTCTCAAACTCGAGAATCAAAATCCCGGTGGCTCGATCAAGGACAGAATCGCGCTGTCGATGATCGAAGCGGCGGAGGCCGACGGGAACTTGCAGCCGGGCGGAACGGTCGTTGAGGCCACCGCAGGCAACACCGGTCTCGGTCTCGCGCTTGTCGCCGGCGCCAAAGGCTATCGTGTGTTGCTAGTGATCCCCGATAAAATGTCGCAGGAAAAAATTTCACACGTTCAAGCGCTCGGCGCCGAAGTCCGGATCACGCGGTCCGATGTCACGCGTGGGCATCCGGAATATTACCAGGACGTGGCCGCGCGACTCGCCAAAGAAATTGCGGGAGCTTTTTATGTAAACCAATTTGGCAATCCGGCGAACCCGCTGGCACACGAGCGCACCACCGGCCCTGAAATTTGGGAACAAATGCGGCACGACGTTGATGCAGTCGTCGTGGGGGTCGGTTCGGGTGGAACGCTTACGGGTCTGGGGCGCTTTTTCAATCATATAAAGCCACGTCGCGGCATCGAAATGATTCTGGCTGATCCCACCGGCTCGGTTCTGTACGAATACGTGAAGACTGGGAAGCTGGTCGAATCAGGAAGCTGGGCAGTTGAAGGCATCGGCGAAGATTTCATTCCTGAAATTGCAGACATGGCGCTGGTGACCGATGCCTTCGAGATCGATGACGAAGAAAGTTTTGCTACGGCGCGTGAGCTTCTGCATAAGGAAGGAATCTTCGGCGGTTCATCCACCGGAACGCTTGTCGCTGGCGCGCTGCGTTATTGCCGCCAACAAACGAACCCGAAACGCGTGGTTAGCCTAGTTCCTGATACCGGCAACAAATATCTCTCGAAAATGTACAATGATTTCTGGATGACGGAGCAAGGTTTCATCCATCGACCGCCGCACGGTGATCTGAGCGATTTGATCTCGCACCGCTACGAAGTGGGCGAAGTGATTACGGTCGGCCCGGACGATTCGCTGCTCACAGCTTTCAAGCGAATGCGCGGCTCCGACGTCTCACAGCTTCCGGTTGTCGATCAAAACGGTCGCGCCATGGGCATTATCGACGAGTCCGACCTGCTGGTAAAAGTTCATCGCGATCCGTCGCATTTTAACGATCCCGTGAAAAAAGCGATGACCGACCGGTTGGAAACCCTGCCGTCAAACGCGAAAATTGCAGACTTGCTGGGCGTGTTCGACCGCGGCCGGGTCGCTATTGTGATGGATGACAACAAATTTCTCGGGCTGATTACACGCACCGATTTGCTTTCGTATTTGCGGCTTCACATGCCAAGATCGGCCGCGCCGCCCGAACGCGAGTTTGTCTGATGCAACGCATGCGTCCCGCTTGCGGGTAATTTTCCAGCGCGAGCCGGAGGCCTGCGCTACTATATTCCATGAAAAAAGAACAGGGCTTCGCCACGCGCGCAATCCACGCCGGCCAGCAACCTGACCCCACTACCGGCGCAGTCATGACGCCGATCTACGCGACGTCAACGTACGTGCAGGAAAGCCCGGGAAAACATAAAGGTTACGATTATGCGCGGTCGATCAATCCTACGCGGCTGGCCTATGAAAAGTGCATTGCCGATTTGGAAAGCGGAACGCGCGGGTTCGCGTTTGCATCTGGCCTCGCTGCGATGGCGACCGTGCTCGAGGTGCTCGACAGCGGCTCGCATGTCGTCGCGAGCGATGACCTTTACGGCGGCACATTTCGATTGTTTGATCGAGTGCGGCGCCGCTCTGCGAATCTTGATTTTACCTATGTCGATCTGACTGACCCGGAAGATCTCGAGCGCGCAATTAAACCAAACACGCGCATGGTCTGGATCGAAACGCCGAGCAATCCGTTGCTGAAACTCATTGATCTGGAAGCGATCGCGAAAATCGCGCGCGAGCGAAAAATCATTTCCGTGTCCGACAACACATTTGCCACCCCATGGATCCAACGCCCAATCGAGACGGGTTTCGACATCGTCGCACATTCGGCAACGAAATACTTGAACGGACATTCCGATCTGGTGGGCGGCGTTGTTGTCGTTGGCGAAAACAAAGAACTCGCTGATCAAATCGCATTCTTGCAAAATTCGGTCGGCGCAATTGCTGGCGCGTTCGATAGTTTTCTCGTTTTACGCAGTTTGAAAACGCTGGCGCTTCGAATGGAGCGGCATTGCGCAAACGCGCTGGAAATTGCGCATTGGCTCGAGGAACAGACCGAGATCAAATCAGTGCATTACCCCGGTCTCAAATCGCATCCGCAGCACGATCTGGCCCGACAACAGATGCGCGGGTTCGGCGGCATGGTCACGATCGTTTTGAAGACGGACCTCGCCGGAACGCGACGTTTTCTCGAGAACACGGAATTGTTTGCGTTGGCAGAAAGCTTGGGCGGCGTGGAAAGCCTCATCAATCATCCCGCGCTCATGACGCATGCCTCTGTCCCGAAGGAAAAACGAGAAGCGCTGGGCGTTACCGATTCACTCGTCAGGCTCTCGGTGGGCGTGGAAGATGTGCGCGACTTGATTGACGATTTAAAGTTCGCCCTCGAAGCCATCTAGTAGCACGGCCGTCTCGGCTGTGAGGGGGCAGGCATCTTGCCTGGCAAGTCAGAGAGCCAGCAGGTAGACCAGACGCCCGTTGGCCCCACAGGCAAAGATGCCTGTGCTACTATACCTGCAATGGGCAACACATTTGGCCACCTCTTTCGCGTCACAACCTTCGGTGAATCGCACGGCGGCGGCATCGGGGTGGTGATCGATGGTTGCCCTCCGCGTGTCGCAATCTCGGAAGCGGACATTCAGCGCGAGCTGGATCGCCGTCGTCCGGGTCAAAGCAAACTCACGACGCAGCGCAAAGAGGAAGACCAGTGCGAGATTTTGTCCGGCATTTTTGAAGGGAAGACGCTCGGCACTCCCATCGCAATCGCGGTTCGGAACAAAGACGCGCGGCCTGAAGATTACAGCGAGATCGCGGCCAAATTTCGGCCGTCACATGCCGACTACACTTACGAGGCCAAATACGGAATCCGAAACTGGCAGGGCGGCGGCCGCGCGTCTGCGCGCGAAACCGTCGGTCGCGTCGCGGCAGGTGCGGTTGCGAAAAAGGTGTTGTCCACCTTCTACCCGGATTTTGAGATCGTCGCCTACGTAGCGCAAATTCACGACATCGTTGCGAAAATTGATCGCTCCACTGTAAAGATGAAGGACGTGGAGAAAAATATCGTTCGCTGTCCAGACGTCGCGGAAGCGAAAAGAATGATATCGCTCATCGAGCAAGTTCGCGATGAAGGTGATTCGATCGGCGGTGTGATTGAGTGCGTTGCACGCGGTTTCGCAGCCGGAATCGGCGAACCTGTTTTTGATAAGCTCGAAGCAGACCTGGCGAAAGCGATGCTGAGCATACCGGCAACGAAAGGTTTTGAGATCGGCTCCGGATTTGAAGCAACGCGAATGCGCGGCTCACAGCACAATGATCCATTTGAAATGCGTGGCGAAAAAATATGCACAGCATCAAACAACTCCGGAGGCGTGCAAGGCGGCATCAGCAACGGCGAAGACATTTATTTTCGTGTGGCATTCAAGCCGCCGGCGACGATCGCGTTTCAGCAGAAAACCGTCACGAGTTCCAAACAGGACAGTGAGCTCGCCGCGCGGGGACGCCATGATCCGTGCGTGCTTCCTCGCGCAGTCCCGATAGTGGAAGCGATGGCGGCGCTCGTCCTTTGCGATCATGCGCTGCGGCATCATGCTATCGGCGGTCGATTGGAGTGACGTCTGAACCGCAAGCGGTCAGTGGTTCGCTGCTTTGGCAGGTTGTCTTTCTTTCTTTTGCCGTGGTGCTGATCTTGTTCGAGGTGGTGCGTGGGTGGCGACTGGGTTTGCTTCGTCAATTGATCCGGCTGGTTGCGCTCGTCGCTGCGTATGCTGCTGCGTTTTTCGGTGGCAGCCTGCTAGTTCCGCTTGCGCGACCCCTTTTTAAAATGCCTGACTTGGTACTATCGGCTTTGGGAGGCGCGGCGCTCGCGTTTATCGCCTATGGCACGTTGAGCGGAATCGGAGCTGTTTTGTTCAAGCGAACGAGCGAGCAGGATTCCCGAATTGTCCAACTCATTTACGGAATTTCGGGTGCAATTGTCGGCCTTTTTTTCGGCTTGTTCGCTCTTTGGCTGATCGTGGTGAGCGTGCGCGCCGTTGGCGCGGTGGCAGAAGCCCAGGTTCGCACCCGATCAACAACCGTACACACGGATTCGGATGCGACGTCACATGCCCTGGAAGTTCGGCGGCGCTTTCTCGGAGATGGGAATGAGCAATCTGCCCCGTTTGCCGTGTCACTGGCGCGGCTAAAAAATTCGCTGGAACTCGGTCGACTCGGAAACGCGATCAAGCAGACTGACCCGGTTTCACAAAAAAATTATGACACGCTCACGAAGGTAGCTGCGGTATTTTCCGATCCGGAACGCGCGCGGAGATTTCTCTCGGTTCCCGGTGCGCGCGAGATCAGCGAACACCCGAAAATTGTTGCTTTACGGGATGACCCGGAGATCTCCGAAATGATTGCGCAGAGACGTTTCCTTGATCTTCTCCAGGCTCAACGCATCATCGACGCCGCAAACGACCCCGTCCTCGCGGATCGGATCAAAAAATTCGATCTGCAACGCGCGCTCGATTACGCGCTGCAGCGCAATAACCACGAATAGACACGAATGAACGCTGATCAGGCGCAGGCGTTGCACACTTCTCCTTATTCGTGTCGATTCGTGTTCATTCGTGGTTAAATCCTGTGTGGCCATGAACTACATCGCAGCGATCGGCTTGGAAGTACACGTCCAGCTCAAGACGCGCTCGAAAATGTTTTGCGCTTCGCCGGTTGAGTTTGGAGCGGAGCCAAATACGCACACGTGTCCAGTCTGCCTCGGTATGCCCGGCGCCTTGCCGGTGATGAATCATGACGCGTTGCGCATGACGGTGCTCACCGGATTGATGCTCGGATGCGACATCGCGCCAATCTCGAAATTCGATCGTAAAAACTATTTCTATCCGGACATGCCGAAGAATTACCAGATTTCGCAGTACGACATGCCGCTTTGCACGAATGGCAGCGTCCCATTGCACAATCTCGCCTATCCGAAAGACGCACAGAAAAACATCGCGACGCCCGACAAGGAAGTGCATCTCGTGCGCATCCACCTTGAGGAAGACGTTGCGAAGAGTTTCCATTTTGAAAACAGCACTGGCATCGATTTCAATCGCGCCGGCACGCCGTTGATGGAGATCGTCACCCAACCGGAAATCAATTCGCCGGAGGAAGCGTTCGCGTTTCTAACTGCACTGAAGCAAATCCTGATCTACGGAGCGGTAAGCGACGCCGACATGGAAAAAGGGCAGCTGCGTTGCGACTGCAATGTTTCGGTTCGGCCGGAACACAAAAGCGCACTCGGCGCGAAGATCGAGATCAAAAACATGAACTCGATCAGCGGCGTGCGGCGTGCGCTTGCTCATGAGATTCAGCGTCAAATCACATTGCTCGAGAGCGGCGAACAACTCGAGCAGGAGACGCGCGGCTGGGATGATGTCGCGGGCGCAACGTTCCTCATGCGTACGAAGGAGTTCGCGCACGACTATCGCTACTTTCCTGATCCTGATCTTCCGCCGGTGAAAACCGACGTGCTAGTAGCGGAGATGCGCGAACGTGTGCCGGAGTTGCCAAAGGCGAAACGCGCGCGTTTCGTCGAGCAATATCAGGTCAGCCCGTACGACGCTGCTGTGCTGGCCAACGATCTGGAGCTGGCGAGATATTTTGAAGCGGCTGCCAAAGACGCAAAAAAGCCGAAGAATATCGCAAACTGGATTCTGAACGATTTGCAGAACGCCCTCGGTGGTGCTGGTAAAGCGATTCATGATTGTCCCATTCCGCCGGAGGCGCTTGATGAGTTGGTCAATCTGATCGAAAGCGGAAAAATCAGCGGTAAGCAAGCCAAGGAAGTATTCGCGGATATGTTTGTCAGCGGCAAACGCGCAGCCGCGATAGTGCAAGAAAAAGGGATCGAGCAACTGAGCGATGTCAGTGCGATCGAAGCGGTCTGCGACGAAGTGATTGCGGCGAATACAAAACCGGTCGCGGATTTTAAAGCAGGGAACGTTGCGTCGCTGAATTTTCTCAAGGGACAGGTGATCAAGTTGTCGAAGGGAAAAGCCAATCCGCAGATTGTCGGAGAAATTTTGGAAAAGAAATTGAAAAAGTAGCGTGCTCGGTCCGGGCAGGCGAGACGCGCGCCGGCCCCCACAGGCAAGATGCCTGTGCTACGATGAAAATCCTTATTGCTCCCGATAAATTTAAAGGCACGCTGGACGCGCGGGAGGTCGCGCAAAACATCGCGAAAGGATTGAGCGATGTGCTGTCTGACGCTGATATCGAGATTATCCCGATGGCCGACGGCGGGGAGGGGACTGCGGAAGCGATTTGCGACGCGCGTGGCTGCAGCTGGGTCCAATGCAAGGCGCACGATCCGCTCGGCCGCGAGATCTACGCGCGCTACGGATGGATCGACCAGGAAAAACTTGCGGTAACGGAGATGAGCGAAGCCGCTGGCATGCGGCGGCTTTCCGAAAGTGAACGCGATCCAATTCGTGCGACTACGTTCGGTGTGGGCGAAATGCTTTTGGATGCGACCAAACGCGGTGCGAACGAAATCGTTATCGGTCTGGGTGGCAGCGCGACAAACGATGGCGGTTTCGGCATGACGCGAGCTTTGGGATTTCGGTTTTTGGGGGCCGGAGATAGGGAGATTAAACGAGTCGTCGAGCTTGCATTGCTGGAACGAATTCAGCGACCGAAGGGACGAGAGGAACTAAAGCGACGGCGCATCATCGCGGCGGTCGACGTGAAAAATCCGTTGCTGGGCGAAAATGGCGCGACACAAGTGTTTGGTCCGCAGAAAGGCGCCAGTAAAAGCGACCTGGACAATTTAGAACGCGCGCTGACGAGGCTCGCGGACGTCGTGGCCACAGAATTCGGGTTCGACTATCGGGACGAAGCGGGTGCGGGCGCCGCAGGCGGCCTCGGCTTCGGACTGCTGAGTTTTTGCGACGCGACAATCCGGCCGGGATTCCAAGTTGTCGCAGAAGCAGTCGGGCTTGAGTTGAAGATGAAAGACGCAGACGTGGTGATTACGGGTGAGGGGAGTCTGGATCGGCAGACGCTGGAAGGGAAAACGCCGGTTGGCGTGGCACGGCTGGCACGAAAATTTGGAAAGCCAGTGTTCGCGTTCGTCGGCTGCGCGACCAAAGATCCAGAAGTCCTCAACATCTTCGAAGGCATTTACGAAAACGCGCGCCCGGGAATGAGCGAGAAAGAAAACATGAAACGCGCGGCCGAACTTTTGCGCGAGAACGCGCGCGAGTTGGCAGAGACATTTGGCGTTGGGCTATGACGCGACCGTTGCTGGGACCTAATCGGCCGCTTTCGTGAAATGCCCTTTCAAGGCGATTTCTTCGCGTTTCGCGGATCGTCGGCGGGGTCACGTAATTGATCTGCCACGGACCGACCCCGTGAAGCTGGATAATCGTCGCGCCGTCAAACCAAGCCGTATGCTTCATCCCCGCAGGCCAGAAGGCGTACGTGCCAGCGTTCAGGGTTTTTGCCGCGCTCCGATCCAGATTGTCGCCCATCGCCAGGAGCATCGTTCCGGAAATCACTGTCACACGTTCAGTTTTTGGGTGGGTATGCGGCGCAATGTGATAACCGGCAGGCGCCTGAAGTCGCATTACGAACGGGCCTTCTTTTGTGGGATCACCTTCGAGCACAGCCATCTTCGCACCCGCTGGCAATGATGGCGGTCCGGGTTTCCATTCTATCGTGTCCGGAGCGTAGAATCCTTCCGAAGAGGGAGCAGTTTCTGCCGAAGCATGTCCGGCTAATCGCATCAGAGGTAACCCCACGCACAAAGCCGCAATCAATGTCGGTGCGATAAAAATTTTCATGCAGAATTGTTGCCGCCGTATTCCGAGCATGCAAGTCACATCGGGTTGTAATCTGTCGTCACCAGCAGAACCGACCGTCCAAAGCAACGCTGCTAGAAAAATTCGCGGTACTGCTTTGCTGTTTCGACATAGCTCCATGCCCAGCGGGCGATGTCGTTTTGCTCATCCAGCGTCAGTTGCCTGCGAATTTTTGCCGGTGACCCAAGCACGAGCGAGCCGGGCGGGATTTTCATTCCCATCGTGACAATCGCGTTTGCGCCGATGATGGAACGCGCGCCAACTTCGACGTCGTCGAGAACGATTGCGCCCATACCGATGAGCACTTCATTGTCGATTTTACACGCGTGAACGACTGCTGTGTGCCCGATCGTGACCAATTCACCTACGCTTGTTGGGTAACCAGTGTCAACGTGGACGACAGCGTTGTCCTGAACGTTCGAGCGCGGCCCGATGATGATGCGATTGATATCACCGCGCAGCACCGCCCCGTACCAGACGCTGGATTCTTCCTCTAGTGTAACGTCTCCAATGACTGTTGCTCCCGGGACGACCCAAGCGCTTGAATGAATTGTGGGACCTTTTTTTAAACGAGCAGCGATGCCCACGTGTCCACTCGGCAGTGTATCTGGCTCGATATGCATCTAAGACTCAACCTCTAACATTCAACCGTCACTATCCAACATAGAAATGAGAGAATCGGATTTTCTTATTCCTCCGGTTGGAGCATTATAAGCACCGAATGCCTGAATCTCCTCAGGAACAAGTCACACCATTTGTTTTCTCCGATCCCAGCGGTAAACGCTGGCCGCGGCTGCGCCTGATTCTGCTGATCGGCGGCGTGCTGTTCTTTCTCGGCGCGGTTCTGTTTGTGCAAACCCTTTTTGTCGCGCCGAAGATGAACGTGCCGTTTTCGCTGCGCCAGTTAAAGGGCCAGCTGAAGGCGCTGCAAAAAGAAAATCCGGCCGGCCAATTGTCTCCAGCTTCGCTGCTTTGGCAGAAATTTAGCGCGGCCCGACAGGCGGCGAAAAAGCTCGCTGGCGCAGGGCCCATTGCTTCACCACGGCCTCGAAAGAAGCCGCCCGAGAACGAAGTGCGCCTCGCATTTTACGTCAATGGCGATCCATACAGCTACGCCTCACTTCAGGAACACGCGTCGCAGATTACGCATCTCTGCCCGGAATGGATGACCGTGATCAATGGCCTGGGCGAGCTGCAAATCGATGGCGACACCCGGCTACCGAAACTGACCGCCAGCAAGGGGATCGCTCTGATGCCGCTACTGAATAATCTCGTCGGGGACACGTGGCAACCGGAAGCGATCGAGAATCTGGCGCACGGAGCAGCGCAACGGCAGGATCGCTTCATCCAAAGCGTGCTGTCTGTCTTGCGCACCGCAAAAGCTTCAGGCGTAGTGATCGATTGGCAACAAATCGATCCAGTTTACAAAAAAGATGTCACCAAATTCATCGACAAGTTCGCCGACGCGTTACACGACGATAATAAGGAGCTTTGGCTCTGCGTTCAGCCAGGTCAGGAGCTCGATTACATTGATGTAGATGCTCTTGCTGACAATGTAGACCGTTTTGTGGCGATGTTGTTTGATGAAACATCGGAGACAGATCCGCCGGGGCCGCTGGCATCGCGCTCATGGTTTGAAGGTTGGGTGCACGTCCTGCTTGAAGATTCCGACACGAAGCAATGGATCATCGCCATCGGTAGCTACGGGTACGATTGGACGATCGGTGGCAAGAAGGCGGAGCTGATCGCCTTTGCAGAAGCGATGAGTCGCGCCAATGATGCCGAAATCAAGAGTGTAGAAGTAAGCGGTCCGAGTTACAGCCCGTACTTTTATTTTCAGGATGAAGACAAGGAGCACGCTGTCTGGTTTTTGGACGTCGTAACATTCCTTAACCAACTCCGCGCGGTCCGCGAACAGAAGGCCGGTGGGTTCGCCCTGTATCGGCTTGGCAGCGAAGACCCTGCGATTTGGGACGCATTAAGTGTTCCCCGGGATTTCAAGCTGGACAATCAAACGCGACAATCGCTCGAGCTCATTAAATCAACGGACACGATAGCCGATGTTGGCGACGGCGAGATCGTCACTGTTGACGAGGATCGCTCAGACGGGATGCGAAAGCTCGCTGTGGATGCAGACGGTTATCTCACGGCGAAGTACGTGAAGTTTGCGCAATTCCCCACGCTGTATCACCAGGGGGCTGGTGGCGAGCATCAGGTCGCAATCACCTTTGACGACGGTCCGGATCCGCGGTGGTCGCCAAAGATCCTGGACATTCTCAAAGCGGCGAACGTAAAAGCCGCGTTTTTCCTGGTGGGTGTGAACGCGGAGCGTTACCCGGGGCTTGTTCGTCGAATTGTGAACGAGGGGCACGAGATCGGGAACCACACTTATTATCATCCGAACCTTGCGCTTTGCTGGCCGGAACACATTCGACTTGAGTTGAACGCCACTCAGTTGTTGCTCGAAACTTTAACGGGTCGCTCGACCACGTTGTTTCGCCCGCCTTACGCGTCTGACACCGGCCCGACGCAACTTAGCGAGCTGGCGCCGCTGAAAATTGCGGAAGACCTCAATTACCTCGTCGTCCTCGAGAACATCGATCCGCAGGATTGGGCAAAGCCCGGGGCGGACATCATCCTGCAACGGATCAAACAGCAAAGACACGATGGCAGCGTTATCTTGCTTCATGACGCGGGCGGAGATCGCTCGCAGACGGTGGAAGCGCTTCCGCGTATTTTGGATTGGCTGCATACGCGCGGCGATACAGTCGTGCCGTTGAGCACGCTGCTGGGAACGACACGCGACGCAGTGATGCCGCCCGTTCAAGCCGATGCGCAATCGCTCACCCGCCTGGTAAGCAGCACCGGGTTTCGCGTTTATCACAGCATCGAAGAATTCCTCTGGGCATTCATGATCGTCGCTACGGCGCTGGTGGTCCTTCGCACGCTGATTGTCATCTGGCTTGCGTATCGTTTTCGACGCGGACCGAAAGCAGATTTCGCGGAGCCGATCAGTGTGGTCATGGCCGCTTACAACGAAGAAAAAGTGATCGCGGAAACTTTGCGCACGCTTCTGGCCACAGATTACAAAGGCGAAATCGAAGTGGTCGTGGTGGACGACGGTTCGGGTGACCGGACTACTGCGGAGATTGAGCGTGTCGCAGGGAGTGAGCCGCGTGTGCGCTTGTTGCGACAGGACAATCATGGGAAAGCGCGTGCTCTGCAACGCGGTCTGGCTACTGCTCGCAACGACATCGTTATTTTCATCGATGCGGATACGCAATGTCAGCGCGATACGCTGCCGCGCTTGCTCGAGCCGTTCGCTGATGCTCGGATCGGCGCGGTATCAGGTCACGCGAAGGTCGGTAATCTGCGCACGTTCATCGCGCGTTGTCAGGCCTTGGAATACACCTGCGGTTTCAATTTGGATCGGCGGGCTTACAATCGCTGGAAATGCATCACCGTCGTACCGGGCGCGATCAGCGCCGTTCGCAAAGATGCGATCGATGAAGCGGGTGGGCTGAGTCTGCAAACGCTCGCTGAAGATACTGATCTGACGCTTTCGTTGCACAGACACCGACAGCGGATCGTTTATGTGCCCGACGCAATCGCGTGGACAGAAGCGCCCGAAAGTGTGCGCACACTGGCGCGACAGCGTTTTCGCTGGGCCTACGGCACGCTGCAGTGTCTCTGGAAACACCGCGACATGGTGTTCAACTGGAACTATGGCGCGCTTGGATGGTTCAGTTTG
>Ga0137415_10003298_pt1 | contig 16036 bp, 20 predicted proteins | sample CZODoug3_1_1_16f_FD_183082 | JGI IMG/M metagenome (GOLD analysis project Ga0137415, IMG submission 183082) | Vadose zone soil fungal communities from Angelo Coast Range Reserve, California, USA - CZODoug3_1_1_16fungal (Hybrid Assembly) | ecosystem: Environmental > Terrestrial > Soil > Vadose...
AGCGGACTGTCCATGATCTTGACGTACTTCACCGTGCCCGTCTTGTCGATGATGTAGTAGGCGCGCTTGGCATAGCGATAGACGGGGCTCTGCTCGTTCGTCTCCAGCGCTCCATAGGCCGTGAGCATCTGGCGTCGGGGGAAATCGGACAGGAGGATCTGCTTGCCACCGGCGTTGTTCTCTTTTCGCCAGGCGGCGAGCGACGGAGCGGGATCCGTACTGACGCCCACGACCTGGGCGCCGAGGGCTTCGAATTGCGGCATAGCCGCCTCAAAGCCCAGCATTTCCTTCGTTCAGGTGCCCGTGAAGGCGGCGATGAACGTGTAGAGGACGATCGGGCCCTTGGCGGTCAGATCCGAGAGCTTGACCGGTTTACCATCGGTGCCGTTGAGCGTGAAGTCGGGCGCCTTTTGGCCGACCTCGAGCGCGCTGACGGCGCCGGCGAACAGAAGGCTGGCGAGGACGCCGGCCAGCAGCCCCGTCACGATGCTGCGTGGTGATCTCATTTCGATCGTCTCCTTCCGTGGTGCGGGGAGCAGCGAAGGTTGATTCGCCTGAAGTCTAACCCGGAGTATCGAATAGTGGACGGCGGCCTGTTTCCTGGCGTTGCCGGAGCTTCTGCAGGCGGAAGGAGGCGCTACTTCGTAAGCTCATAGACCTTCCTTAACTCGGGTTTGATCACCGTCACCGGTAAGCCCGATGCTTTGAACGCGGTGGCTACGTCTTCCGGCGTATGAGCGCCCGGCGGCGGCTGTAGGCGCCAATGGTGCGGGATCACCGTCTTGAGATTGGGGTTCTCGGTGCGTAGGAGCCTCGCCTGCTCCACGAGATCCTGGGGATCGCACCCGTTGGAAAGGCAAAGGATGGCCACATCGGGCTTGAACTGCTTGCTCCATAGCGTCATGTCCAGCGTCGTATCGGTGCTGCCGGCGAAATAAATAGTGAGCCCGTTCTCGAACGTGATGAAGAAGCCCATGGCCTGACCACCGTTGAGCTTATCCGCCGTCCCCGAGCCATGCACCGAGCTAACGTTGCGGATTCTGACACCCCCAATTCGGTTGGTGTCGCCCGGCCCCGAACGCAGCACCTGCTGCAGCGGCACCTTGCGTGGCTCGAACCACACGGAGTACATCTCGAAGGACGTGATGATCTTGGCACCGGTGGCGAGCGCGATCTCGGCACTCGAGCCCACTTCGTCCTGGTGGACGTCGGCGACTACGATGGCATCGACCTTGGGAAAGTCCTCGATCTTCACGGGACTATCGGGGTTGGTAACGAACGGATTGGTCAGGACGACCTGACCATTGGGCGATGTAAGCCGGAAGATCGACCACGAGAAATATTCGAGCGTGATCGGTTTCTGCTGCGCGGATGCCGCCGATGAGGCCAAGATGAGCGTGCCGAGGGTGGCGCCGAGCAGACGCCTGCGAGTGCCGCTTTCCACCGCTCCCTCCTTGTGTGCTCCTAAAGGGACGACTGTCACCGAGACTTGCCTGTCAGCTCGGACTGTTCTCCTTTCTCGAGCCAGATCGCGTCGAGGCTCGCCCTCCCACTGCCGGCAAGCACGAGGAGTAGGCTCGACGCCAGCAGGGCCCGATCCAGATCGCTCGCGTTCCATCCACGTGTAGGCATCTGGACCCACAGGGTCGTGACGAGCATCTCGATGACGAAGAGGAGACTTATCCAGCGCGTAGCGAGGCCAACGATGAGCAGGACACCACCAACAAGCTCCAGGGTCGCGACGAATGGGCCCATGACGCCAGGCGCCGGGATTCCGATCTTGGCGAAGAACGCCGTCACACCGCTTAGTCCGCCGGCAAATTTCTGCACGCCGTGGACGACGAAGATGAGTCCAGTGGAAACCCGTACAATTGTGACGCCCCAACTCGGGTCGATGCCGACGATCCGTTTCACGCTTGATCCCTCCCACTGACCTTAGTCGAGGTCCACGATGTCCCGGGGATCGGACGGCGGACTGCTTCCCGCCCTACGACAGCTGAGTCTATAGTGTTTGTTACCCGGGTTACAGGCCGCGGCCACTATGCCCCGCTGGCCCCGGCTCCGGGCGATCCTTCGACGCCCTTGCGCGCCGCTCATCGGCGCTTCATCCTCAGGAGTCATGAGCGTGCGGCTTCGTATCAGTGAGATCTTCGCCTCGGTTCAGGGTGAAGGCGTGACCATCGGGACGCCGTCGGCCTTCGTTCGCCTTCAAGGCTGCTCAGTCGGGTGCTCCTGGTGCGACACGAAGTACTCCTGGGCGTCGACAGGTGGCCGTGAAATGACGCTGGACGCGGTGCTGGCCGAAGTGGCCAGAACCGGGCTCGACAACGTGGTCGTCACCGGTGGCGAGCCTCTCGAGCACCCTGGATTCGTCGACGTGGTCGATGCTCTCAAGGGGGCAGGAAGGCGCATCGAGGTCGAGACGGCGGGCACGCAGCTCCCGCCGAGCTCGGCGGTTGACCAATGGAATGTGTCCCTGAAGCTCGCCCACTCCGGGGTCGCCGCGGAGGTGCGGTTGCGCGCCGACGCGATCGCCGCCTTTCGGGACCGTGACGCTTGGTTCAAATTCGTCGTGGCGACGGAGCGCGACGTCGATGAGGTCCTGGAGATCCAGACGGCGCACCGCTTGGCCTCGAGCCGCATCCTCCTCATGCCGCTCGGGATGCGCCGCGAGGAACAGCAGGCGCGGATGTCAGCGGTCATCGAGTGGTGCCGCCGCCACGGCTTCCGGTTCTCGCCGCGCCTGCACATCCTGGTCTGGGGGCCCAAGCGCGGCGTCTAGGATGAGCCGCAACCCGGCGACACGCCGTCCTGGTTGCGCGGCGTGTCGCCGTTTACGAGTGCCGTCGCAGCCCCTGGCGTGGGAACTGCCGCCAAGAAGCGCACCCGAACAGATCGAGCGGGGCCGAGATGTCTGCCGTCCGTCCCCCCCCCGGCAACCGGACAAAGGCCCTTGGAACCATGATCGTTCCGAGGGCCCTCATCGTTGGTCCTCCGTTCGTCGCTAAAGAGCTGTGGGGCCCTTCTACCTATCTGTCGTTTGTCCGAGAATGAGCCTCGATTCCGTCTTCGTGCTCTGCGTGCTCGAAGGCGCGGCGGTCACCGTGTGTCTCTGGCTCGAGGCGCACTTGTTTCCCCACACTCGGGACGCCAGCCTTGTCGACGACGAAAAGCATGTAGATCCCCGGGACTGCCTGCGCCGGCAGTTTCGGCGCCCTCACACGGATCTCGCCGTCGTCAGCGGCACCCTTCTGATGAAACGCCAACTTCACGTACCGATCACCGGTCGTCAGGCTATGCGTGTTGTGATCGCTGCGCAGCATGACGACCGACGCGATCCGATCCGGGTCGCCCGCGACGGTGACATCGAAGTGCCCCCGATAGGAAATCTCGTCGGGGGCCTCCGTGATCACGGGCCGCACTGCCCGTCCGCCGTCCTGCTTGAACAGGTAAGGCGGGAAGAACAGCTGTCCAACAGGAACGCCCTGGTCGGGATCCCCGCGTGGGAGCAGGCCGGCATACGAGGTCATCATCGGAAACGACGGATCGTCGGGTCGCACCAGATTTTCCCGGTCCTCGCCCGCGAAGATCACCGAGGCATCCGGTAGCAGCGTCGCGGTCCCGTGGAGGCCTCGCGACACCGTCGTCTTGGCCAGTTTTGTGACGGAGCCGGTCGCGGGGTCGAACATCTGGAAGTGGAGACCTTCTCTTTCGTCGTAAGCGCAGGGCCTTCCGTCGACGCTGCAATTCGCCGAACGGTTCACGCCCTGGCCGATGAGCACCTTGCCGTCGGGCAGCAGCACGGCCTTGGTCGTGGCGAGCGGCTGCAGGATGCTACCCACCGTCTTCCATCGCGGGCGCGCGTCGGTGAACTCGATCTCCTCGACGGTCCCGGTCTGATCGCCGCTCTCGTTCTGCCCCGAAATCATGAACCACTTGTGCGACACCGTGTGCCCGTCGGCGTCGATCTCCAGCTGGCTCGCCGTCGGACAGCAGTAGGGCCTGACCTCGGCCGCCGTGTCCAGGAGCGTCCAGTGGTTCTTTGCGGGAAGGTCCCGGTTGGGGTCCTTCAGCGCGCCGAGCACGTCCAAGCACCAGGTCGTCCCCTTGGTAAAGCGAGGATTGCCTCCCCCGACGCCGAACTTGGCGCCACCGGGGATGAACTCATCGCCATAATTCATCTCGCCGTCGAACGTGCACACTTTCCAGTCGTCCCTCCCCGGGCCCGTCTCGACGACCTCGAGCTGCGGGTAGAGCGGGAAGGCCATGCGCGCGTTCTCCAGCGCGATGTTTCGGTCGGTCTTCGGGTCGTACACTTCCGGGACGACCTGGTTCACCCGGCTGGCGGTGAAGGCCGTGTCCGTCTGGGGCACGTTCCGTCGGCCCTTGGCAACCCGGTCGGGATCGGGTCCCACGGAGTTGTCCTGGTCGAACCCGCCGACCACGAGCACCGTGTCGTTCGGCAGCGCGATGGCCGACGGATACCAGCGTGCGTACTTCTGGTCGGAGGGGTCCGAGGGCTGGGTGCTCTGCTGATCTCTCGGATCGCAGTTGTCATAGAACGGTGCGTTCGGGTTACGGGCGAACAGCTCCCGGCCGAACGGATCCCTGTGCCAGTTCGCCCGCGTGCACGGCTCGGACCGCTTGACCCAAGCCTCGGTCTCAGGGTCGAAGATGTTGACCTTGTACAACCCGTTGTCGCTCTGCATGTCGTGACCGCCGAAGACGTAGACGCGCCCGTCGGACAAGGTCACCCGCGCGTTGCAGTACATGTTGTAGAACACGCCCTTCGAATAGCCGTTCTCCGCGAACGCTGCCCGGTTCATGGCGAAGTCGGCCTCGTCGAGCAGGGCCGTATGGAACTTCCCGCTGTTCTTGAACGCGTCGGGGTGGCTGATGTCGAACAGTAATTGCCTTTCCATCGTGCGATTTGCCCTGATGCGCGTCGGCACGGCCTGGCTCAGGCCCTGCCGCATCAGGTAGCCGCCGTAGGTCAGCCTTTGAAACGAGTCGTCGGCTGATCGGTTGGTCCCGAGACCCAGAAAGGGGTCGAAGCCATGGAGGACGTCCCTCAGGGACGAGTTGAACTGGAGTCCGGGGGTTGTGAACGCCCCGCGAGCGATGGCCAAGTCAATGATCTCGGGATCGGCCATGTCGTTGGGCGTGTATTCTGAGAACCTTGAGTGGAACAGGATCTTCGGGGTGGCCGAGTCCTTCTTCCACACCAGACCCATGTGGACCGCCTCGGTGCTCTGCATCGGAATGAGCGGAGAGACCTCGCCACAGTGCGACGGATCTCGGACGGTGTCACAGGGGGAGCCACCTCCTTGGGCAGAAGCAGGTCCCGCGGGAATGACGCCAGCGACAGCCAAAACCAAGGCCGACCCTACTGCAAGCTTCGCCAAGCGCTCATGGCTTCTTTTCATCGGCGTCCTCCCGTCTCAGACATTAAAGAAAGCCGAATCGGTATTTCCTCCGGCAACCCTCGGGGCACCCGACCCGCGCTTGACCACTTCGTTCTTCAGGGACGGCCGGGCCCTACGAGAGAAGGCCGTGTTGGCGGGGCTTCTCTCGTAGGGCTTACCCTTGGGGTTTCAGCGATCGTCGTGGCCGTGGGCGCGGAGGCGGCCGCGAATCTCACCCGTCGGGAATACCGTCGTGTGCACGTTCGCGTACGCGGCACCCGCCCGGATCGCCTTCAGCATCTCCGCGAAGCCCGCCGCTCCGGCGTCGATTCCCTGTTGTGGACGGGGGATGACGTCGGCCGCGGTGAGCGTGCCCGTGATTGTCGCCGGGGCGGCAGGGCAAGCCTGAGGAGTCGGCACGCCGGCCGGCGGGGCCAGATTCGTGCATAGGAACAGTACGATCATGCCGCTGATCGCCGGTCGGCCGAAGTGAATATGGGACTGGGCCACCGGTGAAGAGAGATCCCGGTAGGTCAACTCATAGTCGATCGCCGTGCCATCTTCGCGAATCTTCGCCGTGAACTCGCCGCTCGCCGCTGAATTGATGGTCAACGGCGTCTCTTGATAGCCGGTGAGCCGCGTCGTGACCGTTCCTTCTTTTTCGTCGGCGGCGACTGGCACGATGACCATCGTCAACAACAACAACGCTGCGGCGAGAACTCCTGGAAGGTTGGTGCTCCGCTTCATCGTGCGCTCCTTTGGCGGGCCGTTCGATGCAAGTAGTTCATGACGCGACGCGCGGACAATCACCCCCTCTCGCGGCGGGTTCCGAGACTGCACAAGAATTGAGCGCTGTGTGTCTCGGTTTCATGAAGTCCGGGGAGATTACGGACAGGAACCTATTCCCGGCCCGTCTGGTGACATTGAACGAGCGGGCAGTCCCCGATCAACTCGTCCTCCTTCTCGACAAGGTTCGACGCGAAACGGCGGCGGCGCGGGCCGGACGCACGACTATCTCAGCCGATCATCGCCGCGTACCATGCCGGTGTCGTCACGGCACGTTGAGTGGGCAGCCGCTCCTCCGTTCACAGGGTTAAACCGCCGAGGTGCTGCGAGCGCAAGAGTCGTACGGTGAAGGGTTAGCGGCCCAAACCGGCCCCGAGTCATGCGCGCCCGTCCGCGAAGCGTTGACAGGGGTACGTGCAGGCCTGGTATTCAGCCGCAACAGACGAACACTCGGGTGGTGAGGCAGGGTCCGTGGAGGGGATTACGGGTAACCGTCATCTGTACTCCCTACGCGCGATCTGGGCGAATAACTGCAGAGACGTCCGCCCGGTTCCTGGCGACTTCGTCACGTACCATGAGTCCGGGGCGTGGTCAGGCCACGCTATTCGAGTTCATCCCCGAGTGCTCACGCAAGCAGTGCTCGGGGTTCAGCCGCCTCACCGGTCGTCGGCATCGCGACCGACCGAGGCAGGGATCGCCGGGAACTGCGGGACAAGCGAGCCCTGCAGCACCCAGCCCCGCTGGCTGGGCGCGAACCGCGGCGCCAACAGGCCGTCGTTGATCTCTCGGGTCACCGCGAAGCGGTTGAAGACGGTCGCAGGAAGAAAGAGACGAGTGTTGTCCGGAAACCCGTCGCTCGCCGTGTCGACGTCCCCTTCGATCGCCGAGATCACGCCGTCGCCGTTTTGGTCGACTCGCGCGACCTCTGCGGCATACGCCTTGAACAGACGCTCCGAGAGGTTCTTCGTCCGGGGCTCGAAGGACACCGGTCGCGCATACACGTCCAGCAAAATCTCATTCGCGAGCCCGCTGGGGATGAACCGCTGGCGGAACTCCCGTTGAGCATCGACTTCCGCATCGAAGAGATCGGGGTCGCGCGGCCGGTTCGGGTTGTCGCCGTAGACCTGTGGTTTGTTCTTCACGCCTGCCGGCCCCGAGCCTGGCACGATGGACTGCAGCTTCCCGATTTCGCCGTCTTGGAACGCATCCGGCGGGGCCCCGATCTTGTCGGGGAACCCTCCGGTGAAGGGCAGCTCGTACAGCGGGTGGATCCAGTTCGTCGTGTAGTTGAATTCCCAGTAGGCATGGCAGTCCGCCTGCTGGAGGCAGTTGTACGCTCCCATGCTCAAGTGAATCGGAACGACGTTGGACTGGACGGTGGGAAAGCGGTCGCTCTCGTTGGGGAAGCGTACGGCGCTCCCGTCGCTGGTGAAGATCTGACCGGGCACGTTGTGGTGGCTCCCCATCGCGGCGAGGGCGGCCGCGTCAGCGGCCGTGATCGTTCCGAACTGCGCGTGACCGTCCGGGCGCGGCTTCGCCACGGGCGGCACCATCAGATCGTGGATCATCCAGCCTTCGTACCAGCCGCTCTCGTTGTTGATCACGAAGAGTCCCGAGATGTCGGTGAAAATGTCGATGAAGGCCCGGACGTCATTGGGATCGGTCGGCAAGCCGGCCTTGGGCTCGAGGACGACTCGGACAGCACCGACGGTGGGGAGACCACAGTTGGCGCCAGTAACCGTCAGCATCGCCTGGTCGTTCACGCCCGGTATTCTCGCGGTGAAGACGTTCCGCTCGAAACCCTGTGTATCGAGGAGGTAGTACTGGAAGAATTGGCTGGGGCCTGGCGCTTCGGCGTTGACCTGCATGGGCAGAAAGGTATGCGGCCGACCGGCCAGTTGAACCAGCCGGTCTTTCAACGCGGTGGGGAGCAGCGCGACGTCTCCGCGGCTGGCGACGGTGGCCATGTCCGCCGCCGCCTGGGGATTCGGATGGCACGGGGGCGGCGGTTGCTCCGCATAACCCGCCAACGGCGTGAGGGCTGCGACACAGAGCGCTGCCAGTGTCCGCAGCGTCGGCAGGATCGTTCGTCTCGTGGTCGACTTCACTGATAGCATCGCGAGAGCCTCCTATTGCTGCATGACCATGACCTGCTTGATGATGAGTCGATCCGGACTCCTGCACCGTCACCCACGGTCACCTGAAGTTCCCCGCCCGACGGAGCGTGAGGGACGGAGCCACGAGACCCGCTCGCCCTTGGCGCACAGCAAGACGAAGTCCAAAACCTGGCCGGGCCTGTCGGTGGAAACGGCGGCGTACACTCGGCCTGCGTCTTCGTCCTCCCACCACGCGACGGTGACGCCGTTGATGACCGAGGCGTAGAGCTCAACGCCCTTGATATGTTCTTCTTTGGCTCCCAGCCGTATGCCCGGGAGGAGTTTCGTAACGAAGAGGGAGACCTTTCGTCCTCCCACCTCGTAGAGGAGGTACGCGGCAGGGAAGTCCTCCACAGATGAGATCCGCCCGCCGACGAGGCGATCGTTCGCTCCCGGGAGTCGGGGAAGTCTCTGCGAGGATCCGAGCCGGCTCTCCAGCCAGGCCATCATCCGGTTGGAGTCAGACGTCTTGAGTTCGAGCAGATCTCCTGGCCCCCGGCTGTACAGGAGATGCTTCGCGGCGAGTTCGGTCGCAAAAGGCGCCAGGGCCTTCCGGGCCGCGCTGCCGGACATCATCAGCAAGACGAGCACCGCCACAAGCGCGACGCCTGCCAGTACGGCAGACAGCACGGCAAATCGCCCCCGTCCCCTGCGGACGTCGGAGACCCCGTCATCTTCCGCGGAGACTCGCTGCAGGATTTGGTCTCGAAGGGATGGGCCGGGCTGGTCCTGAGTCTCCTCGGCAGACAGCAGCGCATGCAGCGCAACTTCCGAGTTCATCACCCTGCGGCAGCGCTCGCACCCCACGAGATGTCGATGCATGCGAACGACGTCGATCACGGGCAATTCCCCATCCAGATAGGGATCGATGGCGCTCAGGTACTCGTCGCAGATCATCGGGCAAGCCCCGAGGGGTCTCGGACATCTCGGAGGTAGGCGCGGAGCAGTCGGCGGCCCCGAAACAGTCGTGACATGACGGTGCCCAGGGGGAGGTGGAGGATCTGCGCGATCTCCCGGTACGAGAAGCCTCCGATGTGGGCCAGGACCACGGCCTCGCGGTAGGGCAACGGAAGTTTGCGCACAGCGCTCCGGACCTCCTCACGTAGTGCGTGCGCCGGCGGCGGAAGGCCTTCGTACGCGTCCCGGAGAACCTCGACCGAGCCGAGCAGGGACGCGTCGATGTCGTCGAGACTCACCTGTGCGCTCTTGGCGGGCTGGCGGTCTGTCTCGCGTAAGTAGACGGATCGAAGGATCGAGAACACCCACACCTTGGCCGCCCGAGGGTGCCGTAGTTGATCAAAGGCCTTGAAGGCGCGCAGGCACGTCTCCTGGACTAAGTCCTCGGCATCCGCGTCTTGGTGCGTCAGGCGGCGGGCCGCCCGGTACAGGTCGGTGACATGGATCAGAATATGCTCGTCAAATCGTCGAAGCTTGGGACTCGGCGGCATCGGGTTCACAGAGCTCACAAGCCATCCCTTACTAAGAAAGGAGCCGACCAGACCAAGGAATATTCCCTATTAGTTTCTTGTCGGGATGAATCAGAGTGACCCGAGAACTCGCAGCCTGCTCCGGCCGCTGCAGGCGATTCGCAAGGCCACCATCCTCGAGCCCGCGGCCAAGGGAACCCGCATGCGCCGACAACTGGAGGAACTGCCCGAAGCGGCGCGACGCTTGGCGGCGTGTTTTAACTTGCTCCCGAGTCCGTAGTAGCTCTGCCCCCGGGGGCGAGAATCGCGCACGATTTCAAGCCGTTGCCCGAAAGATCCACGGGCGCCGGAGTAAACTCACGCTAGCAGCGCCCGCAATTCGGGCTCCGAGCTTGACGAGACACGCTACGTCGACGGGCAGCAGCCAGCGCGTCGCCACCAGCCCAATCATCTGCTTTTCGAGCCGCTCGAGAGGTCGCTACGCGGTGTCACGAAACGCGCTGGCGACTCTCAATCTGAACTTGTGCCCTACACCCATCGTCTCAAGTGGCGAAACGCTGCAACCTCCCGGGGACTTAAATTCGCTCATGATTGGAAAACTGGGAATCGGACCGACATTCTCGGCGGCCCGGCATCTTTTGCAGATGGTTGCAGGGGCTGGATATGCGCAATATTTCGCAATGTTATCGTATCGCCTCGGAGAACCAGTCCCCGCTGAGCTGCGCAACGCTGAGGTGCACGGGTCCGACCGCACGCACCGCCTCGGCGACCTCCTGCGCGGCCCCACGCTGGTCTTGTTCCTCCGCCACTTCGGCTGACCGCACTGCACCCGTCAGGTGGATGGGCTCATCGCGCGACTGCCGGAGCTCGACGCCCTCGGGGTGGGCGTGGTCCTCGTCGGTAGCGGTCTCCCGGCAGCGCTCGTCGCATTCGGGCGCGACATGGCGCTCGCCCGGCGCGGCGTGACGGTGGTCACCGACCCCTCGCTGACCGCGTTCCGGGCGGCGGAGCTGCGGCGGCCGCGCTTCCACGGGCTTCGCGCCGCTGTCGAGGCGTTACGCGAACTCGCGGCCGGCTACGCGCGGGTGCTCGGCGACGCCCGCCAGCTCGGGGGTGCCTTCCTCGTCGACGAGCGCGGCCGTGTCGTCTATCAGCATCGCGGCCGGAGTCCCGGCGACCTCGTCGACTCGAGGGACATCGTCCAGGCTGCACTCGCGCTCCTCGTGGAGCGGCGAGGAGCCGGGAGGCTCGTCTGATGGAGATCTGGTTCCACCTCGCCAACGTCCTGTACGTGGTCTCGTATCTCGTCACGGACATCCTGTGGCTGCGCGCGCTGGCCGTGCTGGGCGGGCTCAGCTCGCTGACGTGGACGCTGACCACGCCCACCCCGAGCCTGGCGTTCATCGGCTGGACGCTCGTCTACAACACGATCAACATGGTGCAGATTGGGCGGCTGTGGCAGGAACGCCGACAGGTTCGCTCCGGAGGAGCAGATGCTGTATGCGGCGGCGTTCCGCACGCTCACCCCGCGCGAGTTCCAGCGGCTCCTGGCGGTGGGCCGGTGGCAGGAAGCGCCGGCGAAGGCGGTGTTGATCGACCAGGGCGCGAGCCCCGGGCGCATGCTCGTGCTCGCGTCGGGACGGACGGCCGTGAAAGTGGACGGACGAGAAGTAGCGCGTTGCGACTCGGCCAGTTCGCCGGGGAGATGAGCTTCCTGACCGGCGCGCGCACCACCGCCGCCGTCGAGGTCATCGAGCCGGCCCGCTTCGTGTCGTGGGCGACCGATGATCTGGAGTGCTTTCTCGGCAAGCATCCTGAGTTGCGCGCGGCGCTCCAACTCGTCCTCGGCAGGGATCTGGCCGCAAAGCTCGTGGGCGACAGGGAGAGAACATGAGGCACCTCGCCAACCTCGTGACTCAGATCTACGCCCGGCTCGATGGCATCGAGTGGGTCGTCCGGCTGGTGATACGCATCGCGGTCGGGCTCGAGTTCTTCGGTTCGGGGCTGGGCAAGCTCGGCAAGCTGACCGGATTGATCCAGTACTTCCGCTCGCTCGACATCCCGGCGCCCGAAATCCAGGCCCCGTTCGTGGCGAGCACGGAGCTGATCTGCGGCGCGCTGATCGCCGTCGGGCTGGTGACCAGGCCGGCGGCGGTCATGCTCTGCGGCGTCATGACGGTGGCGATCGTCACGGCCGCCGCGCCTGAGAAGCACATCACCGCGACCTGGCACGGGCTGCTCGAGTTCCTCTACCTGCCAGAGGTCTTGCTCTTGCTGTTGCTCGCCTGGTTGGTCTTCGCGGGCCCCGGGCGCGCGAGCCTCGACGCCCGGTTCAGTGCTCGCGGCTAACGACGGCGCGTCGCTTCCTACAGATGTGTGCTGTTTAAGTGTCTACTGTCGCTGAAACTCGGACGGTTCCCCTTTCTCAAGCCAGATCGCGTCGAGGCTCGCTATCCCACTGCCGGCAAGCACGAGCAGCAGGCTCGACGCCAGCAGGGCCCGATCCAGATCGCTCGCGTTCCAGCCACGCGCAGGAATCTGGACCCAGAGGGTCGTAACGATCATCTCGATGGCGAAGAGGAGACTGATCCAGCGTGTGGCGAGACCGACGATGAGCAGGACACCGCCAACGACCTCCAGGATCGCGACGAATGGCCCCATGACTCCGGGCGCCGGGATCCCGACCTTGGCGAAGAACGCCGTCACACCCCCAAGCCCGCCGACAAATTTCTGCACGCCGTGGACAAGGAAGATGACTCCGGTGGAAACCCGTACAACCGTAACGCCCCAATTCGGGTCGATGCCGGCGATCCGTTTCACGCTCGGTCCTCCCTTGGTTTTGTTGGGCACGAACCCCGCGACGGCTAAGTTTATAATGGCTCGCGGATGTCTGTCGTTCGGCTTCCACGTCACCGTGCGCGGCTGGCTCTCGCTCCGGCCGATCCTCCAGCGCCGCTTGCGCGCCGATCGGCGATCTTTCACCCTGAGAAGTCATGAGCGTCCAGCTTCGTGTCAGCGAGGTGTTCGCCTCAGTTCAGGGTGAAGGCGTGACCGTCGGCACACCGTCGGCGTTCGTGCGCCTTCAAGGCTGCTCCGTCGGGTGCGCATGGTGTGACACAAAGTACTCGTGGGCGTCGACGGGTGGCCGAGAGACAACGCTGGACGCGTTGCTCGCCGAAGTCACCAGCACCGGGCTCGACAACGTCGTCGTCACCGGCGGCGAGCCTCTCGAGCATCCCGCATTCGTCGCCCTGGTGGACGCGCTCAAGGCATCAGGGAGGCGCATCGAGGTGGAGACAGCGGGCACCCAGCTCCCGCGCAGCACGGCGGTTGACCAATGGAATGTCTCCTTGAAGCTCGCCCATTCGGGGGTCGCGGCCGAGGTGCGGCTCCGCGCCGATGCGATCGACGCGTTTCGCGACCTTCCAGCGTGGTTCAAATTCGTCGTCGCGACCCAGGACGACGTCAACGAGGTCCTCCAGATCCAGGCCGCGCACCGCTTACCGTCGGAGCGCATCCTTTTGATGCCGCTCGGGATGCGGCGTGAGGAGCAGCAGGCGAGGATGCCGCTGGTCATCGACTGGTGTCGCCATCACGGCTTCCGTTTCTCGCCCCGGCTGCACATCCTCGTTTGGGGGCCTAAACGCGGCGTTTAGCATCTTGCTTCACATGTGCCTTCCACTTATTCGCCCAATCGGCTCACGCCGCTCGCCGGAGGTATTCGTGATGGAGCCCACCCACGCGGGGCACCTCCACCACACTGCCCTGGCTGGGCGGCTGCACACTCCGTGGCTCAGGTGCGTCCTTGGCCAACGATAAGTGGGTCCGGGTCCGATTGTAGTAGTCCACGTACTTCGACAGGATCCCCAGCAGATGCCGTTCGCCGATCACCACGACATGGTCAAGGCATTCCCGTCGAATCGATCCAATCACGCGCTCGGCATAGGCGTTTTGCCAGGGCGAGCGTGGCGCAATAACCGCTTCCCGGATGTCCAGCGTCTTAGCCTGACGCGAAAATCGTTCTCCGTAGACCTGGTCTCGGTCACGGATCAGATGGCGTGGGGCCTCCTCCAGCCCGCACGCCTCGATCAGCTGCCGGGCGGTCCACCCAGCGGTCGGATGCTCGGTGACATTGAAATGCACCAGCCGGCGCCGGTCGTGCCTCAGCACCACGAGCACGAACAGGACCCGAAAGGTCGCCGTGGGCACCGTGAAGAAATCCAACGCGATCAGATCCTTGGCGTGATTCTTCAAAAACGCGCGCCACGCCTGCGACGGCGGCCGCCGCGGCCGGACCATGAACTTCGAAACCGTCGCCTGCGACACCGTCAGGCCCAGCTTCAGGAGCTCGCCGTGAATCCTCGGCGCACCCCAGAGAGGATTGGCGCGGCTGATCCGCCGAATGAGATCTCGGAGCTCCGTCCTGATCGCGGGCCGACCGCGTCGGCGTCGACTCTTCCACGCCCAGTAGCGCCTGAACCCCTGCCGGTGCCAGCCGACCACGGTCTCTGGCCGCACCACCTGCAGCGAATTCCGCCAGCTCTTCCAGAGCCTCGACAACACAACCCAGAAGATCCGGTCCATAGCCGTGAGCCGTGGCCGCGGCTGGCGCGCCCTCCACACGGCGAGTTGCTGCCGAAGCGCGAGGTTCTCCAGCGCCAACTCCCGGTGCGTGCGAACCGCGGATCGTAGCGTCCCAACGAGGATCCCAAGCCATCTGACCATGACTGCCCAAATAGCCTGATCAGTTCGAAAAGCGCAAGAGAATCACGACCGACGAGTTTTTAGAAGGGACAAGTCGGCGCTCCTCGTGCAGGCGCCGGCTCCTCGAGCACGTCTACGAGAGCGCTCCTGCGTGAGGCCGAAAGAAGCTAGGGCCCGCTCGCATCCGCGGAGCGGAACTCAGTCGAGGCCTCGGAATCGGCGTCCGGTTCACCTACAGTGACTTCCCTTTTGCAGCCTGCCCCCTCAATAAAAATGTTTTTGGAAACTCACCTTCGCCACAAATCTTGAAGGACCCAAAGTCCTTGTACCACGGGCCGTCAGGCGCCTCCGGCTCAGATTCGCGCCACAGTTTCAGCTTATAGAGGTCTTCTGCCGGGATCTGCCGATCCGCGACCCGATCGAACAGATGCTGCCGGAGACTCGGTGGAAGATTGGTCCACCGAATCTTCGGCATCACTCACCGAACGTCATTCGCGCCAATTCGTCCTTCAACTGCTGCCGTTCGGCAGCGTCTCGAGATTCCGTCAGTCGATTCACGAGCGAAACGAAACGTTCCTTTTCGGCTTCTTTAGACTGAAGACCGGCCTCGATCAAATCGACGAGCACGCGATTGGCGCTCGTCTTCCTCGTCTTGGCCAGCGCCCGCACACGCCTGGCGAGACCGGTCGGAATCGATACGCTTTGACGAACAGCTCTCTCTGTCTGAGCCATGTTCGCATCTTACACCATTGTGCACCACACTGCACCACTTGAGCGCGCAATCCTTCAAGAAACTGACGCGTTCAGCTGCCTCCGGTCGTAGGCGTATCCCGCGGTTCAAACACTCGACCCGGAGGTGCCCATGTCCGACTACTGGCTCATCCCGCCCCGGACTCGCTACCACGCAGTGCCCCGCCGTGGGACTCCTCATCTCGCGACGCTGTTTGAGGGGTTCACCGCCTACCTGGCTGTCGAGCGCCAGTGCCCTCCCGGAACGATCGCGACCTATCGCGCCGAGACGCGCCATCGCATCAGGATCGGTGCCGCCAGGAGCGGCAAGATCGGCGAGTCGGCCGAAACACTTCTGGATGCGTTGAAACTGCGCGATCAAATCAATATTCAACTCGAAAAGGTGGGCGGCTTCGCCTCGTTGCGCCGGGATGAGGATATGAGGGTTTCCGCCAATCAAGGATTGTTTCAGCGCGCCCAAACGCTGGGCGTCAAATGGGGCGAGAGTTCCTCATGGTTTCAACCCGAGGTGCTTAAAATTCCTGAAGACAAATTGCGCGACTGGCTCAAGCGGCCGGACCTTCAGATTTATCGGCATTATTTTGATGACTTGTTGCGGACCAAAGCGCACATCCTCTCCGCCCGCGAGGAGGAATTGCTCGCAATGTCGAGCAAAGCCACGGATGCGTCCTCGGATGTCTTCGGCCTGCTCAGCAATACCGAGTTGCGCTGGCGCACGGTAAAAGATCCCCAGGGAAAAGATGTGGAGATCACGAGCTCGTCTTTTACGGCGGCGATGCAATCGAAAGATCGCGAATATCGCCGAGCC
>Ga0137415_10003299_pt1 | contig 16033 bp, 11 predicted proteins | sample CZODoug3_1_1_16f_FD_183082 | JGI IMG/M metagenome (GOLD analysis project Ga0137415, IMG submission 183082) | Vadose zone soil fungal communities from Angelo Coast Range Reserve, California, USA - CZODoug3_1_1_16fungal (Hybrid Assembly) | ecosystem: Environmental > Terrestrial > Soil > Vadose...
GATCTCGCCTTCATGGCGCGCGAAATGCGGGTTCCAATGGAAACAATGGCGTTCGAGTGGGTGCATCACTACAAGGCCTTCGAAGTCGAGATCGCCAACGGCGGTCTCGACGGCTCGCGACCCGCAGCGAACCTGGCGGTATTCGTTCATACAGACAATCCCCTCACGCGCCTCACGCTTCAGCAACTCGATGGAATATTTGGCGCGCAGCCCGGGAGGGGCCGGCTCGATCTGCGCAAGTGGGGTGATGTTTATGCAGGCGAGGGATGGAAGGACCGCCCGATCCACGTCTACGGTCCGGCGCTCGACAGTATTGCGGCACTGTATGTCCGCACCCGTGTTCTGGGCGGCAGCCGCAAGTGGAATCCCCACTACCGTGAAGTTGGGACCGGATGGAGCGATGTGTTGGCTGCACTCGCCCGTGATCCTCAGGGGATCACTTTCGCGCCGGCGGTGCCTGGCAACCCGGGCGTCAGGCAGATCGAGCTGGCGGCGGACGCGAACGGGCCGTTCTGCGCGCTGACCGCCGAAACAGTGGCACAGAGAACTTATCCGCTCGCTCGCCAGATCACCGTGGCGTTGGATCGTGATCCGGGCAAACCGATCGATTCCAAGGTGAAGGAGTTTCTGCGGTACATCCTCAGTCGCGAGGGTCAGGAAGTGATTGCCGGGGGCCAGGTATACATACCGCTGAGCTCGCGCAGCGCCCTGGAGCAACTGGAGCGACTCGAATGACACCGCGTGTGTGCTCGTTATGGCTGACGCTCCTGCTCGTGCTCGGACGGGGCTGCCTCGCGGCCGCGCCTGGTCTGCCACCGGCCTACGAACCGCGACAAATCGTCTCCGGCACGATCCGCATCTGGGGCCACGGCGCGTACGACAAATCGCAGGACTTCATCGAGGGGTTGGTACTCGCGTGGGAGGTGGGTTTCAATCAACATCAGCCGGACGTGCACTTCGACAATCATCTGAATGGCACTGCCGCTGCCATCGGCTCGCTGTACACCGGAGCCGGAGATCTCGCCCTGATGGGCCGGGAAATCTGGCCGCCCGAAGTCGCGGCTTTCAAGGAAGTGTTTGACTACCCGCCGACCGGTGTGAATGTAGTCACCGGCAGCTTCAACGTCCGCAATCGCGGTTACGCGCTCGTGATATTCGTTCACAAGGACAATCCGCTCTCGAAGCTGACTCTCGCCCAGCTCGATGCGATCTACGGGATTGAACGCCGTCGCGGCGTGCATCCCGTGCGCACCTGGGGCGATCTGGGACTGACCGGCGAATGGCGGCACCAGCCGATCAATCTCTACGGGTTGCCGATCGCGCGCGGATTCGCGGAGTATTTCGAAGAGGTCGTGTTTCTGGGCGGCCACCTGTGGAAGCCGGAGCTGCGAGAGTTTGCGGATGAGCACGGTTCCAAGGGTGGCGCCACCGACGGTGGGCAGCTGATGCTCAATGCGATCGCGAACGATCGATACGCGATAGGTTACGCAGGGCTCGTGTATCACAACCCGGACGTGAAACCGCTCGCCCTGGCAGGTGAAGCCGGGGGACCATTCGTCGAGCCGACAGAACAGAACGTTGTCAACCACACCTATCCGCTCACACGGATGATCTCGATGTTCCTCAACCGCGTGCCCGGCAAGCCTGCGGATCCGAAGTTGCGAGAGTTCCTTCGTTACGTGTTGAGCCGCGAGGGCCAGGAGGCGGTGATTCGCGAAGGCCACGGTTACTTGCCGATGCTCGCGCCGTTCGCAACGAAAGAGTTGAAAAAGATGGAGGATTGACAATGAAGAGGGACAAGCTGCGCCTGGCAGCTCTCGCCATCGCCGGCTGCGTGCTCGCCGCGGGCTTTACAGAGGCACAGATTCGCGATCCGCTGGAGGTGCAGAAGGGGCGGGACGCCAAGTTACAGAAGCGCGGTTCGGTCAGCTACTACTCCGAGCGCTGGGACCTGAGCGATCTGCCGGCGTACGAGCCGCGTGAGGCGGTCTCCGGCGTGATCCGTCAATGGGGCACCAATTACTTCTCCGACAGCCCGCTCGAGAAGACCTGGGAAGAGGGGTTCCGCAAGTTCCATCCGGGAGCTCACTTCGAAACCGACTTGAAGACGGCGCTTGCGGCGATCCCCGCGCTCACCTTCAAACTCGCTGACATCGGTCCTGCCCGGCACATCACTTCCGATGAGACGCTGCTGTTCCAGCGCTATCGAAGCTATCTGCCGACCCAGATCACGGTTGTGACCGGAAGTCTCAATGTACCCGGCTGGAGCTACGCCATCGGCATCTTCGTCAACAAGGATAACCCCCTCGCCAAGCTCACCACAGAGCAACTCGACGGTATCTTCGGGGCGGAGCGCTCCGGGGCCTTCCAGGGCACTGAATGGAAGACGGACGTGGCGCGCGGTCCGCAGATGAACATCCGTACCTGGGGTCAGCTGGGTTTGCAGGGCGAATGGGCCGGCAAGCCCATCAAGGTGTATGGCTACAACCTCAAATATCACATCCCGACGACGTTCGCCGACAGGGTGATGCAGGGAGGCGCGAAGTGGAACGAACAGCTGACGGAGTTCACGAACTACAAGAACGCAGATGGCACGACCGAGCTAGAGGGCAAGCAGGTCATGGACGCCGTCAGCCGCGACAAGTATGGCATTGGCTTTTCGGGGATCGGCTTCCTCACCCCGCAGGCGAAGGCAGTGGACATCGCGCCCCGGGGCAGCACCGGGTATGTCGCATTGAATCTGCAGAACCTGCGAAGCCGCGCGTATCCGCTTTACGACGAGGTGTACTTCTATCTGGACCGCCCGCCGGGCAAGCAGCTCGATCCGAAGATCAAGGAGTACCTGCGCTACATCCTCAGCCGCGAGGGCCAGGATGCCGTCCAACGCGACGGGAAGTATCTGCCGCTGACTGCGCAAATTGTGCGCGAGCAGCTGAAAAAACTCGACTGACCACGAACGGGAGCCGGACATGACTTTTCATGAAATCCATACAGGCGCGATGGCGGTGCAGCCCCGCTCGCGCGGCGTGTGTGTTTGGTTGTCGCTGCTGGCCCTGTTTGCAGCGGGCAGCTCGCAGGCGCAAGTTGACAAGCCCGCGGAAGGCCTGGACCTGCAGCATGCGCGTTCGCAATTCGTGGAGGCCAAAGGCAAGAAGGTTTTTTATACGAAGCGATGGGACTTGAGTAACCTGCCCGGCTACCGGCCAAAGCAGGCAGTGAGCGGCACGATCCGCATGTGGGGCAGCAACTACATCGTGGATGGCAATGTGGGGCGTTACTGGGAGGAGGGCTTCCGCAAATTTCATCCCGGCGTCAAATTTGACTTCCACATGAAGACGACCGTTGCCGCGGTGCCCGCACTCGTGTTCGGGGTAGGGGACATCGGTGTGGGGCGCAAGATCACCTTCGCCGAGTTGCTGCTGTATCAGCGCTACAACGATCGCGATCCTCTGGAGATCACGGCTGCCACCGGATCCTACGATGTGTCAGGTTGGCAGCCTGGCTACGGAATCGTCGTTCACAAGGACAATCCCCTGACGCAGCTGACCATGCAGCAGTTGGATGGGATCTTCGGCGCCGAGCGGCTGGGTGGTTGGGATGGTACGAGCTGGCACCCGGAGTACGCGCGCGGACCCAATGAAAACATCCGGACGTGGGGGCAGTTGGGTCTCACAGGCGAATGGGCTGACAAGCCGATCGATGTTTATGGATTGAACCTGCGCTATCACCAGGCGACGGAGATTTCCGATCGCTTGTTGAAGGCCAGCGACAAGTGGAACGAGCACCTGCGCATCTACGCCAACTTCGTCACGCCCGACGGCAAGCTGAGCCGCTCGCTCAATGATGATCTCGCCCGGGACCGTTATGGCATCGCCTATGTTGGGGCTCCGACGCTCAACTTGCCGCCGGACCTCAAGATTCTGGCGATCGCGCAGAATCCGGGAGGCCCTTACGTCCCCTACACGATGGAGACGGTGCGCGATCGCACGTACCCGCTCTACGACGAGATCTACATGTACGTCGATCAGGCGAAGGACAAGTCTATCGATCCCAAGGTGAGAGAGTTCCTGCGATTCATCGTGAGCCGGGAAGGACAGGAAGCAGTACAGCGCGACGGGAAATACCTGCCTCTGACAGGCGCTGTCGCACGGGAGCAGTTGCGCAAACTCGCGGGGATCGAACCGGTGGCCGCGGCATCGAAATGAGCTTCCAGCGGGAGGAGCTGCGCTCGCATTACTGTGGGCGCCGTGCGTTCCTGGCGGCGTTAGGGCTGGCCGTCACCGGCATTAGCGCGGCAACGGAGACGGAAAGTCCTTTTCCCGCAGATTCTTCCGCTGTACGTTTTGTTGATTCACTGCCGCCGTACGTGCCTAGGAGTTCGTTCACGTCACCCGGCCCGACGGCTCAATCTACGAGCACGGGGCGCAGATACTCGACACGTTGGCCCACGATCGGTTTGGTATCGCCATTTCCAGTGTGCGTTGTGCGAATCCGCAGGTGAAGCCGCTCGCCCTGGCGAGCCAGGAGCGCGGACCGTACTATCCGGCGACCCAGGCTAATCTGATTTCGCAGAAGTATCCGTTGACGCGCATCATCCCCGCGTTCATCGATCGTGTGCCGGGCGAGCCGATCGACCCGAAGCTGCGCGAGTTTCTCCTTTAAGGTTCGATTCAGGTTCGAGTGGCAGTATCGGCCGGACCTGCAGGATCGATTCAGGGCGCCGAGGGGGCAATGGGTACATCCGAGCGTGGATTTGCTGTTTCTGAACGTCGGGACCGGCACAGTCCCGGCTGGTGGCCGGGTCTGTTGGGACTGCTTTTCAGTTTGCACGCCGCCTTCGCGCAGGGCGACGTCACCGCCGACGAGGCGCAGCCGCTGGATCACCTGTTACTCGTTGTTCCGTCGGATCCTCGCGGCGGATGGGAGTTTACAGCGCAGGCGATGAAGCAGGTCCTGGAGGGCGAAGGAATCGTCCGGTCGGTGGAGATCGAAAACATCCCGGGAGGGGGTGGTCTCGCGGGCCTTGCGAAGTTCGTCAGCTCGCAGCGCGCGCAGGGCCAGGCCCTGTTGGTGGGCGGGATGTCCCTGATGGGTGCGGCGGTCTCCGGGCATGCTGTGTCTGCGCTCAATCAATTGACTCCCCTCGCCCAGCTCACTTCGGACCCCGATGTCATCGTGGTTCCTGCCTCATCTAAATATCACAACCTTGATGAGTTGCTCGAAGCCATGCGGCATGACCCCGAGGGCATGCGATGGATCGGCGGAGCCGTCGGGGGCCCGGATCATCCCACGATCTGGCAGCTTGCCCGCGCAGCCGGCGTAACTCCGGAGCTGATGCGCTACGAGTCCCTTCAAGACACGAATGAAGTGGCGGTCCGCCTCGCCGGCGGGCGATTCTCCGCGGGAATTGCCGGGTACAGCGAATTTGACACACTCATCCGCACTGGCCGACTACGAGGCCTCGCGATGGTTTCCCGCCAGCCGATCGAAGGTGTGAGCATTCCCACGTTCCGGCAGCTCGGCATCGTCGGGGTTTCGATCGCGAACTGGTGTGGAGCGTTTGTGCCCCCGGCCGTGAGCGATATCAACAGATCCCGCCTTGCCGCCGCAATTGGGCGTATGGTGCGCAGTCCGCGGTGGCGGACGACGCTCACGCTGTTCCATCTCAGAAGCGAGTATCTCAGCGCCCCGGATTTCAATCAGCTCGTGCGCCAGGAGCAAATGCGCATTTCCAAAGCACAGAGTACTGTCAGTGCGGAGCCGAAGCGGTTGGAATGGCTGCTGGCGCTCGCCGGCGGAATTGTCGCGTTGCTGATCGCTCTGCGCTGGCAGAAGCTCGCGGCCCGGCATCGTGAGGACAGTTTGCGGCAGGCCCTGCAGGAGCTTTCGCAGGAAGTAGAGCGGCGAAGCCGGGAAGACTTGCAGAGGGTCCAGGACATAGCGGCCATCCGAGTTGGCATGAATGTGCAGATCGAGCGCGAATTCGCTCGCTGGGGCCTGACGTGTGCTGAACGCAGTGTGGCTCACCTGACGCTCAAGGGATTGCGGCTCAAGGACATCGCCCGGGCCCGCAACACGAGCGATCGCACAGTCCGTCAACAGGCGCAGGCCATTTACCGCAAGGCAGGGCTCGACGGCCGCACGGATCTGTCTGCCTATTTTCTCGAGAGCGTGCTGGGCGGATCGGAGCCCGGTCCCGAGGCGGGCCTGTCCGCCGCGAGCGCCGTCAGTCGGCCGGTGCAGGCGACACCGGGTGGGAATTCGATCCGGACGGGCGGTGTTATGTCCAAGAACAACCGACAGCATACACATCGCCACGCGAACGCGCGCAGAGCGCCTGCAGTGCCACTCACTGCCATCGGCAACTGAAGGGTAGAGCCAACCCCACGGCTTTGCGGTGCTGTACATCCAGCTCGCGACTGCGCTCGCGACCAACATTGCCATGGCTGTCGAGCGGGTCGATTGCTCGCAGTACACTAGTACGTTCGAGCTATTTCAAACTCGCAGCCATACACGCAACATCTGTCTCGCCTGGGCAAAGTGCGGGCAGGCGAGGGGGCGGGCATGCGCTACTTTCCAAAAAATCTGTACGTTTGGGTTCTCATCGCCATCCTGATGGGTGGCGCCGTGGGATACTTTACGCCGCATGTAGCCGTGATCCTGAAGCCGCTGGGCGATGGTTTCGTCTCATTGATCAGGATGCTGGTGGCGCCGGTGATTTTCATCACTGTCGTTCTGGGCATTGCCGGGGCTGCGGATATCAAGAAGGCCGGACGCGTCGGCATCAAGAGCCTGCTCTACTTTGAAGTCGTCTCAACGTTCGCCCTGGTTCTGGGTCTGCTGGCAGTGCATCTGCTGCGACCCGGATCGGGTTTCAACGTCGACCCTGCTTCGCTCGACTCGAAAGCCACTGCGGTCTACGTCAGCCAGGCGCAATCCCAGGACGTCGCCCAGTTCGTGTTGCACATTATCCCGAAGAGCTTTGCGGATGCCTTCACCGGCAGCGGCGATTTGCTCCAGGTGGTGCTGGTGGCGGTGCTGTTCGGGCTCGCGCTGGCGCGTGCGGGCCGCGCCGGCAGTCCGGTGGTCGGGTTCCTCGAGTCGCTGTCAGCCGTCTTCTTTGGAATGGTCAGCCTGATCATGCGCCTGGCCCCGCTGGGTGCGGGTGCGGCGATGGCTTTTACGATCGGCAAGTATGGTGTCGCCAGCCTCGGGCCTCTGCTGAAGCTGTTGGGTACGTTCTATCTGGCGTGCGGGCTGTTTGTCTGCGGCATTCTGGGCATCATCGCGAGACTTGCAGGTTTCAGCATCTTCAACCTGCTTCGTTATCTGCGCGAGGAGCTGCTGCTGGTCCTCGGTACGTCCTCCTCGGAGTCCGCGCTGGTCCCTTTGATGCAGAAGTTGGAGCGCCTCGGCTGCTCGCGGTCCGTGGTCGGGCTGGTGGTGCCGAGCGGCTATTCATTCAACCTCGATGGAACCAACATTTATCTCACCATTGCGGCCCTGTTCATTGCCCAGGCGCTGAACGTTCCGCTCACGGTAAGCCAGGAAGCGACGTTGCTGGGAGTGGCGATGCTCACGTCCAAAGGAGCATCGGGCGTCACCGGCGCAGGCTTCGTCACCTTGGCGGCCACTTTGACGGTGGTGCCCTCGGTTCCAGTCGCGGGCCTGGCGCTGATTCTCGGGATCGACCGCTTTATGAGTGAGGCACGGGCGCTCACCAACATGATCGGCAACGCAGTGGCCACTATCGTCGTGGCTCGCTGGGAGGGTGAGTTGGATTTCGGGAGGTTGAACAGTGAGCTCGAGGATGAGCGGGCTCGCGTGCGGGAGCCGGCTGCATCGCGCAAGGACGCGGCAGATCAACCGGCTACAGGATAGAGATCAGAGGGAGGGCGCGACGGGATTCACGTTGCACCCGGTGTCAAATTTGTCTGTCGAGGGGGGTCTATGATTCGCAAAGTCACAATCAGGTCGGTTGTTCGGGCATCAATCGTTCTGGCCGGCGTACCGCTGGCGGGTGCGCCGCTGCATGCGGCCGAGGAGGCGGGGGCGGACGGCAAGGCGGCGGCCGCTATCTCCAAGTCTGAAGGGGCCAAGTCCGAGGGGACCGAGGGCGAGGGGGCGTTGGAGGAAGTTGTGATCCAGGGCCGCTTCCTGCAAACAACCAGCACGAGCGCTATGAAGCTCGACACGCCTGTGCTGGATACACCGTTTTCCGTGTCAGCGTATTCCGAGTCGTTCCTCAAGTCGCTGGAAACGCAGAGCCTGCAAGACACTTACAACTACATGAACGGAGTGAAGAAGGCGGGCCAGACTGCCTATGACCTGACGTTGCGCGGCTTCAAGACGAGCGGTGACGACAAGAACGCCATCATGGTCGACGGACTGCCGGGCCTGACCGCTCGCTACAGCTCGCCACCGACCGTGGGACTGGAGCGCGTGGAGCTCGTCAAAGGTCCGATGTCCGTGCTGTACGGCCAGATTCAGCCGGGCGGGTTCGTCAACATGATCACGAAAAAGCCGCAGGCTGAAGCGGCACGCGTCATTGACATCCGCGCGCAGTCTTATGACATGCAGGATGGACCCGGATTTGGAAGTGCCAACGGGGTGAGCGGTTCCGTGGATCTGACCGGACCGATCGACGCCGAGAAGCGATTTCTGTATCGCTTCGTGGGTGAATACGACAATCGCGATGGCTTCCGCGACAACACGTATGAACGGGGTCCGTACCTGGCTCCCAGCCTGAGCTGGGTCATTTCGGACAATTCACTTGCCAACCTCGCCTACGAATATCGTAAGGTCAAGGGATCATTCGACACCGGCGTCATTGCGCCGGGAACACCGGTGGTCAACGCCGCTGGCGCATTTACCGGTGCAGTCGCGCCCGCCACTTCCGTCGGCGATGTTCCGCGCACGACGCGTTACCAGGAGCCTGGCGACTATCGGGTGGAAACCGGCCAGTCCCTTTCCGGCTCCTTCGTTCACCACTTCGACGGCGGACCGACCTGGAACACCGCTGTGCGCTCGGTTTACAGTGAAAGCTTCCAAAACGAGCACAGTCCTACAGGTCAGGCCGTAACCACGGTCGCGAACGCGAAAACCACGCCGAATTTCACGACGAGCCCGCCCGGAACCCAATACATCGTGCGACGTGCGCGCCGCCTTGGAACCCGGCGCACGTACAATTTCATCGATAGCAACGTGGTCGCGAGCGCCGCCACGGGACCGATCGAACACCACTTCGTGGCTGGGGTCAACGCCGGACGCGACACGACTTGGGAGAATCGCTTCGGCTTCGTCAGTGGCAGCGGCTGCACGGGCACAGGCGGGCAACTCACGGCGGCCCAGTGCGCGAGCCAGAACATTGCGATATTCGACCCGGTGTATGGGCTCGTGTCACCTGTGGTGGGTACGAGCTCGTTCGGCTCTGCCAGCGACAAGTTGAATCAAACCGACACGGGATTTCTCACCAACAGTGTCGGCCTGTATGTGTCTGACCTGATCAGCTTGGGCGAGCACTGGAAGCTGAGTCTGGGCGCGCGCGCCATGCACGAGGATACGGTGACCCGCGAGGATCGCACCAAGAATACCCGGTACGAGTCGACGGCCAACAAATCGCTGATACCCTCGGCCGGCCTGCTCTATGAGCCGAGCAAGCACTGGACGCTGTATACGAGTTACTCCCAGTCTTATGTTCCGGCGCAGGCCCAGTTCCTGGATCGTGTGGGTCAGCCGGGGACTTTCAAGCCGATCACCGGCAAGCAGGTGGAGCTCGGACTGAAGACGGAGGATCTGTTCGACCAGAAGCTGACGGGTTCCGTGGCCGTATTCCGGATTCAGCGCCTGAATACTTTGATCTCCGTCGCGCCGGCCGACCAGGTTGCGTACTTCGGCCGCGCCTGCAGCGGGGTGCCGGATGGCGAGAATTGTTACTTTCAGGGCACCCGGGAGGAGTCCAAGGGGGCGGAGCTCGAGCTGAATGTGCACCCGCTGGAGAACTGGCAGACGACGTTCGGCTATTCCTATATTGATGCGACCGTATCCAAGGCGCCGATCGCGGCTCAACAGGGCTCGCGCCTGCTGAACACGGCGCGCAATAGCGGCAATTTGTGGACACGGTACGACATCCCGTCGGGCTGGGCCCGCGGCCTGGGAATTGGTGTGGGCGTGGTTTATGCCGGCGATCGCGCCGGCACTGTGCCGACCTCCACTAACCCGAACGTACTGTTTCTACCGTCGTACACGACTATCGATCTGGCGATAAACTACATCGTCCGCAACTACGCATTCAATCTGAAGGTCGGAAACCTCCTCGACAAGGCATACTACGAAAGCATTGGTCAGGGGACCAACGGCGTCAATCAGCTGGCGCCCGGCGCCGGCCGCCTCGTTACGTTGTCCATGCGGGCGACGTTCTGAGCAGATGAAGTTGTTGGTACACACGGGTGGGAGGAGATGGACGCAGCCAGGATTCTCATCGCCGATGATCACCCGCTGTTCCGCGCGGCGCTGTCCTTTGGATTGCGCGAGTTGTTTCCGGATGCGCAGATCTTCGAGGCGGCGAGCTTCGCACTCCTGGAGGCAGCGGTTGCGCACAGGCCGGAGGTGGACCTGGCGTTGCTGGACCTGAACATGCCCGGTGCCAAGGGACTGTCCTCGCTGATTTATCTGCGCGGCGAGCGTCCCGAGACCCCGGTGCTGATCATCTCTGCCAACGACCAGCCGCGCACCGTGCGGCGTGCGCAACAGTTTGGTGCTGCAGGGTTTATTTCCAAGGCCGCCCCTATGCAGGTGCTGCAGCAGGCGGTTCGGGCAGTCATGGCGGGTGACGAGTGGTTTCCGGGAGAGAAGGCTGGGAAGAGTGAGGATGATGCGCGTCTCGCCAGTCGGCTTGCGCACCTGACTCCGCAGCAGTTCCGCGTGCTTCTGTGCGTAGCCGACGGAGTTGCCAACAAGCAGATCGCCTTGCACCTGGGCTTGGCGGAGAACACGGTGAAGGTGCACATCACCGCAATCCTCCGTAAGTTGGAATGTTCGAGCCGTACCCAGGCGGCAGTACTCGTGAAGGCGTTGGCGACGGACGAGGTGACACAACCCGACACAGGTGATTCAGTGAAACTCGCCGCGGATGAGTAGCTGCTTCATCAACGCCCGCAACGCAGGCGGCCGCAGCGGTTTGTGCAGGAACCCCCAACCTCGCGAGCGCGCCTCTTCTTCGAGCGCAGGATCGCCTTCCCCAGTGACGAGAATCACCGGCGGGTTTGCGCTCCAGCGCTCGCAGAGCTCACGCAGTATCTCGGGCCCGGTTCGTTCTCCAAAATGATAGTCGAGGATCAGCAGGTCCGGCGCCGCGCTCACTGTCGCCAACCGGGCGGCATCGGAGGCGCTGCCGGCGGTCAATACCCGGCACCCCCAGCGCTCCAGCAGCGCGCGGACAGCGTCACGCACGTGGAGATCATCATCAACACACCACACGGAGCGTGCGTGAAGGACAGAGTCGTCCTGGGGAGGTGGCCCTTTGGGTGTCGCCACTACGCATGCAGCGTCGCCGATGGGCAAAGTCAGCGAGAACATACTGCCGCGCCCTACCCGCGAGCGTAGGCCAACACTGTGCCCGAGCAGACGCGCGGTGCGGTCAACAATTGCCAACCCCAGGCCGGTACCACCCTGGGCTTGCTCGACAGCGTCGTCGAGCCGTCTGAACTCCTCGAAAATGTCCTGCCAGTGGCATTCGGGAATTCCGGGTCCAGTGTCCCACACTTCGATTCGAAGAGCGTCGCCACGCCGCCGGCAGCCGAGCAACACTCCACCGCGCCGCGTATATCGGATCGCGTTGGAGAGCAGGTTCTGCAGAATCCGACGCAACAGTGCCTCATCACTGCGCACGACTACGTGAGTCTTGAAGCAGCGCAGCTCGAGCCCCTTCGCCTGTGCCAGAATGCCGAATTCCCGCCCCAGAGCCTCGAACAGCGTAGCAATGGGCAGGTCGCGCACCTGAGTCGGCATCGCTCCGGACTCGAGTCGGGAAATGTCCAGCAGGCTGGACAGAATGGTGTCTTGCGCGGCCAGCGACTCCTCCACGTTGCGCGCGAGCTCGAGTGATTCAGGTTCGGTCAGGCGGTCTCGAACTGCGGACACGTACAGTCGCGCGGCATGCAGCGGTTGTTGGAGGTCGTGGATGGCGGCGGTGACAAAACGGGTCTTGGACCGGTTCGCTCGCTCGGCATCGCGCTTCGCTTCCTGCAACTCCTGGGTACGTTGCTCCACACGAAGCTCGAGGGTAGTCGCCAACGTGCGTAGATCGCGGGCGGCACTCTTGTATGCGGTGATGTCTGCATAGCTGGTGACAAAGCCGCCACCCGGCAGGGGATTACCGCGGATTTCCAGCACGGTTCCGTCTGGCCGCTCCCGTTCGAACCGGTAGGGATGTCCCGCGCGCAGATGCTCGATACGGCGACGGACCGCGTCCTCTATGTCGCCTGTTCCCATTAGTCCGCGGCGGGCGTTGTGGCGCAGAATGTCCTCGATCGGCCGGCCCGCACGCATCAGATCCGACGGCAGGCGGAACAACTCAACATAACGGTGATTCCAGGCGGTGAGCCGCAGCTCTGCGTCCACCACGCTCACACCCTGTGGCAGGTGTTCCAGACTTTCGGCCTGTCCCAGGTTGGCGAGGTTGGCCGCCTGTACCAGGCCATCCTGGGCGGTGCGCAGGGCCGCGGTGTGCTGTCTGACCATCTCCTCGAGCTCCGCGCGGCTGCGCTGCCGCACTCGAGCGGTGCGCATGCGTTGACGCAGGAACAATGCGAGGAAAACGGCACTCAGCCATACGCCGGCAGCGGCAAGTTCTGCGATACGAACCACGGCGGTACTGCTGCGCATGTTGTCGAGGGCATGCAGAGTCCAGCCCTCTCGCGTCAAGGGCAGCGATTGCCACAGATAGTCGCCGGCAATGCCGGACTCGTCGAGCTGCATGCGGCGGCCATCGTCCCCGAGATTCTCGATCACCCGACCGTGTACCGGGCGCAGCACCTGCGAAGCAAATTGTTGGGTCGCCTCGAGCTCGCTACGCTGGCTTGCAGTGAGCGCAGTCAGTACTCGATAGCGCCAGGCCGGGTTGCTGGCAAGCAGCACGATCCCGTTGGGATCAGTGACCAGAACTGTATGAGTGCCCCGGAGCCATTGCCGTTCGACGTCACGCAGGTCCAACTTGATGACCAGCGCCCCGATGAGTCTTCCGGAGCTCTCGCGCAATGCTTTCGAGAGGAAGTAGCCCGGTACTCCCGTGGTGTGCCCGACCCCGTAGAAGCTGCCGTCGTCGTGGTTCGCAAGCTGGCGGAAGTAGGGGCGGAAGCTGTAGTCGTGGCCGACATTGCTTTGGGGCAGACTCCAGTTGCTCGCCGCGATGCAGTGGCCACTGCCGTCGAGCAGGGTCAAAGTGGAAGTCGTCGCGGCGCCGTTGACGCTTTCGAGCTTGAGATTGAGCCGCTCCTGCCGCTCGGAGTCGAGCCCGCCGGTCAGGGCAGTGTGCAGGTCCGGGTCCAGGGCCAACACTGCCGGAAGTGCGCGATAGTGTTCGATCTGCCCCTCGAGCGCGCTGGCGTAAAGGCCCAGGTGCGGGCGCATCTGCGCCGCTTCCTCCCGCAGCAGCCAGTGGCCGGCTTCGCGCGCCGCCAAATACATAACCAGCACGCTGGTGCCAGCCAATGCGACGAGCTGCAGTGCCGTGCGCAGTTGCGAGAGGGGCAGAGGCTTGGTCGCTAACAGGTTACGCGCGGCTTGCCACTGACTGTTCGGTCGCCGTACCGATTAATTGCGGGGCACCGGGGCGAAGAGCGCGGCGTAACTCGGAATCTTCTTCATCAAATCGTCCCGCAGCTGGATTGAGGCGAGGAAGAAATCCTTCTCCGTTTTGCCGCTGCCATCCGGGTTCTTGTAGGCGATGACGATTTCACCAACATTCCCGCCGGTCGCCTCACGCAGCGGCAGCATCATCACGAATTTCTTCACGGTGTCGTTTGTGCGGTGCCAGCGGGGGTCGAGGATGGTGATGCCCTTCTTGCTGATGTCGATGTCGTCCGGATCATCGGCATTGCCGATGCGATCGGGAAAAGATCCGGCAAACATGGTGTACGCGTCGGTTTGTCCGGGCGGAACACCGTGGAAGGTTACGCTGATCAATTCAGGGTGTGTCGTCATGATCTCGTCGGAGAGCTTCTGCGCGTAGATCTTCGCCGCAGGCGCTGTCCAGTTCTTCGGATGTTCGGGCGGCGCGGCCGCCGTAACCGACGAGCTCAGGGCGGCGATTGCACCGAGGATGGCAGTTGACGCGAATCTTGCAGGAATTCCCATTGATTGGACCTCATGAGATGGATGAATTGTTATCCGAAGGGATGCGATCGTAGACCCGGAACCTTAAATGCACCTGAATTCCGCGGGGCCGACCGGACCTCATTCGAGCATCCGGCGCGCCTGCTGTGCCTGCACGGCCCTCAGTGGCAGGTAGATTCCCTGGTCCCGTACTGCCTGCTGCCCCTCCTTGCTCAGGATGAAGTCCAGGAAGGCCGCAATCGCCGGGTCCAGCGGCTTGCCGGGGGAGCGGTTGATGTTGAAATAGATGAGGCGGGTGAGCGGATAGCTCGCGAGCGCGACATTCTCATAGTTCGGCGAATAGAACGGGCCGTTCGCATTCTGCGCGACCGCGAGGGACTTTACGGCGGCGTCGACGAAGGCCAGTCCGGTGTATCCCAGTGCATATCGGTCTTGCGCGATGCGTCCCGCCACCGGAAATATCAAGCGGTCAAAGTTCAGGTCCGTGCGCCACTCGCCGCGTCGATCCGAGGTACTCAGTACACGCTGCCGTATGAACTCCTCGAATCCGTTCCAGGGCTTCACGGCATAGACGTGAATGGGTTTGTCCGCCCAGTCACCGGTCAGACCGAGCTGCCCCCAGACCGTGATGGGTGCCCCGCCGCGATGGTGCGTGCTGGACAGGATCGAATCCAGCTGTTGGAACGTAATTCGCTCCAGGGGGTTATCCTTGTTGACGAAGAAGCCGATCGCATCCAGAAAGCCGAAGTGGCGCCAGGAGCCTGCGGACACCGGTACGCTCCAGGGTGCGTAGCCGAATTTCGCCTCGAACTCCTCGATGTCATCGGGCTTGAGCTCGCGTGAGACGAACACGAAATCCAGGTTCTGCTTGACGAGCTCCTTCGCTCCCAGGCTGCCGGCGAAGGGCGGCGGAATCTCGATTCGCACTTTCGGGCAGTACCGGTTGAAACGCTCGATCCATAGCCGCACCAGCCCGGGGAGTACGTCGGAGCTGCCGCCTTTGAAGCTCCCGCGCAGCACGCCGCTCTTGCACGGAAGGAAAACCGGCAGCGCAGGGTCGAGCGTCGGCTGCAGTATCTCCGGTAGTGGAAGCGGGCGCCCGCGTGTTTTTCCAACTTCTTCCAACGCAGGGGTCTGCGGCTGATTGGTGGGAAGTGCGGGTTCCACCCACTCAACCATTGGGGGTGGCATCAGCTCGGCCGCAGACGCATGGTATGCAGGCAGCGCCGGGTCAACCTCCGGCGCTGCCCACACCGTTGTAGGCGCCTGCAACAGGGCCAGAATCGCGGCGATACAACTCTTCATGTGAGCTTCCTGTAGAGCGACGGGGTTCTCCACTACTCGAGCTTGCGCAGCTCCTCGCGCACTACATCCGCAGTCAGCGGAATGTAGACGCCTTCGTCCGCAATGACCTGCTGGCCCTCTCGGCTCAACACCAGCTCGAGGAATTCCTTGGTCTTGGGTTCGAGCGGCTTGCCAGGGACGCGATTGACGAAGATATAGACGTAACGGCTGAGCGGATACTTGTGTGAGGCAACAGCGTCCACGGTCGGACTCACGAACGGTTCATGGTCGTTTTCGGCGATCGGCACGACCTTCACATCGGGTGTGACGTTCGCCAGCAGTGCGTACGTCAGCCCGCCGGGATGCTGAGCCATGTCGTGCGCGGCGACAGTGAACGCATGGGTAAATCCCTGGC
>Ga0137415_10003302_pt1 | contig 16019 bp, 14 predicted proteins | sample CZODoug3_1_1_16f_FD_183082 | JGI IMG/M metagenome (GOLD analysis project Ga0137415, IMG submission 183082) | Vadose zone soil fungal communities from Angelo Coast Range Reserve, California, USA - CZODoug3_1_1_16fungal (Hybrid Assembly) | ecosystem: Environmental > Terrestrial > Soil > Vadose...
GCGGAATCCGAACTCGGCGTCCTGTCGTCCCAGTGCCTCGATCGCCGGATTCCCGACAAACAAACCCTCGTCGAGGAGGTCGCTGCATGGGAGTTCGATCGCAATGCCAACCACTCCAAGGCCAATTGGCAATTCACGACCCAAAATGCCCGTATCAAACTCAAGCACCTCTACCCCTCAATCTGAATGAATCGGGCGACTAGTCCGCGTTGACCCACGCAGCCGCAAGTCTACAAGGTGCGGTTTGATAGAGGGATCCCTACAAAAAAGGCCGCTGCCGCTCGGAAAGCGACAGCGGTCCAGTCAAGGGAGAAGCAGACGACCGGTCTGCCAGCTAGACGGGCCTCAGTTTCTGCGTTGCCGTTGCAACACGCTTGCTGAGGCAGACGAATCGAAATTAGTTGTTTTTCATCACAAACGAGCATTTTCCGTCGGCAAGGGAGCGGTAAGCCTGGTCGCCAGGAAGTGTCCCGATCTTCTTGAAATAGTCCCACGGATACTTCGATTCCTTGGACGATTTCACCTCGAAGAGATGCATGTCGCGGATCACGCGGCCATCCTCCCGGATGTAGCCGGAGGCGCCGGTCGCATCATCGACCTTAAGCTCCTTCATCTGTTTCATCACCGCCTGCGTATCTATGGTTCCCGCGGCCTTGATTGCCTTCAGGTAGTGATAGAGGCCTTCGTAGGCATTCACCTGCGGTGCGGTCGGCATCTTGCCATTGCGATCGAAGAATCGCTTCGACCACGCCCGCGTCTTGTCGTCCAGATCCCAGTAGTACGTATCGACGAACTCGATACCTGCGGTATCAGCCAGGCCAAGACTGTGGACTTCCATGATGTAGAGCAGGAAGACGGCCGTCTTCATCTTGAGCCCGAATTCGCGAGACTGCTTGACCAGATTTGCCATATCGGCGCCGGGGCTCGCGATGGCCAGCACCTTCGCGTTGGAAGCCTGTGCCTGCAAAAGCAATGAGGCAAAATCCGATGTTCCAAGCGGATGCTTCACCGCGCCGAGCACCTTGCCGCCATTTTCGGCGATGGCCTGACTGGCCGAATTCACAAGCGCGTGTCCCAGAGCATAGTCGACGCTGACAAAAAACCAAGTGTCGAGGCCGCTCTTCGTCAGTAAGGAGGCGATGGTACGTGAGTTAGAATAGGTATCGGGGAGCCATTGCACGAGATTAGGTGAGCAATCCTTGCCGGTGAGGCTATCCGAGGCTGCGGCCGTGGCGAGCAGGATCTTGTTCTTCGCCAGCACCAGATTATTGGCGGCGAGCGCGATCGCGGAATTGTTCATGTCCATGACCGCATCGACGCCATCGACGTCGAGCCATCGTCTCGTGATGCCAGCGCCGATGTCAACCTTGCCTTGGTGGTCCCCGACCAGAAGTTCGATTCGTCGTCCCAGAACCGTTCCGCCAAAATCCTCGATCGCCATGCGAGCGGCGTCGACGCCGGCTGGGCCGTCGTTGCTCGAACTCGGACCGCCGACATCCGTCAGATAACCGATCCGTATCGGGGACTCCTGCGCTTGCGCGAAAGCTGGCACGGTGGCAGCAAGGCCAATCAAGACTGCCAAAGTTGAGACAATACGAAATCCGGTCTGCAACTATCCCTCCCTGTACGTGATTTGCGGAGTTTGTTCTTAGGTCGTCAAGCTGCGCGGCTCGCTTGCAGACGGCGCGGCAAAAAACCGTCGCGTTAAGCATGCATTTCGACCTTGGCACTGTCTAATACACAGATCGATCATTCTGAGACCGGATTCGTCTGAATGGCTGCCAAACTGGTGATGGCAGACTCAACTGGGCACTTGCTTCGGGAAACCTGGCTAGCGCTGATCCGACGCTTTGCCGGTGCCTAGCGTGGCTCCCAGCTCCGGCGCCAGGCTTTCGACCATGCGGACGAAATTGCCCAACACGGCCGACGAATTCTCCTTGTTGTACACGAGTTGAAGCGTTGTAAACGGAGTCTTCTCGCGCAGTGGAATGTATCTGACTTGCGCAATTTGCAGATTCTGGAGCGACGCCGGCACCAATGACACCCCGACTCCTGCGGCAACCAGTCCGAGGAGGGTGTGTGTGTCCGAAACCTCTTGCACGATGTTGAGCCGGTGCCCTTGGTCGAGCAGCGCCCCGAACATGCGCCGGCTGAAATCCCTATTCGCGGTAGGATAAACGCTAATGAGAGGCTGGTTCGCGATCTGGGCGAGCGTCAGTGTTTTCTCCCGACAGAATTCGTGGCCACTCGGCACCACGGCGACGAACGGTTCCTGAAACAATGTCACCGCTTCAAGCTCCCGCTCGTTGATCGGACCACGAAGGATGCCGGCATCGATACGATGTTCTTTCAGAGCCGAGATCTGCTGCGAGATGGTCATCTCCTGAAGATGCAGCTTGACCTTGGGATATTTTTTTATGAACGGCGGGAGGATGCGGGGAATGACCGCGTAAATCGAGGAGAAGATCGCTCCCAAGGCGAGCGGCCCGTCCTCTCCGCGCGCGATCGCCTGAACGACTTGCGCGGCCATTTGGGTGGTATTGTTCAGGCGGCGGGCAAAGCTTACGAGCGCTTCGCCTTCCGGCGTCAGCGCGACGTTGCGGCGTGACCGGACGAAGAGCTTGACGTCTAATTGGCGTTCGAGCGCCAAAATATGCTGACTGAGCGGAGGCTGAGCGATTCCCATCTGTTCCGCGGCGCGGGTGAAATTGAGGTGTTCGGCGACAGCCAGGAAATATCGCAGTTGCCTGAGTTCGATCCGCGGCGTGTGCTCGTAGACGTCGGCCCGTCCGCCCTTCTCATCCAGAGGCACGGGACTGCGGGTCTTTCGGGTGCGTGCCAATTCAGCTCTCCGAGTCCATGCGAAATACCGTCCGGCGCCAATCCGACCGAATTAGTTAGGCTACCGGTTTGAGCGTCGGGCCGCCCCGCCCCTTTCGGGACGGTTTGCCAGGGGAGGCTGCTCCGGTGTTTTCACCGCGGAGCCAGAGTTCATGGAGTTCCTTCAGATAGGTCTCCAGTTCCTTGTGAGCGGCCTTGGCATCACCGGCCCGAAGGTGTTTGACGATGGCCCGCCGGGACCTGATCACCCGGTTGCCGCTCAATGAGCCGAGCCTGACCACCCATTGCTGCAGGAGATCAACGAAGGAATCGGCGATCGTGACGAGGATCTTGTTCTCGCTCGCTTCCGCGAGCTGGCGATAGAACTGAATAAGGATGGCGGAGCGCTTCTGCGGATCGTCGATGACCGCTTCGGCTGCCTTGATATTGGTTTCCATGGCGGCCAAATCAGCCTCGCCCAAAGTCGGCATCGCCGCATCCAGGAGCATGACAGTTATGGCGCGCATTGCTTGCGTCAGATCGGCGACGGAGAAATCCGTAAGCCGAAGCGCGCTCGTCAATTGGCTGTTGAGAATTTTTGGATCGCTGGCCGCGACGAACGCGCCGCCGGTCGGTCCTCGTTTCAGCGTGATGAAGCCGCTTATCTCCAGCGTTCGCAGCGCTTCGCGCACGGTATTGCGGCTGACCTGGAATTGCGCGGCGAGTGCGCGCTCGGTCGGCAGCTTGTCACCGCGTTGCAGGCGGCCATCCTCGATATTGGCCTTGATCTGATTGATGATCTCTTCAAACGTCCGACGCGGCCGCGCCGGACTGAACATCGGATTCTTTCCGGGTTCCGGAGGCAGCTCTGGCTTCTTCGCCGGTAGAGGGCTCATGGAATTCTCATTGGCTTGCTGCGAAAACGCTGATCGGATTCCGGGGGCACCCGGCGACGGTAACGGGATCCACCCGCTTATAGGGCATATTTGGCCCTTGGTCCAACCTTAGACCGCCGGTCTGGTCCCGCTCGGAGGGGCGTCGGCCTGTCGGGGGCGGGCGCCCGAACCATAGCGAATGCGTATGACGTCGGTCGCAAGCAATCTTAGACAATGGCTTCCCCGGTCCCCATGGTCGAGTACAGGCATTGCCGACGGCAACGCCTTTGGCTCGGAGGTTTGTTCGAATGACCAGCCGGAAGGTACCGGTCCTCATTGTCGGCGCGGGGCCAGTCGGGCTCGCTTTGGCCGGAGATCTCGGCTGGCGAGGCGTGCAATGCTGTTTGGTCGAAAAGACCGACGGCGCGATCTACCAACCCAGAATGGATATGGTCGGCGTTCGTACCATGGAGTTCTGCCGGCGATGGGAAATTGCAGGTTGGGTCGAGAATTCGTCTTACCCGCGCGACTATCCGCAGGATAACGTCTGGCTCGAATCCCTGACCGGCTTCGAGTTTGGCCGCGAGCGCATGGCCAGCAAGAGCGAAGAACCGTGTCCACCGCAAAGTCCCCAAAAGAGGGAACGGTGCCCTCAGGACATGTTCGATCCGATCCTTCGCCGCTTCGCCGGTCAGTTCAGCGCGGTCGAATTCCGCTATCGAACGGAATTGATCGATCTTGAGGAAGGCCGCACGAGTGTTGCGGCAATGCTTCGCGATCTCGAGACGGGACGGGAAGACAAGGTCGTCGCCGACTATCTGGTTGGAACCGACGGTGCGGCGAGCGTTGTTCGCGAGAAGCTCGGTATCCCCATGCGGGGGGAGCCGGTTCTCACTTACACTACCAATGTGATTTTCCGGTGTCGTGACCTTCCGTCGCTGCACGACAAGGGCAAGGCGTATCGCTTCATTTTCATCGGCCGCGAGGGGACCTGGCTAACGATCGTCGCGATCGACGGCGCCGACCGGTGGCGAATGTCGATCATCGGCGACAAGTCGAAGCGGGAAATCCCGGAAAGCGAGATTCGCGCATTGATCGTTCGCGCCATGGGCAAGCCGTTCGACTTTGAGATCGAATCGATCATGCCCTGGGTACGGCGCGAACTGATGGCTGAAACTTATGGTACCGACCGCGTTTTTCTGGCCGGCGACGCCTGTCACCTGATGTCGCCGACCGGGGGCTTCGGCATGAATACCGGCATCGCCGATGCCGTCGATCTGTCGTGGAAGCTCGAAGCCGTCGTCGGGGGATGGGGCGGTCCGGAACTGCTGCGGTCCTACGGCATCGAGCGCAAGCCGGTTGCGGAGCGGGCCGTGAAGGAAGCAAGCGGCAATTTGGGACGCATGCTCGCGGCGCGCAGGAAGGGTCCACCGGAGATCGCCTTCCAGCCTGGTCCGGAGGGCGACGCGGCGCGGAAAGAGTATGGTGACTGGTACACCGAGACCATGAAGCGGGAATGGTACTCGACCGGCATCCATCTCGGATTTGATTATTATCACTCTCCCGTCGTCTGCCCCGACAATACGCCGGCGCCACCCGATGAAGTCTCGAACTACGTCCAGACCGCGCGGCCTGGTCATCGCGCGCCGCATGCCTGGCTAAAGGATGGCAGATCGACTCTTGACCTGTTCGGCCGCGGCTTCGTGCTGCTCTGCTTCTCAGCGGCTGGTTCCGTGGGCCAGAGCCTTGCTGCGGCGGCAAGAGTACGCGGCTTTCCTTTGCTGGTCATTGATCTCAGCGACGAAGCCAGGATCCACGAACTTTACGGCGCGAACTACGTCCTGGTTCGACCCGATGGACATGTCGCCTGGCGAGATAACGCGCAACCTGAAAGCGCCGGGCACGTGATCGACGTCGTACGCGGCTTGGCGGCTCGGCGCGCAGGAACGCGCCTCGCAGGGGCCGATCATCCCGTTGGCAAGGAACAAGCCGTCCCGGCCGGGAGCGCTCAATGACCTATCTTGTCGCAACATCGCGAGATTCACGACCGGCGGGAGATCGCTTTCGCGAACTGTTGACGGGGCCGGGTATCCTGAGGGTCCCGGGAGCCTTTAATGGCTTGGCGGCATTGCAGGCGAAGCTAGCCGGTTTCAAGGCGCTCTATCTGTCAGGCGCTGCGATGTCGGCTTCGATGGGGCTGCCTGACCTCGGGATCATCAGCAAGGAAGACGTCTGTTTCTTTGTGAGGCAAATCTGCCGTGCTGCTGATCTTCCCCTCGTGGTGGACGGTGACACCGGGTTTGGCGGCATCTTGAATGCCATGGACATGGTACGCAGCTTCGAAGATGCGGGCGCTGCCGCGGTTCAGATCGAGGACCAGGAACTGCCAAAAAAGTGTGGACACCTCAACGACAAGAAATTGATCTCGCCCGATGAGATGGCCGCCAAGATTGCGGCTGCGTCCCGTGCGCGCAAACATCTCTACATCATTGCCAGGACGGACGCGGCGGCCAGCGAGGGATTTGAGGCGGCGGTCCGCCGGGCGAAGCTGTATGTCGAGGCTGGTGCTGATGCGATTTTTCCGGAAGCCTTGACCACGGAAGACATGTTTCGCGACTTCGCCAAACAGGTGAACGCCCCGCTACTTGCGAACATGACGGAGTTCGGCAAGACACCCTATCTCTCCGCAAGCGCCTTCGAGGCGCTCGGCTACAAGATGATCATCTGGCCGGTTAGCGCACTCCGCATCGCCGCCAAGGCGCAGGGGACCTTCTACGGGCAGCTCCGGCAACACGATCGCGCCGACGGAATGCTCGGCAGCATGCAGACCCGCGCGGAGCTGTACGATTTGATCGGCTATGCGGATCATGAGGCGCTAGACGACTCGCTCAAGAAGACCGTCGTTACGGATGTGATGCGCGGAGTTGCGGCCAAGTAACAACGACAACAAGCTTCGTCTTCATCTGAAGCCGCAAACAAAGGGAGAAAAACATGGCCTCCGAAGTCATGAGCGACGCAACGCAGCGTCAGGAACTCGCCGACGAATTGGCAAAATACGGTGTTCGCGTCGCGCAACCCGACGATCCTCCGTTGTTTACCAGGGAACCGAAAAGCAGCATGCAGCCGTTTCACTGGAAAGCAGCTGACCTCGCGCGCCTGCTTGAAAAGATCGGTGCCGCTTTGAAGCTTGAGCAGGGGGGACAGCGGCGCACGCTGCGCCTGACCAATCCCGGCCTGCCCTACGGTACGACGCCGACATTCTGGGCTTCGATTCAATACATTCTCCCCGGCGAAATCGCGAGCGCGCATCGCCATGCGGCGACCGCGCTACGGTTCATTATGGAAGGCAGCGGCGCCGATACCATCGTCGACGGCGAGCAATACATCATCAACGAGGGCGATCTCGTTCTGACGCCGAGCTGGACCTGGCACGATCACGAGCACAAGGGCAGCAAGCCGATGATCTGGCTCGATGTGCTCGATATCTCGCTGGTGCGCTCGCTGCACGCGACATTCTTCGAGGGTTCGAATGAGCCGCGCCAGAGCGTCAACCGGGTTTCGGATCGTTCCTACCGCGAATTTGGAAGCGGCTTGCTTCGGCCAATGCACGAAGAGCGGAGCGGCGGTCCGAGTCCCGTTCTGGCCTACTCTTGGTTGCGGGCGCAGGAAGCCCTGTCGCAAGCGGTCGGGCTTGATCCGGATCCCTTCGACGACACGCTCCTCGAATACCAGAATCCCCTGACCGGCGGTCCGGCGCTGCCAACGATCGGCACCGCAATCCAGGTGCTACGTCCCGGCGCGAAATGCAAGCCGCATCGGCATACCGGAAGCGTGGTCTATTACGTTGTGCGCGGGCAGGGCACGACCGTGATCGATGGAAAACAGTTCGACTGGTCGAAAGGCGATTTCCTGGCCTTGCCGCCCTGGGCCGTGCACGCCCATCAAAACCGCTCGGACAAGGTGGAAGCGGTGCTGTTCCAGGTCAATGACATCCCGGTGCTGAAATCGCTCGGCCTCTACCGGGAAGAAGCCGCCTGACGGCGCGATGTCACAAGGAACAGCCATATGAAAATCGCAAGCTTCAACCAGGGGCGTATCGGAATTGTCGAGGGCGCCGCCATCGCCGACATATCCGACGTAATCGGCTATGACCCGATCGCATGGCCGCCCACGGGCATGCTGCGGCTCATCGCATCGTACGATCACCTCAAGCCGCGAATCCTCGAGAGGTTGCGGACCGCCGAACGGATCCCGCTCGCCAAGGCCCAACTCAATTGTCCGGTGGCTTGGCCCAACAAGGTCATCGCCTATCCCGCCAACTATCATGCCCATATCGACGAGATGAAAACGGGCACCGGGTTGATCTCGAAATTCGATGCGAGCGGGCAGGGGTTTTTCCTCAAGTCGAACTCGAGCCTCAGCGGGCCGAATGATCCCATCGTGCTGCCGGCGTTGCCTGACCGCGAAATTCATCATGAGTGCGAACTCGCGATCATCATCGGTAAGGGCGGCCGCAGCATTTCGCGCGAGCAAGCGCTCGAGCACGTCTTTGGCTATTCGTGCCTGATCGATGTTGTCGTTCGCGGCAAGGAGGAGCGGGTGATGCGGAAATCATTTGATTCGTTTTGTCCGATGGGTCCCTCCCTGACGACAGCGGACGAAGTTCCTCACTACGACGACGTTGATCTCGAACTCAGTGTGAACGGTGATCGGCGACAAAAAGCCAACACGCGCGACCTCATCGTCGATGTCCCCGAGATGATTGCGATGGCCTCCTCGGTCATGACGCTCTATCCGGGTGACGTCATTGCAAGCGGGACCCCCGCCGGTGTCGGGCCGTTAAAAGCCGGAGACCGGGTCGCCATCCGGATCGCAGGCGTCGGCGAGATGACGCTGGATGTAAACCAGGGAAAGGACGGCGCGCATCCTGTCTGGAAAAAAGCGCCGGCCATGAGCCCTCCATAAGGCGGTCTCGGTTCCTTGCAGGAACACTCACTAAACCGGACGGGTGTTTTGCCCGCACGGATTGTCTCGCGCTGCAGGTTGCTCGCCCTCAATGCATTTTCAGCATCGCTCCAATGCATCACGGCGATTGGGTTGACCTTTTGGGAATGATGGGTCTATGGTTGGACCAAGGGCAAACGAGGACCAAGGATGGCTGACGGCTTCGACGCGGCAGGACAGGTAGCGGTCGTTACCGGTGGTGGGAGCGGCATCGGGCAGGCGCTCTGCCGGTCGCTTGCGCAATCCGGAATTCGCAGCGTTGTCTTGGCCGATCTCGATATCGATGCGGCGCGGCGAGTTGCGGTCGGTATCAACGAGACGCATCCCCGCCGACCCGCTGTGGCGCTTGAACTCGATGTGGCTGAAAGCCGATCCGTCGAAGCGGCGGTGGAGAAGGTTGAAGCTGAGATCGGCCCGATCGATCTCTGGTTCTCGAACGCGGGAATTCACGCCGGCGACGGCCTTGGCGACACCAGTGATTGGCGGAGGTCGCTGGACGTCAACCTGATGGGTCACGTCAACGCCGCGCGAGCCGTCATTCCACGGATGGCTAGGCGCAGAAATGGACATTTTATCGTCACCGCCTCCGCGGCCGGCCTGCTGACCGATTTTCGCTGCGCGCCTTACGCAGCCAGCAAGCACGCCGCCGTCGCGTTGGCCGAATGGCTCTCGATTACGTACGCCGATGATGGTGTCTCGGTCTCGTGCGTCTGCCCGGAGGGCGTGCGGACCGGTATGACGAAGCCCAACAGTCTTAAAGCGGGAGTCTCGAGCGGCTTTCTCGAGCCGGAAGATGTCGCCCGGGAAATTATCGAGGCGCTCAAGACGCGCCGCTTTTTGGTGCTGCCCCATCCGCGCGTCGCCGAGTACGAGCAGCGCAGGGCGGCGGACCGGGAAAACTGGCTGGACCGGATGCGTGCGGCCCGGCGCAGGCTGACGCAGGCGACGCCGTCGGCGGCTGCGTCCTGAGATCAAGGAGAACAAGATGTCACAGACTGTTGCCGAACTCGCCTACCCGATGAGCCGGACCAAGCCGTTCAATCCGCCCGACGGCTACGCCGATCTGCGCGAGCATGAACCCTTTGCTCGGGTGCGGCTATGGGACGGTACCTATCCGTATCTTCTGACCAAATTCGACGACATCCGTGCCGTGCTCAGCAATCCGCAGTTCAGTTGCGAGCCGAACCGGGAGGGTTTCCCTCACGTATTTGAAGGGCGCATGGTCGCGGACAAGGCGGACCGGTCGTTTCTTCGCCTCGACAATCCCGAGCATGATCGCTTGCGCCGGATGGTGACGAAGGAATTCACGGTTCGCCGGATCGAGCAGTTGACGCCGCGCATCGAGGAGAGTGTGGACAGGCTAATCACGCAGTATTGCCAATTGCCGCAAGGGGCCGATTTCGTCGAGCATTTCTCGGCGCCGCTGCCGACCGAGATCATTACCTTCCTGCTCGGAATTCCCTACGAAGACCACGCGTTCTTCCACGAGGCTACACGAATCCAGTTCGGATCGAAATCCACGCCGGCCGAAGTCCGCAAGTCGCTCGACGACCTCTTCGGCTATCTCGACGCGCTGATCACCCGCAAGGAGCGCGAGCCGCAGGACGATATCGTGTCTCGGCTGGTCGTCGAACAGCTCAAGCCGGGTCACGTCGACCGGCTGACGCTCATCAACATCGTCCGCCTGCTGCTGAGCGCCGGCCATCAGACCACCCAGAACATGACGGCGCTGGGCGTGCTCACCCTTCTGCAGCATCCAGACCAGCTCGCCCTGATCAAGAGCAATCCTGAAATGATCCCGGGGGCGGTCGAGGAGCTGTTGCGGTTCTCAAGCGTGCTGCACGTCGGCGCGCGCCGCGTGGCAATGGAGGATATCGACGTCAACGGCAAGCTGGTAAAGGCGGGGGAGGGCGTCATTTGCTCGATTCCGGCCGCCAACCGCGATCCCGATCTGTTTCCGGATCCGGACAAATTCGACGTGGAACGGGACGCGGCCCGCCACGTCGCATTCGGCTTCGGCATCCATCAATGCCTGGGCCAGGTGCTCGCGCGCGCCGAGTTGCGCATCGTCTATGGATCGCTGTTCAACCGGCTGCCCAACCTCCGCCTCGCCGTCCCATTCGAGAAGCTCCGCTTCCGCCATGACATGTTTGTCTACGGAGTGCACGAGCTTCCCCTGGCCTGGTGAACCAACCGAAAGCAACTCTCATGCGTATTACCGTCAATAGATTACGTTGCATTGCCGCCGGGCAATGCGTTCTCAAGTCGCCCCACGTATTCGACCAGGACAAACAGGACGGCATCGTGGTCCTCCTGACCGAAAATCCGGCGCCCGAATTCGAAGCCTCGGCGCGGCTCGCCGCGCGCGTCTGTCCGTCCGAAGCTATCACCGTTCATGACGAATAATCGTCGGCGTAGGCCGCGAGAGCGTGGGGAGTTCATATGAATCAACATCAGAAGACCATTGCGGCCGACGTCGCATCGGAGCACCCCCGCGCGCTGACGGGGGTCAAGATCCTTGACCTCACACAGTGGGAGGCAGGATCGGCGTGCGCGCAGTCGCTCGCTTTTCTCGGCGCCGATGTCTTCAAGGTCGAAAGGCCGAAACTTGGCGATCCCGCGCGGATTGCCTCGGCGGATTCGCCCGACGCCGACTCGCTCTATTTTTTGGTCCTGAATTCAAACAAGCGAAGCATCACGATCGATTTGCAGAACAGCAAGGGTAAGGAAGTCCTGACCCGGCTGATCCGCGAGTGCGATGTCTTCCTGGAGAATTTTGCGCCGGGCACCACAGATAAACTCGGCCTCAGTTATGAAGCCGTCAGCAAGATCAATCCGCGGATCATTTACGGCACCGTGCGCGGGTTCAGCGAGGAAAGCCCGTACAGAGACTTTCGCTGCTTCGATGCGATCGCACAATCCGCCGGTGGCGCGGTCGCATTCACCGGCGAGCCGGATGGACCGCCGATCAAGCCTGGTCCGACTTTTGCCGATACCGGATCCGGGCTGCATCTGGCAATCGGCATTTTGGGCGCGCTCTATCAGCGGGAGTTCACCGGCAAGGGGCAAAGCATCCGGGTCGCGATGCAGGAAGCCGTCATGAACTTCAGCCGAATCACGTTCGCTCGCCATCAACTGACCGGCAAGCCGGTGACGCGTGTAGGTAATGGCTCGCCGAGCAGCACCGCGGCGCCGTCGGGACTTTATCCGTGTAAGGGCGGGGGCCCCAACGACTATTGCTTCATCTACACGGCGCGGGACGAACTGACCGGCAATCGCCAATGGCGCACCCTGCTGAAGACGATCGGGCGATCCGATCTGCTCGACGACATCAGGTTTGTAACTCCGGAAGCCCGCTTCGAGCGCAAGGAAGAGGTCGATGAGATCATTCGTCCCTGGATGTTGAGCCAGGACAAGCGGACCGCGATGGAGATGTTGAACGGCGCCGGCGTTCCGGCGGGAGCCGTATTCGATACTGGTGACCTGATGAACGATCCGTCCTTCCGGGCTACCGGCATGCTGACGGAAATTATCCATCCGACGCGCGGTCCTGTGGTGCTGCCTGGTTGGCCGGTCAAGATGAGCGGATCGCCGACACCCCCGATCAGTTGCCCGCCGACGCTTGGGCAACACACGGACACCATCTTGCATGATCTCCTTGGGATGGACGAATCCGAGATCGGCGACTTGCGCAGCAGTCAGGCGATTTGAGACGATGGAATTCCGGTGACGGCGAAGCGGTACGAGGGATGCCGCAATTCGGGAGAAAGTCTTGAGCCAGCAACGATTGAGGGCGGCATTCTATCGCGGCGGAACCAGCAAGGCGGTGATCTTTCGCAAGGAAGATCTGCCGCCTGGCGAGCCGCCGGAGAATTGCGCCGAATGGGACCGCTTGTTTCTGTCGCTCATGGGCAGCCCCGATGGCGCCGAGCGTCAGCTCGACGGCATGGGGGGCGGGATCTCTTCGCTCTCGAAGATCGCGATCATCTCTCCGTCCGCACGAGAGGGAATCGATATCGACTACACCTTCGCCCAGGTTGGTATCGAAAAACCGGTCGTGAGCTATCGGGCAAACTGCGGCAACATCAGCTCAGCTGTCGGGCCGTTTGCCCTGGATGAAGGTTTGATTTCCGCGGCGGATGGGCAGGCGACGGTGCGGATTTTCAACACCAACACGAACAAGAAGCTGGTCGCAGAGTTTGCGGTTGAGAGCGGCAAGGCCAAGGTCGCCGGCGATTACAGGATCGACGGCGTATCGCGGCCGGGCTCCCCGATCAAACTGACATTCGTCGACCCGGCGGGGGCGGCGACCGGCAAGCTCTTGCCGACCGGCAATGTTCGCGACGTGCTGGATATCGGGAGAGGTCGCAAGATCGAGGCCTCGCTTGTCGATATCGCCAATCCCGTCGCCATCATCAACATGGACGATGTGTGTTCGGAGGTGCAAGGGTTCGATACGGCGTGGTTCCAATCGGTCGAGCAGCGCAAATTGCTCGAAGAGGTCAGGATTGCTGCCGCGCTGGCGATGAACCTTGTTGCTGACGAACCATCGGCCCGCACGCGCATGACCAATCTGCCGCTCGTCGCCATCGTCAGAAGATCGTGCCGCTACAAAACGAGTTCGGGGGCCGATGTCGATGCGAGCAGGGTCGATATCGTCACGCAAATGATGTCCATGGGCTTGCCGCACAAGGCAACGCCTCTGACTGGCGCCATGTGTCTGGCGGCGGCATGCAAGATCACCGGCACCGTCGCCAACGCCGTCGCGAATCCGGCCGGCCTTGGCCGGGAGGAGTTCCGGATCGGCCATCCGTCCGGCGTTCTGCAACTGACGGCGGCTTGCGAACGCGTCGAAGGCGCGTGGCGGGTAGCGGAGGCCGGTGTTTTCCGAACCGCCCGCCGGCTGTTCGAAGGACACGTTTTGCTTCCAGCTGCTTGAAGAGTTCTGAACGACATCGTTTCGTGCGTCACCGAGGAGTAGTTGAAATTGCATCGGATAAATTCAGGTGGGTCGAAATTCGACGCGTCCGCGAGAACCAGAGGTCGAACAATCGTGACTCTCGCGATGCAGGCGTTCATTTCGCTTGCAGTCAGCGCTGGCCTTAGCAGCATCGTTCACGCACAAACCTATCCGTCGCGTCTGGTGCGATTCATTGTACCGTTTCCCGCCGGTGGCGGCGTCGATCTCGTTATTCGTGCTGCCGCACAGGAGCTCAGCTCGAAATGGGGCACGCCGGTAATCGTCGAGAATCGGGCCGGTGCCGGCGGCACGGTTGGAACGGAAGCGGTGTTTCGTGCAGCCCCCGACGGCTACACCCTGCTGGCCACCGTCAATCAGACCATCACGACGGCGCCCTATTTGTTCAAGTCGCTGCAGTTCGATCCGTCAAAACTCGCGCCGATCACGCTGATGGTGCAGAGCGACAACTTTGTCCTGGCTCATCCGGCGGTACCGGCCAACAACCTTCGCGAACTGGTCGATCTCGTCAAAAAGCAGCCGAAGAGATGGAACTACGGTTCGTTCGGACGCGGCTCGCAGCCGCAATTGTTGTTTGAATATTTGAACAGCAAGGAAGGTCTCGACCTCCAGCATATTCCCTACAACGGGATCTCACCGCTTCTGATCGCGATGATTACGGGAGAGGTGTCATTCACGACAGGAAGTGCGGGCGTCGCCGGCGAATTCCTGCGATCGGGAAAACTGAAGGCGCTCGCGATCGCCGGCAAGAAACGATCGCCGCAGTTTCCGGATGTGCCGACAACCGAGGAGGCGGGCTTCGGTTACCTGCAATCCTCTATCTGGTATGCGGTTTTCGCTCCGCCCGGCACGCCCGCGGAGATCGTGGACAAGGTCGGAGGCGACCTGCGGGCCATCCTCCGACGTCCGGATTTTATCGAGCACCAGATCGCCTCGAAGGGTTTGGAGACCGTTGCAAGCACACCGGCTGAGCTGGCGACCGTCGTGGAAAAGGAAGCGGCTTCGATCAAGACCATGATCGACGCCGCCGCCGTCCTGGCCGAATGAGAGATCTGATTTGCGCCGGGTTCGCCGGCGTTTTCGTGTAACCATGGAGAATTTGAACAATGACCAAGGCGATCAGTCTCGGTGCGCTTCTAAAAGGTAATGACGATCCGATCGACTCTGCCGGGGGACGACGGGCGGCCAAGGACGCAATCCTGCGGTTTTTCAAGGCCATTGCTTCCAGGGATGCGGCGGCTCTCGCCCAAAGCATCACCGAAGATGCGGTGTACGAGATACCGTTCAGCGAGAGCGGCTCGACGGAAGCCGGCGGATTCAGGCGCTATGTTGGGACGACTGAAGTCGTCGAGTTCTGGATGGCAACCACTGCGAACGGTCCAAAGAACCTTGGCGCGGAAGATGTCGAACTTTCCATCACGGGCGACGGCAGCCAGGTATTCATTGAGCAGAGGGGAAATATGGTTCTGACCGACGGGCGGCCATATCGCAACAAATACGTGTTTCGGTTTTCCATTCGGGATGGCCGCATTAGCCACGTGAGAGAATATTTCAATCCAGTGGTCGCCGCATATGCATTCAAGCGAAAGGTTGCCAATGCCTTTCTGATCGAGACGCTCTGAGTAAAAAGGCGCCATCCCGAGGGAGCAATCGAAAAGGGCCAAACATGGTCGATAGCGTACTGATCATCGGCGCTTCGGTAGCTGGAGTAGGTGCTGCCAACGAACTTCGGCGATGCGGCTTTTCGGGGAGGATTACGCTTGTCGACGCGCAAGCTCATTTGCCCTATGATCGACCACCCCTGTCCAAAGGGACGATTTACGGTCAAGAAGCGATACCGGACTTACAGTTTCACGATCGAGATCACTACACGCGGACGAACATCGATCTGCAGATCGGAACTGCCGCGCAAATGCTGGACCTGGATACGCGCACGATCGTTCTAGAGTCGGGACAACGGCTAACGGCTGATCGAATCATCGTCGCTACGGGGGCACGCGCTCGGCCGTTCCCTCCCAATCGTTGCACGGGCACAGTTCATTTGTTGCGCGATCTAGACGATGCAACGCGGTTGCGTGCCCTTTTGCGCCCGGGCAAGCGTCTTGTCGTCATTGGTGGGGGTTTTATCGGAGCTGAGGTGGCGTCCACGGCTGCCGGTCTCGGGCTGTATACGAAATACCTGGGGTGGGGAACGATGTTTCTCGACTTCGACAATGACGGCTGGCCCGATCTTCTACTCGTGAATGGCCACGTCTACCCGGAAGTGGACAAGAACAATCTGGGGAGCAACTACGAAGAGCCGCGCATCCTATACCACAATTTAGGTAAGGGCACATTCGCCG
>Ga0137415_10003303_pt1 | contig 16017 bp, 11 predicted proteins | sample CZODoug3_1_1_16f_FD_183082 | JGI IMG/M metagenome (GOLD analysis project Ga0137415, IMG submission 183082) | Vadose zone soil fungal communities from Angelo Coast Range Reserve, California, USA - CZODoug3_1_1_16fungal (Hybrid Assembly) | ecosystem: Environmental > Terrestrial > Soil > Vadose...
CTGGTGGATGTCCCGCGCCTCTCCGGTCTCGACGATAATGCTGGTGCGCATGCGACATCCTCGACGGATCAAGCCGTGGTGAACCGCGGCCACGGCCAACAGCATGGGGATCGGCACCCACTGCGCATCGAACCCTCGATCGCTGAGGATGATCAGCGCTCCCGCTCGCGCCGCCGCCTCCGCCTCGTCGACGAGGGCCTTGAGCCCCAGCGCGAGCCCGGCGGGTCCGTCCGCCGCCCAAAATCGCGCGGGGAGGATGCGGGTGGGAAACGGCCCTTGGGCCTGCAACCAGCGGAACTCGTCGGGCCCGAGGATCGGGGTAGACAGCTGCAGCAGACGGGCGTGATGGGCCGACTCCTCCAGAAACGTCGGACGCGGGCCGAGGTAGACCGCAAGAGACATCACCCCGCGTTCACGCAAGGGATCGATCGCCGGGTTAGTGACCTGGGCGAACCGTTGCCGGAAGTAGTTGTAAAGGAGTCGCGGTCGGCTCGATAACACCGCGGGGGGGATGTCATCGCCCATGGAGAAGATGGGGTCCTTCCCGTCTGCCACCATCGGCTGCAGAATTCGTTCGGTGTCCTCCAGGGTGTAACCGAATACCTGCTGGGCGAGAGCAGACGCTTCTCCTGCGCCGCCGTTGACGGGAACTGGGCCCAGGCGCACGAGGTTCTCACGGACCCACTGGCCATAGGGTTGGGCTGCGGCGAGGGCGGTTTTGACGTCCGCGTCGCGCAAAACTCTGCCCCTCGAGGTATCCACGAGCAGCATTTGCCCTGGTCCCAGTCGGCCTTTCTCCTGAATTTGGTCCGGAGGGATCTCCAACACGCCGACCTCAGATGCCATCAGCACTAGACCGTCGTGGGTTACCAGGAACCGTGCGGGCCGCAGCCCGTTGCGGTCCAGCGTCGCGCCGACTGCCACCCCGTCGGAAAAGGCGAGCGCAGCGGGTCCATCCCAGGGCTCGGTCAGACACGTGTGGTACTCGTAGAACGCGCGCAGCGGCGCGGCAAGTTCGGCGTCAGCTTCCCAGGCCGCCGGCACCAGCATCGTGATGACGTGGGCGAAGTCGCGGCCCGAGAGCGTAAGCAGCTCGGCGACGTTGTCCAGCATCGCACTGTCGCTCCCGCCCTCTTGGATCACTGGGACCACATGCTGCGTCCGCGGCCCCCAGACCCTGGACGCGAGCTCAGGTTCCCGAGCCCGCGTCCAATGCATGTTGCCCTGCAGGGTGTTGATCTCACCGTTGTGGGCCAGGAACCGGAATGGCTGGGCCAGGTTCCAACTGGGGAATGTGTTTGTGCTGTAGCGCTGGTGGAAGACCGCCAGCGCCGTGTCATAGGCTGGATCGGTGAGATCGGGATAGAATCGAGCCAGCCAGGGAGAACTCAGCAGGGCCTTATAGACGATCGTCCGGCGAGAAAACGACGGGACGTACACCGCCAAGTTCGCTTGGGCGACCTCCCGCTCAATCCTGCGGCGACACAAGTACACGCGACGATCAAACTCGTCCGCGGACACATCCCCCGCCTGATGCACCACCACCTGCGCGACATGGGGCTGCGTCGCCTGGGCATGCGCGCCTAACGCTTGGGAATCGGTGGGTACCCGGCGCCATCCGACCAGACCGAGGGCCTCATCGGCAACGGCCTTCTCCACTATGGCGACAGCTCTCGCGCGCTCATCGGGCGTTGGCGGAAGAAAGAGCATCCCGACCGCCAGCTGGTCATCGGGGTGTTGGATCGTCAGGTCCCGACGCAACAGCGTATAAGGCAGCTGCGTCAGGACCCCCGCACCGTCTCCGGTCCGACCGTCGGCATCCGTGGCTCCGCGGTGGCTCAAGTTCGCGACGGCGCTAAGAGCGTGATGCAAGATGGTATGGCTGCGGTGTCCGCACACGTCGGCAACGAATCCGACTCCGCAGGCGTCTCGCTCTTCGCCAACTCGCAAGCCGTTCATCCGCGCGCTACCTCAGCCTCTAGATACAAAAAAGCCCGAGAGGACAGCCCCTCATCCTGTCTCCAGGTCCCGGAGGCGTTAGGCGCCTTCCGGATGAGGAACTTCCCCCTCGGGCTTCTCTCCCGACGGTGTAACCGGCAGTTTCGCCGGCCTGCGCCGCTAGAACCAGACCCGCACCGGGTAAGTGCGGCGGAACCCTAGGCGCACTTCCTCGCCGGTCCTACTCTTGCCTGCCTACTCTAACTTCCTCGAGTGCCATCACAAGATCGTGCGTCCGGTTCCCGAGCCCACTCGCCCGCGGACGGCGCGAGCACTACGCGGTTTCGCAGCTGCCGGATTTATCTCTCGTGCGGTCACGGTGCGCACACACTGAACGCACAGCCATTTGGTCCCCCGGCCAAACCACTGGCACTTGATCAGGACCGTTGCGGTATCCGGGGTACCGCAGAGGTGACATTGACTCATCGCCGCGCGCCTCCGCCGAAACCACTCCCCAGCGCCGGCGTCGCGGCCGGTTATTGATGTATATTACCATGGTCGCCGTTCTCCGTGTCAATCTGAAGATGCGTGCATCTGCATACACCCGACGCCCCGCAGCACACCGCCGGCGTAATCGGTCTTCTCCTCTGCGGTCTGTCCTAGAGGCGATGGATCGTCCGCTACTCCGTGTTGACGCAGGGACTTGTCGCGACTGACTTGAAACAGCATCCTTGTGTGCCTATTCCCTTGCGGCCGAGCCCGCCCTACTTGCGGTGCAGCAACGCCAGACCACCATAACCGCGATGTAATCGTCCGGCGTCTCCACGACGCCATCGCAGGACGGTGCAAGGGCACCTGGACCGCCGGTGACGCCTATGATGCCTTCCATTAAGAGAGCCTACGCATCTCCTCCTTGCCTCACCGGGCGCCGTCCCCGCGCGTCAGCGTGACACGAACGAACCTCCGTCTAGTCGGAGCTCTTCTGGCCGCCGTTCTCTTCATCGACCTGGGAGTGTCGGTCAGGGACGGAGCATCCTTCCGTGTGGATCTCCTCGCCCGCGATGCCGTAGCCCACTGGCATACACCAGGGCTAGATCGGACCGCGGAGGTCCTCGACGTCTTAGGCAGCGAGGTGGGGGTCGGTGCCCTCGTCGTGATCAGTTCCGCCTGGTTGTGGCGGGTGGATCGTCCAACCGTCCGCTACGTTATCGGCTACACCATTGGTGCTCCGGTGATCATCCAAGCGACGAAACTACTCGTCCACAGGATCCGCCCTAACGGTGAGCCTCTAGGTTACCCCAGCGGTCATACCTTCGCGGCCCTCGCCGTATTCGGCTTGCTCATGGTCGTTTTGCTGCCCACCATCCGCACGCGCTACCGTCGCCCGCTGGTGGTTGCGGCCGCGCTACTGATTATTAGCATGGGAATCAGCCGAATCTACTTGGGGGTACACTGGGCCACCGACGTCCTCGGGGGCTATGCAGGTGGCCTCGCGTACCTCTTGATCGGACTGACCGTGCTCGACTCGGTCGGGGCGGGGACACGGAATCGCGCAAAACAGATGGCCCGGTGGGCGGGCGCAGATCCCGAAGCCCTGCGCATCACCGTCCTCTCGTGTACGTATGGCGGGGGACACCACCGCGTGGCAGAAGTCTTGGCCCAGGAGTTCCGCCGCCTGCCGGGGTCCGTCGTCGAGGAGTACGACTACATCGAAACGTTCATCGGGCACGTCTACAACGCGATCACGACGTTCTTATACATCGGCAGCGTCCGCTGGGCTCCGTGGGCATGGCGCTGGTTCTACCAGGCGACCAGCGCCATCCCATACGATTCCCCGATGCAGCGGTTCATCAACGGAATGGGTAAACGCCGCCTGACCCGATTCCTGGAGACCGAGAAGCCTGATCTCGTCGTCTGCACGTACTGCGTCCCAGCAGGCGCCATTTCTGAGCTGAAACTAGCCAAACGCACGGAGGTCCCGTGTGCCACGGTGGTTACCGACCACGCCGTGCATAGCCAGTGGGTCCACCCGGGTGTTGATCTCTTCATTGTAAGCAGCGAATTCGTCCGCGAGGGCATGGTCGCGCGCGGCATCCCTGCAGAACGAATCCGCGCGACCGGGATTCCGATCGATGGTCGGTTCACCGCCCCGGGCGACCGCCGCGCTCTGCGGCAATCTCACGGACTGGAGGCAGACCGTCCGACGATTCTGGTCATGGTCGGCGCCGCGAATCTGCTTCCACAGCCGCTCGCGCTCGAGTTCTACCGGGTTCTCGCAGATCTCCCACACGCCGTCCAGGTCCTCTTTGTCTGTGGGAGCGACGAGCGCCTGCGCCGCGCCGCCCAAGCCCTCGCCCCCGCCCTCCGCAATCCGGTGCACGTCTACGGCTTCGTGAACAACGTACACGAGCTAATGGCGATGAGCGACCTCATGGTCTCCAAGCCGGGCGGCGTCACCACATCGGAAGCGCTCGCGGCGGAATTGCCGCTCGTGTTGGTCAGCCCCGTACCGGGGCAGGAAGAGGAAAACGCGTCCTACCTGACCCACTTGGGAGCTGCTGTGGTTGCCGCAACGCCCGCCGAGGTGCACAGCGCCGTCCTCGATCTTGTCACGCATCCCGATCGCCTGGAGAGAATGCGGGATGCGGCGCACCGGGTCGGGCGTGCGGGTGCAGCCGCGCGCGGGGCCGCCGAAATCCTTGCACTGCTGCCGGCAGGAAGGGCATTCGCCGGGGAACGGCGTTGAACGCTTTGCGCTCCGTCGCCGCCCCCGCCCGGGCGTGGAGTTATCCCGCTGTCGTCAGCCTCTTGGAATTCGTCCATGGCGGGCTGCTGCTCGTCCTCCTGCCCGTCTACTTGCGCAGCCAACTCGCGCTTCCCCTTGGGACAGTGGGGTTGGCGCTGTCTGCGTACGGGCTGGCTGATCTGGCCCTCAAAGTGCCCGCCGGATGGTTTGTTGATCGGTTCGGCAGCCGATTCGCTCTGCTTGTCGCGAGCGCGCTCTCTTTTCTGTCTTTGCTCGCGCTGAGCCAAGCGACGGCGCCATGGATGATTTTCCTCGGGTGTGCCATCCACGGCGCAGGGGCATCGCCGGTGTGGCCCGCGGCGGTGTTCGGAGCCACTGCGCGGTCAAAAGAACGCGGGCACGTGATGGGACAGATCTTCACCGCGTGGCTGGGGGGCACCGGGTTAGGCGCGGCCTTCACTGCCGGATTGCTCGTTGTTGGTGCGCGGGAGGCCTTTGGGCTCCTCGGCCTCGCGGTCCTGCTTGCAGGAGTGGTGACGTTCGTGGCTGCGCCCACAGGGCGCGCGGGCAGTTCGCATGCCGTCGCGCTTCCACAGGCTGCGGCAGCGGCCCGCGTCGTCGTCCGTCGGCTCCATTTGCTCGCCGTGGGGATGTTCTTGCAGACTTTCGCCGGCGGGATGCTGGTGCCCGTGTTAACACCTTACGCCCGGGACGTGCTGCACCTCACGCGAGTGGAACTGATCGTGCTCCTGACTGCTGGTCCCGGTTTGGCCGTGCTGCTGTTGATTCCCCTTGGCCGTCTAGCTGATCGGTTGGGACCGCTGCGCGTGGTCGGAGGCGGCGTCCTACTGGCGCCGCTGGTGCTGTGGACCGTGCCGGCTTGCGGTGTCGTTTGGTGCCTCGCCCCCCTGACCGCCGCCCTGGCTGCGGGCTATGCTTTGGTGCTGCCGGCCTGGAACGCCGTCTTACTAGACCGGGTCCCCCAGCAAGGCCGGGGCACGATTCTCGGTCTGATCATGGCGCTCGAGGGATTAGGGGCCGCCCTGGGACCCACCGCAGGTGGGTGGATCGCCGACGTCCAGGGATTGGCAGCACCGTTTCGTTCTGCGGCGGTCGTGTTTGGCGTTGCCGCCATAATCTTTCACCTCTGGTGGCGCGCGGGATCGGGTCGGCGGGCACACGCAGTGCCGTGATCCCCCTTGCCGCCCTCATCCTCTCGGCTGCTGGAGTGGGAGGACTCGCCTACACGCTAGGGGCGCATTTGATCGCCTCAGCGGGCATCGGAACGGTCCACCGCGGGCCGGCCAGCCGGCGCGCCGTGGCCCTAACCTTCGACGACGGCCCTGACCCGATCCACACACCGCGCATCCTGGACACACTGGCCCAGCATCACGCGCCTGCGACGTTCTTTATTGTGGGGGAACGCGCGCAGAAACATCCCGAGATCGTCCGGGCCATCGCAGCAGGACAGCATGAAATCGGAAACCACACGTTCACCCATCCCCACCTGTGGTTGCGCTCCCCACAACGAACGCAACGCGAGATCACTCAGTGTGCCGATGCCATCACCGCTCTCACAGGCCAAGCCCCCCGGTACTTCCGTCCTCCCTGGGGGAAGTTCAACTGGACGGCGTATCGCCACGCCAAGCGACTGGGGGAGATACGTGTGCTCTGGTCACTGCGGGCTGAAGGCTGGTTGCCGATGGCCGCGCCTGACGCCATCGTCCGAACCATCGTACGCCGCCTCCACCCAGGGGCAATCATTGATCTCCATGACGGAGGCGGAGTGTCAGGCACTCCGGCGCGGACCGCGCAAGCGCTCCCCCAACTGTTAGATGCGCTCCGGGCGCATGGATACCAATGCCTCCCGCTCAACGAATTACTTGTCCCGGAGTCTGCCCAACCCCACAGCCTGCGCGAGAAGATATGGGACTGGTACGAACGCACCTGGGCGGCTTTGTTTCGGGAAGAACCCGTCACCGATGATGGCGCCCTGGGAATCAGCCTGACCCGACACCGCGGCCGTGTCGTCTTACTCAAGGACGGGACAGGAATCCGCCCGGGAGATATGATCGGGGAACTCCACTTCCGCCGCGACCACATCTTGCGGATGCACCGCGAGCTCCCCCCGCGCAAGGTCGGATTGGTGCTGCGCCGCGAGCTGATACAATCTTTGGAGGCACTGGCCACGCTGGCCGCGAAAGACCCCCGCTACCAGCGCCTGCCCGCCTTTCATGGCCTCTCGTTGTTCTGGCGGGAAGCCCGGATGCTGGGACTTGAATCCGGACCTCTCACCAATCTGTGGCAACGGTGGTCTCTCGGGTGGTACATGCGCATGCTGATGGCCCGGGATCACCCCTTGGGACGCCAACGGCTGGAGATCACGTTTAGGGACATCGGGCATGTCTGGATTTCGCGCACCGCGTTATTGGCGCGCTACGGCCGTTCTTCGGACATGCCCGCTCGGTGATGGCGGCACGATGGGGATGATGCCCTAGACCGCTGGCGAAGGGGTTGCGCCGCGTCCAAACTCCAGGGACGGACGAGTGCAGCCTGTCTGAGGAGACCGCAATGCCGCACTACCGATGGCTCATCGTCGGCGCAGGCATGACAGGGGATTCCGCCGTTAAAGGAATCCGGGAGGTGGATGCCACAAACCCGATCGGCCTCATCGGCGCAGAACCCTCCCCCCCGTATGATCGACCGCCATTGTCCAAGGGCCTCTGGAAAGACCAACAACTCGAAAAGATCTGGCGCGACACCCCCAAGCAGGAGGTTGACCTGCACCTCGGCCGTCGCGTGATGCAGCTGGACAAAACTGGCAAGTCGGTGGTGGACGACCGAGGCACAGTGTTCACGTTCGACAAGCTTCTAGTGGCGACCGGTGGCACCCCGCGCCACCTTCCCTTCGATACCACAGGCAATCGCATCATCTACTACCGAACGGTGGAGGACTACCGCCGACTGCGAGCGCTGGCGGCAACCGGACAGCGTTTCGCGGTGATCGGCGGCGGATTCATCGGGTCGGAGATCGCCGCCGCATTGTCCCTCAACGGCAAGCACGTGGTCATGCTTTTCCCCGAAGCCGGCATCGGGGCGCGCGTCTTCCCCGCCTCCTTGGCCACGATGCTCAACGCCTACTATCGCGAGAAAGGCGTGGAGGTGCTAGCCGGGGAGACAGTGTCCGATCTGCGCATGAGAGGGGACCAGACAATTCTCACCACCCAAGGGGGCCGCGAGATCACCGCCGACGGCATTGTCGCCGGGCTCGGCATCCAGCCGAACGACGAGTTGGCATCGGCAGCAGGGCTTCCCACTGACAACGGCATCCTCGTGGATGAATTCCTCCACGCCGGCCATCCCGATATCTACGCCGCAGGAGACGTCGCGCGCTTTTTCAATCCCGCCCTGGGGATGCGGCTCCGGGTGGAACACGAGGATAATGCCAACACGATGGGCCACGCCGCGGGCCGCAACATGACCGGGCAGGCGGCGCCGTACCACCACCTCCCGTTCTTCTACTCGGACCTGTTCGACTTGGGCTATGAAGCCGTCGGGGACCTCGACTCACGCCTCGCCACGGTCGAGGATTGGAAGGAGCCTTTCCGCGAAGGAGTCGTGTATTATTTCAAGGACGGCCGCGTGCGTGGTGTGTTGTTGTGGAATGTCTGGGGGCAGGTAGACAACGCGCGTGCGCTGATCGCGCAGCCCGGCCCGTTTCGCCCCGAGGACCTCCGCGGGAAACTCCCCGCCTAATCTCTCTGTCGTGAATGCGACGGACGCGGCGTGATCATGATCGGGCGCGCCTAACCCCCCTGTATGCTGAATGGCTACTGCAGCGCTCGGAGGAAGGATTCCAGCGCCGCATTGAACGGCTCGGGCTGCTCCAAATTGCTGACGTGGCCCGCCTCCGGAATGAGGACGAACCGAGACCCCGCGATCGCCGCGTGCATCCCCCGTGCGCTGTCTGGGGGTGTCGCCTTATCGTCTTCGCCAACAACGATTAGGGTCGGCAGGCGGATCGTCGGGAGCAGGGACGTGCTATCCGGGCGTTCGGCCATGGCCCGGAGGGCGCCGGTCAGTGTTGCGGGTCGCACCTTGGCCATCCGGTCGCGGAGATCCCGGATCAGATCAGGGCGGGATTGCAGGGTCTTCGGAGACACCACCAACTTGACAAAGTCATCGAGGTAGCCAGAGGGACCTTCGCGCTCGATGCGGGCGATGGCGTCATAGCGGCGCTGGCGTCCTTCCGCAGAATCCGCGTCCGCGCGGGTATCAAGCAGCAGTAAGGCCTGGACACGATCCGCATGGCGGGCCAAGTAACGAAAGAGAACATACCCGCCCATCGAGAACCCCCCGAGGACAAACGTCGATAGCCCCAAGTGTGTGACGAGGGCATGGACGTCCTCGGCGAACTCGTCCATCGATGATGGCGTGCCCTCAGACTCGCCGAACCCGCGCAGGTCGCAGGTGATCAGCCGGACGGTCCGCGCGAGCGGTGCCTGCAGCCGCCACATCTGTCGGGAAAACGGAAACCCGTGCAAGAGCAGCACCGGCACACCGGCTCCCGCCTCCTCGTACGCCAACCGGATACCTCCACGGGTGATATACATGAGCCACTCCTCCACGACGCTCCGGCCATCTGCGCCGTCTTTCCGTGTTCTGTTCCGCGTGCGGCGAGGAAGGGTCGCTGTGCGACCGTGCTGATCTACCCTAAATCGCGGATGGCCGCCGCGACCGCGTCAGCGACCTTCATCCCAATGAGCATGCAGGTGAGGTTGGTGTTCGCCCGCGGGATCTCCGGCATGACCGAGGCGTCAGCCACGTAGATGTTGGTCGTCCCGTGGACGCGACCCGTCGCATCCACAACCGCGAGGCGGTCGGAGGACGGACCCATCTTGCACGTCCCGACCGGATGTCGGTAGCCCTCGACGCTGTTACGAATAAACGATTGTACCAAGCCCAGGTCCCGCGCCCGGGGGCCCGGATCCACCTCCATCCCAATACTGGAGGTCAGGGGTTCAAGGACGGCCAGTTCTCGGATTAAGTTGAAGCCATCGACGAGCACGCTCAAGTCGGCGCCGTCCTGGTCGGAGAGAAAGCGACGGTCAATGAGAGGGGGCTGGTCGGGATCTTCGCTGCGCAGGCGTACCTGCCCACGCGAGCGCGGGGCCATATCATAGGCCAGCATCATGAGTTCCAACGACCCCGCTTCTGTCTCGAAGAGATACGGGAGGAGGTGGAGATCGAATCGTCCCGCAGACTGGCTGCTACTAGCCCGCAGGATGACTTGACTGTGGTAGAGCGCGCCGCGATGACGCTCATCCTCCATCGCCGCCCGCGCGGTCGCCGAGGGCCCGAAGCGCACTGGCACACCAGGATGATCGTGCAGATTGCCACCCACACCAGGGGCCTCGACGGCGAGGGGGATCGTGAGATCGGTGAGGTGATCGCCGGGCCCGATGCCTGAGCGCATGAGAATCGTAGGAGACCCGTAGGTCCCGGCGGTGAGGACGAACACGGTCGCCGCCAACGCGATCTCCCCCTCCCCACTGCGGCAGACCAACTCGGTGGCTGTTTCCTGGTCCAGCAGAAAGCGATCGGCAAGGGTTTGATTTTGGATCGTCAGGACCTCACGCACGGGGTCCAGGAACGCGAACGCGGCGTTCCAGCGAGTATGGTCCTCCATGTTGACGTGGAGGGGCGCGACGCCAAGGGGCGGAGTGGGCAAGCTGAGGTCATCGAGTCGGGCGTAACCCGCCGCTTCGGCGGTCTGCAAGAACGCCTGTTGCCACGCGCACAGTTCACTATCCCCGAAAGGCCGCGTCGGGAGCGCGCCATTCTTGCCGCGGTGGACAGAGGTCGATTGCTCGCAGTGTTCTACCTTATCGATCAAGGTGAGCAGCGCGGCATGTGCCCAGCCCGCGTTGCCCGCCTCGGCCCAGCGATCGTAATCCTCCGGCATCCCCCACTCGGCAGCGCAGTGGTTGTGGGTGGAACAGCCGCCCATCACCTTCGCCCGTGGCTCGGGGATCACCGACCCGTCGTTGCGCTCCTCGGCGTATCCCCAGTCGTGGCTGGTAGACAGGATCCGCACGTCGGTCAAATCGTTCGGCCAGTATCCTTCCCCCACCGGCCCATAATCTGGCCCGGCTTCAACGAGACATACGCGCAGGTCCGTGGTGGTACACAATCGCCAGGCGACAGCACAGCCCGCTGAACCGCCCCCGACGATAACCACGTCAAACTGGTACTCGGCCATTAGAACGTGTTCTTCGAACCGAGAGAAGCAAGTTCCCTCCTCGCTGGTTCGAGCACGCACCGGCCAGAGGCGGACGCTGTATCAACTCCTGGTGAAAAATTGCGTAATCACCGGTGGAAGGCAACCGCCGCCTCAAAAACATCGGGCCTGCCTCCTGGGTGCACGGCACAGGTTGGCAGGCCCGACTTCTCGGTGAGGCTTTAGAGTCTAGGTCGCGGGAGGAGTATCCTGCGCGATGTCCTTCCAGATCGGCAAGACGCCGGGCAGTAACCACTTGTCCCACATCTCGTCGATCTTAGCCTGGAAGTAGTCGATATCGTCCGCTGTGAGGTGGGCGAACCGGCCCTGCCGGATCAGGAAGTCTCGCACCGGCTGACGCTTGGTCCGTTTCTCTACGATCTGCTTCGTGCGGCCGTACAGCCGCAGCCGATGGTCTTCGACGTCGTACAGGGGCCAGATGCCACAGTTCACCGCGAGTTCACCCAACTCGTGCGACAGCATCGGGTCATAGTCCCAGCCTTTCGGGCACGGATCGAGCGAGTGAATAAACGTGGGCCCGCCGATGGTCAACGCCTTGCGGACGCGGTTCATCATCTCGACCGCATACGAGGCGCAGACGGTCCCGATGTACCTCGATTCCGGGTGGCCCGCGGCAAGCATCCCGGCCACATTCTTCTTCCACCGAGTGTGCATGATCCGCTTCACTTTGCCCGGCGGGCTGAAGGTGGTGTGGGCCCCCCACGGCGTCGACCCAGACAACTGAATATCTGTGTTGGCATACGACTCGTTGTCATACAGGAGGATGAGCACGTTGTATTGCGGGTGCGTCAGCGTCGCGGAGATCGCCGACAGCCCCATATCCGCGCCGCCCCCGTCCCCGCAGAAGGCGATGACGTTGATGGGCTCTTCCTTCATCTTCCCCTTGCGCATCAGCGCCTTGAGAGCCGCCGCTGTGCCCAGACCCGCAGATCCGGAGCTCCCCAGCTGCGTGTGCATCCACGGCACGACCCACGACGTGCTGTAGTAGGTCGTGTTGGCCACGTACATGCAGCCCGTGCTGCCGAGCACAATCGTGCGGGGGCCCGCGGCTTTGACCATGAGCTTCATCACCAGGGCCGATTCGCAGCCCTGACAAGTCCGGTGGCCGGAGGTGAAGTACTCCTCCAGCGGGACCTTCTTCACACCCTTAAACGGATCGAGTTGTTGGGTAGGCAGCGTGTCGACCGCGTCAGCCATTGTTCTCACCCCCGACCACGATGTGGTCCTGCGAATTTGATCTCTCGGGCGTCACTCGCGGACGCCCACCCAGGTCGTCAACGGTTGCGGCGTGCCGGCCCGCGCGGCAAACAGCATGTCGCTCATGCGTCGGACATCGGGCACCGTTACCTCTCGGCCTCCCAAGCCGCTGATGAAGTCCAGCAGCGGCGGCCGTTTATCCACCGGGTACAGCGCGGCGCGGATCTCTGTGGCCACCACTCCGCTGACGTACGGCGCGCCAAACGAGAAGTCGCGGTCGATGACGCCGATCGCCCCGAAGCGGCTGAGCGTCTTAGCGAGTTGCTCGGCCGGGAAGGGCCGGAACCAGCGAAGACGGACGAAGCCAACTTTCTTGCCTTCCTTGCGCATCTGCCGAATAGCGACTTTCACCGGCATGGACAGGGTGCCCATGCCCACCAGCACAACATCCGCATCTGCGGTCTGGTACTCCTCAAAGAACGGGTTCCCATACGACCGGTTGAAGATGCGCTCGAAGTCGCGGTAGGCCTCGGGGATGACCACGTCGCGCGACCGGTTCATGGCCTCGTCGTTGTGCTTACGCAACTCCATCAGCCAGTCCTCGTTCACCTGTGGGGCGACCGTGATGGGGTTGTCGGGATGCAGCTGCAGGTCGCCGCGATTGTACGGGGGCAAGAACGCGTTCACCCACTCCTGCGGGGGGATTTTCACCATCGACTGCGAGTGCGTGAGAAATGCCCCGTCGCAGGCGATCGCGCAGGGCAGGAACACCCGGCGGTCCTCGGCTACGCGGTAGGCGATCAGCGCGGTGTCGAGCGCCTCCTGCGCAGAGTCAACCCAGACGAGCTGCCAGCCGAGGTCGCGCACGGCCAGCGCGTCGTTGTGTTCGACCCCGAAGGCGCCGGGGTCATCCAACGCGCGGTTCCCGACCATCGCCACCATCGGGATGCGCAGGGCGGGGGTCACGGTCAGCGCCTCAAACGCATACATCCACCCGACTCCGCTGCTGCCGCAAAAGACCCGCGCTCCCACGGCGGAGGCGTGCTTGACGATTTCAAACTGGGAGTGCTCGGACTCGGCCACGATGTACTCACAATCAAGCTCCCCATTGGCCACCAGCTTGGCCACGTACTGCATCACCGTGTCGTACGGCCGGATCGGATATGCGGTGATGACGTCGACGTCAGCCAGCTTGCAGGCGACCGCGATCGCCTCGCTCCCGCTGATGAGGGCTTCTTTTTCCTGCTGCGCCTTCTCGATGACTTTCGCCATGCTCATCCTCCGATCGGCCCGTGAGGTTTTCTTTGTACGCTACCCCGCACCGGACTCGTGCGGGTCGGTGACGACCTCCTCGCTAATCTTTTCGCCGCCGGTGTCCACGACGCCCACCTTCACGAGATCTTTGATCTCCTCCTCGTACTGGCCGCGGATACGGAACCCGTGCTCCCGCGGCGGCAGGTGCGTGATCTTGTCTTGCAGCCAGGTCTGGTAGCCGGCTTTGTCCTTCCTCCAGGCTTCCCACTGACTGGCGTTGTCCGCGAAGGCCGTCTCGTTCACCATCGTGATGCAGTGCTCGACCGGACAGACAGCCTCACACACGCCGCACCCGCAGCACGATTCCATGTTCGCGTCGTAGAGCGCGTCGGGGGTGACGTCAAAGCAGGAGTCGGGACACTGGAGCCAGCACAACGTACACTTTACGCACGTGTCGAAGTCCACGACCGGGCGCATCGTGCGGGTGGAGAACTTCTTGAAGGTCGGGTTCCGGTCGGGGCGGAACCCGCCGGCCTGCTGAGTCTGGGGATCGGTCATCGCCTTGCCGGCGGGGATCCCCGGAATGGTAAGCCCTTCGCGCAACTCCTGCCACTTGGGCAGTTCAAACGAGTAGGGCGTCTCGGGGTTCCCCTCGCTCGGTGCCACGACGCGCATCTCCACCCGCTCAAAAGATTTGCGGGCTGACTTCACTTTTAAGTCGTCATGCCACTCTTCTTTAATCGCCAGCTCCACCGCGTTCAAGCTGAGTAACTCAGGGAGCACCTTGGCGATCGCCCCGAGGATCCTCACGTCGGTGTGGTCGTCCTTGTACACCCACAAGCCGGAGAAACTGGGGATGCCGCGCAACAGCGCCAGCTGGTAGGGGAAGTCCTTCCGGTGGCTCATGCCGATAATGGTGTCCGGGTCCTGCATCGTCGTCACGATCAACGTCCCGCCGCGCTTGAGAAGGCGGTTGATGGGTTGCAGGCCGTACCACGCCCAAGACTCCACGCCCTTGCACAGCGTGTCGTCGACCGAGATGCTGATGTCGGTCTCCTTGGGTTCGTACTTGGCCATCCCTTCCTGCAGCGTCTCCTCGTCCGTGGCGATGATGGCAAAGCTCTTAGCGGGGATCCCGTTCCGCTCTGGGCTATCCCCGTACCGTCCAAACGAGATCCCGATCTTGCCGTCGTGTTTGGCGGCGAGCACAATGCCTCGGCTGATATTCTTGGCGAGGTTCTTCTGGAAGATTCCGCGGTACACAATCTCGACTGCAAAGAGGCGTCCCACAGGTTACCCTCCCACGTGTTGTGTCTGCAATCCCAGCACGACAGTTTCGATTTCCTCTAGATGCCGACGCATCGCGCCCTCGGCTGCCTGGGCGTCGCGGCGCCGGATAGCCTGGAGAATCCTCTGATGCCCGGCCAATGACCGCTCGGGTCGCCCCGTGACCTGGAGCGAGCGTTCGCGGCTCTCCTTCAACAAACCCATGAGGACGTCGACCACGCGTAAGACGACCCGGTTATTCGCAGCCGTGGCGATCGCGTAGTGAAATTCAGAATCTGCCTCGATCGCCGACTCCCCTTGGGCGACCCGATCGCGTTGGCGGGTGACGATCTGCGCGAGTTTCTCGAGATCTTCCTCGCTAGCATGGAGGGCGGCGCGGGCGGCGAGGCCGGGTTCGATCATCTTGCGGACATCCATCAAATCGGCCAACAGGGTCCGGTGGCGGGCCAACAACGAGGCCACAGGGGTGACGAGAGCATCAGGGCTGAGATCGCGGACGACCGTGCCCTCTCCCTGCCGGGGCTCGACCAGCCCGACGAACTCAAGAACGCGGATAGCATCGCGGACCGAAGTGCGGCTGACACCAAATCGCTCGGCGAGTTCTCGTTCCGGGGGTAGCCGATCACCAGGGCGCAACCGCCCGTCGGCGATCAGCCGCTGGATCTGGGCAACGACTTCTTCATAGACACGAGTCCTGCGAACTGGTGCCAGCTCATCTGTAATTGTGGGAGCGTGGGAGGCGATCGCAACCCTCCACGACTGCGGAGTGGTCTATTGGTTAGACCACTAACACTCTGTCACACGGAGCGCGCGGGTGTCAAGGGGAAAGACGGTAGCGACGAGGGCGCCGGCCTCATCCAGGGGCCTAAATCCGCTCCCACGTCTCCTGCCAGCTTGGAGGAAGCGGCAGATCGGCGATCTTCGCGTAGAACACCCACATGCCATGGTGCAGGGTTTCATGTTGCAGCAACCGCAGCAGGTGCTGCCGAAGCGTCAGCGCCGTCTGTCCCCACTCAATGCGGCCCCCCAGCTGGTCGGGGGTCAGTCCGCGCAGGGCGTCGAGGAGGTCCCCATCGAGATGACGCATGTAGGCCTCAAGGTTCTCCTTTGACTGCTCCAATTTACGCTGCCGGGGCTGAGCACGGATCTCCATCCGCCCGCTGCGGATCGCCGCGATGTAACGCTCTTGCATTTCGGCGGCATGACGGAGTTGGCGAATCAGCGTCCCGAACTCCGGCTGAGGGGAGAAATTCATCACCGGATACGGCAGCGCGTGCAGCAGGTCATACGTGAG
>Ga0137415_10003307_pt1 | contig 16012 bp, 14 predicted proteins | sample CZODoug3_1_1_16f_FD_183082 | JGI IMG/M metagenome (GOLD analysis project Ga0137415, IMG submission 183082) | Vadose zone soil fungal communities from Angelo Coast Range Reserve, California, USA - CZODoug3_1_1_16fungal (Hybrid Assembly) | ecosystem: Environmental > Terrestrial > Soil > Vadose...
GTCGCGCGTCTGCGTCCGGATCTCGTGGTGATCGGATCGCAGCTTCCCCCGGAGGGCGCGATTGAAACCACGCGCTCCATCGTCGCGCTCCACCCCACGCCGACGATCCTCTTGACCGGGTACGTGGGTGCGGATCTCGTCCGTCGAGGGCAGGATGCGGGGGTCATGGCCTATCTTGTGTGGCCGGCAGACACCAATATGCTCGCCGCGACCATTCGAGTCGCCCTCGCCCGCTTTCGAGAACTGCGACAGGTCGCCGAACAGCTCGGGGATTCCCAGCAGGCCTTACGTGTGTCCCTCATCGTTGAGAGGGCCAAGCGCATGCTGGTCCGACGGCTCGATCTCTCGGAGAGCGAGGCGTTCCAGTATTTGCGGCGACAAAGCGAGATTACCGAGATGTCGATCGGTGACGTGGCCGCGAACCTGCTGTCGGCGGGAGCGCTCATATTCGGGAAACCCGAGATGTTCCAGTGCCTCACCGCGATCGTCGAGGTCCTCGACGGCCACGGGGCGATGGGTCCCTCCAGGGTGGCCTGACGGTCCTGGTTTACGTGAGGGTGCAATGACTAGTTGATGAACGCCTTAAGCCTCTCATTTCTCAGCGCGCTGTCTCCCCCCGAGCGTTCTGATTCAGGCGATCGGCGGATCTATGTCATTGTGCCACGGACTCAGGCCTACCTGGCAGATCTTTTGACCAAAGCGTTTGAGGGGCGCGGGGATATCGAAGTCCTCGTGGACCGCCGTCGAGGCGAACGCCGAGCGCAGCCCAAGGTCGTGAGCTTGGAACGGCGCCGCGCCGATAGACGGCGCATGGCCCAGGGAACGGTGCAAGTCGTCATCACGAACACGGGCCGGCCAGGCTAGGCGCACATGGACCGTCCGCGAGGATTGTTATCAGCGACTGCTGCCCGATCCCCGGCCATGTAGCGAAACTGCAGGTTTGCGGACCAAATGCTTCTGCAGGCCGCATCTGTTCCTTCAGGAGATTTCCTCCAGGTGGTTCGGGCCTTCCCCCGATTTCTTTCGCACCCTAACGCGATTATTGTGGCGAGGTGGCGACCCCGCCGTGACAGCAAGGCACACGCACTGTGCCGATCCGGCCTGATGCCGCAGTAGTTTCACGACGACGCGTGCCACGGGGCGGACACCAGGAGGGCGTGCCGTGAGGAACGTGAGAACGTCGGTCATGGTTGTGTTGGTTGCCGCCGTATCAGTGGTCGTTGCGTTCGTGCTGCGCCGATCATCTGCGGCGGTCCAGTCGCCTGAGGAAACACTTGCCGTATGGGGGTAACGAGGCACTCGACTTTCCCGACCGGGGGATTTCCCGTGGGCGCTGTCCGGCCTTCACCCGATTCCGGCCATCAGACCCCGCTCTGTACCCTGATCGATGACGGCCGTGCGGCGACGACGTTATGAGGGCCCTCATCGCGCAGAAGGCGCCGAGCCCGGTCCCGAGTCCCAAGCGCGAAGTCGGTCCGGTAGAGATGAGGGCCCTCGCCACTACAGCCTGCTGCGAATCACGAGCATGAACGCTGGGTCACTCGCAGCACGACGGGGCAGGATCATATACCAAATAACCGGGTTGCGCCTGGGGCCGGGTGGCGCACCGAAGGGGCGAAGCTGTGTCATACGCACAGATCCTTGAGGAAGTCCAACCGCGTGAACGACAGACGATCCCCCGTGGCGATGGGTCCGCGATAGAGCCTCAATGGTACGCACTGTGGACTCACAGTCACTGCGAACAATTGGTCCATGATCAGCTCGCCACGAAGGGGTATGAGATGTTCTTGCCGACCATCGACGTCTGGTCGCAACGCGCCGGCGTGCGGCGGCGGATCCCGATGCCCATGTTTCCAGGCTATTTGTTCTTGCGTCACGCGATGGACAAAGCAGGCTACATCGAGGTCCGCAAGGCCCGTGGCCTCGCCGGCATCCTCGGGGAGCGATGGGATTGCCTGGCGGCGGTCCCCGGAAACGAGATCGAGGCGATTCGCACGGTCCTAGACGCTCAGGCCCCGGTCCTGCCCTACGCCTATCTGCGTGACGGCCAGCGTGTTCGAATTACCCGCGGGCCTCTCACTGATGTCGAGGGGATCCTAGTGCGCCAGAAGCCCCACCACGGAGTGCTCGTCCTCTCGGTGGACCTGCTCCAGCGTAGCGTCGCGGTCGAGGTGGACTGCACATGCGTGGTCCCGGTCTAGCCGCGCGTCTCAGCATCCGAGCCCACAGCCTCGCACCTTCCCAGGGAGCGACCGTATGCCGCACCCCGTAGGGACGATGCCTGGTCTGGAGATGCCCCTGGCCATCTGGCACCGTCGGAAGTGGCTGGCGCTGTTGGTGTTCGTCACCCCCTTGACTGCGACCGTCGGGGCAGTGCGATCGTTACCGAACCAATATGAGTCCAGCACGACCGTACTCGTGCAGCCCCAGCGCGCGCCCGAGCGTCTCGTCGGGCCCTCGGCCGCCGGGGAACTCGAGACCCGACTCCGCACTATTAGTGAGCAGATTCTGAGCCGATCGAGGCTGCTTGAGCTCATCACACAGTTTGATCTCTATCCGGACATGCGCCGCCGCGCGAGCCCCGAAGCCGTGGTGGAACGCATGCGCCGGGACATCCAACTGCAGTTCAAGGAAGTTCGAGAATCGACGGGTCGCGATGCAACCATTGCGTTCAGCTTGAAATATCGAGGCCGGGACCCCGAGGTCGTCGCCCAAGTCACGAACGCTCTCGCTGCGTTCTATGTCAAGGAGAATGCCCGCATCAGTGCGCAGCAGGCAACAGGGACGACGGAGTTCCTGAGTGTGCAGCTCGAGGAGGTCAAGCGGCAACTGGAGGACCAAGAACGACGGATCAGCGACTTCAAGCAGCGCCACTCGGGTGAACTTCCGGACCAGCAGGCGGCGAACTTGGCGGCGCTGGAGCGTCTGAACTTGCAGCTCCGCTCGATCAGCGACCGACAGCTCCGGGCCCTGGAGCGGCGGGACGAACTGGCAAAGCGGGCGGCGGACGATCCGGCCGCCGCCGACGCGGTCGCGGCGCGCCTCGCCACCCTTCGTCAGGATCTCGCCCGGCTCCGCACACAGTTCACAGACGAGCACCCGGACGTCATCCGCGTGAAGCAGGAGATTGCCACTCTCGAAAGCCAGCTCGCAGCCCAAGGCGGGAAGCGCGCGACCCCGGACGACTCGGCGGGGCGCCAACTGAAAGATTCCCGTGCCGCAGTGGAAGCCGAGCTCACAGCGCTGCGCTCCGAAGAGCAGGCCCTGCGCCGCACAATTAACACGTATGAGCAGCGGATTGAGAATGCCCCGCCCCTGGAGCGAGAGTTTCAGCAGCTCTCTCGGGATTACGCTGGTGCGAAGGAACTCTATGCGACACTGCTCCAGCGCTACGAGAACGCGAAGATCGCGGGGCGCATGGAGCAGGGGATCCAAGGCGACCAGTTCACGATCCTCGATCCGGCCCTGGTTTCCCGAGAGCCGGTCGCTCCGAAACGGCTCCGCCTCGTCTTGATGGGACTCATGTTGTCCGTGGGCGCCGCCGTGGGCGCCGCCGTCGTGGCCGAGGCGTTGGACACGTCCTTCCATACAGCGGATGACGTGCGCGCCTTTACCAGCGTCCCCGTTCTGGTGAGTATTCCGCCGATCACAACCGTGGCGGATCTTCGTCGGCGGCGGTTTCTGTTTGGCCTCGCAGCGTTCGGAGCAGGGCTCGGGATGACTGCGATCGTTGCCGCCTCATCTTATGTGGGGCGCCATCTCTAACCAGATGCGGGCCGTCCTATGACGCGATCAAGACCCATAGCACCGACAGATTGCACACACTGCCTGGCGGCGAGGTGACCGGACATCCAAGGACGTGCCGTGACAAAAGAGCTTCCACCTCCCACCGATCAATCCGTGTGGCGCCTCGATGCGATGGATCAGCATCTGGTGAGTCTCGTGGATCCCGCTTCGTTTGAGGCCGATCAATACCGGACGCTCCGGCACTTAGTGGAGCAACTCGACTCGACCAAGCGCGTGATCGCGGTGACCAGTGCTCTTCCGGGCGACGGCAAGACGATGACCGCCCTGAATCTCGCTGGGGCTCTGGCCCACGCCTCACAGGCGCGCATTCTGGTGTGGGATCTCGACCTGCGCACGCCATCGGTGGGAAAGCGCCTCGGGCTCACGGTCCAGAACCCGGGCTCGGTCGACCTGATCGTGGATCCCGGCCTCACCATCAATGACGTGGCCCGGCGCCATCCTCAATTCCCGATCTGGGTCATGCCCGGAGGCGGGCCATTGCTAGTGCCGTATGAGGTCCTGAAGTCTCCTCGGCTGGGGGCCCTGCTCCGCGAAGCGCGTGAGCAATATGACTACGTCGTGGTAGACACCGCCCCGCTGGCGCCGGTTCCAGACTCCCGGTTGATCGCCGATCGTGTGGACGGCTTCGTGATGGTCGTAGCCGCGCATAGGACGCCGCGCAAGTTCCTTGAGGACGCACTGAATCTGATGGAACCCAACAAGGTGATCGGTATCGTGTTTAACCGTGACGATCGGCGACTTTACGGCTACTACGGCTCCTACTACGGGTATGGCCGTCGCGCCAAGCGCGGGCGCAAGCCCCATGCGGTTCTCGCCTCCGCGGTGCTCAGCCGAGTCACCGCCCCCCGCGACTGATGGCAGCGCTTCTGGCCCTCTTAGAAGGTGGCTCGATCCTCGCGATGGCGGCTGGGGCGTTGCTCGCATGGAGGAGTCCCGCCCTCACCGGGGGCGATATCTTGCCGACGCTCGCGCAGGCCGCAGGGCTCTCGGTGGCATTCCTGGCCGCGTTCCACTACGCCGACCTCTACAACCTTAAAGTCGTTCGGAGCTTCGACGCACTTCTCGGCCGGGTCCCCCGCGTCTTCGCCGCCGCCGCCGTCCTCGCGACCCTGGTCTCCCTGGCGGTCCCGGCCGCCCGGATCATGGACAATCCATTCGAGTCGAGCGCCCTCATCGCCATCGGCGTCATCTTCGGGCCATTCCTGCCACTCCGCGCGCTGGCCTATTGGTTCCTGCGAAGTCGCCGCTTCGGCGAGCGTCTCCTGATCGTCGGCGCTAGCCCGCTGGTGCGCACGATCATCGCGGAGAGCGAGTGGCGACCTGATCTGCGCTATGTGGTCGTCAGTGTGGTGGACGACGGCGAGAACCTTGAGGGTGTCATTGAAGCGACTCGCCCCACTTGTATTGTCGTCGCTCCCACAGAACGCGGGAGGCGATTCCCCCTGTACCGGCTGGTCGAGTCCCTCGCGCACGGGATCAAGGTTGAAGATGTCGCCGAGACCTACGAGCGGTTGACCGGAAAGCTCGCGCTGGAGGCGCTCTCGCCCAGCAGTGTCCTCTTCACCCGAGACTTCCGGATCCCGCGTCGTCGGCGGGCAATCGCGCGCGCGCTCAGCCTGACCGCGGCGGCGATTGGCCTCCTGGTTTTCGCGCCGCTCCTCGGTCTAATTGCTCTCCTCCTCACGCTCGAGTCCCAGGGTCCCGTATTCTTCATCCAGGAGCGCGTCGGACTCTCGGGCCGTGTCTTCAAGCTCATCAAGTTCTGCACTATGCGCCCGGTCAGCCAGCCGAAATCTGAGTGGGAGCAGGACAACCGCGACCGGATCACGCCGCTCGGGCGGTGGCTGCGGCGGTTCCGGCTCGACGAACTGCCTCAGCTCGTGAACGTGCTCCGGGGCGACATGAACCTCGTGGGCCCGCGGCCCCACCCGGTTTCCAACCTCGAGGTGATGGTCCTCGCGGCCCGCAACCTCAGCGAAATCTCCGGCGATGCGATTCCGTACTACTCGCTGCGATGCTCGGTCAAGCCGGGGATGACGGGCTGGGCGCAGGTCCGCTACGTGTATGCCAACTCGCTCGAGGAGGAGATGGAAAAGATCCGCTACGACCTCTATTACATTAAGCACAGCTCACTGTGGCTCGATCTGCGCATTCTCCTCGAGACGCTGAAGATGGTTGTCACCCGCTCCGAGACCACCCCTGCGGTGCGGCCGGCGGAAGCCGACGGGGCCGGGTTAGGCGTCTGGAAGCCCTCGGTGCCGGCCTCAAACGGTGAGCGTGCTGCGGCCTATTTGGATGTGCAGGCTGCTGGGCACCTGGCCGCCCACCAGAGGAACCCCTGATGCCCGCCGCGACGCAACGCCAACAGGTGGTGGACGCCTACTGCAGGACCCGTACCCGCCAGGCCGCCGACGCCGTCGTCGTCGCCTACTGGCCGCTGTTGCGACAGTGGACGGGTCACTACCGGACTGACGGTTGTTCCTACGAGGATATTCTCCAAACCGCGGCTTGCGGTCTCGTGAAAGCCCTGGGGCGTTTTAATCCGGACCGCGCGGGGTTCGACACTTACGCCCGTCACTGCGTCCTTGGCGAAGTTCGGCACTATGTGCGCGACCACGCCGATGTCATCCGCGTGCCGCGGTCGATGTGGCAACGGGGCGAAGGACCGATCATCCGATCTTTAGATACGCTGTTAGAGGATACCGGAAGCGGTCGTCCCCCTTACCAGATCGGATCGGATGACCCGAGGGTGGCACGGGCGGATGACCGCGCGCAACTCTGGGACCTGCTGCGTGACCTCAACCCGCGCCAGGGCGCCGCACTGTTGTTGTGGGTCGGCTTTCGACTTCCACAACAGACCGTGGCAGCCGTCTTGGGTGTGCCACAGGCATCTGTCAGCCGGTTGTGCGCGCGGGGGCTAGCTACCCTGCAAGCTCGCGCGCGCACGATGGGGTTAATTGAGAGGGCACATGGGGTTAATTGAGAGGGCATTGGATGAAGACTGCTGCGGTTGACATCTTCGCCTGTCCAGGGTGCAAGGGAGCGCTCGATCTGCGCGCCGTGACCCGGGACGGTCCGGAGGTCGTGGAGGGCAGCCTCACGTGTCGAAGCTGCGGCGCCGAGTACGCGGTCACTCGGGGTGTGCCGCGTTTCGTCGACCGCGGCGCGTACGCCGCCAGTTTCGGGTTGCAGTGGGACTGGTTTCGAACAGTTCAGATCGATAGCGTCAATGGCACGGACGAGTCGGACCGAGCCCTCCACAGCACGACAGGATGGACGGCCGATGATTACCGGGGTGGTTTGGTGCTCGACGCCGGCGTGGGCGCCGGTCGCTTCGCGGAGATTGTGGCGAAGAACGGGGGCGAAGTGGTTGGGATCGACCCGACCGCCGCCGTTGACGCCGCCTACGGCAACATTGGCCGCCGCGAACGGGTGCATCTGGCGCAAGCTGACATCTTTGCGATGCCATTTCGGAACGAGACCTTCGATCTCGCGTACTCGATCGGGATGCTGCACCACACGCCCAGTCCTCGGAAAGCCTTCGCGCATGTGGCGGCGACGGTCAAGCCGCGCGGTGGGCTCGCCGTGTATCTGTACGCGCTTTTCGGTCCGGGCCGATCCTTCATGGCCGCGATCCGCTCCGTCACGACGCGTTTACCGCCAAAGCTGGTGCTGATTCTGTCGAGTGCGGCTGTTCCCCTATACTACGTCTACCGCATGCCGCTCCTCGGAAAAGTCTTCCACCTGGTCTTGCCCATGTCATTGCATAGGAACTGGCGGTGGCGCTGGCTCGATACCTTCGATACTTACACCCGACCGCATCATTGGATGTTGCAGTACCCGGAGGTCTTCGGATGGTTCAAGGAGTGCGGGTTCGGCGAGATCGAAATGTTCGAACAGCCGATCCGCATGCGCGGCACCAAGACGCAAACGGAGCTCTCGCAGGCGGTGGCCGCACTAGTCGACGGAGCGTCAAAGGCGCGGCAGACAACGCCGGTATTCGCCGGGTCTCAGCGAGAGCACCGGACTGCTGCAAATCGTGGTGATCAACCGTGAGCCAGATCCTCCAGGGCATCAAAGTAGGGGACGCGAACGCTGAAGGCGCGCTCCGCGACCGCATCAGGCAGCGCACCGCTCGCATCAGTGTCGTCGGGCAAGGATACGTTGGGCTCCCGCTCGCGGTGGAGTTTGCCCGCGCTGGGTTTGCCGTCACAGGACTCGACAGCGATCCCAAGAGGGTCGCCGCGCTGAACACGGGACGTTCGCACACGCCAGACATCGACACCGAGCAGCTCAAAGGGCTGCTCCAACACCACCGGTACGCCGCCACGGCTGACGCCTCCGTCCTAGCAGACAGCGACGTGGTGATCATCTGCGTGCCGACACCGCTCAGCAAGTCCAAGGACCCTGATATCTCCTTTGTGGTCGCCGCCGCCTCTGAAGCCGCGAGCCGGTTTCACCCCGGTCAGCTGGTCATCCTGGAAAGCACAACCTATCCGGGGACGACCGAGGAACTCCTGCTCCCCCTCTTTCAAGCGCAAGGAGCGCGGGTAGGCGAGAACTTCTTTCTTGCCTTTTCGCCGGAGCGGATCGATCCCGGGAACCGTACCCACAAGCTCAAAGACATTACGAAGATCGTCGGCGGCGTGACGCCCACATGCACACAGCTCGCAGAGCTCGTCTACCGGCAGATCGTGGACCGGGTCGTCGCCGTGTCAAATCCCAAGGTGGCGGAGCTGGCAAAACTGTACGAGAACGTGTTCAGAAACGTCAACATCGCGCTGGCCAACGAGTTCGCCCTCATGTGTCGGCGCCTCGGGGTGGGGACCCGCGAGGTCATCGAGGCGGCCGCGACCAAGCCGTTTGGGTTCATGCCCTTTTACCCGGGGCCGGGCATCGGGGGGCACTGCATCCCCGTTGATCCGAGTTACCTCGCTTGGAAGATGCGGCTGAATGGCTATGAGACCCGCTTCATCCACTTGGCCGACGAGATCAACCGATCCATGCCCGACCACGTGGTCGAGATGGTGGCGGAGGCCCTCAATGATCGATCCCGCTGCCTCAACGGTGCGCGTATCCTCGTCCTCGGGGTTGCATACAAGCGCGGTGTGGGCGATACGCGGGAGTCTCCCGCTCTCGAAATCCTCGGGCAGTTGAAACACCGCGGGGTCCAGCTCGTGTACGCGGACCCGTATGTGCCGACGGTTACAGTCGACGGCACCGTCCTGCGCGCCGTCGAGCTCACCGATCGGCTGCTCGGCGAAGTGGACTGTGTGCTGATCCTGACCGATCATCCTGACTTTGACTATCGGCGGATCGTTGAACGCGCAGCGCTCGTCGTGGACACACGCAATGCTACCTGGGGGATTCCCGCGCCCGCGGATCGCGTCATCGCCCTCTAGGTCCCCTTCCGATGGCACACCCCCTCGGTTCTGACATCCGCCGATCCCGTCGGATCGCGCTCCATCTTCGGTATAGCCTGTTCACCGTGGCGTACCTGACGATGCTCGCGTGGTTCTCACTGCGCGCTGAGCTACTGACAAAGGGGGGCGGCTCACTGGCGCAGCTTGTCATCACCTTGTTCCACGTGCCGCTCTACGCCGGTCTCGGTTTCTTCATTTTGCAAGCGATCTCGCGGGGAGAAGCGCTGGCGACGCACCGCTGGACGCGTGTCGCGGCCACGTTCGGGGCCACCGGCGTGATCGCCCTACTGGATCAGTGGCTTCAGGTCTCGATCCTCGGACGAGATCCATCAGCGTTCAGCATTCTGCTGGACGTGGTCGGCGTCGCGGGCGTGCTTCTTGTCTGTGGGCTTGGCACCGCGCAGGAGTCGCGACCATGAAATGTGGCTCGGCCCGCCTCAGCGCGTCACGCGTCACACGACAGCAACTAGATTGCCCGCTGCGGCAGTGCGGAGGAATGGCGTGACCCAGAGTCTCGGCACGGAATGGTGGCGGCCAGTCAGTGGCCCCACTCCTGCCTCCCCGAGCGCGGTCGCTGCGCTGGCACAAGATAGCGCTTTGCCGTTTAGGGGAATGATGGTCTTTACGTTCATCTTGCTGTTGTCGCCCCAGACCTTCATCCCTGTGTTAGCGCGGGCCCACATTGCCCTCCTCACGGGCGGGCTCGCAGTGGTGGTGCACTGGTGGTCGCGGTTCAAGACGCGGCAACCGATCATGCGAGTCACCCGAGAGCTGTGGTTGAGCGCGGTGCTGCTGATCTGGGCGATCGTGACAATTCCCGTGTCCCAGTGGCCAATGGGGAGCCTGCAGATTCTTGTCGATCTCTTTCTCAAGGCAGTAATTATCTTCTGGCTCTTGAGCAACACCGTGACGACGATGAGCCGACTCCTCACTGTGGCCTGGGGCGTGAGCCTGATGGCGGTGCCGCTAGCGGTGACCGCTGTGCGAAGCTTCTCCGGAGCGGGCGCCGGGGCCAGCCGCATCGTTGGGTACGAGGCCGCGTTGACGCAGAATCCAAACGACCTCGCCCTGACGCTGAACCTGATCCTGCCCCTAACGGTGGCGCTCTTCCTCATCAGCCGGCAGGCCGTATTGCGAGGGTTCTTGGCTGGCGTGATCGTGCTCGATGCCACCGCCGTCGTCGCCACGTTCTCGCGGGGTGGCTTCCTCGCCCTGGCGACTATCCTCGTCCTGTACCTGCGCTCGCTTCACGGACTGCGTGAGCGGAGGTGGGCAATCGCCGCAGTGCTCCTGGCCCTCGCGGCGATGCCGCTGCTGCCCTCGAGCTACTTGGAGCGTCTTGGTACGATTACGAACGTCCAAGCCGACCAGACCGGATCCGCTCAAGAGCGAGTGCGTGACACCAAAGCCGCAGTGTCTTTTGTGCTCAGCCATCCGATCACCGGGGCAGGACTGGGGATGAACATCCTCGCCCTCAACGAGATTCGGGGCGCCCATTGGCTCCAGGTCCATAATGCGTATCTGGAATATGCCATGGATCTGGGATGGATAGGACTCGGCCTCTTTCTGCTGCTGCTCGCTAGCTGTATTCGGACCGCCGCGCGCGTCCGCACGCAGTGTGCCGAGTTGCCCGCGCTGCGGGATCTTTGCGTGCTGGCCGAGGCGATTCGGATTACGCTAGTGGCGTTTGCCGTGGCCGCGTGCTTCCATCCAGTCGCCTATCACTTTTTCTTCTTCTACTTCGGCGCGCTCGCTGTGGCCGCAGGGGCAGTCTATGAGGTCGAGATCCACACCGCCACCGGGGGGGCTCCCCGCGCCTCACCAGATAGCCTGTTGATGGCCACGTCTGCCACGAAGCGCGGATCCCCCGACTCGACTAGCCGCAAGACGCCGCGATGATGATTCACACAGCAACGAGAGGAGCGCTCCGGGAGACGGTGGGATCGAGCGATACCGCGGGGTCGCGGGACCGAATCCGCGTGCTCCAGTTCCTGTCTAACTTCGCCATTGGCGGAACGGAGCGGCAAGTCGTGAATTTGGCGCGCGGGCTCGACCCGACGCGCTTCGAAGTGCATTTCGGATGCCTGCGGCAGTGGGGCGAACTGCTCGGCGATGCCACTGAACCGGGTATTTCCGTTGCGGAATACCGGATCACCAATCTCTACAATGCGCGCGCGATACGGGAGCGGCTCCGCTTGGCCCAGGACCTGAAGCGGGCCCGGATCGAGGTCGTCCACACATACAACTTTTATGGCAACGTTTTTGCGATTCCCGCGGCCCGCTTGGCAGGCGTCCCGGTCCTCGTAGCGTCGATCCGCGGTCTCGACGTCGACTTGAGTCCGCTGAAACGACGGGCGCAGCGGCTCGTCTGCCGCCTAGCTCACCGCATCGTCGTGAACGCGGAGGCGGTACGGCAGAATCTCATCGCGGACGGATACGACCCGGGCAAGATCGTGGTCATCCGTAACGGGATTGACCTGTCCCGGTTTCGGAGCCTGCGGGGAGACGGTCGCCTCCGCCAGCAGTTGGGACTCCCGCCGCGGGCGCCGCTCGTTGCGACCTTCGCCCGCCTCATCCCGCTCAAAGGTCTGGAGTACTTCCTGGAGGCCGCAGCGCTCGTCAGCCAGCGGGTGGCGGACGCGCGCTTCCTGGTTGTCGGCGACTATCTGGCCAAGCAAAACGGCGAAATCGTCAGCGATGGGACCTACCGGAATGAACTGGTACAGTATGCGGCACGCCTCGGTCTGGACGGCCGCGTCACCTTCACGGGATTCAGACGGGATGTTCCCGAGCTCCTCTCCGAGATTGCCGTGTCCGTCCTGCCATCAGTGGCGGGCGAGGGGCTGTCTAACTCGATCCTCGAGGCGATGTCGGTCGGCGTGCCCGTCGTCGCTACTGACGTGGGAGGCAACAGAGAGGCCATTCAGGACGGCGTGACCGGATTCGTCGTCCCGCCGCGCGACGCGCCCGCGCTGGCTCGGGGAATTTGCCAGTTTCTCGAGGATGATGGCTTGGCCTCGCGCTTCGCTTTGGCCGGACGGCAGCGCGTGGCCGAGCACTTCTCGCTGGAGCGCATGGTGCGCGACACCGAAGGTTTCTACATGAACTTGGTTCACCAGGCTGTAGACAGGGCGGTCGATCCGGTGGGGACCGCGTAATGCTGTTTAATAGCCTGGCGTTTCTCTTCGCCTTCCTGCCGATCACCTACCTGGTGTTTTGGCGCCTCACCGGACGGATGCCCCGGTACGTATGGCTGACACTCAGCGGGTATGTCTTCTATTCGTTCTGGAATTATAAGTTCTGCTCACTGATGTTGTTTTCTACGGCGGGCAGCTACCTGGCCGGACTTGGCTTCCTGCGCTGGCAGCAGCCGGCGCTCCGGCGCCTGTGTATGGTGCTGCCGATCGCCCTGGATCTCGCGCTGCTGGGGTTTTTCAAATACGCGAACTTCGCGGCGCGGAACATCAACGAGATCTCCGTATGGTTGGGCGGCCGGTCAACGCTCCCCGTCCTCGACATTATCCTGCCGATCGGCATTTCGTTCTACACATTTCACACCATCACCTATGTCCTCGATGCGTACCGCGGAGCGATCACCCCCACGCGCAACTTCTTCAAATACGCAGCGTACGTGTCGCTGTTTTCGCAACTCGTCGCGGGCCCGATCGTCCGCTTCCGACAGATCGCACAGGATTTCGAGAATATCGATCGTGCCGATCGGACGGCCGACTCGGATAAGGGCTGGTCCTTTTTTGTCATTGGGATGGTCGAAAAGGTGCTCATCGCCGATACCATCGCCGCGGTGATCGACCCGGCGCTGGCGCACTATGGGCAGCTCTCCACGGTGAGCGCGTGGCTGTGCGCAGTGGGCTTTGCGTATCAAGTGTATTTCGACTTTGCGGGCTACAGCGATATGGCGATCGGTCTCGGCTACCTGTTCGGGTTCCGCCTGCCCCAGAACTTCAACTCCCCGTACAAGGCGGTCGACATCGCCGATCTCTGGAGACGCTGGCACATCTCGATGTCGTCGTTTTTCCGGGACTATGTCTACATTCCCCTGGGCGGGAGCCGGATGTCCGGCGTGCTCACTGCGCGGAATTTGATGTTCACGATGTTCCTCTGCGGGCTGTGGCATGGGGCGAACTGGACCTACGTCGTCTGGGGCGCGTATCAAGGGGTCGCGCTGATCGTACATCGGATGGTCCGCGGGGGGTGGGAGCAGCTCCCCGTGTGGACCCGCCAAGTGGGGACGTTCGCCGTGTGGACGCTCGGGCTGGTCATCTTCCGCGCCTCGGGGTTCGGGATGGCCGCGACCCTAGTAGAAAAGATGTTCACGTGGCAGGGCGGGGATGAGATTGTCGGCAGCGGCGCCCTGCTCGTCATGCTCGCTCTCTCCGCCGCCATCGCGCATTGGGCCCCCAACACCTTTGAAATGCACCATCAGTGGTCTCCAAAATGGGTCGCGGGTTTCGCAGTCGTCTTTGGAATCTGTCTACTCGTGCTCTACGGGTCCCGGCCCACGCCATACATCTACTTCCAATTCTGACCTCGATGCACACATCGACACGCCGCCCCCTCCGGGGGCTGGGATACGTGATGCCGCGCCTGCTGGCCGTCGTGTGCCTGCTGGATATTGGACTGCGGTTTACCTCCATCGATCCGCTCTCGTTTCGGGCCTGGGAGGCGGTCTCACGCTCCCGGCCCCCCGGCGCGGCCTTCGAGCCTAACCGGCAGTACCGCAAGGATCGCACGTACGGCGACGCGGCGGCGATGGGGAACATACCGGAATTGCGCCAGTATCGGCGGGAGGTATTCACGACAGACGCCTTCGGATTTCGCAATGTCGGAGACATGCGCGCGCGCGGAGTGGCCGCGATCATGATCGGCGATTCGTCGGCGGTGGGGTCTGGGGTCAGCGACGACCAGACCTTGCCCGCGAGATTGACCGCGCTGTCAGGTTGCGGGGTATATAATGCCGGCGCGGAAGATGCCACACCCGATCCTGATCGGGTGAGCGCGCTGTCGCGCAAGCTGGGCGTTCACGGCGGGCTGGTCATTCACTTGTATACCGAAGATCGCGAGCTCCCGACGGTCCCGTCGATCCGAAAGCGCAGCGTGGATCAAATCTTGGCCTTGACACCGGCCTGGATGAGCAGCGTGGTCGCGCAAATCCGGGGGGTCGTCACGGTGTCCCCCCTCCGGATCTTGAGCGAGCGGGCGCTGAGGGCGCTCGAGAATGGCCGGATTCTTCCCAACAGTTATGCGGTCAACGTCGTGAAAGCCGCGGTCAACAACGGGGACACCATGCTGTTCCCCGCCGCCCACGTGAGGAACTTCTACCGCAAACGGGCCGTCGCGGTTAATTACTGGACCTGGTTACAAAACGACCTGCGCACCGAGCACCAGGACCTCCTGGTTCTGCTGGTTCCCGGCAAGTACTCGGTGTACCGCCCGTTCTTGGTCGATCAGCCACCGGTGGGTGATGGGATGGGGGACTATCTTGCCCGCGTCGAGCGAGAGCTTCGTGCCGCGGGAGTGCCTGTGCTCAACTTGGCGCCGATGTTCGCGGCACAGGCCGCAGCCCGCCTGGCGCGCCGCGAGTATCTCTACTGGTTGGACGATACGCACTGGAACGCGCAGGGGATTGACCTCGCGGCCGCTGCGATCCACGCAGCGTGGCCTCTTGCGGGGTCCCCCTGCTCCTCTGACCACATTGTGTCCGATGTCGATGGGCGTATGAGGAAGTGAGTGAGGGATTTGCCTTCGCAGCCGCAATCGGGATGTCGTCTCTCGCTCGAGGGAGGAAAACCGCGGTGATGAGAAGCACAGCGACGCTGTTGCTCGCCGTCACGCTGGGTTTCTATTCGACGGTCCCCGACCCTGTGCTCGCCCAGGCCCAGACGGTCTCGTTCGCTGCCCCGAGCAATTACGCAGTCGGCACGCAGCCTCAGACGGTGGCCGTGGGCGACTTCAGGGGGATCGGGGTGCAAGATTTGGCGGTCGTCAATGCGGGGTCCAACACCGTTTCGGTCCTACTGGGGAACGGTGATGGGACGTTTCAAGCCGCACGGAGCTACCCCGTGGGCCTCAAACCCACATCCGTCGCTGTGAGTGCCTTACGAGGCACGACGGTGCAGGATCTGGTCGTCGCTAACTCGGGGTCCACCACCGTGTCGGTGTTGCTGGGAAATGGCGATGGGACGTTCCAGCCCGCACGGGACTTCCTTGTGGGCAATGGTCCGTACTTCGTGGCGGTGGGCGACTTCAGAGGGATTGGGCGCAAAGATCTGGTGACGGCCAACTTCGGGAGCAACACTCCCACTGACAACACAATTTCGGTCCTGCTCGGCAATGGCGATGGGACGTTCCAGCCCGCACAGACTTACGTGGCGGACCGCGGTCCGATCGCGCTCGGCGTGGGGAACTTCAGGGGCATTGTTGGTCGGCAAGATCTGGTGGTAGTCAACTACGGGTCCACGACCGTCTCGGTACTGCTGGGGAATGGCGACGGGACCTTCCAGCCCGCACGGAACTACCCTGTGGGGTGCAGCAGCGGACCATGTGGTTCAGCTGTGGCCGTGGCCGACTTCAGGAGCAACGGGATCCAGGATCTGGCGGTGGCCATCTATGGGGCCAACGGGACTGCCACCACCGTCTCGGTGCTGCTGGGGAATGGCGATGGGACGTTCCAAGGACCGCAGAGCTACGGTGTCGGTACGGGTCCGACCTCCATCGCGGTCGGCGATTTCAGGGGGATTGGGCGAAAAGATCTGGTGACGGCC
>Ga0137415_10003308_pt1 | contig 16011 bp, 14 predicted proteins | sample CZODoug3_1_1_16f_FD_183082 | JGI IMG/M metagenome (GOLD analysis project Ga0137415, IMG submission 183082) | Vadose zone soil fungal communities from Angelo Coast Range Reserve, California, USA - CZODoug3_1_1_16fungal (Hybrid Assembly) | ecosystem: Environmental > Terrestrial > Soil > Vadose...
GCCGCCGCAAGGGGCGATCGATTCTTAGTCGTTCTCGTGCTCGTGTCCGTGCCCGTGACCGTCGTCGTCGTCCCGATGACCGGCGAGCCGCTTCGCGAGCTGCGCATTCGCTTCGACCAAAAGCTTCGGAGCCCCTTCCGGCCGAATGAAGATCGGGTTCGCGTAGAACCAGACATTCGAGTAGGCCTGAACGTCGAAGGTCACCCTCTTGACGCCGAGGACCGTCTGGAGATGCGCCGGGCAGGCAGGGTCCGTGCAGCTGACCAGAGCGTTGTTGGAGTCGAGGAGCGGGCTGCCGGCGCTGTCGGTGACGTTCGGCGTCGCGACCGGAATGTTGGTGCCGCGAGCCCGGATGTAGCCCGGCGTATTGCCCGCGGTGAAAGTGGTCGTGAAGGTCAGCCGGGTAGAGCCGTCATCCAGCCGCCGGCTCTTCATGTCGCTCCGGTGGATCTGCTGAGAGATCACGGTCGTGGGGTTATAGACGATCGCCGCGCCGGCGACGCCAGCCGCATTCGGTACGGCATAACCCGGGCCGCCCGGCGGGATCACATTGTTGATCTGGCCGGTGATCAGGTCGACATGGTCGAGCGAGGGCCGGTTCAACGGCTGCCGGACGCCGACCTGGAGCAGGAGCGGATTATCGAAGGCATACGGGCTGTTGTTCTTGGCCGGGATGGTCATCGACATCTCGACCGTGACCTTATCGCCGGGCCGGGCGACCAACGTTTCTCCCATCGTCTTCCAGTCGTCGCCGCGCGCTTTGGCGCGGAACACGAGATCCGGGCCGATGATGTCGGCATTGACCGAATACGAGTTGCCCGAACGCATGCCATCTATGATCGACTGCGCCTGGAAGCGTTCGGTGTTGGGAACGTAAAGCTTGGTGTATTCGCCCGGAATGAAGTCCGCCGTCGTGAACGAGTCACGTGCGCCGGCTGCGCCGCGATTGTGCCAGTCGGAGCTGACATAGATGAAGGAATTGCGGCCTTCGCCGAGCAGACCGTCCCACAATCCGCCGACCTTGGCGGTGTAGACGCCGCTCATCCCATAGGTCCCGCCGCCGACCGCGCCGGTCCCATAGGACCCGGAGCCGCCGGTGATCGTGCCCTGGGCCATATGCCCCGGCGATTCGATGCCGAACGCGACCGTCGGACCGGCATTGTTGAAGTCGCGGAAGTGCTCGATGTTGTAACCGTTGCTGCCGGCCGGATTGAACGGGCCTGCGCGTTCGCTATGGGTCGGGATGACGTAGGATTGCAGCGGGAAGTTCGCCTGCAGCCACTGTACGCCCGAAACCGCCTTTAGATGGCCGGCCGTGCCGCTGTTGTTGACGTTGTCCTTGCCCGGCCAGACCTGGTTGTTGGAGGCGTCCAGGAGGCCGATCGCGTCGTTGTCGGCGCGGTCGAAGCGGAATTCGAACTGCGCCATGTTGTCGGCGTTGCCGAAGCCGCGCGGGTTCTGGCCGGCGATCACCGCGACGTCGGTATGCTCGTGGCCGGGAACGATCCATTCCAGGCCTTCGACCAGCACCTTGTTGTACATCGGCGTGCGGTTGACGACGATCGGATATTCGACTTCCTTGATGGACTGCCAGCGCCACATGTTGGTCGGGTTGGCAGGCTGCGTGCCCTTCAGGCTGGTGATCGTGATGCCGTCGATGGTCTGGCCGAGCGTCTGAGTCCAGAGCTTCGTCGTATCGCCCGGGATGTTGGCGCTCGTATCGCTGAAGCGGCAGTCGCGATTGCCCGAGCCGCCATGATTGCCGAGGGTGAACCAATCGAGATTGAAATTGGCGCCGCCGGCGGCGGCGAAGCCGGTCGCGACCGAGCGGTCGATCGCATAGCCGGCCGAAACCGAGCCGTCGGTGCAGGTATTGTGATTGTGCATGTCGCCGGCCACATAGGGATTGCCCTTGGGCCGGTCCGAATCCCGATCGTCCGCCGTTGCGGCGTTGGTGAGACCCAACGAGACCGAAGCCGCGGTCAGCAAAATCGTTTTCGCAGATGGAAACATGTAGTCGCCTCCTGGGGGTTATTGAATGAGAATCAAGCCCGATGAGGTCCGCATTCCTGCTGGAATCGGATCGCCCGAGGGTGATTAGACCGAGGCTCGGCGACAGTACGTTGAAAGTTTTATGACAGACCGACCTGACAGCCGGATTTGGCGTCGAATTTATTTTGATGAAGCTGCGCGATTGGCGAGTGACAGACCGCGCTCCCCATTGCATAGATCGCCCGCACGTCGTGCCGTGAAGAAGTTGTGGAAGCATGTCGCCGTCAGCAACGCCAGACGATATACCGTCCCCGCGGATCTCGCCGCTCGGCGGCTCTGACAGCCATCCCGCCGCCAATCCAGGGGATCGTGACGCGCCGTCCCGGCCGGCCGCGTCCGCCCTGTCGGGCTTTTGGCGCGAGCCTCTGCTGCATTTTCTCGTGCTCGGGGCGCTGATCTTCGGCGCCGATGCCATTCTGCATCCGCCCGCAAAGGACGATCGCGAGATCGTTGTCACGAAGGCCTTGCGCCAATCCTTCATCGAAAATTTCGACGAGGACAAGGAGCGCACGCCGTCGTCCGCCGAGCTGGAAAAGATGATCGAGAGCTGGGTCGCGAGCGAGATTCTGTACCGCGAAGGCAAGATGCTCGCTGTCGATCGAGGCGACGACATGATTCGCGACCGCATCGCTTTTAAGTTGCAGTTGCTCATTTTCGATCAGATCCGCGTGGCGCCGCCGACGGAAGATGAACTGCGCGCCTGGTTCGCGGACAATCATCAGCGCTTCGACGAGCCGGAGCGCGTCGGGTTCTACCTGACGCCGCCGACCGACGAGACGACGGCGCGGCGGTACCTTGAAGACATCGAGGCGCAGCGCGAATCGGAGGATCTCCGGAAGCAAGCCCGCGCAGTCCTCGGGCGTCCGGTCGCCAGCTTGGCGGCATCCTTCGGCGAAGGCTTCCGCGATGCGCTTCTGGCGCTGCCGACGGGACAGTGGACGGCACTCCAGTCCAAGGACGGCTGGCACGTCGTTCGCCTCGATTCCCATCGCGCGGGCGTGCTTGCGACTCTCGAGAGTGTCCGCGACGAGGCCGCCCGAATCTGGCAGACGGACGAGACCCGCAAGCGCGCCTGGGAGGCGGTAACCCGCCTGAAGGCGACCTATAACGTGCGGTACGAGCAGTGACCGCGTCCCGGTCGGTCTGGACGGTCCTGCTGGTTCTCGCGGCGATTCTCCTTCCGCGCCAGCCGCACGCCCACGAAGCCACCCTCGGCGTCCTCGAATTCCGCGAGGTCCGGCCTGGCGCGTTCGTCGGTCGCTGGACGATGGAGCCGCAGATCGGGGCCGCACGCGTCGACCTGCGCGTGCCGGCGCACTGCTTCCTTCGGCTGCCGGAGATGAATTGCGGCGACAAGGGCCTGGTCGGACCGATCACGATCACCAATCTCGGCGCGAACATGTCGGCCGTGCTGATCAAGATCGTTCCGGTGACGGGCGAGCCGCGCAGCTACACGATCACGACCGCGAACCCGGTCGTTTCGATCCTCGGCGCCGGCGCGCCGACGCTGCAGACCTGGATCGAGCTCGCCAGAAGCTATGTGAATTATGGCATCGACCACATCCTGCTCGGGGCCGATCATCTGTTGTTCGTGCTGGGATTGATCTGGATCGTGCGCGGCGGCTGGCCGTTGGTGAAAACGATCACGGCCTTCACGGCCGGACACAGCGCGTCGCTAGCCGCCGCAGCTTTCGGGCTGATCGGCGTTGCGGAACGACCACTCAACGCCTGCATCGCGCTCAGCATCGTTTTTGTCGGCGTGGAGATGGTAAAGGAACAGCGGGGCGAGGCCGGGCTCACCGCACGCTATCCCTGGGCGGTCGCATTCGGTTTCGGCCTCGTCCACGGAATCGGCTTCGCGAGCGCGTTGGCCGGATTGGGGATCGAACGCCGGCTGCTGCCCGCCGCTCTCCTGTTCTTCAACATCGGCGTCGAGATCGGGCAACTCGGCTTTGTGCTTCTGGTGCTGGCCTTGATCTGGGCACATCGCCGCCTGCAGGCAATCTTGCCGCGCTGGGGCGATCTCGTCCCGGCCTACGCAATCGGCTCAGTGGCGATGTTCTGGTTCATCGGCCGTCTCGTGCGCGTCCTCGCCGCCGCGTGACAGGAAAGGTTCTGCCAATGCTGCCGCGCCGCCTGCCACTTCTCGAAATTCCGGTCGCAATTCTGGTCCTGGCACAACCCGCTTTTGCGCACGAGCAAGTGGGCGTGACCGGCGGTCTCGTCAGCGGGCTGCTGCATCCGCTGACCGGGATGGATCATCTGATCGCCATGGTCGCGGTCGGGATCTGGGGCGCGCAGCTCGGCGCGCCGGCGATCTGGGTCCTGCCGATCACGTTTCCGCTTGTGATGGCGTTTGGCGGCGTTCTCGGCGTGCTGCGGATTCCCCTGCCGATGCCGGAGGTGGTGATTGCGCTGTCGGCTCTCGTGCTGGGCGCGGCGGTGGCGGCTCGCTTGCGCGTGCCGTTTGGGGCCGCCGCCGTCATCGTCGGCGCGTTCGCGATCTTCCACGGCCATGCGCATGGCGCGGAGCTTCCGAGCGCCGCCAACCCCTTGGCCTATGGGGTCGGTTTCGTCGTGGCTACCGGCCTGCTCCACCTGTGCGGGATCACCATCGGCACCCTGTCGCGCTGGCCGGCCGGAGAGCGATTGACGCGGGGACTGGGCGCGGCGATCGCGGCGCTCGGCTGCTACTTCCTGGCGGTCAGCCTGGGAGGCGTGGCATGAGCATGTTCGGGCGCGCCTGGGTCGCGGTGGCGGCGCTGCTTGTTTCGGCGCAAGCGGCGCATGCGCACATCGTCGCCGCGCGTCTCGGCGACTTTTACGCCGGGGCCCTGCATCCGTTGACCGACCTCCAGGACATCATTCTGTGGATCGCCATGGGTGTGCTGGCGGGCTCGCTCGGTGCCACAACGGGAAGGTGGCTCGTGCTGGTGTTCCCGCTGGGTCTGTTGGCCGGGCTGGGTCTCGGGCCGGCCTTCGGCATCGTCTCTGCGGGGGCGGTGGCGGATGCCGGAACGATCGCTGTGCTGGGTTTGCTCCTGGCGACGAATCTGCGAATCGGTACCGTTCCCCTCTGCCTGATCGCGGTCGGGTTGGCATTGATGCGCGGAGCCGCAAACGCAGGCGATCTCGGTCCCGAGACCAATCGGCTCCTGTTCGCGGCGGGACTGGCCGGCGCTGGCTATGCGGCGATCACGCTCACCATGGCGTTGACGGTCGCTTTCCGCGGGACCGACGCCGGAAGCTCGATCGCATGGCGCGGTATCGCGATCCGCGCTTTCGGCAGTTGGATCGCCGCGATCGGAGTCATGATGGGCGGATTCGCGCTCGCGACCTGAGCCTGCCGCCGGGTTGTCGATAGGCTGGCTCCTCTTACCGACGCACGTTCGGTCGACCTCTCCCTCTTGGCGACAGGTAAGGCCGGCAGCGTCTCATCAAGGCTTCTGCGCCGCCGCGGCCGGCTTGCGGCTCAGCGGCCGCCGCGCGGCGCAGAAGGCGTCGACCGCCTCGACCGCCGCCGCGCCGACGAGCGCCAGGCGCTCGGGCGTCGCCAGCAGCAATTCCTCGGTGCGGTTGACGATCGAGCCGGCCTCGAGCAGCACGGCCGGCATGCGGGTCTCCTTGAGCACGATGAGCTGGTCGTAACGGTAGACGCCGGCCTGCGCGTCGAGCAGCTGGCGCTGCCGGTGGCCCATGAATTTCTCGGTGTAATGATGGGTGTAGGTCAGGCCGCGCGCCTTGAGGGCGTTGCCGAGCAATCGGCCGAAGGCGAGGCTGCCGCGCGGGTCCGCATTGTCGTTCGAGATGAAAAGCGAATGGCCGGGAAAACGGTCGCTGAAGTGTTGCTCCTGCCCCTCGAACTGCCAGGTCTCCAGAAACGAGTCCGGCACGGCGTCGTGATGGACCGACAGCAGGAGATCCGCCTTGAGCTCGTTGATGCGCGCCGCCCGCTTGTACAGGCCGGCGGTCGGCGGCTCGGTGCTCACCATGAGCACGGTCCGGCCGAAGCCCGCCGCCCTCAGGTCCTTGTCGATCTGCTGGGCGAGCCGCAGATTGAAATCATATTCGGTGGAGCCGTGCGCGGTCCTGGCGCCCGGCACATCGAGGGTGTGACCGACGTCCACGACCGTCCGGAAGGCCGCGCGATCGCAGACCGGAGGGTGCGGGGGGGCGGGGCGCGGCTGCGCGCCCGCCGCCACCGCGCCGCCCCAAAACAGGAGCAGGGCGAGCAAGACCGCCCATCCGACCCGTCGTGGATTCATCTCGGGCACCTCATCGTTCCACGCATGGCTCACGCGCATATTCGGGCTTGATCAATTCCTGGGTTTCGGACCCATTGCGGCCGGTGGGATGCGATAGATAGATAACCGGGCGATCTTCAGGCCCCGAGCCAGAAGCCGCATATCTCAAGCTTCGCGCCTCGCCACTACCCGATTTGCGCCACCTTTTAAAGAACAACGTCGCCGCCCATGCAGCCCATCATCGCCATCAACGCTCTGTCCAAGACCTATGCGTCCGGATTCCAGGCGCTCAAGAACATCAACCTGGAGATCGGGCGCGGCGAGATTTTCGCGCTGCTAGGACCCAATGGCGCCGGCAAGACGACCCTGATCGGCATCGTCTGCGGCATCGTGAACGCAAGCGCCGGCACGGTCACGGTCGACGGCCACGACATCGTGACCGACTACCGCGCCGCCCGCCGGATGATCGGTCTGGTGCCGCAGGAGCTCACCACCGACGCCTTCGAGACCGTGTGGGCGACTGTGAGCTTCAGCCGCGGACTGTGGGGCAAGCGCGCCGATCCCGACCACATCGCCAAGGTCCTCAAGCAGCTGTCGCTGTGGGACCGCAAGGACTCCAAGATCATGACGCTCTCGGGCGGCATGAAGCGCCGCGTGCTGATCGCCAAGGCGCTGTCGCATGAACCGCAGATCCTTTTCCTCGACGAGCCGACGGCCGGCGTCGACGTCGAATTGCGCAAGGACATGTGGGAAGTCGTGCGCTCGCTGCGCGCCTCGGGGGTCACCATCATTCTCACCACCCATTACATCGAGGAGGCCGAGGAGATGGCCGACCGCATCGGGGTGATCAACAAGGGCGAGATCATCCTGGTCGAAGGCAAGGCCGAGCTGATGCGCAAGCTCGGCCGCAAGCAGCTCACCCTTCATCTCCACGGCCGGCTCGCCGCCATCCCGTCCGGGCTCGCCGCCCATCAACTCACCCTGGTGTCGAGCGGCACCGAGCTGGTCTACACCTATGACACCCAGGGTGAGCGTACCGGCGTCACCGCGCTGCTCGACGACCTTCACCGCGCCGGCATCCGGTTCAAGGACCTGCACACGACGCAAAGCTCGCTCGAGGATATTTTCGTCGATCTGGTGAGGCAGGGGCCGTGACCATGAATCTTCCCGCCGTCCGCGCCATCTACCTGTTCGAGATGGCGCGCACCGGCCGCACCCTGATGCAGAGCATCGTGTCGCCGGTGCTCTCGACCTCGCTCTATTTCGTGGTGTTCGGCGCCGCGATCGGCTCGCGCATCCCCGAGATCGAAGGCGTGAGCTACGGCTCCTTCATCGTGCCCGGCCTGATCATGATGATGCTGCTCACCCAGAGCACCGCCAACGCCTCTTTCGGCATCTATTTCCCGCGCTTCACCGGCACCATCTACGAGCTTCTCTCCGCGCCGATCTCCTCGATGGAGATCGTGCTCGGCTATGTGGGGGCGGCCGCCACCAAGTCGATCATCCTCGGGCTGATCATCCTGGCGACCTCGGGCCTGTTCGTGTCGATCCGCATAGACCATCCGGTCTGGATGCTGGTGTTCCTGCTGCTCACCGCCGTCACTTTCAGCCTGCTCGGCTTCATCATCGGGCTGTGGGCGGACGGCTTCGAGAAGCTGCAGGTCGTGCCGCTCCTGGTGATCACGCCGCTGAGCTTTTTGGGCGGCAGCTTCTACTCCATCAACGTGCTGCCGCCGGTCTGGCAGAAGATCGCCCTGTTCAATCCGGTGGTCTACCTGATCAGCGGCTTTCGCTGGAGCTTCTTCGGCGTGGCCGACGTGAGCGTCGGCGTGAGTCTGGCGATGACGCTGGTGTTTTTCGCGGTCTGCCTGGCCGTGATTTGGTGGATGTTCAAAACGGGCTATCGGCTCAAGCGATAAAGCTCCCCCCGGAGGCTTTCGGCCCGACCCCAGGAAGCGCGGCCCTCGCCGGGGGGCGCCCGGCGTCTCCTGAGCCGTCGATACCGGGCGGCTCGGCACTGCCGCCGCACCCGGTGTCCGGCCCGCCTTTGCTGTGAACACCGCGATTCGGCGGTCACCGTGGCCGAAGCCCTGATGTATAGTGCGGGTGATTCACGCGGCAGGGTGGTACGGGGGCGGACCATCCCTGGAAAAAAATGCTGGGGAGGCCATGATGTGGAATCAAGTCTATAATCCGTTCAACAATGCCCTCATGTCGACGATCGCGGCCGCGCTGCCGGTCGTCACGCTGCTCGTTCTCATCGCATCCAACAAGGTGAAGGCGCATATCGCGGCGGTCATCGCGCTGATCGTCGCCAATTGCGTCGCCATCTTCATCTTCACCCTTCCGGCCGACATGTCGCTGCGCGCGACGGTGCTCGGCGCGGTGACTGGCTTCTTTCCGATCGGCTGGATCGTTCTCAACGTCATCTTTCTTTATCGCCTGACGGTGGAGAAAGGCGTTTTCGCCACGTTGCAGTCGACCATCGGCGGCGTGACGACCGATCGCCGGCTCCAGCTTCTGCTCATCGCCTTCGCGTTCGGCGCGTTTTTCGAGGGCGCGTCGGGCTTCGGCACCCCGGTCGCGGTGACGGGCGCGATCCTGATCGGGCTCGGCTTCTCGCCGCTCGCCGCATCGGGGCTCTCGTTGATCGCCAACACCGCCCCGGTCGCCTATGGGGCGCTCGGCACGCCGATCGCCGGCCTGGCCAGCGTCACCGGGATCGATCCCTTCCTGCTCGGCGCCATGGTGGGCCGGCAGCTGCCGTTCTTCTCGCTCATCGTGCCGTTCTGGCTGATCTGCGCATTCGCGGGCTGGCGCGGCGCGGTCGCGATCTGGCCGGCCATCCTGGTCTGCGGGGTGTCTTTCGCGGTCCCGCAATTCCTGATCTCGAACTTCATCAATCCATGGATCGTCGACATCGGCGCCTCGCTGATCTGCATGGCCTGCCTGATCGGCTTCTTCCAGGTCTGGAAGCCGAAGGAAATCTGGACCTCGCCGGCCTTGCGCAGCCGTGACGAGTCCGCCGCCACCATGCCGAAGCCGCCCAAACCCGGCCCGACACCGACGCGGGGCCAGATGTGGTGGTCGTTCGTGCCGTGGATCATCGTCTGCGCGATCCTCCTCTTGTGGGGCACCGACTGGTTCAAGGGGATGGTGAATCCGATCACCACCTGGGCCTATCCGGTCCCGGGACTTCACAACCAGATCCTCAAGGTGGCGCCGGTCGTCGCCAGGCCGACGCCGGAAGGCGCCGTCTTCGCCTTCAGCTGGGTGTCCTATACGGGCACCGGCATGCTGATCGCGGCGATCATCTCCGGCTTCATCATGGGCTTCGGGCCGGGGCGGCTGGTGAAGGCTTATGGCGAGACCATCAAGCTGTGCGCCTATTCGCTGATCACCATCTCGGCGATGCTGGCGATCGGCACGCTCACGCGCCTCTCCGGGATCGACGCCACCCTCGGCCTCGCCTTTGCGGGGGCGGGCGTGCTCTATCCCTTCTTCGGCACCCTGCTCGGATGGCTCGGCGTCGCGCTCACCGGCTCCGACACGGCCTCCAACATCCTGTTCGGCAACCTGCAGAAGATCACGTCGGAACAGCTCGGCCTCTCCCCCATCCTGATGGGCGCGGCGAACTCGTCGGGCGGCGTCATGGGCAAGATGATCGACGCCCAGTCCATCGTGGTCGCCTCGACGGCGACCAACTGGTTCGGCCACGAAGGCACGATCCTGCGCTTCGTGTTCTGGCACTCGATCGCGCTCGCCTGCCTGGTCGGCCTCCTGGTCATGGCGCAGGCCTATCTGGTCCCCTGGATGATCGTGCAGTAAAGGCTGCGATAGCGTGGGCAACGGTCATCTCGCGGTTGCCCACGCGCGCATTGTGGGAGACCGCAACCCGCGGAGCGTGAAAACATAGGTTAACCTTTGGCTGGCCAAATGCGGCTCTGTACCGCGTGATTCGCAGCCAGAGGCCCATGACCAACATCATCCCGTTCATCAAGCGCGTTGCGGCCCAGGCTCACGAGACGGAAATCGACCTTCTGACCGCCGTAGATGCCGCCATTCGCGATCTACGCGATATCACACGCGGGTGCGACGACACCGTGCGAGAGCAGGCAGACGAATGCCGGCGCATGCTCGAGCAGGCGTTTCGCGCCGCCGTTGCAGGGAGCTGACCCTGGATCGGCCGCCTATCTCCGCTTCATCTCCTCCAGCGTCCGCGTGAGCTGCTCGGCAAAGACCGCGCAGGCGACCGGCAGGTTGCGGCCGCGCAGCTGACCGAGCACGAGGTCGGAGCGCGGGATGTCGCGCCCGTCGATCGTGCGCTTGACCAGGCCTGAACCTTCGCCGGCCGGGTCGGTGCCGATCTCGATCTGGAACGACATCAGTCCCGCGTGGCGCACCAGGCTGCGCAGGAACTCGAACGAGTTCGATTCGGCGACGATGCGCAGGCGCAGGTTGGCGCGGGCGCATGCCTCCTCGAGCAGCTGCCGCCCGCCGAAACCGCGGTCGGCGAGCACGATCGGATGGGCGGCGCAATCGCGCAACCGGATCGTCGGCTCCGCGGCGAGTGGATGCTCCTCCGCCATCAGCGCGACCAGGCGCTGCTCCAGCTTCACCAAAGGCTCCAGCGTGGCGAGGAAGGGCGGCCGAAACACCAGGATCAGATCGACATCGTAGTCGGCGAGCGCCGCGGTCGCACGCTCATGGTCGAGCACCTTCACCTCGAAGCTCACATCGGGATAGCGCGCCCGATAGGCCGCGATGGCGCGCGGCAGGAACTCGAAGGCGACCGCCTGGCTGCACGCGATGCGCACCGCCCCGCGGCGCAGGCCCTTGAGGTCCTCGATGTGCGACTTCATTCGCTCGACGTCCGCGCCCTGCTGGCGGATGTAGCGGATGAAGAGCTCACCGGCAGTGGTCAGGCGCACGCCGCGCGGCTTGCGTTCGAGGAGCTGGGCGCCGAGCTCCTCCTCCAGGTCGATGATGCGGCGGTTGACGGCCGAGGCGGTGACGTTGAGCCGCGCCGCCGCTTTTCGGATCGAGCCGGCGCGCGCGACCTCGTCGACATAACGCAGGATGCGCAGATGGCGCATGACGGCCTCCGCCGTTGTCGCGGAAGGACGCCCGCGAGTGATGCCTTTTCGGCATCGGTCTAGCAAGAAATGAGCCGCACTGGGCAACGCTCAAAATGCCCTTCTCGGCACGGCCGTTGCACCGTCATCGGTCGAAGGTCGCCGCAAGTGCCCATACGGACGGAGAAATTCCTCGCCATGACAGCGGATCGCTCAGTTCCTGCGCAAAAACGAGGCTTCGTTTGCTCACAAAACCAGCGGCTGGCCGCCGCGCTCGTCGTCTCGCCGGGACCCGCCCGTCTCTTTTCTCCCACCGACAGGAGTTCGCCATGACAGTCATTGCTGGATCCAGCCTTCGCCGATCGGCGCTCGCGCTCGGCGCCGCACTGGGGCTCGTCCTCGTCGCCGCATTCCCGGCCGCGGCGCAGACCAAGCTCAAGATGGTGCTGAACTGGAAATATCAGGGGCCGCAGGGCTTCTTCTTCGTCGCCGACGACAAGGGCTATTTCAAAGCCGAAGGCATCGAGATCACGATCGACCAGGGCGACGGCTCGGCGACGCCGATCCCGAAGGTCGCGAGCGGCGCCTACGACATCGGCTTCGGCGACATCAACGCGCTGATCGATTTCGCCTCCAAGCGACCCGACGAGGCGCCGATCGCCGTCTACGTCATGTTCAACCGTCCGCCCTTCACGGTTGCTGTGAAGGCCGACAGCCCGATCAAGGCGCCGAAGGATTTCGAAGGCAAGACGCTCGGCGGTGCCGCCAATGACGGCGCGCTCAAGCTGTTTCCGGCGCTGTGCAAGCTGACCAAGATCGATTGCAGCAAGGTCGCGATCACCAATTTCGCGCCGAACCTGCGCGAGCAGATGCTGATGCAGGGCCAGGTCGACGGTGCCTTCGGCTACGTCAACACCATCCGCTTCAGCGCCAAGCTCTCCGGCATCGATCCCGACAAGCAGATGCGTTTCATCAATTACGGCGATTACGGCATGGATCTCTATTCCAACGCCATCATCGTCTCCAAGAAGCTGGTCAAGGAAAAGCCCGAGGTGGTGCGCGGCTTCGTGCGTGCGCTCAACAAGGCGGTGATCGATTCGCTCAAGGACCCGAAGATGGCGGTCGCCGCGGTCGCCAAGCGCGAGCCGCTGATCAACCCTGCCGTCGAGCTGGAGCGTTTCGACGCCACGCTCAAGGACGAGATGAACCATCCCGAGATCGCCAAGATCGGCCTCGGCAATATCGACGACGCGCGGCTGAAGAAGTCGATCGACATCCTGGTCGACGCGAGCCGGCTGCCGCGCACGCCGAAAGTCGAGGAAATCTTCACGCATGAGTTCCTACCGCCTCCGGCCGATCTGCCGAAGGCGCTGTTTTGAGCGAAGCGCGACTTGAACCGGGTGCAAGTCGATGGATCTGAACCTGAAAGGGCGCGTGGCGATGATCACGGGACCGGCGAAAGGCATGGGGGCGGCGGTCTCCATTGCCTTCGCGCGTGAGGGATGCCGCCTCGCGCTCGTCGGCCGCGACGTCGCGGCGATCGAGCCTGTCGCCGCGGAGGTTCGCCGCGACGGCGGCGAGGCTGTCGTCGTCGCCTGCGACGTCACCAAGGCGGAGGCGTGCGAGCGCGCCGCCGCGGCGACGCGCGCACGCTACGGTGAGACGATCGACATCCTGGTCAATGTCGCGGGTGGGTCGGGACCGGTCGGCAAGACCGGCGTCGAGACGACGCCCGAGGAGTTCGAGGAGATCGTCGACCTCAACATGGGCGGCTGCTTCAACACAATGCGGGCGGTGCTGCCCGGGATGATGGCGCGGCGCTACGGCAAGATCGTCAATGTGGGCGGCACCTTCGGGATGCGCGGCCGCGCCGGACGCATGGCCTATTCGGCCTCGAAGTGGGGACTGCGCGGGATCACCAAGAGCTTCGCGCTCGAGGTCGGCGCCTACAACATCAACGTCAACTGCGTCGCCCCCGGCATGGTCGACGGGCCGCGCTTCCGCGACAAAGTCTGCGCCGACATGGCGCGCCGCCACGGCATCACGGTCGAGCAGGCGGTCGAGCGCCACGCCGCCGACTATGCGTTGAAGCGCGTGTCGACCGGCGCCGACGTCGCCCACGCCTGCCTGTTTCTCGCCAGCGACGTCTCCCGCCAGCTCACCGGCGTCGACCTACCGGTCGACGGCGGCTGGGCGATGCTGTGAGGGGGCGAGGGATGGTAACGCGGCCGTCATTGCGAGGAGCCGAAGGCGACGAAGCAATCTCGATCCGCATGTACCTGCCTTTCGAGATTGCTTCGGCGTGCTTCGCACGCCTCGCAATGACGAGAAGAGAAGTGTTCCCATGATAGCCGATCTCGTCATCCACAATGGCACGGTGGTCTCGCCCGAGATGGCGATCGCAGCGAGCGTCGCGATCAAGGACGGCAAAGTACTCGCGCTCGGCGCCGCGCAGGCGATGCCGCAGGCCGGCGAAATACTCGACGCGCGCGGCCTGCACGTGCTGCCGGGGGCGATCGACGTGCATGTGCATTTCCGCGACCCGGGCTATGCGCACAAGGAGGACTTTGCGACCGGCACCGCGGCGGCGGCGTTCGGCGGCGTCACCACCGTGTTCGACATGCCGAACACGATCCCGCCGACTGGTATAGGCGAGATTCTCCGCGAAAAGCACGCGCGTGCGGCCGCGAGCGCGCATGTCGATTTCGGCCTCTACGGCCTGCTCGGCGAGGACACCATCGAGCACGTACCGGCGCTGATCGACGGCGGCGTGATCGGGTTTAAGCTCTATATGGGCAACACCTTCGGCAACATTCCCTCGCCCTCGACCGGCGCGATGCTGGAAGCCTTCGAGGTGGTGGCGGCGACGGGAAAACGCATCTCGCTGCACGCCGAGACCGCCTCCATCATGGCGCGACGCGAGGCCCGCATGGCGGCAGCGGGCCGGCGCGATCCGCTCGCCCATTTGGCGGCGCGCCCGGCCTTGGTCGCGATCGAAGCGGTGAGCCGCGCCGCCCTGCTCGCCGAATGGACCGGCGCGCGCATCCATATCCTCCACATCTCCTCGGCCGATGAGCTGCGCCCGCTCGCCGAGGCGAAGGCACGCGGCATCGACATCACGGGCGAGACCTGCCCGCATTATCTCATGCTGTCCGCCGCCGATTACGCGCGCTTCGGCGGGATCATCCGGGTCAATCCGCCGGTGCGCGAGGCGCGTCACCAGGAGCCGCTGTGGCGCGCGCTCGCCGACGGCACCGTCGACATGATCGCGACGGATCACGCGCCGCATTCTCCGGAGGAAAAGACCCGCAACGACATCTGGTCGGTCGACTGCGGCTTTCCGGGCGTCGAAACGCAGATGCCGCTGATGCTCACCGAGGCAGCCAAAGGCCGATTCTCGATCTGCAACTATGTGCGCTGGAGCGCCTCCAACCCCGCCCATGCCTGGGGGCTCTACCCGCGCAAGGGCGTGATCGCGCCGGGCGCCGACGCCGATCTCGCGCTCGTCGACCTCGCCCGCCCGTGGACGATCGACGACGCCAAAATCCAGTCGCGCTCGAAGATATCGCCCTGGCACGGTCGCGAGGTGAGGGGGCTGCCGATCCACACGCTGGTGCGCGGACGCTTCGTGATGCGCGATCGCACGCTCGTCGCCACGGCGTGTGGATGGGGCCGCTCGGTCCACCGCATCCAGGAGATGCCGGCGCCGGCGCTGCGCAACACCGACCAGACCATGCAGGCGATCGTCGCCGGGGCATCGAAGGAGCAAGCCGCATGACTGCCGTTGTGCAAATGCCGCTGTCTCAGGCGCCACCGCCGCAGATGGCACCACCCCGGGTGCCACTGTCTCACGCTGAGTCTTTCGTCGAGCTGGAAAAAGTCACCGTCACATACGGCCGCTCCGATAAGGCGATCTATGCGCTCGCCGAGACGAACCTGCGCATCGGGCGTGGCGATTTCGTCGCGCTGGTCGGTCCGTCGGGCTGCGGCAAGTCGACCATTCTCAAGCTGGTGACCGGGCTCATCCGCGCCTCCACGGGCCACGTCTACGTATCGGGCCGCGAGGTCGGCGCCGAGCCGATGCGGGTCGGCATGGCGTTCCAGAATCCGACGCTGCTGCCCTGGCTCACGATCCGCGACAACGTCATGCTGCCGCTCAAGATCGTGCCGCCGTTCCGCGCCGACTTCCGCGCCAAGCGCAAGACCGAGTACCGCGACCGCGCCGAGGCCTTGCTGGCGCAGGTCGGGCTCAAGGGTTTTAGCGACAAGTTCCCCTGGCAGCTCTCCGGCGGCATGATGCAGCGCGCCTCGCTCTGCCGCGCGCTGGTGCACGATCCGCAGCTTCTGATGCTCGACGAGCCGTTCGGCGCGCTCGATCAGTTCACGCGCGAGGAGCTGTGGGCAATCATGCAGGACCTGTGGCTGAGCCGCCGCCCGACGGTGCTGCTCGTCACCCACGACCTCAAGGAAGCCGCATATCTCGGCAACCGCATCTGCGTCATGCAGGCGCGGCCCGGCCGCGTCATCGACGACAGCGCGGTGCCGTTCGCGCGGCCGCGCACTATCGAGATGACCTACTCGACCGATTTTGTCGCGCTCACGCACCGCCTGCGCGAGCTGATCTTCACCGCGCGCTCCGC
>Ga0137415_10003309_pt1 | contig 16010 bp, 16 predicted proteins | sample CZODoug3_1_1_16f_FD_183082 | JGI IMG/M metagenome (GOLD analysis project Ga0137415, IMG submission 183082) | Vadose zone soil fungal communities from Angelo Coast Range Reserve, California, USA - CZODoug3_1_1_16fungal (Hybrid Assembly) | ecosystem: Environmental > Terrestrial > Soil > Vadose...
GATTATCTCTTCAGAGGAACAAGTCGTATAGAAAAAAAATCCACGCCCCTTTTTCGAAAATATCCCCCGGAACGAGAAATATCGTCAGCCAAACTCTACGATCTCCTCTGAACTTTCGACCTGATCTTCCTGCCGATCTCCTCCATCTCCGTCTTCCCAAGCTTTTTTCGACCAGGAAAAGTCTTGCCCTCGGGACTCTCCTGGCTGAACCTTGGAATAATGTGGACATGCACATGAAACACGTCCTGAGATGCCGCTTTGCCGTTCGACTGTCCTATATTGATCCCATCCGCTCCCACGGCCTCTCTCACCCCTTTCATCACCTTAGCAACAGTCGCAAACAGGAGACCAACCTCATCAGGAGGCATCTCGTCCAGCGTAGCATAGTGTTTCTTGGAAATGACAAGCGTGTGTCCCTGATTCAACGGGTAAATGTCTAAGAAAGCAATCGAGTGCCGATCCTCATAGACAATATCAGCAGGCCCATGGCGTTCAATAATATTACAGAATATGCAATCCTCCGCACGGGTCAACTCGTCAGCGACCTATTCGTGTACCTATTCGTGGACCCATTCTTCTTCGGAAACTCCATCGAGCTTGTTTGCTAGTCTCGCGAGATCGAATAGTAGTGTGGACAGTCTGTTGAGATAGCGGATGATTTCGGGGTTGACATCTTCTGATCTGGATAGGGCAAGAACGGTTCTCTCAGCTCGTCTGCAGACCGCCCGGGCAACTTGCAACTGTGAGCCAGCTATCCCACCATTTGGAAGGATGAACCGGGTCAGCTTAGGAAGATTTGCAAGTGTTGAATCGACCATCTTCTCAAGTCTCTCAACATGTTCCTTTCCAATCCGGGGAACGGGTGTCAAGGCAAGGTTGCCGCCAAGCACGAATAGATCACCTTGCACCTTTCTGAGATTCTGATCCACCGGACCAGCCTTGTCCTTCAAGAAGGCTCTAGCTGCGCCGATCTGACTGTTCAACTCATCGACCGTCCCGTACGCTTCGACTCTGACAGACTCTTTGCCGACCCTTTTTCCAGAGTAGAGGCTTGTCTCTCCCTTGTCTCCTGTTCTAGTGTACAATCCTACCTAGCTAGCCACCCTTCGGGTTATCGTAAACTGATCCAGAGGCAATTGTCGCTTGTAATGGTTTACAAGCTTACTAGAGAGGAGCCAAGAACGCAAAGGAATCCTCAATCTTCGACCAACCTCCGATAATGAAGCCTCCAGACTACTCGAGACAGTCGGTTTACCCAATAAGGCTCGGCGGGCAAGTTCACGGAATCGCCAGACACCGAGTGGCACCCAGTCTCGATCAACCTCCAAGAATGCTATTGCCCCAGCTTGTCGACGCTCACGCTCCAAGAATTCCAACACTGGAAGCTTCACAGCATGATATGCGCCAGCGATGTTAGACGGATAGTCCCGTCTCCCAATGTGAAACTCGTGATCACTATAGACTTGTGGTGTGGATCCGGTGAGCCATCCCTCAAGCGCCTCGTACATCCAAGCGGTCGGCAGTAGAAGAACCTGTACATTATTCCCCAGGGCTTCGGCTCCATAGACTCTGAAATCTCCAAGCTGGGGAAAGTCTCGTACTCGCTCGAGTATAGACTTCCCAAGAATATCGTCGACTGCTGTGATACTCCATTCCGTCGGAACGAGTCTACGGTTCTTGAAAACTCCGAGTTGTCCGACAGAGAACACTCGTGTAATCTGTTGCTGTGACACTCCTCTCTCGTAGAGTGAGAAAATTCCCTCCTGCGCACCGATGTCCCGGTCAGAAGTGATCTTCTCAACAGGACGTGGAACATGCGTATTTTCGGTAAGCATCATCTTCTCTATGGATCCCGATGGACCATGCGGAGCACTCCGTGGTAGAATGTAGATTCTAGCCTGGGGTTTCTTGGTAAGATGAAGTTCTGTCTCCGTCGGTGTCCCGGCAAGCGCTAGCTCTTGGACCAAGGAGAGCGTACGATCAGGGTTCCTGGCATCCGCGACTTTGACCCGGGTTTTTCCTCTCACTAGGCTGAATCGGTATGTTACTAGATCGTCGATCGAGCTGTCAAGCCATCTCGACGGATCGTCCAGAATCGCCGCGCCGCCCATGCCGTCGATGAATGGTAGAACCGGCACAAGGGGCCCAGCACGAAGGAATGGATAGTCAGCACTGCCAAGGAACACGCTGGGTGGAGAGGGTCCGTTAAAGACCGTCTTGTTGACTGCTCTCTCGATCTCGACCAAACCCTTTGCCCGCTGGTAGACAGGGCATAGACCTGGGTTTTGGATACAGACTAACCTGTTCCCATGACAGATCTGGCAACCAGCCTCTCGTCTCGATTCTCCACTCGGCGCTCGATAGAGCCTTGCCTGCAACTTTCCTACCGGACAAAGTAGTCAGGGTAAGGAAAAGCCTTTCAAGCTTCAAACTCCTGTCTAGACAGGGAGTCCTCTGGACCCTGGCCATGACTCTTTTCCCAGTCGATATGCAAAAGGCGGAGACCACATGATCAAAGAGGCCATACTCTATCATCCCCTGGAACAAGGAAGAGTCAAGTGCACAGCCTGTGCACGATACTGCAACATTCCTGAAGGTAAAGTCGGATTCTGCGGAGTACGTCAGAACATCGAGGGAAAACTCCAGCTCCTAGTCTACGGCAAGGTGATCACTGGGCAGATCGATCCTATCGAGAAGAAACCCGTTGTACATTATCATCCAGGCTCGAAAATATTCTCGATCGCAACAACCGGTTGCTCATGGGCGTGCGACTATTGCCAAAATGCCGAGATTAGTCAGAGACGGAAGGCTGAGGGTGTCGATGTCGAGCCTTCAGGCGTCGTGGAAATGGCCTTGTCCCATGGGTGTCAAGGCCTGGCGTATACGTACAATCAACCAACCATCTTCATCGAATACGCTCGGGACGTTGGGGTCGAAGCACGGAAGGCGGGTTTGAAGAATATCTTCGTCTCGAATGGGTATGATACACCGGAGGCGGTGGGTATGATGAACGATTTTCTGGATTGTATAACTGTAGACTTCAAGGGGAACGCGGAGACCGGGTTCCTGAGGAAGCATGTAATGGTCCCGGACGCGCAACCGATCTTTCAAACCCTCTTGGACATCAGGGATAAAACCAGGATTCATACAGAGATAACAGACCTCGTTATTCCTGAGATAGGAGATGACTTGGGCGAAGCTAGGAAGCTCTCTTCCTGGTTGTATGATAATTTGGGACCGAACGTTCCGATCCACTTCCTCCGATTTCACCCAGACTACAAGCTGTTGCATTTGCCTCAGACACCAGTTGCGACTTTAGAGGAGCATTGCAGGATTGCCAGGAGTGTTGGATTGCGATACGTCTACGTGGGGAATGTACCAGGCCATCCTTGGGAACATACTTACTGTCCTGGCTGTGGACAGATTGCCATCAAACGATATGGCTACAATATTCTTGACTGGAGGCTCGACAAGGAGAACCGGTGTGTTGACTGTGGCTATAGGCTGCCAATAGTCGGACGGCTAAGTCCTTCGTATAAAGAAGACAGGTTCCTTCCGGTTCTGAACTAGACTTAGATCAACTTGGTTTGACTTTCTTGCGTGCTGAGGACCGTCTACGTTTACCCTTCAGTTCTGATCTGCTCCCGGATTCCCTCAGATCATAGAGCCACATCCATGCTAGATCGTTCATCCTAGGAGCAGGCCTTACACGCAGCAACTACGGGTTCCTTCATGGTCTCTCCGCATCTCTTACAGATCAAGAGCTTCCCCGTGAAGTCGGGCTGGGCCATGTATCGTAGCTCGTGGCCCGTCACAGAAGCACAGGAATAACGCCATACCTTCTCTTCCTTCAGACTCAACATGGACAAAAGTAGTCAAGGGATTACTTTGGATAAAAGAAATAGAGAGGACTAAAGCATGGTCAGGACGGGTTAGTTTCTGCGGGGACTGGTCTTGTGGTCCTAATCTTTGTTTTCGGCGGAGGGCGTGACAATGCATCCGCTATGTCCGGACGAGCCACCATTAGCAGTTGCTGGGCATGCGACGTGAAAATCTACCAATACGTTGGTCGTCGTTTGGGCGGTAACCCTAGCGTGAGTAGTAATATCGAATTGCCCGCTTTGGATTCCAATGTCCTCCAACACGCTGCTCGACCCTAGCTGGATGGTCGCTCCGACTATCTTCACACGTACCAAGGCGACGTTACCTTCGGGCAACGTGAGGCTGCCTAGATGTACCTTCACTCCAGTCCGAAGCGTGACCGTTCCTGTCTCATCTTGGAGCGTGGTCCAACCGGCTGCTGGATTAAACGTGTCACCACGATAGACCATTACTGACTCAGTGGTCACGCGGAGAGTATCATTCTCCTGGCCGCGGGCATAATCGTTCAAGGGAGCGTAGCTCACGTAGGAGCCTAATTGGTCCTTCGTACTGGGTGATAGGACTAGGTCGATACTGAGCTGGCCGTACTTTGGAAATATAGGGACCACTGTACTCGTAACATGACTTACTGTAATGATGCCGCCCGCGATGGCCAAACCTACAAGTCCGTACATCAGGAAGGTGTTGAGTGGGGTTTTGACCATAGTCTTCCGTCTTCTATTACATCTAGAGGGGTCTCTTAGTTAATGCAACAAGTTTGAACGGCGAGTCAAACTGGTTCATTGTCGATTCCTGTCTTGCTAGGGTCGTTGTCGCCACGTTTTCCATGTCTCCACCCAGAAGATCGCGGTGGCCGCGCTCCCGAGAAGGAGGCCGAAGAAGCTGTAGAAGTCGAGCCTGACGATTTGGGTTACGAGGTAGCTTGTTAAGACGGTAAACAGGACGGCGTATAGGGCGAAGCGGGGGACGAAGAAGCGCCATACCCTGACGAAGACCTTGAGAACATCAACCTTGACCTCTTTGACCAAGCGGTACTCTCCACTATCCTTGCTCACGAGGCCCAGTTCTCGAAGTTTTTCAAGATGGTAGAGGGCAAGAGTGGGGCTGCTGAATTTGAGGGCACGCTGGACCTCTCGGACCCCTATCGACTTGTCAGTATTGTTGAGCACGTACCAGTAAACCCGGAGAGTATTGCCCTTCAGCTCGCTCGCTATCCGGTCCTGATCTGCGTGTTGCTGTTGGCTCGACAAGCTGCTCATGACTCCCGATAGTAAATTCTACGAGTTTCGTAAACCATGTTGAGGCTTAGCATAGAATTTTCTGCTACCCCTCTCTAAGGTTAACCATGAAATAAGTGAACATCCAACTGAAGACTCTCTTTCTGCCAAGTCTCTCGAAGGCGTACAAGAGGCTTTGCAATGTATGTCTCCTCGGAAAAATGCTCTCTGGCCACAGATACAATATTGGTGACACATGTCCCTCTATGATAATCGAGCGGTTAGTCAAGCCGAGGATCCTATGGATAGATGAGGATGTCAAGAAGAGAGTAGTGACATTTTGACTCCTCATGGTTGAAGACAGAATTCGAAATGCACCCGATGAATTAGGGAAATCAAAAATAACAGGACGGCTTTTTTTCAGCACGCTTAATGCCTGAGCGAGGGATTGACTCGCATCGACGACATGCCAGAAAACACGAGCTCCCACTGCTGAATCGAACGTCTCTTCTCGGAAAGGCAACCAATGTGAATCACAGACAAGTAGGTCAATGTTTGTTACCTTCTGTTTTCTGCTCTTCTCTCTAAGCTTCAAAACCATGTTAAGACTAGAATCGGTGGCAACGACTTGCGCCGCATGAGCAGCAAGGGGCAACGTAACTCGTCCGGTCCCTGACCCAATCTCCAATACCATTCCTCTTCCATCAGCAACCTGGCCGGTGAACCAACGAGTCTGGAGATTGCTGATGAATCGACCCTTGCCACTCTCAAACCGAAGCCTGTCGTAATCATCAGCTATCTGGCTGTAGTAAAGAGTGACCCTCTTTCTATCTACTAAGTTCGTTCTCATACATCTCCACGATACGGTTGACGATAACCGATTTCGAATAGTTTTCCTTGACAACACGACCCGCCCGACCTACGCATTCGTCTGTTAGCCAAGGCTCGTGTAACACCATACCAATACAATCCACGAGGCTTTGCACATTTCTAGATTCAAAAACAAACCCGTTTTCGCGATCCTTTATGACAGGAGAGCTTGAGGCGTCCGAGCATACCACCGGTGTCCCGCAAGCCATAGCCTCAATGATTGTTAGCGGAATCGGAAGTACGAACTTTGAACTGCGAGTGGGCAGCACATAGGCGTCCACCGCATTGTAGAATAGCGCTGGATCCGTCAGTTGCCCAAGTTCTTGAATGTCATCTCTGCAAACAAGAATTTTCTTTAGCTCAGAAATCAGCATGCTGTCTCCGTAGCCCGATGAGGCTAAAACAAGTCGTAAGTCTGGAAACTTTTGCTTTAAGGAAGCGTGAGCTCTTAATAAATCAAGGATTCCTCTACCCACTTTCAGATGACCTGCGAATCCTAGATATCTTCCAGTTTCAGGTAAACCCAGCATTTTTCTCGCATGAGACTTATCATAACTTCGGAATCTCTGGAGGTCAAGGCAAGGAGGAATTATATGAATCCTGTCGGAACGAACACCTCGTCTCACCAGTCTATCTTTCAAACCTCTTGTGGGCACTGTGAAGGCTGAGAAGCACTGATTCCTTAGCCCGAAGACCCCTAAGTCGCGATCGCTATAACAGGAAACAACTTTCGGTTTCTTGAATTTCCTTTGGATTCGTAGTAGAAACGGAACAGAGGATAGACCCTTCAGACTATGGAAGTGCAATATGTCAAAATCTTCCCCTAAGACTCGACGAGCAACCTCATTCCCGAACTTCATATAGTAAGAAGGGGTGAATTGGAATCGTTTTTGTCGCGAAAGCAAGTACTGGTAGACCACCGATGTTGTGTCGCAGTATTCGCGAACTCTCCCTGTCGTGCTTGAAAATACCGTGACCCCCCAACCAGCACCAGCCACCCCGTCGGCCCATCCCTTCACTGTATTGACTACGCCGTCAACGTAAGGGGGCTCAACAAAATCGGCGATCATACAAACTGATTTCAGTGCTGTCGACACTAACTTTTCCTTTGTGCGGCCTCGGCATAAACGGTCCTGATAAATTCTCCCAAAGCTATTGATTGCCTTGGCTAGTATGTTTCGTGATTTGGAGACCTTCTGCACGCATCCTAGCAGCGGCTCGTACAAGAGCATCAACGCCTGGCAATCTCTGGCCAGCTAGAAGAGAAAGCATTGCTCCACCTGCAGTGCTGACATGTTTGAATTTGGTCTCCATTCCCTCCATGGAAGCCAGGCCGATCAGATGACCACCACCGATCACAGTATACCCGTTGTTCTTTGCGATCGATTCTAGAACTGTCCTCGTGCCAAGGTCGAATCCGTCTCTCTCGAAGACTCCCAATGGTCCATTAGCCACTACGGTCGCGGCTCCTTCAATGAGCTTCGCGTATTTTTCCACTGTTCTCATCCCAACGTCGAGAGCGGCTCCATCGTTTGGAAGGGAGTTCAAGGAACAGTCGATTCTTTTGCCTTTCATTGCGTAGGCCAAATCAATTGGGGCTTGAATCTGGTCTCCGTAGTTCTTCAGAATGCTGCGTGCTCGGTCCATCTCTTTCTCTATGTCAGGGGGCAACGAATCGCCTAACGGAATATCGGGATTCATCGCACGGAGAAACACTTTCCCAGGGACCCCACCTAACAATACTTTGTCCGCCTTCCCACTAGCTAGGATATGTTCCATTACAGGAATCTTGTCCTCGAACTTCGATCCTCCCAAAACATATACGCAGGGTCTTGCTGGATTGACTAGGAGCATTGAAACCGCTTTCAATTCTCGCTCCGTTAATCGTCCCGCGACACTCGGCAATACCTCAGGCAAGCCAACCAGTGAGGGCTGCGACCTATGAGCAGTCGCGAAAGCATCATTGACATTTAGGTCGAAGAGTTTGGCGAACCTTTTCACCAGATGCGTTTTGACAAGTTTCTCTGGTTTGTCATCCAAGTTTTCTTCTGAACAAAAACGTAGATTGTCCAGGACCAAGATTTCACCCGGCTTGACGCGGAGTATCCTCTGTCTGGCAAGCGGTCCCATCACATCATCTACAAAACTTACATCCTGACTACAGTATCTGGCGATTCGCTGAGCGTGTGGCTCTAGAGAGGTGAAATCATCTTTTCCTGGACGGCTCTGATGCGATCCGAGAATGACACGGGCGTCTTCAAGTTCTTTCAGTGTGTCCGAAATTGCCCTGATCCTGGTATCATCAAGAATCTCATCAGTCGACGGGTCTATTGGGACGTTGATATCGACTCGGAGGAAGATCCGTTTTCCAGAGGTCTCGACATCATCTAGCGTAAGAAAGTCGTAGTTCTTGCTACTACTCTCTTTGCTCATTGGCCGAGAGACCGCTACCAATTCAGTCTAGACGGGCGGCTGTTTATTGTTTCTTGTTTAGAGTTCGGATGCACCAAAGAGTTTTAGCCCCGCCATCCAGAACCCGCGGTTTTGCCGGGGTGGCTCAGCCTGGCTAGACCCCTCGCGTGAGGGGAGCTCAAGCGCCGGACTCATAATCCCCTAGAAGGGATATCCGGAGGTCGCGGGCTCGAAATTGCCACCCGTCAAGAGACAGTGGCTCAGGGAATCCCGCCCCCGGCACTCTCCTCCGCGATACTCCCAAATCCAAGCTACGTAAGTGATGCTCTACTCATGTCCGTGAATGAACCGAAGGTCCGGCGTCGAATAATCTCGCTTCTGATTCTTCTCTTGTCCCTGTCGGGGTTGATTAGCTTCGCTCTCTTGACCGAGTCTGATCTCCATCTCTCCGCCATGGCTAATCCTCCTGGCTTATTGCGGGTCCAGGCAGCGTCCGGCTCTAGTCCCGTCAACATTCCAATCGTGGACGAGAATACTCATGATCGGCAACAAGCTGAGCCCACGATCGCGATCGATCCTCGCAACCAGGACATCATTGTCGCGGGTGCCCAGGACTATCGTTTGAGGGATTCTAACCAGCATCGATGGCATGGTTACTATCGATCCACCGATGGCGGGCAATCTTGGACTTCCAAGCTCTTGCCAGGGTTTCCGGGAGATAACTCCCCTGATGGAATGGCTTCTCCGTTACATCGATCGAACACGCTCTCCGATCCAGTCTTAGCATTCGACCGAATGGGTAATGTCTACTACACTGGGATTGCGTTCAACATAACGAACGACGTAGCCCAGCCTGGCCTGGTGGCCTTTGTGGCCAAATACATCAATGATGGCGCCGACTATTTTGGTGCGACAATGATCCGCGGCCCATTGAACGATGACAAACCATGGATTGCAGTGGATACTTCTAGTAGTCCATATGATGGGACTGTCTACTTGGCTTTCGACGCGAACCTCACGAGCACTTCCCACTTTGCGACTGTTCTAACCCACTCTAGTGATGGGGGAAGAACCTTCTCCGAACCGCTCTACACTCCCGGAGACGAGACGGGCGAGCTTCCGGGATTAACGGTTGACCCCTTAGGCGATGTATACGTTTCGAGCGACGCTTTCGATCCAGTAACCGGCGCATCGCTGAATTATGTTCAGGTATCGAAAGTGACGAACGGCGGAACCGTCTTGGCCAAAAATGTCAAGGTCGTCACGAATGCCTGTTTTCTTGGTCTGTCTTCCACCTTACCGGGAGGGAGCTTCCGCGACTTCACGATTCCCCAGATAGTATCCGATTCAAAGGCGGTGTACCTGGTTCGAGACGACTGTGGACTAGGAAATTCCAACGTATTATTCACAAAGTCGATGGATGGAGGGTCCACTTGGACTGCTAGCATTATGGTCAACGATTTTGTGACTGATACAAGGACTTGTTGCGTGTCGACCCAGCACTTCTTCCCAAGCATTGCAGTCTCTGGAGGCATTATCAATATCGCCTGGTATGACAGCAGACAAAACAACGCCACCTCATTGAATGCTCTGGACATATTCTATGCTTATTCGTTAAACGGGGGCTTGAGCTTCTCGCCGAACATTCGGATAACAACAGTATCCTTCGACCCCAACTCTGTCAAGAGGTCAGATGCTCCCAACAATAACGAGCCGTTTATTGGCGACTATATCCAGATAACTGCCACTCCGATCAGGGTTCATGTTATCTGGACAGACAATCGGTTTGCCTGCGATACAGTTATTCTTGGCTACGGCTGCCAAGACCAAGATGTGATCACGGCTGGGGTCGATCTTCCAGACTTCAGTCTTACCACTAGTCCGCCCTCGATGACCCTAATTCAGGGCCAGACCGCCGCCACGAATGTTACGCTTACCAGCTTGTCCGGATTCTCTGGAAACGTTACAATTGCCCTGTCCACGTCCACAGAAGGACTCCCCACTACAACTTTGGCCCCTAGAAGGGTCGACCTCTCACCAGATACCAAGATATCCTTTCTCCTGTCCTTCTCGCCAACCTTCGCCACTCCAGCTCAAACTTACAAGATGAATATCACAGGAAGCTCGGCACCTAGACTCCACACAGCGGATTTCTCTGTTACCGTCCAACCGTTTGCAAGCTTTCCTTCCCCAGGATCCATTCGCTTCCCATCTTTCGGCGGACCACTTGCGGCCTACGCATATGTTGGCGCCGCTTTCGTCACCCTTGGTGTCGCAGTAGTCGCCGGGTTGCTGATTTTCGACAGGTTGAAGAGAAGACGTGCCCGTCCTCCCACAATACCTCCCCCGATCACTTAATTCCTTTGAACTGGATTAGCTTCTTCTCAATATGTCGACGTGACCGTCTTTTCTACCGACGTAAGCAACGTCTGCCATTCCCAGGAATAATCCTGTCTCGATCACACCTGGCACATTCTTGAGCTTTTCATGAATGATTTCTGGTCTACGAAGATTTCTGAAGTACGCGTCCACTATCATGTTCCCATTATCGGTGACCACTGGTCCCACCTTGCCGGTTCCCTCTCGCAATATGGCCTTCTCAGATAAGCGCTTCACCTTCGCTAGTGTCGCCTGATAACAGAACGGGACGATTTCCACTGGAATAGGTTGTTCACCGCCTAGGGTCTTGGCTAACTTTCGCTCATCGACTATTATGATCAATCTCTTGGTTGACGAGTCCACTATCTTCTCGCGTAACAGTGCTGCCCCACCCCCCTTTACCATATCAAGACTCCGCCACTGTATCTGATCCGCACCATCAATCGCTAGATCCAGATCCTTCTCATCCGGCAGGACGGTTGTGTTAAGCCCCAATCTACGCGCCGCTATCTCCATCTGGTAACTGGTCGGGACGAAACTCAGCCTGAGATGTTCCTTCTTTACAGTTTCAGCAGCCAACTCCAAAGCCCGAAGAACTGTGTTCCCACTTCCAAGCCCGATGGTTATCCCATCTCGCAATTCCCGAACAGCTTGGGCGGCAGCACTCAATCGTGCCTTCTCCACCCAGGACATATCTCTCTCGCCTCCAGCCCTAGCCCTCGGTCTCTATCTGCTCCAATCGCTCCATCGCCTTCAAGACCTCCTCCCGAACTGCGTCCAATCTCTCCTCCGCTTTGGTCTTCGGCCTCTCCCGCGTCTGGCTCTTCTCTTTCTCAGCAGCCGGTTCCGGAGTTGTAGTAGCGGCTGGTTGCTCCTGCTTGTTCATGGAACTAGTTGTTGATGGTTTGACTTGTCTGAGCTCTAGACCCAGTCCCAGGGAATCTAGCCCTGGTTTCAGTTGTCCAATCCGAACATCAATCTCCATCAATTTCTCGTAGAAACTCTTCAACAGGTCCTCTTTCGCCGACTCTAATTCATGGAGATCCACAATCCGCTTATGAACATCAATCTCTCCATCCACGCGCTTAAGATCCACCTTGTATTTCTGGAGTAATTGGTTCTTCTCGGTCTCGTTGATCTGGGCACGGGCCTCGGCGTCGTAGATTTTAGTCAAAGCATCTCCGATAATGTCCCGTTCCAGACTCGCGATGCGGAGCCTGTCGCGGGCTCGTCCCATATCCGCTTCGGTCACGGACTTTCTCAAGCTATCCGGAACTGGAAAACTCGATTTTTCGAACGATGGACTGGCCAGCGTCTCCTGCTGGGCGGATTCCTGTTGCTTCCGGCGCCCGAATATTAGTATCACGAGGAAGATCAGAATGTTAGTGATTGGGAAAGGGAAATTCTCACCCTTGCCCTGCAAGAAATGCATTCCTCGCCGTAGCTTTTGACATAGGCTTGGCGGGCGCTTATTAACGGTTTAGACCAATGCCCCAACTCCAACTGTAACTGCAGCATGGGATGTACGGGTCAAACTACGGTTAATACCCGATATCCGCATCTTTACTCCTGAGGTTGGGAGGTCAGGCCTAGGATTGTCTTTGGCGAGTAGATGCGAGAGTTGTGGAATGCCAATGCCCACTAACGAGGATCATGGGGCCCACGATCCAGACAATCCCTACTGTATTCACTGTACTGACTTGGATGGCAAACTATTGCCGTTCGAGAAAAAATTCGACGAGCTGGTTGCGTCTACAATGGACACACGTTGGATGAGTCGCGAAGAGGCTGAGCGATCGGTTAGAGAACAGCTCCTACAAATGCCTGCGTGGAGATCGAAAGTGGAAAAGTTGATGGCAAAGACGCCCGCTACAACACAAACCCCGACACAAACTCCATCAGCACAGTCATAGCAGTATTCGACAAGAAGATCAAAAGCATCCGTTTTCTTCTGTCCGAGAAAGATTGGAGGACTCGCATTAAGCCTCCGATCTGTCGGATTTCTAGATTATTACTTCTCTTTTGTGCGGAGGGCTATTAAGCAAGGTATGATCATAGCGGCCCTCCCGGTGAAACCGGAGTGGCTAAGAAGAAGGCCAAGAAAAAGTCCAAGATGTAAAAGTGGACTTGTCGGCCCAGACGAGATTCTAGGATCAAGGGCCGAAACAGTTCTAACAGAACTCTTCTGAAAATAATCCCTTTTTATCCCTCCAAACTTCTATTTCAACAATCCAAAACAAGAGAGAAAGCCCCAATGACGGATGTACTGACTAGCCTGTACAACTTCCTCTCCAACGTCGCTGGGACGAACCAACTTCTCTTCGTCTTCCTCGTGAGCCTCTTCGGTAACATTATCCCAATCATCCCAATTCCCTACCTGATCATCGTCATCACAATAGTCACAACATTTCCCCAGGTTGGAATAGTCCAAGTGGCCGCTGTTTCTGCATTGGGCGCCGCGAGCGGCAAATTTGTCAGCTACGGGCTCGGCTACGGAGTCCGTGAGGCCATGGCTGGCAGCCGGGCTCGATTCGACTCGCTCCGCCGACTCTTGGGAGGAAGCGTTTTCCTAGTCGCTTTCATCTTCGCCGCCACTCCACTTCCAGATGATGTGGCCTATATCCCGATGGGCATCATGAAGTACAGTCCTATCAAGACCTACATCAGCCTCTACACTGGGAAGTTCGTACTCACGTTATTCGTCCTATACACTGCTAGAAAGTCGGAAGAGGTGATTAATTCGGCTCTTGGTGGAGGCATCGTGGGATCCGCTCCTTCGATCGCGATAATCATTGGATTGTCTTATCTGATGATGAGGGTCGATTGGGAACGCGTGTTGGCCCAAACCCAGCAACGCGGTTTCCTGAGGCGACTCCTAAGGAGTGGTTGGAGGCGATTAACTGGTAAAAGGGCAAAGGCATCACCCTAGCCGCGTTGTGGGAACGGGGTCTAACCGAAGAGCCGTTTCTGTCCGTAGGTCGTAAGCGCCCAGGTATATGATCTCCCTATTTTCTTTGACGATACAATTTTCTGCCCGTCTAGGAGCTTGAGATGATAGTTCACGCACGCCTTTCCGAGGCCCGCTTTCCTGGCAATCTCCGACGCCAGCGACTTCCCAGACTCCTCGATAGTGGTAATGATTTTTGTCCTGGAGGATAGGCCTCGCTGGACGTTTCTCATACCAGTCATGTAGGCGCGGGGATGGTAGGGATGTGTTCTCATTATTTTGTAAGGGATCTAGTTCTGGAACTGGCTCATGCTCGCCTGTAGCGGACCCGGTTGGGTACTGAGAGCCTTCCAATCCAACTGGGCAAGTCCAGCCAGTCTTCGGAATTCGTTGACAGAGCCAGGACCGAAGCCGGCGAAGTGGTTGTTGAAGAAGACGTAGCCCTGCTTGAACAGGTCACGCTTCTCCTCTAAAGCATCGAACCATTTTTTCATGACTTGTTCTTGGTCCCGCTGGATACCGCTGAACTCTGTTATCTCCCGGTCGCCAACTAGACGAATGTACATGGTGTCGGAGGTGGTTTCAGGCGGAGTAGAAGCGTACTGGTTCTCGGACCAAGCAAGAATGACATTCTGGGATTCTAGCTGTTCGTAGATTTCCGGTTTGAACCAAGACTTGTTCCGGAACTCTACTGCGTGCTGATATTTTCCGTCTAATTGTCCAAGGAACTTTTGAAGTGCCTCCCCATCCTTCTTTTGGTTGAAAGAGGGCGGGAGCTGAATCAATAATGGGCCAAGCTTTTCACGCAGTTGGCTCATCGAGGCATAGAACCGTTCCAGTTGCTGGATCGCGTCCCGAAGCTTCAATTCATGAGTGATCTTTTTCGGAAACTTGGCCGTGAACCGGAAATTGTCACCAGTAGCTCTCTTCCAGTTTGAGACCATGCCAGAGGATGGGGTACGGTAGAAGGTCGAGTCAACCTCGACCGCGTCAAATATGCTCGCATAGAGCCTCAGATAGTCACTGGGCTGGGCGTCTTTTGGGTAAAATGGTCCTATCCAATCCTTGTAAGACCATCCGCTGCAACCAACCCGCAACATGGAAGGTTCCAATGGCAAACCTTGTCAGCCAGCAGTAGCACAACCAGTCACTCTATTGGTTAAAGGGATTCGGTTGAGTGTCCAACGAACAGCGAGCCGTGTCCACGCTGGCAGATCGTGGTAGTGCTAGGTGTCTAATTTTCTCCATGTGGAATGGTTTAATGGCCGGAAAAAGTAATGCCAAGGATCGTTAACATCATTGGCCGGACGTGCACCAACTGCCAGAGAATACCACTCTGCAGATCAGAACTCTCAGTCGCCCTTTTTTTGGGGCAACGTCAGCCTGAGATCTATCTTCATCGATATCGGTCTCCATACACCCTCGTAACACCTCAAATAGGATCCCCTAGAATCACAGAGCTCAAGCGCTAGAATGCATCAGAAAGTCGTCGTCACTGGTGGTGCCGGGTTCCTCGGCAGTCATCTAGTCGAGGCTCTAATAGAGAAGAATTTTCAAGTTGTTGTATTGGACGATTTCTCATCGGGAAAACCATCCAATCTGCAGCGAGTTGCAAGCCACCCTCGGCTCAAGGTCGTCAAAGGCGACATAAGGGAGAAAGGCACTGTTCAGCATCTGCTAAAGCATACTGCCGTAGTATTTCATGAGGCCGCAGACGTAAGCGTCCTCAAGTCGATAAAGAATCCCGGCCTAACTAACGATGTAAACGTCAATGGAACGCTGAGTCTACTCCGGTCAGCCGTCAAGAACCGTGTCGGTCGCTTCATCAACGCGTCATCAGCCGCAGTATATGGGGATCAGGGGGATGTGCGGAATAATGAGAAGATGCTTCCACGACCTGTTTCGCCTTACGCAGTTTCCAAGCTGGCCGCTGAGAATTATTGCGAGGCCTTCTATGAAACGTATGGGTTAGAAACTGTCTCCTTACGATACTTCAATGTTTATGGTCCAAGACAAAGATCGGGACAATACTCGGGAGTCATAACCTCATTTCTCAAAAGAGCTAGGGCCGGATTGCCGCCAATTATCTACGGTGATGGAGGTCAGACACGTGACTTCATCCATGTCTCAGATGTCGTACAAGGAAACCTGCTTGCGATGAAGAACGATCAGGCTGTGGGAAATATTTTCAATATCGGAACGGGAAAATCCGTTTCAATTAGCAGCCTAGCAAGAATGATCATCGGCTTATCGGGTCGCCGAGGTTTGAATTCTATATCAAAGAATGCAAAGCTTGGAGACCT
>Ga0137415_10003310_pt1 | contig 16008 bp, 13 predicted proteins | sample CZODoug3_1_1_16f_FD_183082 | JGI IMG/M metagenome (GOLD analysis project Ga0137415, IMG submission 183082) | Vadose zone soil fungal communities from Angelo Coast Range Reserve, California, USA - CZODoug3_1_1_16fungal (Hybrid Assembly) | ecosystem: Environmental > Terrestrial > Soil > Vadose...
GCCCAGTGGCACTACCCGTTCGAGCACCAGGCCGACTTCAAGGCGCACTTCCCGGCCGACTTCATCTGCGAAGGCGTGGATCAGACGCGGGGGTGGTTCTACTCGCTCCTCGCCATCGGCGTCACGGCGTTCGACGCGTCCGTCTACAAGAACGTGATCGTCAACGAGCTCGTGCTCGACGCCCAGGGCCAGAAGATGTCGAAGAGCCGCGGCAACGTGGTGAACCCGTGGGAGGTGATCGAGGAATACGGGGCCGACGCGGTGCGACTGTACCTGTTGGGCCAGAGCCAGGTATGGCTGTCCAAGCGATTCGATCGCCGCCAGATCCCGGACGTGACGGGCGGGTTCCTCAACGCGCTCCGCAGCACCTACGAGTTCTTCCGGCGCTACGCCGAGGACTGGAAGCCGCCCGCGGAAGCCGCGGCGACACCGTTCGAAAAACGGCCACCCGCGGACCGCTGGCTGCTCGCCCGGCTCGACGAAGTGGTGGGAGAGGTGCGCCAGGCGTGGTCGGAGTACGACGTGACCGCGGGCGTGCGGGGAGTCATGGACTTCGTCGGCGAAGACCTGTCCCGCTGGTACATCCGCCGGAACCGTCCGCGGTTCTGGGCGCCCGACCGGGCCACCGACGCGGTAGCGCTGGAGACGCTGCACGAGGTCCTCGTCACCTCGACGCGGCTGCTCGCCCCGGCGGCGCCGTTCGTTACCGACTGGATCCACCGGGCGCTCGTGGGCACGTCGGTGCACCTGGCGCCTTTCCCGACCGACCTGGGCCGGCGGGCCCCGGAGCTGCTCCAGGCGATGGCGGCGGTGCGGAAGCTCGCCTCCCTGGCGCGGGCCGCCCGGGAGACCAAGCAGCTCCCCGTACGCCAGCCCGTTGCCAAGGTTCAGGTGGTGGTCCCGGCGAAGCTGCGCGGCCCGGCCTTGGCAGACCTGTTAGATATCCTGGCCGCTGAAGTGAACGCCAAGGCGATCGAAGTGGCGGGCTCGGACCACGAACTGGTGCGGCTGAAGGGGAAAGCGGAATACCGCAGCCTGGGCAAGCGTTACGGGAAGGACACGCCCCGGGCCGCCGCCGCAGTGTCCCAGCTCACCGCGGAACAGCTGGAGGCACTGGAACGTGGTGACCCCGTGCGGTCCGGAGACTTCGAGTTCCGACCCGAAGACGTGCTGGTGACGCGCGAGGTGGTGAGCGACTGGGCGGTGCAGGCGGACGGCCCGTACGTGGCCGCGGTCGATCCGCGGCTGACGGACGATCTGATCCAGGAAGGCCTGGCGCGCGAGCTGGTGAATCGCGTCCAGCGCCTCCGCAAAGAAGCGGGGTACGAGTACACCACGCGCATCGAGCTCAGCGTGGCGGGCGCGGCAGAGATCGTCGCCGCGGTGTCGGCGTTCCAGGGGTTCGTCGAAGGTGAGACGCTGGCGCGCAAGCTCGTGCTCGGTACGGTGCTGGACGAAGCGGATGTGACGCGAGAAGTTGACATCGAGGCTCGCCGCGTGACGATTGCACTGCGGCGACATGACGGACGAAAGGGCGGTACGCGATAATGCCGACGAAATCCAAGACCAAAACCAAAGCCAAGGCGACCAAGGGTGGCCTGAATAAGAAACAACTGGCCCACCTCGAGAAGCGCCTCCACGAGGAGCGCGCCCGGGTGATGAAGGAGCTCGGCTACTACGACGAGTCCTTCAACTCGAGCCTGCAGGCGTCCGATGGGGACCTCTCGAGCTACTCGTTTCATATGGCCGATCAGGGCACCGACGCCATGGAGCGCGAGAAGGCGTTCCTGTTCGCCTCGCAGGAGGGGCGCTACCTCTGGCACGTGAACCAGGCGCTGCGGCGGCTGTTTCAGGCGCCGGAGAAATTCGGCAAGTGCGAGCAGTGCGGCGAAGAGATCGGCTTCGAGCGACTCGACGCGCTACCGCACGCCCGGCTGTGCATCAAGTGCAAAGCGAAGGAAGAAGATGGAAAACGCCGCTGACCGCCGGCTGTTCTGGACGACCGCGGGGGCGGTCGTCGTGGCCGATCTGGTCACCAAGCTCCTGGCAGAATCCCTGCTGGCGCGACATCTGCCGGTCCGGGTCATCGGCGACTTCGTGCAGCTGCGCCTGGTCTACAACAAGTGCGCGGCGTTCGGGCTGTGCCTGGGCGGAGAGACGTACTCGCGCTGGATCTTCTTTGCGCTCGCCATCGTCGCGCTGTTCGTGCTGCGCTCCATGGTGATCTCGGCGCGGCCGGGCGACCGGTTCCGGCTGCTCGCGTTGGCGCTCGTGTGCGCCGGGGCGGTCGGCAACGTGATCGACCGGATTCGCAGCGCCCAGGGCGTCGTGGACTTCGTAGACGTGGGGATCGGCGGCGCGCGCTGGCCGACCTTCAACGTCGCGGACTCCGCCATCACGGTCGGGGCGATCGCGCTCGCGGTCTCCCTCTGGCTCGAAGGCCGGGCCCAGGAGCGAGCGAAGGAGGCCGGGGCGGCGCAGCACTGATGGCCGCCGTCACGTTCTGCGTCGTCACCCCCGAAACCGAGCGCCTCGACCGGTTCCTCGCCGACCAGCTGGCGCTGTCTCGCACCGTCGCCGCCCGCATCATCGCCGACAAACGCGTCACCCGTGACGGCCGCCCGCTGCGCGCCTCGGTCCAGCTGGAGCGCGGCGCCGTGGTGACCGTCGAGCTGCCGCCCGAACAGCCGCCGCCCAAGACCTACGCTCCCGCCCACCGCGATCTCACCTTCGCGTACGAAGACGAGCACCTCGCCGTGCTGGACAAGCCGGCGGGTCTGGTGGTGCACCCGGGCCCCGGCCATTGGGACGACACGCTGGTCAACGTCCTGGTGGAACGGGGCACCGCGCTCGCGCAGGGCGCCGCCCAAGGCCGGCCCGGGATCGTGCACCGCCTCGACCGCGACACCTCGGGCCTGTTGCTGATCGCGAAATCCGAACTCGCGCACCGCCGCCTCACCCGCATGATCGAGCGGCGCCAGGTCGAGCGCGTGTATGCCGCGCTCGCGTGGGGCCATTTTGCGAAGAGCCCGGTGGACATCGAGGCGCCGATCACGCGCCATCCCACGGATCGCAAACGCATGACCGTACTGGCGGGGGGCCGCCACGCGATCACGCACGTGCGCGTGACCGCGCGGTTCGCGCAGACCGAGCTGCTGCGCGTGACACTCGGCACCGGGCGCACCCACCAGATTCGCGTGCACCTCGCCCACGTGGGGCACCCGGTAGTGGGCGACCGGGAGTATGCGTTCGGGGGCAGCCGCCGCGTCACGCCGTCGCAGCGGCAGGCAGCCGAGCGCCTCGAGGCGCTCGCGCCGCGACAGCTGCTCCACGCGGCCCGGCTCGCCTTCGCTCATCCGGTGAGTGGCGCGCGGCTCGACCTGCGCTCCGAATGGCCCGCGGATCTCGTTCCGGCGCTGCGAGAAGCGGCCGCAGATCCGAGTTTGCTTGCTCAACGCAACCCCTTGCAGTATCTTGGCTTCTTCGCTTCGGATGAGTGACCCGGGAGTCGTCCGACTGCTCTTGTTTCGGGTGGGCCGCCTCGTCTGCGCTGCCGAGGCGGAGCGGGTCCGCGAGATCCTGCCGCGGCTCGAGCCGACCCGGATTCCCGGAGCGCCGCCCGTGGTCGCGGGGGTCGTCAACGTGCGGGGTACCCTCGTGACCGTGGTGGAAGGATGGCGGGCGTTGCGGCAGCCCGAGCCCCAGCCCGACGGGGAAGGGGGAGGGGCAGGCGGTGGGGGGTCCGGGACCACCGTGCTGCTCGAGGTAGGTGCCGGGAAAAAGGTCCTCGGCTTCACAGTCGATGAGGTGGTGGACCTCGTCTCGGTGGGTGGGGAGGGGCTGGACCGCCGGCAGGCGCTGCCGGGCATCGATCCGACGCTGGTGCGGGCCGTCGGGCGCCGCGCCGGTCAACTCTTCGTGGTTCTCGATACCGACGCGCTGCTAACCCCCATTCTGTCTTCCTAGGGAGGATGTGTGAGCCACACTGTCCTCGTCTGCGACGACGCCATCTTCATGCGGACGATGATCAGCGACATCCTGGCGCAGGCCGGCTTCGAGGTGGTGGGCGAAGCGGAGACGGGCTCCCAGGCGGTCGAGAAGTACCGGCAGCTCAAGCCCGATCTCGTCACGATGGACATCGTGATGCCGGACATGGGCGGGATCGACGCGGTGCGCGAGATTGTGAAGCACGATCCCGACGCGAAAATCCTCATGTGCAGCGCCATGGGCCAGCAGGCCCTCGTGGTCGAAGCGATCCAGGCCGGCGCGAAGGACTTCGTCGTGAAGCCGTTCCAGCCGTCGCGCGTCCTCGAGGCCGTGCAGCGCGTCCTCGGCTGATTCCATGGACCTCTCGCAGTACGCCGAGCTGTTCCTGGCCGAGAGCCGGGAGCACCTGAGCGCCTGCAACCAGCTGCTGCTCGAGTGGGAGCGCAGCCCCGCGAATTCCACGCCCGTCGGCGGGCTGTTCCGCGCCGTGCACACCGTCAAGGGGATGGCGGCGACCATGGGCTACGCCCGCGTCACCGACCTCGCCCACCGCGCCGAGAATCTGCTCGACCTGTTGCGCCGCGGAGGACGCCCCGCGACCGACGAGCTGCTCCAGCTCCTGTTCCGGGCGCGGGACGCGCTCGAGCAGGCCGTAGAACTTTCGGTGGTCGGCCGCGAAGACGAGATCGACGTCGCGGAAGTGGTGGCGGATCTGGACGGCGCCGCGGCGCAGCTCGGCAGGGGTGGCGACGTCGCGGCAGGGATGGGCGCGCATGCGATGGCGGTCTCGGCAACGGCTCCCGACGTCGAGATGCCCGTGGTCGCGGGACGGCTGGTGCAGGTGACGCTGCGCGCCGAAGCGCCGCTCAAGGGCGGGCGCGCGCTGCTCGCGATCAAGAAGGCACAGCGCGTCGGCCCGGTGCACGCGGTGACGCCGCCCGAGTCGGCATTCGAGTCCGACGAGTTCGACGGGCGCTTCAGCTTCCGCATCGGAGGGGCCGCCGGGGCCGCCGAGGTCGAGCGGGCCGTGCGGTCGGCGGGCGACGTGGAGCACGTCACGGTGGGTGGAGAAGAGCGGCGCACCGCCCCCGCGGCCGGCGCTCCGCCCTCGGCGGCGGAGACCAAGAGCCGCCATATCCGGGTGGATCTCGGGCGGCTCGACGGCCTCATGGATCTGATCGGCGAGCTCGTGACCGTGCGGGGCCGCTTGAACGAGCTCGCGGCCTACGCCCGCGACCCGGTGATCGACGACGTCGCGATCCAGGTGTCGCGGCTGTCGCGCGAGCTGCAAGCCGAAATCATCCAGGCGCGCATGACGCCGGTGTGGCAGGTGTTCGACCGCTTCCCCCGCCTGGTGCGGGACTTGGCCCGCGAGCTGGGCAAGCAGGTCGCGTTCCGGGTCGAGGGGAAGGAGATCGAGCTCGACCGCGCGATTCTCGACGAGCTGGGCGACCCGCTGCTGCACCTGCTGCGGAACGCGGTGGATCACGGCATCGAGCCGCTGGCCGAGCGAGGTCGGCGCGGCAAGAAGGCCGAAGGGGAGATCGTGCTCACGGCGGTGCGCGAGCGCGCCAGCGTGGCGATCAGTGTGAGCGACGACGGCCGCGGCATCGACCGCAAGCGGATCCTCGAGCGCGCCAAGCGAGACGGCGTCGTGGACCCGCACGCCGAGGCCCTGACCGACGATCAGCTGCTGCGCGTGCTCGCCCGGCCCGGATTCTCGACCGCCGAGGCGGTGACGAGTGTGTCCGGGCGCGGGGTGGGGATCGACGTGGCCGTGACGCGCATCCGCGCGCTCGGCGGCACGATCGAAATCCGCTCCGAAGAGGGGAAGGGCACGACCTTTATCATGCGGCTGCCGGTCACGCTGGCGATCGTGCGCGCGTTGATCGCGGGCGTGGGAGCGGAGCGCTACGCGCTGCCGCTCACGTACGTCGCGGAAACGGTGGAGTTCGGGGTTCAGGCCACGACCATCGTAGAAGGCCGCGAGGCGATCGTGCTGCGCGACCGGGTGGTGCCGCTGGTGCACCTGCGGCGGCTGCTCGGAGTGAGTGGTGAGGCGCCGAAGCGGTGTCCCATCATCGTGCTCGAGATGGGGGAGCGCCGCAGCGGCATCGTGGTGGACGGGATGCTGGGCCAGCAGGAGATCGTCGTGAAGGGGTTCGACGCGCCGCAGGGAACGCTGCCGGTGTTCAGCGGGGCGACGATCATGGGCGACGGGCTTCCCGCGTTGATTCTCGACGCGGGCGGGCTCCTGTAAGAGGGGGCGGCATGGAAGACGTGCGGGATCTCAAAGAGCTGCAGATCGACGCGTTGCGCGAGGTGGCGAACATCGGCGCGGGTCACGCCGCCACTGCCTTGTCGCAGCTCACGAACCGCAAGATCATGATCAGCGTGCCGCAGATCAACATCGTGCGCCTGGAGGAAGTGCCGGACTTGCTGGGAAACCCGCAGGATGTCGTCGCCGCGGTGCTGATGCACATGCTGGGAGATCTCACCGGGCGCACGCTGCTCTTGTTCCCGGAGTCGGTGGGGCGGCGGGTGTGCGACATGCTGCTGCGCCGGCCGGTCGGGACGACGGCGGCGTTCGACACGCTGGAGCAGTCGTGCCTCAAGGAAGCCGGCAACATCCTCGCGGGGGCCTACCTCAACGCGCTCTCCGATTTCATGGGGATGCTGCTGCTGCCCTCGGTGCCCAGTCTCGTGGTGGATCTCTCGGCGGCGGTGCTCACCACCACCTATCTGAACTTCGGGCACGAGCGCGACTTCGTATTCTGCGTCGAGACCGAGTTCACCATCGACTCGGGAGAGGGACTGCGGGGCGACTTCCTGCTGCTCCCCGATCTGGCGTCGCTCAAGGCCATCTTTGACGCCATCCGCCTGACCTGACCCGTGACGGCGCCGGCGCTCTCGGAACGCGACCTCGCCGTCCTCCGATCCTTCGCCCGCCGGATCGACCCGTCGGACGCGGGGGCGCACAACAATCTCGGTGTCCTCTATTATCAGAAGGGCCTCGTGGAGGACGCGATCGCCGCGTTCACACGCGCGCTCGAGCTGGACCCGAAGATGCAGGTCGCGCAGCGCAACCTCGAGATCGCCTATCACGATACCGGCTACTACGACCGGCGCGTGGCGCAGCTGCAGGAGCGGCTGCGCCAGGCGGCCGACGACCGGGACGCCCGCTGGGAGCTGGGACGCGCCTATGCGATTCTCGGCGCCCACGAGGAGGCGGTCGGAGAGTTCGAGCAGCTGCTGGCTCACCGCCCCAAGGACGTGGCCGCGATCATCCAGCTCGGCCTCGCTGAAAAGAATCGCGGGCGACCCGAGGCCGCGACCGAATGGTTCCAGCGCGCCGTGGAGCTCGAGCCCGATTCTACCGTCGTGCACTTCTACCTGGGCGAGATCTATTACAACCGCGGCCTGAATGCCGAGGCGCTCGGCGCGCTCGAGCGCGCCGTGGAGCTCAACCCCGACAATGCCAACGCCCATTACCTCATGGCGTTCGTGCTGGGCGATCTGGGTCGCCACCAGGACGCGCGCGCCGCGTCGAAGCGCGCCATCCAGCTCAACCCGCCCCTCGCCCGGGCGCAGACCAACCTCTCACTCGAGCGCTACAACGCCGAGCGTAAGAGCCAGGAGCGGCGCCAGCGCCTCGTCCCCGAGCCCCAGGTGGTCGAAGGGAACGAGCTCGCCCACTATAACCTCGGGCTCGCGTTCCGGCAGAAGGGCTACTACAACGAAGCGCTGAAGGAATACCGCATGGCGCTCGAGCGCGGTGAGGACCGCCGCCTCACGCTCCAGGCGATGGCCGAGCTCCACCTCCTGAAGCGCGACCTGGCCGCGGCGCTTGAGCTGTACGACACGCTGCTGCGGGAGGTCCCGGATTCCCCCAAGCTGTGGAACGAGCGCGGCGTGGTGCTGCACCAGGCGGGCCGGACCGAGGACGCGCTCGCCTCCTATCGGCAGGCGGCGGAGGTCGATCCCCAGTACGCGCTCGCGTGGAACAACCTCGGCGTGGTGCAGGCGCACGGCGCCGTTGCCGATCCGGCCATCGAGGCGCTGCGCACCGCGCTGCGGCTCCAGGGGACCTTCAGCGCGGCGCGGCTCAACCTCGCATTGCTGCTGTTTCAGCTGCGCCGCTTCCAGCTGTCGCTCGAAGCCTACCGACAGGTGCTCTCCAACGAGCCCAACTCTGCGTCCGCCTGGAACGGCGTGGGGCTGGTGCTGGTGGAGCTCAAACGCTTTCAGGACGCGCGCAACGCGTTCGTGCGCGCGGTGGAGGCGGACCCCGACCACGCCGGGGCGCACTACAACCTGAGCTTCACGCTGTCCAACCTGGGCGACTTCGACGGCGCGCTACGCGCCACCAAGCGGGCGCTCGAGCTCGATCCCTATTACGTCTCCCAGAAATTCGCCCTCACCATCGATCTGCAATACGAGAAGGGCACGATCGGGATCGCGCCCGAAATTTCCGCCGACGTGACGGCGGAGACGCTGGGCGAGGACTTCAACTTCGACCAGCGCCTGCTGGACAACATCTTCCAGGAGCTCGCGCCCGCCGCCGCGGCCGAGCCCCCCGCCGGCAAGGCCGCGGAGGACCCGCTCGCCCTCGCGCGCGATTACGTGAGCAAGGGCCTGATGGATGTCGCGGCCGCCGAGGCCGTGCGCGCCGTGCAGCGGGGCGCGAGTCGGGCGGAGGCGGGCGTGCTGCTGGGAGACATCTTCGCGAAGCGCGGCCTGCACGGTGAGGCGCTCGAGCGCTACCGCGAGGCCCGCAGCCTCGAGCCCGGGCGCGCCGACGCGCGGTTGGGCGAGGTCAAGGCGCTGTTCGCCCTGGGCGGCCCGCGCGCCGAGGAGGCGCGCGGGCTGGCGGAGGAGCTGCTCGAGCTCACGCCGGACAATGTGGACGCGCTCGTCGCGGTGGCGAAGGGGCGCGCCGCCGGGGGCGATGCCGCGGGAGCGCTCACCGCGCTGCAGCAGGCACAGACGCGCGCCCCCGGCCGCGCCGATCTCCACAAGCTGCAGGGCGACGTCGCGCTCAAGGTCGGCGACAAGGCCGCGGCGCTGGCCGCGTACCGGGCGGCTCTGGAGCTCGATCGCGGCTACGTCCAAGTGTGGCTCGACTTGGGGCGACTGCACGAAGGGAAGGAAGAGTGGAGCGAGGCCCGCAAGGCGTACGAGCGGGCGCTCGACGCGCTGCCCACCTTCAACGAGGCGGCGCTGGCGCTCGCCGACCTGCTGCGGCGCTCGGGACACGTGCGCCAGGCGATCACGCGCCTGGCCGAGATGCTCGAGCAGGACCCCTACGACCTGCCGGCGCTGCTGCTGCTCGGGCGCGCCCTGCTCGACGACAAGCGCGACGCCCAGGCGCTCGAGGCGTTCCAGCGGGCGCTCAAGTTCGACCCCGACCAGGTCGAAGCGCTGTTCCAGCTCGGCGTCGCGCTGGCGCGGGTGCACCGCTACGGCGAGGCCGTGCAGGCGTGGGAGAAGGTGACCCGGGTCGACCCGGCCGGACCGTTCGCTCAGGCCGCGCGCGCGCACGCCCGCACCGCGCTCGACCTGAAGCACATCTTCGCGTCGGACGCGGCCTGACCCATGCCCATCGAAGGCCCGCTCCGCGAGCTCGGCATCCACGACGTCTTCCAGCTCCTCGACCTGAGCCGGAAGACGGGGGTGTTGCGCGTCACCTCCGAGCTGCGGCACAACGCGGGCACGATCTCGTTCGAGGGCGGCGCCATCATCTTCGCCGAGATCCGGTCGAACCCGCACCCCCTGGGCGCGCTGCTGCTCCGGACGGGCAAGATCGGCGAAGCCGATCTCGAGCGCGCCCGCGACATGCAGCAGCGCCAGGGCGACGGCCGCAGGCTCGGCGAGATCCTCGTGTCGCTCGGCGCGCTCACCCCGCGCGAGCTCGAGCGCCAGGTGCGCTTCCAGATCGAAGAGGTGGTGTTCGAGGTCATGAGCTGGCGCGAGGGCTACTTCTCGTTCAGCGAGGGCGCCCCGACCGAGCTGCCCACGGACGCCGTGGTGCGCATCCCTACCGAAGCGCTGCTGATGGAGGGTGCGCGCCGCATCGACGAATGGTCCCGCATCGAGGGGCGCATCCCCCACCTCGGCGTCGTGCCCATGCTCGCGCCGCCCCAGGATGCGAGTGAAGGTGAGCTCGATCTCCTGCCGCCCGAGTGGGAGATGCTGGCGATGATCGACGGCGAGCGCGACGTGCGCGGCATCGCATCGGAGCTGGGACGCTCGGACTTCGAGGTCGCGAAAACCCTGTTCGGGCTGGAGAGCGCCGGTGTGATCGTGCTGTCGGACCCGGGCACGACCAAGCGCGAGCGGACCACGCTCGCCGGCGACCTCGCCGAGCTCGTGGCGCGCGCCGAGGACGCCCTCTCGCGCCGCGACCTCGAAGAGGCGCGCGGCGCGGCCGAGCAGGCGGCGGGCGTCCATCCCCACGACCCGGACGTGCACTTGCTGCTCGGGCGGATCGCGCTCGTGTCCGGACGCGGGGCCGATGCCGTGGAAGAGCTGCGCCGCGCGCTGCGGCTCGATCCGCTGGCGGTCGCCGCGCACCGCGTGCTCGGGTACGCACTCGTCGCCACCGGCCGGTTCGGCGAGGCGGTAGAGCAGTGGGACCAGTGGGAACGGCTGGCGCCCCGCTCGGACGTGGAGCTGAAGCAGCTCGACGACGTGCGCCGCGCCAAGGCGGCGGCCCAGACCCTCGCCGGGACGGGCACGCATGCCTGACGAGATCAAGACCCTGTCCTCCCAGCTCGCCCAGGATCCGGACAGTCTCGTCTTCCTGCGGCTGGGCGAGCTGTTGCGCCACAAGGGTCAGCTCGACACGGCCCACCGCGTCGCGCTGACTGGGCTCGAGCGCCATCCGCACCTTCCGGACGCGCACGACTTGTACGCGCGCATCCTCGCCGACCGGCACGACTACGAACGCGCGTTCGACGAATGGGACATGGCGCTCCGCATCGCCCCCGATCACGTGGGGGCGCTGAAGGGGCTCGCATTCCTTTATTTCAAGGTGGGCGACGTGCAGCAGGCGGCGGCGCATCTCGAGGCGGCGCAGCGCGTCGCTCCGGACGATCCCGGCGTCGCCCAGGCCCTGGCCCTGGCCCGGGGCGAGGGCGGCGCGGAGCCGATCGCTCCAGCGGCCCAGCCGATGGAGGAAGCGCGGGTCTTCGCGGGGCTCGAAGGGGCGCAGGAGGGGCTCCTGTTGCTCGACGCATCCGGGCGGGTGCTCGGCGGCGCGCTGAAGGATCCCGCGGGCCGGGACGTGACCGACGCCGTCGCCGCCTATCTCGCGGGCGTCTCACAGGAGGCGGCGCGCACGGTCAAGTTGCTCGGGCTGGGCAAGTGGACCGGGCTCGCCGCGGAGGGAAATCTCGGCCACGTGCATCTCGCGCCGCCGTCGAGCGACGCGCTGCTCCTCGTGGTACGCGACCGGGCGGTGCCGATGGGACGGCTGGCGATCATCGCGCAGCGCGCCGCGCTGGCGGCGCGCCGCTGGCTGGAGGCGCACGCGTGACGGCCCCGGCCGCGGCGTACGGCAAGGCCCTCGACCTCATCACGCGCGTGCGCGGCGTACGCGGGGCGATGCTCGTGTCGGCGGAGGACGGGATCGTCGTGGCGGAGCAGCTGATGGAAGGGATCAAGGGCCCCGCTCTCTCGGCGCTGGCCGCGAGCCTCGCCACGCGGTTGCGGCGCGCCATGGAGGCCGCGGGCGTGGGCGCGAGCGTCTTCTGGCACCTTCAGGCCGAGCAGGGTGCGCTGCTGGTGGTGCCCACCCCCGGCGGCACGCTGGTGGTCGCGGTGGCGGAGCCGGACGTCAACGTGGGACTGGTGCGGCTCGAGCTGCTGCGGGCGGCGGAGGTGGTGGGATGACCACGCGCGCGGTGGAAACCTGGACGCTCGAGCCGCTGGTCAAGTTCGTGAAAGAGGCCGGCGCGCGGCTCGTGCTCGTCATGACGTCGGCGGGCCAGGTGCTCGCCCAGCACGGCTTTTCCCGCGCCGTGGACGTGATGTCGGCGGCGGCGCTCGGCGCCGCGATCATGGCGTCGACCGACGAGATGGCCCGCCAGCTGCGCCAGCCCGCGTTCGCCGCGCTGAACCATCAGGGCGAGCGCCACGGGATTTTCCTGGCCGGGTTGGCGACGGGACGCGGCCGGTTGGTGGCGCTCGTCGTCTACGATCTCGATGTTTCGTCGCTCGGTCTGGTGCAGTTATTCTTTGAGCAGCTCGCCGCCGATCTGCAGGCGGCGAGCCCCAAAGACAGCGTGCCGAAGCAGGTGCTGGCGGCGGACTTCGAGCGTCAGCTCAGCGACAGTCTGAACACGCTCTTCGGGAGATAGCCCCGTGTCTCTGGTCAACTTCACGACGCGCGAGATCACCTGCAAAATCGTCTACTACGGGCCGGGGCGCTCGGGCAAGACGACCAACCTGCATTACATCTATGGCCGGGTGCCCGACTCGCGGCGCGGGCGCATGGTATCGCTCGCCACCCAGACCGACCGCACGCTGTTCTTCGACTTCCTGCCGATCGACCTGGGCCAGATTTCGGGGTTCTCGACCCGGTTCCAGCTGTACACCGTGCCCGGCCAGGTCTACTACAATGCGACGCGCCGCCTGGTGCTCCAGGGAGCCGACGGCGTGGTATTCGTGGGCGACAGCCAGGCGCGCCAGCTCGACGAGAACCTCGAGAGCCTGCAGAACCTGCAAAGCAACCTGTTGGAGCATGGGGTGGACATCCGTACCATCCCCCTGGTCATGCAATACAACAAGCAGGACCTGCCGCGCGAGCTGATCCTCTCGCCCGCGGATCTGGACGACGCGTTGAACTTCCGCGGCGTGCCGAGCTTCGGCGCCGACGCGCTCCACGGCAAGGGCGTGTTCGAGACGCTCAAGGGAATTTCCGAGCTGGTGCTGAAGAAGCTCGCGGCCGGGACCGCCGCATGACCAGCGCGCTCAATCCCAAGTATTCCTTCGAGACCTTCGTCGTGGGCGCGGCCAACCGGCTCGCGGTCACGGCGGGGCACACGGTGGCCGAGAGTCCGGGCGCGGCGTACAACCCGCTCTTCATTTACAGCGGGTCCGGCCTCGGCAAGACGCATCTTCTCATGGCGGTCGGCCACGCGGCGAAAAAGGCCGCGCCCAAGCTGAACATCGAGTACCTCACGCTCGATGAATACGTCGAGGCGTTCCATGCGAGCGTCGCCGCGGGCCAGGGCGACGCGTTCCGCCGCCGCTTCCAGAACGTGGACGTGCTGCTCGTGGACGACGTGCAATTCCTCACGAACCGCAAGGAGATGCAGTCGGAGCTGCTGCGGCTGACGGAGGCCCTGCAGGAAGGCGGGCGTCAGATCGTGCTGACGAGCGACCGCCCGCCGCCCGAAATCGCCGACCTGGACGAGCGGCTGATCTCGCGGCTGTCGGGCGGGCTGGTGGTGGACATGGGCCCGCCCGATTACGAGACGAGGGTGGCGATTCTGCGACGCAAGGCTGACGAGCGCGGCGCGCGGTTCGAGCCGGGCGTGCTGGAGACGGTGGCGCAGGCGGAGGTCGGCAACGTGCGCGAGCTGATGGGCGCGCTGAACCGGCTGGTGGCGTTCCAGGCGGTGAACGACACGAAGATCAACGCGGAGACGGCGAAGCAGATCCTCGGCCTGGTGGGCGACGGGGCCGCCCAGCCGGGCGATGCGCGTGCGCCCGCTGCCGCGAAGAGTGGAGGCGGCGACGAATTCGGAGAGTTCCTCGCCGACGTGACCGTCACAGTCGGGAAGGCCGTCGAGGCGTGGCGCGCGCGCGTGGGAGAGGCGGTCCTGCGGTGGGAGGGCGAGGGGTATCGGACGCACCGGCTCGAGGCGCTGCTGCAACGCGACGCGCCCGGGGCGGTGGACAAAGCGATCGCCGAGTTCGCGGCGGACGTGGAGCGGCTCAAGGCGCTCGAGGCGGAAGTGGCCGAGCTCGATCCGCAGGCGGCGGGCCAGAGCGTGTTCCGCGACCCCGAGCGCGTGAGCGAGGCGGAGCAGGCCGCGGCCAAGGTCCGCGACGGTGCCGGGCCGCCTCCGGGACCGTCCGCGGCATTCCCGCTCGCGGCCTTCGCGGTGGGCCCCTCGAACCAGGTGGCGGTGAGTGCCGCCCGCGCGGCCCTGGAGCGGCCGGGAAAGAAGTACAATCCGCTCGTGTTGGTGGGGAAGAGCGGGCTCGGGAAGACACACTTGCTGAACGCCATCGGGCTCGAGCTGGCCCGCGGCAAGCGCGCCGTCGTGGCGTGCCTCTCCACGCAGGCGTTCATCGACGAGCTGATCGCGGCGATCGACGGCAACCGGGTGGATTGGTGGCGGGCGCGCTATCGCCGCGCGACGGCGCTGCTGCTCGACGACATCCAGCTGCTCATCGGGAAGGAGCGCACTCAGGAAGAGCTGTTCAACCTCTTCAACCTGCTGCAGGACAAGGACCGCCAGCTGGTGTTCACCGCGCCGGCGCATCCCAACACCCTGTCCGGCCTCGAGGAGCGTATCGTGTCGCGCCTGGAGGGCGGGCTCGTGGCGGAGATCAAGGAGCCGGACCGCGAGGTGAAACGCGCGGTGCTCGAGCGGATGCTCAGCCAGCAGGGGCCCACTCCGGAGCCGACCCTGATCGATTACCTGGCCGATCGCCCGACCGACTCGGTGCGCAGCCTGGTGGGCCTGCTGCAGCGCGTGCTGGGCGCGGCGGCCGCGCAGGACGGGCCGCTCTCGGCCGGGCTCGCGCGCGAAGTGCTCGAGGGGCAGGCGCCGCGCGACACCCGGCGCGCCAGCGGCTTTCGGGCCAGCGGGCTCGTCGTCTCGAGTCTCGGGGGCATCAAGAGTCGCGAGAAAGTGGTGTGGGACTGGGTCGACGTGGCGGACCGTATGATCGAGGAGTTCCGCTGATGGCCATCAAGGGCTCGCTTAAAGAAGCGTCGCTCCCCGACGTGCTGCAGCTGCTGGCGTTGGGGCAAAAGACCGGATGCCTGTCCATCGCCGACCGGTCGAACTTCGGCTACATCTACTTCGAGAAGGGGCGCATCTGCTACGCGTCGATCGTGAATCGGCGCGACCGGCTGGGCGACATCCTGGTGAAGCACGGCAAAATCACCCAAAGCCAGCTCGAAGCGGCGGTGCAGCGGCAGACCAAGGAGCACGGCAAGAAGCTGGGCGAGGTCATGGTCGGGATGGCCGTGATCAGCCAGGGGGATCTCGAACGCTATATGCGCGTGCAGATCGAGGAGTCGGTGTACTACCTGTTCACCTGGACGCAGGGCACCTTCAATTTCGAGGCCGACGTCCGCCCCGAGCGCCAGGACTTTCTCGTCTCCATCAACCCCGAGTCGCTGCTCCTCGAGGGAGCGCGCCGGGTGGACGAGTGGAGCCTGATCGAAAAGAAGATCCCCTCATTCGACCTGATCTTCGTGTTGGACAAGGACCGCCTCGCCATCAGCGAGGCCAACCTCACGGACACGCAGCAGCGCATCCTGCCGCTGCTCGACGGATCGCGCGACGTGAACCAGGTGATCGAAGACTCGGGGTTGGGCGAGTTCGAGATCGGGAAGGCCCTGTACGGCCTGATCACCGCGGGGTTCGTGCACCGCGCGGGGCGCACCGCGTCTCCCGCGGACGCCCAGATCACCGACGCGCGGGTGGAAGAGCACCGCAACCTGGGCGTCGCGTTCTACAAGACGGGAATGCTGGACGAGGCGGCGCGCGAGTTCCGGCGCGTGGCCGAGCTGCGCCCGGGAGAGGCGAATGCCCACTTCTACATCGGGCTCGTGGCGCTCAAGCAGGCGCGCTGGCGCGAGGCGATGGAAGCGTTGCGTCAGGCCGCGGAGAAGGGCGGCGGCCGGCCGGCGGTGTTCCACAATCTCGGCTTCGCATACGAGCAGCTGGGGCGACTGGACGAGGCGGAAGCCTCATACGGAGAAGCGGCGTCGCGCGCGCGCACCGACGCGAAGGTGTATCTCGGCTGGGGTGTGGTAGCGTTGAAGCGCGGCGA
>Ga0137415_10003311_pt1 | contig 16006 bp, 12 predicted proteins | sample CZODoug3_1_1_16f_FD_183082 | JGI IMG/M metagenome (GOLD analysis project Ga0137415, IMG submission 183082) | Vadose zone soil fungal communities from Angelo Coast Range Reserve, California, USA - CZODoug3_1_1_16fungal (Hybrid Assembly) | ecosystem: Environmental > Terrestrial > Soil > Vadose...
CCGATCGACTGCACGACTTGCCACTCGCAACCGGCGATGGCGCCGCTGCACATTGCCGTGGCGGATCTGAATTTCACCACCGCGACGGAGACTTCCGGGCTCTGCTTGAAGTGCCACGCCGAGTCGCAGGTGCCAATCGCGGTGACGACGACGCCACCGGATCACCTCCCACCCGTGGCCCTGCACTCGCCTTTCAACGTGAGCCTGGGAGCCGTGCACTACCAGAAGCCTTGCCTCACTTGCCACGCCACAGCGAGGACCGACAAGCCCTGGGCAGAGGATTTCAGGCAGAACGCCTGCATCGGCTGCCACAGCGAAGCCGCCGATCTCGTGGTCACCAAGCACGCCTCGCTCCTCATCAGCGTGATCCCGTCCGACACCGCGAGTTGTCTGGGGTGTCATCCCAACGGCGGGGCTGCGAATTTCGATCACCCGTTATTCCCCATCACCCAGACCGACGCGCACGCGCTCGGTGGTCCCGCGGTCCACGTGCCAGGGACGATCGGCTGTACCAGCTGCCACACGAGCTCGACCGATCGCACGAAGCTCGACTGCACCACCTGCCATATGCGGACGGCGATGGAGCCGGCCCACGTCGCGGTCTCCGATCTCGCATTCACCACACCGAACGAAACCTCCGTGCTCTGCATCAAGTGCCACGCCGAGGCCCAGGTCCCCATCGCGGTCGCGACCACGCCGCCGGATCACGTCCCGGCCGTAGCATCTCACGCTCCGTTCGACGTCACGAGCGGAGCAGTCCACTATCGAAGGCCCTGTCTGACCTGCCACGCCGTGGCGAGGACGGACAAACCTTGGGCGCAGGACTTCACGCAGCGGGCATGCATCGCCTGCCACAGCGAAGCCACGGATCAGGTGGTCTCCCGGCATGCTGCGTTCCAGATCGCCGTCACTCCGACCGACACGGCGAGCTGCCTCACCTGCCATCCCAGCGGCGGACCGACCAGGAACTTCAATCACCCCTTCTTCCCGATTACGCAGACCGACGTGCACGCTCAGGGCGCACCCGCGGTGCACGTGCCCGGCACGATCGCTTGCACGAGCTGTCACACGACCGCGGAGGCAGCCAAGGTCGACTGCACGGTTTGCCACGATCCTGCCGACCAGGCGGCGAAACACAGTGGCTTCGTCGCCGCCGCGCCCGGCAATGCAACGCCGCTCTGGAGTGGCACCGGGCCGGCTCCGGGCGGCGAGACCGCCAATTGCCTCCTCTGCCACGCCAACGCTGCGCTGCAGCGGGTGGCGACGCATGCCGTGAGCGTAACGCGGCCGGCAGGATTCCCGATCGCAACCGGCAATCACTTCCAGTCCTGCGAGCAATGCCACACCGCGCTCAAGGCGGACCCGCTGCTGGTGAACCCGAGTCTCGACTTCGCGGCCGCGAACTGCGCCAACTGTCACTCGCAGGCGCGCGACTCCATCACCGCCAGGCACGCCGGCCTGGGAATCGACTTGACCACGCTTCCGGCGACGACCGCGACCTGCCTGACCTGCCACTCGAACGGCGGGATGGCCCCGAATTTCGCTCACGGGTTCTTCCCCGTGGCTGCGACCGACATCCACGCGATCGGCAGCAACCACGTCGACGGCGCCATCCGGTGCGCCAGCTGCCACCCCGCGGCGGCCAACGGCGACTACACACGCCTCGACTGCGTGACCTGCCATGCCGAGCCCGCTACGGCCCCACTGCACGTCGCGGTGGCGGATCTGCAGTTCACGACCGTGGATGGGACGTCCGCCCTTTGCGTGAGATGCCATGCCGAATCGCAGGTGCCGACCGCGGTCGCGACGACGCCGCCCAACCACGTCCCGCCCGTGTCGAACCACGGACCGTTCAACGTCAGCGAAGGGGCCATGCACTACCGCAAGCCCTGCCTCACCTGTCACGCCGTGGCGAGGACCGACAAGCCCTTCGCGCAGGACTTCAGTCAGCAGGCATGCGCCGGTTGCCACAGCGAGAACACCGACCAGGTCGTCTCCAGGCACGCCTTGTTCCAGATCACCATCGTCGCGAGCGATACCGCGAGCTGCCTGCGCTGCCACCCCAACGGCGAGCCCGCCACGAATTTCAACCACCCGTTCTTCCCCATCACCCAGACCGACGTCCACGCGCTGGGCGCGCCGGCGGTGCTCCTGCCGGGCACGATCGGCTGCAACAGCTGCCACACCACCGGCGATTCGTCGCGGGTCGACTGCACGGTTTGCCACGACTCGAACGACCAGATCAGCAGGCATGACGGCCTCATCGGTCGCGAGCCCGGAAACCGGGAACCGCTCTGGAGCGGCATCGGAGCCGCGCCAGGCGGGGGGACTGAAAACTGTCTGCTGTGCCATGCGATGGGCGAGCTGCAGCGGGTGGCGACCCACGCACAAACGCCAGAACAGGTTGCGGGCTTCCCGATCGCCGTCGGCAACCACTTCCAGTCCTGCGAGCAGTGCCACACGGCGCGGAAGACGGATCCCAGGCTGAAGAACGCGGAGCTCGACTTTGCCGCGGCGAACTGCGCGAATTGCCACACGCAGGAGCTCGATTCCCTGTACACGAAACACGCAGCGCTCAACGTCGATCTGACAATTCTTCCGGCTACGACCGCGACGTGTCTCGCCTGTCACGCCAGTGGCGAAACATTCGCGGGCTTCAGTCATCCCGGCTTCCCGATCGCGGCGATGGAAGTCCACGCATTGGGCACGCCGGCGATGTGGGTCGACGGCGTGATCAACTGCGCGAGCTGCCACACGCCTGCGACGAACGGCGACTACAAGAAGGCCGACTGCACCATCTGCCACACGCCGGCCGCCATGACGCCGATACACGTGGCCGTGTCAGACCTCCCGGAGACGTACGACGTCCCGGATACCGCCACCTTCGCCACCTCCACGCTGTGCCTGAAGTGCCATGCCGACGCGACGGTGCCCGTATCCATCTTGACCACGCTACCGGATCACGTCCCGCCGGTCGGCCCACATGAGCCATTCCTCATCACGGGCGACGCCCCGCACTACAAGCAGTCTTGCTTCGGCTGCCACGTCACGTCGCGCATCGACAAGCCCTGGGCAGCCGATTTCGCCAGGCCTTGCCAGTGCACCGGCTGCCACACGGAGCCGACCACTTCGGCGAACCACCTCGGTTCGTCCTGGCCCGGGTACCCGGGGGTCTATAGCTACATCGACGCTGCCTGCATCAGCTGCCACGGCACTGGTAACATGGGGCCGTTCGACCACGATCCGAGCTTCCCGATCCGGGCCAGCGACGTCCACGACAGCGTGGCGGCGCCGTGCCTGAGCTGCCACACGAATCCGGCCACGCTCGCGGATCTGAACACGATCGGCTGCATCAGCTGCCACAGCAACACGCCATCGTCGGTGGACCCGGGTGGCGTCGATTCGAGGCACAGGGCACCGGCAATCCCGGTCACCGAGATCAAAGGCTACGTGCCCCTGGCGAGCGACTCACTCTCCTGCCTCAAATGCCACGCCGGCACGATCTCCACGCCTTCCTGGATCAACCCACTCAAGTTCCCGCTCGCCGAACACAGTGCGCGGTGCTCCTCCGGCGACGCCGCGTTTTCGATCATATCCGGCAACCACAGCGTGAGCCAGGTCTCCTGCTTCACCTGCCACACCGCCATGAATGCGACGATGAAGACATGGGGCGTCGACTGGGAGCAGGCCAGTTGCACGGCGTGCCACGCCGACAGGCCCGGCGCGTGCAGATAGCGCTCGGAGGCTCAATCCATCTCACGGGACCGCCGGCGCGCTTCCGCGAAGCATGAAGAAGATGACCACGCCGGTCACTGAGACGTAGAGCCAGATCGGCAGCGTCACCCGGGCGATTGCGCGGTGCTTCACGAAGGCGCGCTTCCAGGCAAAGTAAAGGGACGTGAGAGCCATGGGGACGATGCCCACGGAGAGCAGGATGTGGCTCGCGAGGATGAAGAAGTAGATCGCGCGGATGGGTCCCCGGCCCTGGAACTTCGTGTCGCCGTGGACGAAGTGGTAGGCGAGATACCCGACGAGAAACAGCGACGACGACACGAACGCGGACACCTGGCAGTATTTGTGAAGCTGGACCGCCTTGCGACGGATGGCTACCCAGCCCGTCATGAGCAAGCAGGCGGAGAGCGCATTCAAGCTCGCGTTGACAGCGGGCATGAAGCGCAGGTCGAGCCCGGTCCCAGCGGTTCCGCGGCGGATCACCAGGATGTAGAACAGGAAGGCTACGGCGCTCGCCGAGACTACGGCGTTGAAGACGTAGAAAGCCCGGTCTGACCTCGGTTGTGAGCTCGTGGTAGCTTCCATGCCCGGCTCATACCACGTCGGAGCGCTGCCGGATTCGTTTCACTTGCGCAGCCGCGGATTGAGGACCTGCATCAGGTCGGCCATGTGCGGATGTTCGAAGAACCCGATGTGCGGGTTCGGCACTCGCAGGATCTCCAGTGGCTGCACCGCGGCCGCGCGCCACTCCTCCTCGGCGTGAGAGTAGCGCGGGCTTTCCTCCTCCGAGGCGATGAGAAGCATCGGGCCGGGAAAGTTCGAGCGAGGCTGGTATCGGACCGCTAGGCTTCCCACTTCCCACCAGTAGGAACGATCCTGGTCTTCCAACTGCAGCCGGCGTGCGATGCCGGCGTTCAAGTGGCGCAACACCCTCTGTTCCAGTCGGCGAATCAGATCGCCCAGCGTGCGGCGGACCACCATGCGGGCCCGATCCTCCCACGAGGCCCGGCGAAAGCGCTCCAGGTGAAACCGTGCCCGCGCCCGCCACGTCGCCTTGCGCCGCTTGCGGCGCGGAGCGAACCCGTCGAACAGGAGGAGCATGCGGACGGGTCGTCCACGTCCGATCATTCGCAGGCCGACCTCGTATGCAATGACGCAGCCGATGGAGTAACCCGCGATCACACAAGGGGCCGGCCCGAAGCGGGCCTCGATGCGATCGGGATACGACGCCGCGAGCGTTTCCACCGATGGTAGGGCTTCGAGGTCAAAAGGAAGCTTCACCGCGGACAAGGGTGCTTCGAACAGTGGTCCAATCGCGCGCAGCGTGTCGGCAAACGGCGCGAATCCATGGATGCCCGCGAACAAGACGATGGGCGAACCCGTGCCGCTCGCGTTGAGCGGCACGATCTGTTCGGACGGCAGATCGAGCTCGGGCGAGTAGCCAAAGGCGACGAAGCGTTCAGAAGGCATGGTGAAACTGCCGCTCAGAGGGGAATGTGCCCAAGCGCGGAGTCTAACCGCCGATACGCGGATTTCAGTCCGACGAACCGGCTAGTCCTTCGCGTTGCGCTTCCCCGACCGGGTATGGATCCCCGAGCTAGGTTCCGCCCGTCGGGCTCGTCCGTGCCGCAAAGGCGTCAAGCGTGCGCGCCGAGTACACCAATGCCGCGCCGGCATTGACCGAGATGGCGACACCGAGCGCCTCGATCAGCTCTTCCTTGGTCGCGCCGTGGCGGACGGCCGCATCGACGTGAGTGACGATGCAGCCGTCGCAGCGGGCCGTCACCGCCACCGCCAGCGAGATCAACTCGCGGACCTTGGGATCGAGCTTGCCGATCTTCGCCGCGCCGTCGGCGATCGTGCGGTACCCGCGGACAATATCGGGAGATGCCTGGCCGATCTGCTGGATGGTGGCAATCAACTGCTTCCGATACTCGTCCCAATCCATCATCATGGCTGGCGTCCTCCAGTTCAGCGGTACGCGACGAACCCGCGCGTTCACGTTCGCCGGGCTGCATAGCAACTTCCGGACCACGCGCAGTCCGCTCCGCGGCCTTGCTCGCCACACGCTGCTGGCACCCCACGAAGCGTAGACGTTGTCGGTCGCTCGACACCTGTTGCTAGGATTCCGGGCAACCCGCGCGTAGCGGCGGTCTTCCTTGGCTTCGCGGCGAGCGGGAGCTACGGTCGCTGGCCTGCCGTGGCCCACACCGATTCCGCGGCTGGGACTTTTCGTCGTCGGCCCGCCGCCGGGCTGAAAACGCGGGGGTCAGAGCGTCGGCGAATCGTCCCCGAGCATCGCGCGGCGGACGATCTTCACCGGCGGAAATCCCTGCCGCAGGAAGGCGTCGTTGAACTCCTGCAGCCGGAAGCCCACGCCCATCTTCTTCCGGTAGTCGTCGCGGAGCTTGAGGACCTGCAGCTTTCCGAGCGTGTAGACGAGGTACGTCGGGTCGCTCGTCCCTCGCTTCGTCTCCATCAATGCATTGGCGTGCGCCAGGTACCCTTCCTTCTCGAAGAACTCTACGCCTTGCTCGAACGACATCCCGCCGGTGTGCATCCGGATCCCGACCACATAGCGGGCGTTGCGCAGGAGCGCATCCTGCAGTTGGCCCAGGCGCACCTTGAGGAACGCGGCGTCCTTCTCCTCGGGGACGCCCGGCGTGCGGCCGTAGCCTTCCTCGAGCATCATCTGCTCGGTGTAGTGCGCCCAGCCTTCCAGGTTCGAGTTGCACCCGAGCAGCTGGCGCACCTTGTTCGGCGCCCGTTGCACCCAGAGGAACTGGACGTAGTGGCCCGGGTACGCCTCGTGGATCGCGGTGCTGATGACGATGCCGCGGTTGAACCCGGCCATGTGCTCCTCCACCTGCTCCTGCGTCCAGGTCGGCTCCGGCAAGGTGACGTTGAAGAACGCCTCCGTCGCCCGCTTCTCGAACGGTCCGGGGGGCTCCATGGAGGCGATCGTGGTTGCGCGCATGAACGGGGGCGTCTCCTCCACGATTGGCAGCACCGGCGAGGGAACGGTGACGATGCGGTGCTCCTCGATGAAGCGCCGCAGGTCGCCGAAGGTGTCGCGGAACGCCTGCAGCAGCTCGCCGGGCGGCGGATGGTCCGCGCCCAGGTCCTGCAGCACCTGCTCCAGCGTCCGGTCCGGCCTGAGCTGTCTAGCCGCGCGCTGGAACTCGCGCTGGTTGCGGCCCAGATCGGCCATGCCGACCTCCAGCAGATGGTCGAGGGGCAGGTCCACCGCCTCTTCGAAGAGCAGCTTCTTGCGGAAGTTCTCCGCGCCGATGCGGTAGTCGCCGTTGGACCTGGGCAAGAGCTCCTTCTCGAGAAACTGCTGATAAGCGCGCAGGGCGGAGACTACCCGCCCGTTGGCCTGGGCGAATGCGCGCAGGAGGTCTGCGTCCTTCGCCTCCTGGAAAGCCGCGGGCACATCCTTCTCGAAGAACGAGATGATGCCTGGCAGCTGCTCCAGCGCGATCGAGGTGTACCAGCGCGGCGGGTTCTCGAGGTTCTGCCGCGCGGCATCGAGCACGGCGGGCATCTGCTTCTCGCGCTCGACCAACGACCGCAGCCTCTCGTCGGGCGACGCGAACTTGCGGCTCATGATCACGAACGCGCTGCCGGAGATCCCGCTCGAGTACACGTCCGGATCCCTCTCCCAGCGCCGGATGGTCGTCAGATCCAGCAGGGTGGCTCGGATGTCGGAGAGGAGCAGCTCGCGGTCGGCCGCGGCGTCGGGCGAGCCAGCGGGCAGGTGGAGATTCTCGAACCGTTTCTGAAAGTCGTTCAGGACGGCGACGTGGGCGTCGATGGAGGACCGCGAGAAGTCCTCGAGCTGCGAGTCGTACTGGTGCAGGCCGGCCGCGGTCGCTCGCGTGGGGGAGTACTTGAAGAACACCTCCTCGAAGTACCGGTCCGCCAGTGTGGCCAGATCGATCTCCTCTGCGCTGCGCTTCGGCTGCGCGCTGGAGCATGCGGAGAGGACGAGCACGACCGCAAATCCGGAAAGGGAGCTGCTCGGCATGCGCTCACGTTAGCGCATGACCGGGCCAAACGTCGCCGCAGCGAGTGCCGCGGCTTGCCGGCCTCGAATGCAGCGGCGCCGGCCCTGTGCGCGTCGTCCACGCTCGGCTACACTCCATCGCCAGGTACTGCGAAGGTGAGTCCGACCGATACATTGAGGCCCCAGAGGAAGTGCGGGTCCGATCGTTCGCCGGCGTGGCAACCAGACGGAGGCGCGTGACTGCCGTGAACTTGGTTGGCTCGTACGACTACACGCTCGTGGCACTCTCGGTGTTGATCGCCATGTTTGCGTCGTACGCTGCTCTGGATCTTGCAGGTCGCGTAACTGCCGCGGGCGGTTGGACTCGCGCGATTTGGCTGCTGGGCGGGGCTGGTGCGATGGGAATTGGCATTTGGTCCATGCACTACATTGGGATGCTGGCGTTCATCCTGCCGATTCCCGTGGCCTACCATTGGCCGACCGTTCTGCTGTCACTGTTTGCGGCCATTCTCGCTTCGGTCGTTGCGCTGGGCGTGGTGAGCCGGCAGAAAATGGGTTGGTTCCGAGCGCTCGCCGGAAGTGTCCTGATGGGTGCGGGTATTGCAGGCATGCATTACATCGGCATGGCCGCCATGCGTTTACCTGCCATGTGCCAGTTTGATTCCTTTCTCGTCGTCCTTTCCGTCGTGTTCGCGGTTCTGATTTCTCTCGCTGCGCTGTGGATTACCTTTCACTTCCGAGATGAGAAAACGGGGATCGGCTGGGAAAAGTTAGCTGGAGCCGTCGTGATGGGTGCCGCGATCCCCGTCATGCATTACACCGGCATGGCCGCCGCCAATTTTACCCCCCCGGCATGCCGACGGACCTGTCTCATGCCGTAAGCATCTCCACACTTGGCACCGGCGGAATTGCCGCCGTCACCTTTATCGTCCTCGGGCTGGCTCTGCTGACGTCCTGGGTTGATAGACGATTCGCTACCCAGACCTTGGAAGTACAGGACGAGAAGCTGCAGCAAACCGAGGCGTATTTATCGGAAGCACAGCGATTGAGCCACACCGGCAGTTTTGGTTGGAGGGTTTCCACCGGCGACATCATCTGGTCCGAAGAATCCTTTCGAATTTTCCAATACGACCGAACGACGAAACCGACCGTGGAACTCATTCTCCGACGGGTTCATCCGGAAGACGCAGCCCTCGTGCAACAGACCATCGAGCGCGCGGCGCAGGGTGGGAAGGATTTTGAACATGAATATCGCTTGGTGATGTCGAACGGTTCCATCAAACATGTCCACGTTGTTGCTCATGCCTTGAATGATGTCTCGGGCAGCGTCGAGTTTGTTGGAGCGGTGATGGACGTCACCGAGCGCAAGCGGGCGGAGGAAGAGCGCGAGAGATTGCGTCAGGTGCATGAAGACCTCGCGCGCGTGAACCGAGTAACCACGATGGGAGAGCTGACCGCCTCGCTGGCGCACGAAGTGAATCAACCGATCGCAGGCGCTATCACCAATGCCAATGCCTGCTTGCGCTGGCTGGCGGGCGACATCCCGAATCTCGAAGAGGCGCGCGCAGCTGCCAGGAGAATCGTGAAAGACGGAACGCGGGCAGCGGAAATCATCAGCCGGATCCGTTTGCTCTTCAAGAAGGGTACCCCGGAATTGGAGTTGGTCGATGTCAACGAAGTCATTCGAGAGATGATCGACCTCCTGCGCAGCGAAGCAACGCAATATTCCATTTCGGTCCGCACGGAGCTAACGGCAGACCTTCCCCGGGTCATGGGAGATCGCGTCCAATTGCAGCAGGTCCTGATGAACCTCATCCTCAACGGCATCGAGGCGATGAAGGATGTGGTTGGGACGCGCGAGCTCGCTTTGAAGTCGCAGCAAACGGAAAACGAGCAACTTCTCCTGACCGTCCGCGATACCGGCAAGGGCCTTCCCCCGCAGCGGGACCAGGTCTTCGATGCGTTCTTCACGACGAAGCCTCAGGGGCTCGGAATGGGGCTGTCCATCAGCCGCTCCATCGTCGAATCGCACGGCGGCCGCCTGTGGACGGCCGACAACTCTCCGCGCGGCGCAACATTTTCCCTCACGCTCCCCACCAAGGTGTAAAGGCTGTCATGCCCCAGCCGGACGCAACCGTGTTCGTCGTGGATGACGACGCCTCCATTCGACAGGCCCTGGCAGGCTTGATCCTCATGACCGTCCTCCTTCCTCCTATCCCTAGTCGAACGAACCTGTCCGCGATCGACAGGTAACTGCGAATCTGCATGACTCCCGGGCGCCGAGCCTGCTCAGCTTGCGGCGAGTGGATGCAGAACTTGGGAAGCGGCGAGGCACGACCGCAGTGCTGATCGAGTCCGGCAACCTGGTTTCGGCGCGCGTCGGCTGGCGCTACGAGTCTCCCCGCCAAGTTGGACAGGTCCCTTGGGACTCGGGGAGAGTTGGCGAGGGGACATTCAGGCAGGCGGCGCCGCGGAGCCACGTCGAGCAGGTTGTCGGCGCCCTCGACTACCTTCCTGCTACCATGCGACCTTCGTCGGGCGCGGTAGTTCTCGTTGGGTGGTTGTCGATCCGGCCCGGTCCCCGTTCGACTACAGGGCAAGGAGGAACACCACAATGAAATACCTGCTGCTCATCTACGAGAACGAGAAGCGCTTCGAGAACGGCTACGACCCGAAGGAGATGGCGGAGTACGGCGCCTTCGGGAAGGAGTTCGGCAAGGCCATCCTCAACGGCCACGCGCTCAAGCCCACCGCCACCGCCACCACCGTCCGCGTCCGCGACGGCAAGCGGCTCACCACCGACGGCCCGTTCGCCGAGACCAAGGAACAGCTCGGCGGCTTCTATCTGATCGAGGCGAAGGACCTGGACGAGGCCCTCCACATCGGCGGCAAGATTCCGGCGGCGCGCTACGGCAGCATCGAAGTGCGTCCGATCATGACGTTCAGTTGATCGAGCGGCTGCACCGCGAGGAGTGGGGGCGCCTGCTCTCCGCGCTGATCCACGCCGTCGGCGATTTCGACGTCGCCGAGGAGGCGCTGCAGGACGCGTTCGCGGCCGCCGTCGTCGACTGGGCGGCGGCCGCGCCGCGCAATCCCCGCGCCTGGCTGTACGGCACCGCGCGGCACAAGGCCATCGATCGGCTGCGGCGGCGTGCCCGGCTGAGCGCGATGGCTGCCGCGCTCTCGGCCGAGGAGGAAGCGCAGACGCTGACGTTCGAGGAGGACGAGGACGTGCCCGACGAGCGGCTGCGGCTGATCTTCACCTGCTGCCACCCCGCGCTGGCGCCGGAGGCGCAGGTGGCGCTCACGCTGCGGACGTTGTGCGGGCTGACCACAGACGAGATCGCACGCGCATTCCTCGTGCCGCCCGCGACCATGGCGCAGCGGCTGGTGCGGGCGAAGAGCAAGATCCGTGCTGCGGGAATTCCGTACCAGGTGCCGCCGCTGGAGGAATTGCCGCAGCGGGCGCCGCTGGTGATGGCGGTCCTGTACCTCGTCTTCAACGAAGGGTACTCGGCGGCGCGCGGCGATGCGCTGATCCGTCGCGAGTTGTGCGCCGAGGCGATCCGGCTTGCGCGACTGCTGCGGGCAATGCCGCCGGTACCGGTCCGGGAACTGGATGCGCTGCTGGCGCTGATGCTGCTGCACGACGCCCGGCGCGACGCGCGCACCGATCCAGCGGGGGAGATGGTGCCGCTGGCCGACCAGGACCGGACGAAGTGGGATCGCGCGGAGATCGAAGAAGGCTGCGCGTTGGTCCAGGCGGCGCTTGCTGCCGCGCCACCGGGGCCATATGCGCTGGAGGCCGCCATCGCGGCCGTGCATTCGGAGGCTGAGCGCGCGGAGGATACGGACTGGGCGCAGATCGCGGCGCTGTACGATCGTTTGCACGCGCTGCATCCGTCGCCGGTGGTGGCGCTCAATCGCGCGGTCGCCGTCTCAATGGCTATCGGCCCTGAGGCGGCGCTGCCGCTGGTGGACGAGCTATCTGCGCCGCTCGCGGGCTATCATCTCTGGCACGCGACGCGCGCCGATCTGCTGCGCCGCCTCGGCCGTCGCGAGCAAGCCGCCGCCGCCTACCAGAAAGCGCTGGAATTGACGCAGAACGAAGCCGAGCGTCGCTTCCTGCGGCGCCGCCTGAAAGAGCGTTCGAAGTGAGTGTCAGCGCTCGCGAGGCGGTTGCGGCGGGCACGAAAAGCGAAAAGGCCTGGTCGTAGTGCCGCCCGGCCGTAGAAGCTGAACAGCTCGGTTAACTTGTGCGTTGCCGGCGAGATGAAGAGCCAGGCGATCTCCCCATAAGCGTGGGCTGCTCCGTCACCTCGAGCCTCCCTCCGCCTACCATGCGACCTCGTCTGGCGCGGTAGATCTTTTTTTTGCGGCTGTCGATCCGGCCCGGTCCCGTTCGACTACAGGGCAAGGAGAAACACCACGATGAAATACCTGCTGCTGAAAGGGAGGATCGTCATGGGCGCCAGGAAGATACTGTTTCCTATCGCGCTGGCTGTGGTGTGGGTACTGATGGCGGCGATGGCCATGGCCGATTTCGCCTCCTTCGCCGCGAGCACGCAGGCGCCGCAGTCGGTGGCGGAGCAGCCGGTGCACACTTCGATGCCGCGGGCGCGGGGCCGCGCAGCCGCGCGCCTCGCGCGCAACTGGCGATGACTCGCCACGTGCGCTTCGGGGCCGGCCATGAACGGGCTACCCAGTGAGTAGCAAAATCGTCGCCATTGCCGGACCGAACGGCGCCGGCAAGTCGACGTTCGATGCCGCGCATCTCGCGCCGGGTCGCCCTTGGGCTTCGCGAATGCCGACGACCTGGCGCGGGAACTCGGCGTTGACGTGGGAAGCCGCGCGTCTTGCGAACGAGCTGCGCAAACGCTGGTGGAGCAACGCGAGAGTTTCGTGACCGTCTTCTCCGATCCACTGGGTGACAAGGTGGAGTTCTTGCGCAAAGCACCGGCGGAGAAGGGCTACGGTCGTCCTTTGCTACATCGGCATCGACAGGGTCGAGTTCTCGCAGGAGCGCATGGCGATGCGCGTACTTCAGGGAGGCCACGACGTGCCGAACGACAAACTCGTAGCGCGCTTCCCGCGTACGCAGGCAAATCTCACACGGGCCATCCACTCGCTACCGCACGTACTCGTGTACGACAACAGCGACCTCGCAAGTCCCTTCCGGCAAGTCGGCGAGTTTCGAAGAGGGCAAGCCGGTCAGCCTGCGACCGCCGCTGCCGGCTTGGCTGGCGTGGCAATAGCTACCTACCAGCGCCTCACGATGCCTTTCGCAACGTCCCTTTTTTCATTGCCGAGGCGGCCGAGGGTGAATCAGTAGAAATCGCTTTCGCGCTGGTGACGTACTGCGAGGACCGTGACCGTGTCTCGCCCACTGATCTCAAACAGCACGACATAGCCAGCGCTGCCGAAAGGGACGATGAGTTCGCGAAGAAATGGGCCGTGCCTGCCACCGCCGGCCTTCCGACAGGAGAAGGGAAACTTTTTGAGCACGGTCAGCGCCTGGTCGATCGCGTCCACTGCCTCTGCGGCCAGTTCGAGGTCCTTTTCCAGCAGAAAGCTGTATAGTCGTTCAAGGTCCTTCTTTGCTTCCTCAGTGAATCGGACGCGATAGCTCACCGCGTCCTTCGCGTCCTTCTGCCGGGCTTGCGGACCGCAGCCTTGCGAGCGTCGTCGAGCCGGCGCCGCAGCCCTGCCACAACCAAGGCAGCGGGCGTGTACTTGCCAGAGCGACGTGCCTTTTCCGCGGAGGACAGACCCCGACGGACGAACTCGTCCTCCATCGCCCGGTTCCGAACCCGTTCCTCGACGGCATCGACGATGAAGGAAGAGAGCGTCTCGCCGGCGCGAAGCAGGCGCTCGGCCTGGCTGCGGAGTCGAGGCTCGACGCGGAGAGGTGGCAAAGTGGAGGTCTTCATGTCCCTGAATGTATCGCAGATGCGATGCAGGCGGCAACGGCACCTGACCTTGGTGTCCGTCGGGTCGCCATCGTGGCAGTCAACCACTGCGCCAGACGCGCGGTCACGGCGGCAATCAGTGCCCTCCGCGCCGTCCGCCGTTCAGGCGCCATTCAGGCATCCAGGCATCATCGGGCCACATCTGGCGCCGTAAGTCGCCGTAATTACGGCATGTCGCAGTGGGCAAAAACTGCGCGGTCCGATTCGAAAACTTGGCGTTCGTGTCGGCCAAGCCAGGCAAACAGAATCGGGTCCCGGCCAGGCTCCTGCACCCGTCCTGGCTACTTTCTGGAACCGCGCCGATCCTGCTCAAGGGCCCTCTCCTCTTGATACTCTGCCGCGATGCTCGGCGCTATCGTGCGGTTGGTGGTGGGGCAGTACCGAGCGGTCGCGGACCACGTCATACCGAGGAAGCGTGGAGGGCGGACCGACCGAGGCAACCTCGTCACCGCCTGCTACCCCTGCAACTTTGGGAAGGCGGAGTACGGGCTCGAGGAGCTGCGCCTTCAGGCGCCAAGACCCGCCGTTCGCGACGGCTGGGACGGTCTTCAAAGTCTGATTCCGATGCTCAAGAGACAAGCAGGCGTCCCGAAGCACCCTTAGACAACTCTGGGCAATTTGGACCACGGGTGGACCACGTACAGCTTAAGGGCAGCACCGCAGCGGCGCCCGGCAGCCCGACCCGGCGATTCGAAGCCCGCGAACCCGAAGCGAATAGCTGGCGCGTCGACGCCCATGACGACGCGCCAGCTATTCGCCCTGGCCCTCAGGGCGCGGTGAGTAGAGCAGTTCCGCGTTGTAGAAGAGGAAAAGAAGGCATGACTGCGGCGATCAGCGCCCGAGATAGCGGCCGGCGTTGCGACTCGCTATTCCATCGTGCAACGCCGGAGAATCCTCCTGGCGTCAGTTTCTGGTTGGTTAGACCGAGGGGGTACCCATGCTTAATTGCCAAGGCCTGACTCGCCGTTCCAGGCGCATCCCGTTGCTCGCCGCGGCGCTGCTGTTGCCTGCCCTCGCTCGAGCTGCCGATCCCGGACGCTCTGCGGTCGCCGAAGGCGCTAGCATGCTGCGGCAACTGAGCGGCGCCTTCGCCCAGCTCGCGGCGCGGGTCTCGCCGGCCGTGGTCCAGATACTCGTCACCGGCTACGGCCCCATCCCAGGCGAAGACAGTCGCACGGACAACGCGTACATCGTCCGCCAGCACGGCGTGGGATCTGGCGCGATCGTCGATCCTACCGGATACATCGTCACCAATGCGCACGTGGTCCGCGGCGCGCAGCGCGTCGTGGTGGTGTTGTCGGCGGCAACCGCTGGCGGACCCGCGCGCCACACCGGGATTAGCAAGGGCGTTTACGAAGCGCGCGTCGTCGGGACGCACGCGGAGTCGGACGTCGCCGTCCTCAAGATCGAGGCTTCCGGGCTGCCCGCGCTCGTCCTTCGCGATGCCCTAGTGAAACAGGGCGAGCTCGTCTTTGCGGTCGGCAGTCCCCAAGGATTGGCGAGCACGGTCACCTTCGGCATCGTTAGCGCAGCCTCGCGCCAAACCGACCTGGACGCACCCATGCTTTTCGTCCAGACCGATGCGCCCATCAATCCGGGCAACAGCGGTGGGCCACTGGTGAACGCCGAGGGAGAAGTGGTGGGCATCAATACTTTCATCCTCAGCCGCTCGGGCGGGAGCCAGGGGCTTGGCTTCGCCATCCCGGCGCCCATAGTGCGGTTCGTCTACGAAGGACTGCGCAAACGGGGCCGCGTCAACCGCGTGGAGTTCGGCATCTCCGCGCAGGGTATCACTCCCGTGATGGCTTCCGGCCTGGGCCTCGAGCGCGACTGGGGCGTGGTCGTCTCTGACGTGATCCCAGGAGGCCCGGCAGAGGAGGCGGGCTTGCAGGCGGGCGATATCGTCGAAGCAGTGGATGGCCGGCAAATCGACAGCCTGCCGGGCCTCACCACGGCACAGTACATGGCCAAGAGCGAGCGCCTTGAAGTACGGGTGGTGCGCGGAGGCCAGCAGGTGAAGCTGCAAGTGCGTGCAGTCGAGTCCAACCATCCGATGGACGAGGTGATGGACTACGGCAGCCTCGAAAAGCACCTGGTCCGCCGGCTCGGCATCCTCGCCATCGAAGTGGACGACAAGGTCCGGCAGCTGGTGCACCTGCGCAAACCGAGCGGCGTCATCGTCGCGGGGCGCACGCTCGACGCCAGCGGTCTGGACACCGGTCTGTTACCGGGTGACACCATCCACGCGCTCAACCGCGCGTCCATCGAATCGGTCGAGGAACTGCGGCGCGCGATG
>Ga0137415_10003312_pt1 | contig 16005 bp, 17 predicted proteins | sample CZODoug3_1_1_16f_FD_183082 | JGI IMG/M metagenome (GOLD analysis project Ga0137415, IMG submission 183082) | Vadose zone soil fungal communities from Angelo Coast Range Reserve, California, USA - CZODoug3_1_1_16fungal (Hybrid Assembly) | ecosystem: Environmental > Terrestrial > Soil > Vadose...
CTCACTGGAGATTCTTTGCAGTTGCCGTCCACAACGCCAGGTTGCCACAGCAGATTCCTCACTGAAGCCTAGCCGACTTCCCATTACTAATCCCGATAAGCCGGCACGGATTACTTCCGGGTTGCCGACGATCCAACCACAAGCGCGCGAGTGCCCTCTTGCGGCATCCTGCCGCTGACGCTATTCACCAGTCGCCGTGCATTCCCCTTGTCAAACTAGGAGAGTTTTCGCTACACTCCTAGTTGAACTAGGAGACCAACACAGTGGACAAAGCCGCGGAACTACTCCCGGGCACACTCGATATGCTGATTCTCAAAGCGGTGTCCTTGAAACCGTTGCACGGCTACGGCGTTTTGCTGCGCATACGCCAGATCTCAAAGGACGCGCTTGAGATTCCCCAAGGGTCCTTGTATCCGGCTCTCTACCGCTTAGAGCATCACGGTCTCATCACGGCTGAATGGGGTCAAAGCGAGAACAACCGCCGGGCGAAGTATTACACCTTGACCGCTGCAGGGCGTCGCCGCTTGCGTGAGGAAACAGCCGGCTGGAACCGGCTCGCGTCTGCGATTGCCGCAGCCTTGAACACAACATCGGAGGAGGTGTGACATGTTCAAGCGCTTGCTTTCTCTGTTTCGTGTTCTAACTCGGCGGCGTGATTTCGAAGAGGGAATGTCCGAGGAGCTCCGCTTCCACATCGAGCAATACACGGACGACCTCGTGCGCTCCGGCATGTCACGGGAAAAAGCGGCCCGCATGATACGGGCGGAACTCGGTAGCCCTATCAACATCAAAGCGGATTGCCGGGAGGCCTTTGGCGTGCACTTCTTTGACGAGTTTCGCAGGCAGCTGAGTTACGCCGCCCGATTGTTGCGAAAGACCCCGGCATTTACAGCTACCGCTCTTCTGACGCTCGCCGTTTGCTTCGGCGCGAATCTGACGATTTTTGCCGTGATCGATTCGGTGCTGCTCCGCCCCCTGCCCTTTCCCGAGCCCGACCGGCTCACGATGATATTCAATACTTATCCGAAAGCTGGCGTCGATCGCGACGGGTCCTCGCTGACCAACTATTACGAACGCCGCGGTCGTATTCCTGCCTTCGCCTCGCTCTCGATCTACGGCTATGGAACGGAGATTGTCGGTGAGCCCGGCTCGACGGAACGCCTCCAGACCATGCGCGTGTCTCCGGATTTTTTCTCTACTCTTGGGCTCGGCCCCGCGATCGGACGCACTTTCACGGACGAGGAAACCACTTCCGAAACCAACCACGTTGCCATTCTTTCCGACACGTTTTGGCGGCAACGATACAACGCCGATCCCAACGTGATTGGAAAGCAGATTCGTGTAAACAGTGTTCCCAGAACCGTGATCGGCGTCTTGCCTCCCGCCTTCCGCTTTCTCTCTTCCGATGCCCGGGTGTTCCTGCCCCTTGCAGCGCGCTTGGAAGATCGCGCGCCATCGCGGCGGCATTCCGGCGGAAATGTGATCCAGATGATTGCGCGCCTCCAACCGGACGCCACGCTCGCACAAGCCCAGTCGGAGATCGACGCGCAGAACGAGGCACTGGAAGTCGACGACCCGCAGGCCAAGATGATTGCCGATGCGGGCTTTCGTTCGTTGGTGGTGCCATTGCGGGCGGACCACGTCGCAGCCGTGCGTCCCACGCTGCTGCTGCTGGAGGCAGGCGTACTCGTTCTTCTTTTGATTGGCGCAGTCAACCTCGTGAACCTGCTTCTTATCCGTGCCAGCGGCCGAGTTAAGGAATTAGCCGTTCGCCAGGCGCTTGGCGCAGGTTGGAGATACCTCGTGAGCGAAGTGGTCGTCGAGACCACCTTGCTCACGTTCGCCGGAGGATTACTCGGACTCGCCATCGGCGCCGGCGGAATCCAGCTGCTGCGCGGGTTGGGCGCTGATCGCCTACCCTTGGGAAGTCGCATCGTTTTCGATGCGCGATTGGCATTGGTCGCCTTGGTCGCAGCTATCATCATGGGTATCGTGTTCGCAGTGCCCGTCGCCTGCTTCCACCTTCGGCGGCATCTCGGAAATGCGCTTCAATCGGAGAGCCGTGGCGGCACGAGCGGGCACGGCGCTCAAATCCTGCGTCACAGTTTTATCGTCTCTCAGATTGCCCTGGCGTTTATTCTGCTGGCCGGAGCGGGTCTGCTCGGCCTCAGTCTTCAGCGAGTGATGGCCATTTCTCCGGGCTTCCAGTCGGACCACGTCCTGACCGGGCAAATCTTGCTTCCGTGGGCAGACTACTCGGAGGCAGGCCGCCTGAAATTTGTGGAAAGCTTGATGGACAAACTTGACCACCTACCGGGGGTGTTGTCCGCAGGCGTGGTTAACAATGTGCCCTTCAGTGGCAACAGCGGCAAAAGCGCCGCCACGGTAGCGGGTCACGTTCGCCGCCCTGGCGAATCCGCGCGAGGGCACTATTCTTACGGAGTCGCCGGCGACTATTTTCGCGCGATGGGTTTCTCCCTGCGGGCAGGACGATTCCTAACCGCCGACGATTCACGTCGCTCCGCGCGAGTCTGCGTTGTGGATGAAGACTTCGCGCGATACTACTGGCCGCACGCCAGCGCGATTGGCCAAGGATTGTGGGACGGCTCCGAAGCGGGAAAGGATGCCGAAGCATTCACCATCGTCGGCGTCGTTGGTGGGGTGAAACAAGCGGGGCTCACGGAAAGCGAAGCCCATGGCGCGATTTATTATCCCTACGCCTTCCGCATCGGTGACAGCGTCTTCGTCGCCGTCCGCACCAGCCTGCCACCGGAATCGTTCGCGTTGACATTGCAGAAGGTGGTTCGACAAATCGACGCCGACGTGCCGGTCAGTGATCTTCGGTCGATGGACACTCGCATTGCCGACAGCCTGGTCGCCCGTCGCTCACCGGCGCTGCTGGCTGGCCTCTTCTCAGGGATAGCTCTGTTGCTCACCTCCATCGGCACCTATGGAGTGCTGAGTTACGCCGTGGCACAGCGCCGCCGCGAAATCGGCCTGCGTATGGCCTTGGGGGCGCAGCCGGGGCAAATCCGCAGCGAGTTCTTTTATCTCTCCTTGCGCCTTCTCGCCGGCGGAGTCATATTGGGCGTCATTGGAGCCTGGCTGACAGGCCAAGCCATGCAGGCGGTGCTTTTCCACGTACCGGCTTTTAACCCGGCGATACTCGCAGGCGCTGTGTTCGTGATGGCGTTGGTGTCTCTGATCGCTTGTCTGCTGCCGTCTCAACGCGCCGCGCGAATATCCCCGATGGAGACTCTCGCCGAGGAGTAGAGAGTCTGCTCAACCCGTCGGGCTAACGTGCAGGGTCATTGGTCGCAGTGTGGATTCAGGCCGAGTGACGGGCTACTCTCCAGGAAACAAACGCGTAAGTCGTTTGTTTCCTGTCACCACCGACGGCGCAAAGCGCCGTCCTCTGCTCGGGAGTGCCGGATCTTCTTTGCGGGGAGGCGGGCCCCCTTAACCCTTGCGGCAAGCCTGTACTCCCGCACGGCTAGTAGCTGGCTGCGCAAAGCTGTACGTTTACAGCATGAAAGCGGCTTGCGGCCACTGCGGCATGGAACACATCCTGAAGGATGCGGAAATCGCTGGGCATACCAAGGTGCAGTTTCACTGCTCTAAATGCCGGCAAACGACTGTAGTCGAAATCACGTTAAAGCCCGATCAAACCATGGTGATTTCTCCCCTGCCCTCTTTCGCGCGCGGCAACGCCAGCAGGTCCAACCTGAATTTGCTTAAGGAGGACGACGGCTTGAAGCTCCCGGCGGCGAAGACCGCGACGCTCACCGTCGTGTCCGGGCCGTCGAAGGGTGCGGTGCACAACCTGAAAAAGTCCCGCGTGATCCTGGGGCGCGACGACGCCAACATCGTCTTGAACGACCAGGAAATTTCGCGCCACCACTGCTTGCTGGAAGTGCGCGAAAATTACGCCAACCTGAAGGACCTCGATTCCACCAATGGCACGTTCTTCGAAGAGGAGCGCGTGCGCGCCGCCATGCTGCAAGATGGCGCCGAGTTTCGCATCGGCAATAGCGTCATCCGTTTCTCTCTCGTCCCCAAGTAGGACTGCGGCTTAAAACCAGTCGTACCTCAGCTCTGCCGAAAGTCCTGAGATACTGGCGCGGACTTCCTTTGTTCCTTTACAATCGCGGAAGAATTGTTGCCAGATAGTCCCACACAGAAACCTTCAATCCGTCTGAGGCGTGCGGTTACGTTAGAATTTGAACAGACAGTGGTCCGAACCACCTGGTATCGAACGTAAGCACGGATGAGAAAATCGAGGCAGGTCATAGAGATGCTAAGGGCCTTAGGCAAGAGTGCCCTCTTAATGTTTTGTACCGCAGCTGGGCTTGTGGCTGGTTACGTTTCTTATCTTTTGGCTTGTCTAGTTCTCTTGATGATCTACGGCGATGATGGGCAATCTGGTCATCCTGGGAAGTCTCTTATGGACATCTTGCTGGTTAGCTCGTTCGGGGTTTTTGGAATTGGAGGAGTTTTCGTGGGTTTGAAACTAAGTTCAAGGATGTTCAAATCGAATGAATGATTGCTAGAACCAGAAGTCACGGCTAGCTTCCGATGAATTCCCTTTCTGTCTGCATCATCACGCTGAATGAAGAAGAAAATCTGGCGCGCGCGCTAGCTTCGCTGAAGGAAATTGCCAATGAAATCGTGGTTGTAGATTCCGGCAGCACGGACCGTACCGCGGAAATCGCTCGCGAGCACGGCGCTCTCTGGTTCGAGCGAGCCTGGACCAGCTACGCCGATCAGAAAAATTACGCCGCGGAATGCGCCTCTAATGATTGGGTCCTTTCTATGGACGCCGACGAAGAGCTGAGCAGCCCGCTGCAAACGTCCTTGCTCTCCTGGAAAAAACGCGCGCCGGAATATTGCGTTTACGAAGTTTCGCGCAAGACTTTTTACCTGGGCGCGTGGATTGAACATTCCGGCTGGTATCCGGATTTTCAGCGGCGGTTGTACCGGCGCGATGAAGCGGAATTTTCCGGCATCGTGCACGAGTCCCTGCGCCATGCAGGCAAAATCGGCCGGCTGAGCGGGGATTTGCTGCATTACACGGTGCGCTCCTTTGACGAGCACGAAGCCAACGTCGAGCGCTACACAACTCTGGCGGCGCAGCAGATGTTCGCGGAGGGCAAGCGCAAATGGAAAGCCGCAATGTGGTGCGCCACGCCGTGGAGCTGGTTCCAGAATTTCGTCCTGCGCGGCGGCTTCATGGACGGGTACCGCGGCGCGCTCATCGCGAAAATGGCCGCGCGCGCCGTGCGCCTCAAGTACGCCAAGCTGGGAAAGCTGGTGCAAGCTACGCGCGGCGGCACTGGCGAGGCCGCATCGTGAAGGTGCTGCTCGTCGATTTGGAAACGGAATGGCGCGGGGGGCAAAACCAGGCGCTCCTGCTGTTGAAAGGGCTGCGCGACCGCGGGCACGAAGCGGAGTTGGTCGCTCCGGTGGGCGCGGCGCTGCAACAGCGAGCGTTCGCAGCAGGAATCCCAGTTCATGCCGTAGAGCGTTATTTTCTGCGTGCCCGGGCCGCCGCGCAACTTCGTCGTCTCACGAAAAAACTAGACTGCAGCCTTGTGCATGTAAATGAGCCGCACGCGTTGACTGCGGCATGGTTAGCAAGAACACATCGCCGCGTCCCGCTGTTGGTGTCGAGGCGCGTAGGCTATCCCATCAGCCGGAACCGGTTCGCACGCATGCGCTATGACGCCGCGGCTCGCATCATCGCTATTTCCCGGTGGTCCGCCGAGCGCGTTATCCATTCGGGTATTCCAGAAAGCAAACTCGCCATCGTCTATGAAGGAATTGAAATACCGGCCAGGCCTTCTGGTGAAAAGCGTGCCGAAGCGCGCTCCCGGTGGGGTGTCCCGGCCGATGCGCCGCTGCTCGGCTGTGTCGGTGTTCTTTCGCCCGACAAGGGTCAGGAGTGGCTGATTCGCGCGCTCGCGGAATTGCGCAAGAAATTCCCGCCCGCAAGACTACTCTTGGCCGGCGACGGGCCTTGCCGCGAACGGTTGCAGAGGTTGGCGGAAAAAGCTGGAATCGCGGACGCCGTGATCTTTGCAGGGTTCATTTCGGACGTGGAAAATGTGTACGCGGCGCTGGATGTCTTTCTCCTCCCGTCATTTTTTGAAGCGCTCAGCAATGCACTGATGTCTGCGATGGCGTGCGCGATTCCTTCCATAGCCTTCAATCTCGGGGGACCCGCGGAAATCATCGAAGATGGGACGAGCGGCCTGTTGGTCGAGCCAGCCAATGTCGAAGCTCTTTGCGCCGCGATTGCAAAGGTCCTCTCGAACGCTAATTTTGCTGAAAGCCTTGGAGAAAAAGGGCGCCAACGCATCGAACAAAACTTTTCGAGTGCAAAGATGGTGGGAGAGATGCTGCGCGTGTACGAGGAATGCCTTGCGTGAAGTTGCTAACGCTTCTCACGAAATCGCTGGGAGAGCGCAGTCAAGAGTATCGGCGCTTCTAAAAAGGACGAAGCGCCGAACGGCCTTCTCTCCGTGCGACGCTTCAAATCCTTTGTAGCTTATTTGCGCTAGTTATCTGACTTCTGTTCCGAACGTTTCCCTCCTTCCGCCCGACCGTTGGGCCAAGCTATCTCTGGGATTCAAACAACCCATCGCCCTTTGGTCTCGAGGAACTCCACGCCAACCGCATAGCCGTCGCCATGCAGTGGCTGGCAGTAGGCCACTCGAGCCGAGGAGCGAAACTCTCCGGTGCGCGATACGAGCGTCAACTTCTCGCCCTTTTCCCAGTTGCGCACGCTGACCACGCGCGCGCCACGCGCACTCACATTTTCCGTAAATGTCGATTCCCTGCCGGGCGTCCGCCGATGGCCGTCGAGCACCACGGGTATTTCCATCGGGACGCGCTTCTCGGCGCGAAAAAACGTATGTGTAGTCTTTGGCGGCATGGCGGCAGTCGATCATCCTCACAAACACGCCGCAATGCGCGCGAGATTTTGCACGCTGGTGCCGCGATTTTTCATGCGATACAGGGCGCGGTCAGCGGCAGCAAGAAGTTTTTCAGGGGTGTCGCCATCTTCCGGAAACGCGGCGACGCCGGCGCTCACGGAGAGTGCCGGCGGTTCAGCCTCGGCGGCTAGCCGCTCGCGAACGCGTCCGACAACGCGCGCGGCAATATCGCGGCCGGCCTCGGGCAACACCAGTGCGAACTCGTCTCCGCCATAGCGCGCGGCGGTATCGATCGCGCGCGAATGGCTCCGCAAAATTTTGCCGAGGCGCACCAAGGCGCGGCTCCCGGTTAAGTGCCCGTACTGATCGTTGATCGCTTTGAGACCGTCCATATCAAGGAGCACGATGCTGAAGGCCCGCTGCGTACGCCGCGAACGGTCCAGCTCCGCTTCCAGCACGCTCAACAGGCGGCGATAATTGGCAAGTCCCGTCAGAGGATCGCTGACCGCCATCGAGCGCACTTGCTCGAAAAGCCGCGCTTGATCCAGCAGCGCGCCGGAGAGCATCACGACATAACTGAGGGTCTTGCTGACCTCGGCGAGGAAAAAGGGGCCGTCGAAAAGTTGCCGCGAGAAAGTGGCGGCCAAATGGCAAACGATATTCAGCGCCGCCACGCCGAAAAGCGAATAGTCATACAAACTCGGAGCGCCCTTGCTCGCGTTGGATAACAGGCGCTTCCTAAAATAGATCGCAGCCACAAGAAACAGGCCGGCTGGGAGCAAATCCCAGGGGCGCGAGAAAACGTGCGAAGCGTGTGCGACCGGCGCGGCCGGCGCTGCAAGAAACGCCGCGCTGGTGAGATACGCCGCCGTGGCCACCACCAACAGGGCGCCCGCGGTTTCGCGGCTCGGCTGGCGCGCGGTAGGAATGTAACGCTCGATCAAAATCGCAGCCAGCAGCATCACGCCCAGCAGCGTGCGGCTGACCATCCAGCCCATCGGGATGCTGGTCATGGGCACGTGCCCAGACTGCAGCTGATCGTTCAGCCCGAAATAGCTGACCGTCTCAATGATTCCGGAGAGCACGAAACCGAAGGAAAGAATCAGCGCGGTGCGATCGTGTGTGCCGCGGAAGCGCACCAAGGCGTTCGCCGCATAGCAAAAACTGATCAGCGTGCCGCCAATTTCCAGATAGAGATAAGTTTGCGGATTGCCGACAATCTCCGCGGAGCGCAGATAGAAGATGGAGCCAAGGAAGATAACGCCCAGACCCAGTGCCGAAGCGAGCAGGATTCGCGAATGTTCCTTCTTCCATAACGCAGCAAGGCGCGCCGCTACTTCCGTGGCGCTGAACTGGCCATGTCGTGCAAACCCGCTGATTGTCCCCCAACCACCCACGAAAACCCCCAAATGCCGACAAAAGACTGACAACTGGCGGAAGATTGCAAGTTCGTATCCGTTTGGGGAGGAATTTGGGTGCTTGCTAAATCACTGCATGTAAGGGACTTATAATGTAACCCGGACAATGACGAGGATTTCGGTTCAGGAGCGAGACGCGGGGGCGGTCGGTGTGTCTCACGCTTATCTATTTAAAAATAAAAGAGTTAAGCAGCAATTAGAGCCGGTTGTGAGACCAAGCTGCCCCGTCTCAAGTTTGAGACTGTCTCACTCCTGATGCGGCCTGGAGCTACAATTTCGGTTTGGGGGGAGCTAGCTCGCGGGCCACCACTGTATCCGCGAAGCCGCAGGTTTTGTGGGAGCCGTCGCAAAATGGCTTATTCGCGGAATGCCCGCAGCGGCAAAGGGCCAACGTCGTTCGCCCCGCTAGCCCGAAGGGTCGCCCTTCCGGATCGACGATCTCGAAATCGCCTTCGATGCGAAGCGAACCATTGTGGTTCACGGTGATCTTGGTTGCCGCCACTTTTCTCTCCTGGAGTTTCCGCGCAGCATTGTCTCGCTTCAGCCTGCCTCCGAAAAGACGAAAGTTACAGAGTCTCCGCGGGTTGGCGGCTGAAGCGGCTGGGACGCGCCCTTCCTTCGTCAGGATAAACTAAAGCTCGCCCCTACAACTATGTTCTCAGTATTTCGGGACCGAGGGATCGACCTCGTCCGACCACGCCAGGATGCCGCCCTTGAGACTCGCAGTCTTGCGGAATCCGGCCTTGCGCAAGAAGTCCACGGCTTCCGCGGAGCGTTTGCCGCTGCGGCAGTGCGCCACGATTTCGCGCGAAGAATCCAGCTCGTGAACGCGCCGAGGCAGTTCGCCGAGCGGAATCAAATGTCCTTTGAGATTGCAGATCTGAAATTCGTGGGGCTCGCGCACATCGAGAATGAAGAGATCGTCGCCGCGATCCAGCCGCGATTTCAACTCGCGCGGGGTAATTTCCGGGACCTGCACATTGGACTCCGGCGCTTCTTCGCCGCGTACGCCGCAGAATTCGTAGTAGTCGATGAGCTCGTTGATGGTGCGATGCTCGCCGCACATCGGGCAATTGGGATTTTTCCGCAGCTTCAGTTCGCGGAATTTCATCGCCAGGGCATCAAACAGCAGCAGGCGTCCGGCAAGACTATCGCCACTGCCGAGAACGAGCTTGATCGTCTCCATGGCCTGTAGGGAGCCGACGATTCCGGGCAGCACGCCCAATACGCCGCCCTCGGCGCACGAAGGCACCAGGCCCGGCGGAGGCGGCTCCGGATATAAGCAGCGGTAGCATGGGCCATCGGGCATGCCGAAGACGGTTACTTGCCCTTCGAAGCGAAAAATCGAGCCGTACACGTTGGGCTTGCCCAGCAGAATGCACGCGTCGTTCACCAGATAGCGCGTTGGAAAATTGTCCGTGCCGTCGACGATGATATCGAAGTCCTTGAACAGCTCAAGCGCGTTGTCGCTGGTCAGCTTTGTCTCGAATGTTTCGATGTGAATGTCCGGATTGAGACTGGACAGGCGCTCGCGCGTGGCTTCGGTTTTGGGCTTGCCGACGTCCTCGGAGCCGAACGCAACCTGGCGCTGCAAATTGGTGACATCAACGACATCAAAGTCCACAAGGCCGAGCCGGCCAATGCCCGCTGCCGCAAGGTACAAACCCAGCGGCGCGCCCAAGCCGCCGGTCCCAATCAGCAGCACCTTGGCATTCTTGAGCTTCAGCTGACCTTCCATGCCGACTTCGGGCATGATCAGGTGACGGCTGTAACGCAAAATCTCTTCGTTTGAGAGGCTCGTCGCGGGTTTCGCTTCTCCCGGCGCGCCCGTCATGGGTTGGACCTTAGTTGCCATAAACATTTCCCCTGAACCACCAGTCTAGTTCAAATCAGATGAAAAAGAACGCCGCGAGATGCAAGTTCCAGCTGTGCCGTTGGAGCGAAAAAGCAGGTTCCTCGCTGCGCTCGGAATGACAAGTTTGAGGAGCGGCGTTAAAAGCTCCTTGCTACGCCTGCCTGCACAGGCAGGCTCGGAATGACAAGGTCGAGGAGCGGCGACAACAGCGATGCACGGGAGAGGAACCGCCGGCGATTGAAGGCACGATGCTGATGGTGTCGCCGTCCTTGGTGGGCGTATTTTCTTTCGCCAGGTAACGAATGTCTTCGTCGTTTACGTAGACGTTGACAAAGCTGCGCAGCTTCCCTTCCTCGGTAAACAAATGCTTGCGCAGATCGCCGAATTCCGTGGTCAGCCGGCCGAGCGCTTCGCCCACCGTCCCCGCTTTTACCACCGTCGAATCGCGCTTTCCTGCGTAAACGCGCAGCGGCGTCGGAATAATCACTTTCACTCCCATCTCAATTTCTCCTCGCCAGAGCTGTCACCTGGCCGCGTGATCGCGAATCGCAATTTCCTCGCTGGCATAGTCCGAGCGATCATCGCTCAAGCGCCACGAGGTCATCTCCGCGGGCTTGCCGCCGGCCACGCTCACAATTACGTAGCTGTACCACGGCCAGGCATGCTCGAGGTCATACTGGCTTGGCCGCGCCGGATGGTCCGGATGCGAATGATACCAGCCTACGACGTCCAGTTTCTTCTCCAGCGCTGCTTTCTCCGCGTCGCGCACATCTTCGGCGGTGACCGAAAAACGATTGTGCGGAGAATCGTCTCGCCGATTCACGAGCGGAAGCAGCGCCAGGATCTCCCTTATCGGCAGCTGCACGCCGCTGGCAGTCGTGTCATTGCCATCCACTCCGTCGCGCCCCAGCAGCGCTCCGCAGCATTCGTGCGGATAGGTTTCGGCGCCGTGCTGCCGAATCTTCTGGGCGACTTCCGTGCTCATCTTTAGAGTTGGGGCGGTAGCCATGACTAGTGCTCGTCCCAAAAACGTTCACTCAAATACTTTGCGCCGGAATCGGCGAACACGGTAACTATCACCGCGCGCTGCTCGGGGGGAAGTTTCTTCGCCACGGCAAAGCAGCCGTTCAGCGCAGCCGCCGCGCTCGGACTCACTAGCAAACCTTCCTCGCGGGCGACGCGTTTCACCAGGCGATATGCGTCTTCGGTGCCGACCTCCAAATTCTCGTCGGCAAGTGTGTCGTCATAAATCGAGGGCCGAATCGCGGTCTCCATGTGCTTCCAGCCTTCGAGCCCATGAAACGCCGCATCCGGTTGCAAACTGATGGAGCGAATGGCGGGATTCAGCTCCTTCAAACGGCGCGTAGTGCCGACAAACGTACCGCTAGTGCCGAGGCCGGCAACAAAATGCGTGATGCGCCCGGCGGTCTGCTCCCAAATCTCGTTCGCGGTGCCGCGGTAATGCGCCTGCCAGTTCGCGGGGTTGCTGTACTGATCGGGATAAAAATATTTCTCGGACTCCGCCGCAACAATTTTTTGCACGCGGCGGATCGCGCCGTCCGTGCCCTCATCGCCTGGAGTAATAATCATTTCTGCGCCAAAGGCAGCCAGTATGCGCTTGCGTTCGTGCGAAGCGCTGTCGGGCAGGCACAGCGCTACGGGATAGCCAAGAGCCGCGCCAACCATGGCGTAAGCGATGCCGGTGTTGCCGCTGGTCGCGTCAATGATGGTTTTGCCGGGCCGCAGCGCCCCGCTGGCCAAGCCAGCCTGAATCATGCTGAGCGCCGGGCGGTCCTTCACCGAACCGCCAGGATTGAACCACTCCGCTTTGGCACAAAACTCAATGTTCGGAAACTCCCGACCGATGCGCTGCAGACCCAACAGAGGCGTGTTTCCAATGCGCTCCAACACGGACTGACCAACGGATGCCTTGCCAAGCGGAGATGCGCTGGGCTGTGTTGTGGCCATAGCAGCGGGCATGTTTCTTCCCAAGACTAGACGCCCTCTCGAGCAAAATCGCGGAAGAGAAAGGCAACCAGTTTACTCCCTATTAGATGCGCGGGCCAAACCGCCTGTTATGGACGATATACCGAGAAGCTTTTGGCAGAAAGACACGGTCAAAGAATTCATTTAGCGCACCAGCGGCTTTACAGACGCTGTTGCATTCCTTTACTCTGAGTACCCATGTGGAATGTCAACGAGCGGCTTTCGCAAAAAGCAATTGAGAGCCTGGCGGCGCTGGGGTTTAGCGTCGGCAGCACGCGCGGTGTGGTGCGTGTGGAAAAATACGGTTGCGGCGCGGAGTTTCGCAAGGACGCCGACGGGCTGTACCAGATGACGGTGCAGCCGACCATCATGCTGAACGGGAAATTCACTCGCTTGTGGGACGCGGGCTACCAGAAATTCCTGCTGACCGATGACGGTCAGAAAGTGCCGGCACTGGCTTCGCACCTGGCGAATTTGAGGAAGTTCAACGAAGAGCTGCGCACCGCCCTGGGCGTGCCCACGTTTTACAATGAGGCGCTCGGCTCGGTAAGTCAGGTCAGCGTCTACGACCGCGTCAAAGGGCGGCCCGGCGACGTCCCCGACAAAACTGTCGGCGCCCACAGCGCCGGCGGCGAGCATTAGATCGCCGCTTCATACCGCGTCTCTCAGTTGCCGACGGAACTTAACCGGGTCCACGCGATGCTTCGCGGCTTTGCGCGCGCCGATAAAAACCACCGGGATGTCCGTGCCGTACCTCCGCTTCAACTCTGCGTCGTCATCGATGTTCACCTCGAGCAGAGTGGCGCCATATTCGCCGAGCAGCGGCTCGATCAACGCTTTGGCTTCTTCGCAAAGATGGCAACCAGGACGCGTGTACAGCGTAATCACGCGGGGTCCGATAGCCGCAAGCCGCGCGTCTTCAGGGCTATCATTCACGGTTTTGCATCCCTCGGGGGGCCGCCGACGCAGCCTTTCGAACGGAACGTACGTCTTTCCAAGTAGTACAATAGAGTTCTAGAGTTCGCTGCACGTGTCTGCTGCATGCCTCCCGGAGTCCGCGCCATTGTAGCGCAGCGCCCGGGGCCGAAAGTGGAGCTCAGGCATGCTGCAAACTGCCGAATGAGGGAGGGCCAATGGGAAGGGTCGTAGCGCTGATGGATGACTTGTTTTTTCAGATGAAGCTGGCGGAAACGGCGAAGCATCTCGGCGTCGAAGTGAAGGTCGCCGCGACTCCCGACGCGCTGCAGGGTCTGCTTACTCCCGCGCCGAAACTGCTGATCGTGGATCTCAATTCGCGAAACGAGCCGATCGCGACGATCCAGCGGCTGCGCGCCGCGAAAAATGGCGTTCGGGTGGTCGGCTTCCTGTCGCACGTGCAGACGGACCTGGCCGCGCAGGCTCGCGCCGCGGGTTGCGACGAAGTGATGCCGCGCTCTGCCTTCACACAGAGCCTGGCGACCATTCTTGCCGCGGCAAAGGATTGACGTGGTTCGACGCGCACGATCGTTCAAATTCGCTTTTGCGGCGGTGCTGTTGCTTTGCGGGTCGGTGGCGCCCGCGCAGGAAAGCAGTTCCGCGCCGCACGTTAACACGGCAGCACCGACCGCGGCCGCGATGGCGCCCGATGCGCCAACCGCGGCCTTGCGCGACGCCTTGTCCGCGGCTTGTTCGCAGAGCGAGCAATCTTTTTCCAAGTTCCTCACGGCTCGCAACGCGGACACCTTTGCGCACCTTACGCCTGCCGCGCGCGTCGCGCTCATGAAGCGTTTCGTGCTCTTGAATGAGCCTGGCAAGCCTTCCCTGCTGCCAAGCGCTTCGGGACGCCCGACCATCCAGTGTCAAACGCCCGGAGGAGCCGCGGAGTTGCAAATCGGAGGTGCGGAAATTTCCGACAATCTCGCCTTCCTGCCGGTGGAGGTGCGGGAAGCCACGGATACCACGGGCGCAAGCGTGATCCGCGTGCAGATGGGGCTGGTGCGAGAAAAAGGCGATTGGAAATTGCTCTCTGTTGGACTCGTCCTGCTGGACCTGCCGGCCCTTGCTTTCGAATGGGACGCTGCGGAAATGGAGTCCACGGAGCGCGCCGCCATCGATGGATTGAAAAGAATTGCGGAAGCCGTTGAATCCTATCGCCGCAAATATTCACGTTTGCCGGAATCGCTCGCTAAGCTTGGTCCCGCTCCGCGCGGTTCGGCGGCGGGCCCGGATGCCGCCGGACTCTTGGACGCAGATCTGGCCTCGGGCGTTCGAACCGGATACAGATTCCGCTACGTCATTTCCGGCGCTAACAGCCTCGGCGCTCCTGCGAAATACGAAGTGGCGGCGACGCCAGAAACCTACGGGCGGACCGGACGTCGCTCCTTTTTCCGCGACACGAACGGCGGGTTGCACGGTGCGGACCGTCAAGGAGCGGTGGGCAGCGATGTTGATCCGCGCCTCGAGTAACGGTCCGACCAGCCACGCAAGCATACGAGGAGTCTCGAAGGGTCTCGCCGGTCGCGGTTCTTTCCTGATTTGTGCCACAGCCCACTTGGCGATACCATCGGGCACTTCACCATGACACGATTCGCTCGATGCCTGTTTCTCTTTGCTCTCGCCGCGGGATTGCCGCAGCCGTTTGCCCTGGCGGCCCGTCCGCAGATTGACGCGGTGTACGGGCCGCTTCCGGTGTTCGAACTGCACAGCGGATTCTGGATCAATCTCCATCACCGGCTGTATGAAGAAGCGCGGCAGCAGCGCAGCGCCGTTCCCGTTGGCAGCGCAAAGTCCGGCAAGTCCGGGAAACCCACGCTGCAAGTCGCGCCCGGTGCGAAAGCCGTTTTCACCGCCGCAGAACAGCGCGGTTGGGACGAGGCGGTGGCGTACTACACCGCCAACTATGCTGACAAGGACTTACTCTTCAGCACGGAACTTGTGCTGCTGAAGAATCAGCTCGGCGATTTTGAGACTTGCGACGAACTTTCCGGCGCTAAGAAAAGAACCTGCGACGCCGGGCTGCCGGCGAAGTTGACACAGATTCTGGAAGGCGCCGCGACGGGCTACCGCGCGCACCGCTGGCCAGCCGATGACCGGGCTAACCGCGCCTGGATCAAGCGGGCGGCTCCGCTGGTGCGCGAGCAGGGTGTCGGTTTGTCGCACCGGCTCGCGGACATTTACCAAACGCAGTGGCCCAACGAAAAAATTCGCGTGGACGTGAGCGCCGTCGCCAATGCAGCGGGCGCCTACACGACACTTGACCCGCTGCGCGTCACTATCGCCAGCACGGATCCGCGCAATCAGGGCGCGGCCGCGCTGGAGGTGCTCTTCCATGAAGCGTCCCACGGAATCGCCACACCGGTGGAGCTGGCTATCGCGCGCGAGTGCCGTCAACGCGACAAACCGATCCCGCGCGACCTGTGGCACGCGCTCATTTTTTACACCACCGGCGAGGTGATCAAGCCTTTGATCGACACGGAAAGCGATGCACCCGACGGCCGCACTCTTCCGAACAGGTCGGGGGGAACCAATGCGTCGCAGGACGGCAGGCGCAGTTCGGAAGACGCCCAGTACACTCCCTACGCGAAGCGCGAAGGGCTATACCAGCGAGGATGGGAAAACTATCTTCAAATGCTGACGCGCTACTGGCAACCCTACCTGGAAGGCCGGGTGACCTTCGACGACGCGATCGCGCACATGGTCTCCGCGCTGTAGCGACTGGGCAGTGGGTGGGGCGAGGTCAGCTATCTGTTTGTTCCATGGCAAGTAGTGGAAATTTGAATCGAGAATGTTTATACTCCGCGTGAAGACCGTTTTACCCCTTGTGTGTCCACCT
>Ga0137415_10003313_pt1 | contig 16005 bp, 16 predicted proteins | sample CZODoug3_1_1_16f_FD_183082 | JGI IMG/M metagenome (GOLD analysis project Ga0137415, IMG submission 183082) | Vadose zone soil fungal communities from Angelo Coast Range Reserve, California, USA - CZODoug3_1_1_16fungal (Hybrid Assembly) | ecosystem: Environmental > Terrestrial > Soil > Vadose...
GAGGGCGAGGCCACCAACCGCGCCATCATGATCGCCGACATGACGGGCGCGCCGCTCTATGTCGTGCATACCAGTTGTCGCGAGGCGCATGAGGCGATTGCGCGGGCCCGCGCCAGCGGCAAGCGCGTCTATGGCGAGCCGCTGATCCAGCACCTAGTGCTCGATGCGACCGAATATGCCGACAAGGGTTGGGACCATGCGGCCCGACGCGTGATGTCGCCACCGTTTCGCGACAAGGCACACCAGGCCAGTCTGTGGGCGGGATTGCAATCCGGCTCGCTTCAGGTGGTTGCGACCGACCATTGCGCATTCACGACAGAGCAAAAGCGGATCGGCCTCGACGATTTTCGCAAGATCCCCAACGGAACCGGCGGCCTGGAAGACCGCCTGCCGGTGCTCTGGACAGCGGGCGTCAACACCGGCCGCCTGACCAAAGAGGAGTTCGTCGCGGTCACATCATCGAACATCGCGCGCATCCTCAACATCTATCCAAGGAAGGGCGCCGTCGCCGTCGGCTCGGATGCCGACATCGTGGTGTGGGATCCGGCGGCCAGCAAAACCATTACCGCCAGGAAGCAGCTCAGCCGCATCGACTATAATGTGTTCGAGGGCTACGCCTGCACCGGCGCACCCGTCATTACAATATCGCGCGGCAAGATCGCCTGGAAAGACGGCGACCTTCGTGCCGAACCGGGCGATGGCCGCTACATTGAACGGCCGCCGTTTTCGCCGGTACATGTCGCCAACTCGACCTGGAAACACCAGACCGCACCGAAAGCGGTGCAGCGTGCCGGCGTAACGCCCTAAGCGCCTCCTCGGACCGCCTGCGACACGCGTTCGTGCGCCGGCGGCAACACTTCGCGCGCGAAAATGCCGGCGGAATGCAGCACCTCGTCCTGCCTGAGATCGCCGAAGGAAAACTGGCTGACGAAATAATTCACGCCCGCCTCCTCCGCCATCTTCCTCACCTGCGCGCGGATCGTGCCCGGCGATCCCACGATCGCCCCGCCATTCTGCACGACGCTGTCGAACTCTTCGGGGATCCGCGCATAACGTGGTTGTGTGCCGTGCTTGTTCCAGAGCTTCATGAAGCTCGCGTAGAATACCGGCCACGCGCGGCGGCCGCGTTCCATCGCTTCGCGATCGGTATCGGCCGCGACGACGAAACGATTGATTCCAAGCAAGGGCAATTGATCCGGCGCGTTTCCTGCCGCAATCCATTCCGCACGATAGCGATCGGTGATCTCCCGCACCCGCTGCACGGACCCGCCGCAAACGACGTTGATCCGGTTTTGCGCCGGCCACACGGCGCCTTCGGGCACCGGCACCGCGTACCACAGCGGCGGATGTGGAAGTTGCGCCGGCTTCATATCGATCGGCACGTTTTCGAATTGGTAGTGCTTGCCGCTGAAGTTGATCTCATCCCGCGTCAGCGCCTGCATGATGACGGTATAGGCCTCGACATACATCGCCTGCGCCTGATCCGGATCGACGCCGAAATAGTGCAGCTCATGCGGAGAAGCGCCGCGGCCGATCCCGATTTCGATTCGGCCGCGGCTCAGATGGTCGAGCATGCAGATTTCTTCCGCGAGCCGCAGCGGATGGTGCGCGGGCAGCACATAGACCAGCGCACCAAGCCGCAGCCGCTTGCTGCGTTGTGCGGCGGCCGCAAGGAATACGCTCGGCGACGGCGTCAGATTGAGCGGCGTCGAATGATGCTCGCTCATGTGATAGGTTCGGAATCCGGCCCGATCGTAAAACTCGATCAGTTGCAGCCGGTTTTCGTATTGTTCGGTGAGCGAATACGGCCCGTGATCGTTTTGGTCGAAAATACCGAACTGCATGTACCACCCCATCGACGTCTTCTGCTCCGCTCCATGATCCCGGTAGCGGCCCGTGCGTCGTGGGATGGTTCTACATCGATAAGCACCGATCTTCTAGCATCGAGGCGGTGGCGAAATTGCCACCGCCTGTCCGGGGTCAGGCCGCCTTGCTGGCGTTCAGGCGATCCAGCACAGGCAGCAGTTCCGAGGGATCGGGACGCCGGGTGTAATCGGGGTTCACTTCGGAATAGGCGATGATACCGTCGATGCCGATCAATGATGGCGATCCGATCTCCGAACCGAACCGCGACAGGATCTTCGACGCCGTCTTCACCACGCGCCGCGACACCGGCGGCACCGGAATGGGCCTTGCGATCGTTCAGGCCATCATGACCAGCCATGGCGGATCGATCAGGTTGCTGCCCTCTGACGAAGGCGTCGCGTTCGAGCTTCAGTTCCCGGCCGCCTAACGCCGGATCGGCCGCAACTCAGACCCGCTCGATGATGATGGCAGGCGCCATGCCGCCGGCCGCGCACATCGTCACCAGACCACGCTTGAGATCGCGCCGCTCCAGTTCGTCGAGCACCGTACCGATCAGGATCGAGCCGGTCGCACCGATCGGATGACCGAGTGCGATCGAGCCGCCATTGACGTTGACCTTGTCGCGATCAAGCTTGAGGTCGCGGATGAACTTTTCGGCGACGACGGCAAACGCCTCGTTGATCTCGAACAGGTCGATGTCGTCGAGCGTGAGGCCGGCCTTGGCCAGCACTTTGTGCGCCGCCGGCACCGGCGCATTCAGCATTAGCGTCGGCGAGTCGCCCATGTTCGCCATCGCGACGACGCGCGCGCGTGGCTTCAGGCCATGCGCCTTGGCGTAGCCCGGTGACGCCAGCAGGATCGCGGCCGAGCCATCGACCACGCCCGACGAATTGCCGGCGTGATGGACAAAGTTGATGTCGAGATCGGGAAATTTTTCCAGAATGAGGTTGCGATACGTGGTGCCCTTGTCGTCGAGCGGATAGTCCGCCACCGCGGTGAATGCCGGCTTCAGGCCGGCAAGCCCTTCCAGCGTGGTCTGCGGCCGCGGATATTCCTCGCGGTCGAGCGCAAGGCTGCCGTCCTCGCGATAGACCGGCACCAGGCTCTTGTCGAAATGGCCGCCCTTGATGGCGGCGGCCGCCCGCCTCTGGCTCTCCAGCCCGAGCCCGTCGACATCCTGCCGCATGATCCCTTCAAGCGTCGCGACCGCGTCGGCGCAGACGCCCTGATGCGATTGCGGATGCCGTGCGCGCAGGCGAAGATTGCCGGCGTCCATCATGAACGGCCCCTCGCCGCGCCGCCCTTCCATCGACATCATCTCGGTACCGCCGGCGATCACGAGATCCTCGGACCCCGACATGATCGAATTGGCCGCCATGTTGACGCTGGTGATGCCGGAACCGCAGAAGCGATCCAGCGTGACGCCGCTGGCACGGACGTCATAGCCGGCGTCCAATGCCGACATGCGGCCGAGATCGCCGCTCTGCGGGCCGCGCTGGGAACTGGTGCCCCAGATGATGTCGTCGACATCGGCGGTATCGATGCCGGTGCGATCAGCCAGCGCCCGCAAAACGGTTGCGCCGAGCTGCTGTGGATGAATGCCTGACAGCGCGCCCTTGCCGGCCTTGCCAATGCCGCGCGGCGTCCTGCATGCATCGATGATCAGCGCGTCAACCATGGTGTTTTCCTCAGGGTCTGTTGGTTGGGCGCATTTGCCGATGATCGCGCCGCAAAGTCAATTCGCAACGCGACGGTAGGGTTTCGCCACGGGCGCGCTTTTCGATTGTGGCGCGGGTCACGCTCAGCAGGACCACCATCCTTGACGATTATTTTCGTTTATGCGCAGCTATTTGCGAAGAAAATCAATTCCGCAGGGAGGAAAAATGGAGATGCTTCGGCAGGCGCTTGCCGGTTACGGGATTCTGATCGCATCGACCATTCTGGCACACGCTGCCGAGCCTGTTCGCCTGCGCGTGGCAGACTCCTTTCCGAAGGGCCACTACCTCGTAAAGCTCATCCTCGAACCTTGGATGGAGGAGGTCAGCAAGCGCACCAGCAACGCGGTCATCTTCGAACACTATCCGGCCCAGCAGCTCGGCAAGGCGGCCGATATGCTGAAACTGACGCAGACCGGCGTCGCCGACATCGGGTATGTCGCCCCGGGCTACACCTCCGACAAGATGCCGGTTTCCGAAGTGGCGATGCTGCCTGGCGCGTTCGAGCATTCCTGCCAGGGCACGCTCGCCTATTGGAAGCTCGCCAGGAACGGCGTGATCGCAGAGCAGGATTATACCGCCAACAATATCCGCCTGCTGCTGGCGGTAAGCCTGCCGCAATACCGCATCCTCGCCGTCAAGCATCCGGTCAAGGACGTCGCTGACGTGACTGGTCTGAAATTGCGCTCCACCGGCGGCGCGCAGGACCTGACGCTGCGCGCGCTCGGCGCGGTGCCGGTCCGAATGGCCGCGCCCGACGCCTATGAATCGCTGTCGCGCGGCACCATGGACGGCCTGCTGTTTCCGCTCGAAAGCGTCGTCGCCTACGGCGCCGACAAGCTGGTGAAATATTCGACCGACGGCGTCGGATTCGGCAGCTTCATCGTGTCCTATTCGATCAGCGAAAGCGCGTGGAAGAAACTCTCCCCGGAAATCCAGAAGGCGATGATCGACGTGGCAGATGAGATCATCCCTTCGGCGTGCCAGGAAGTGCAGAAGGCCGATGAAACGACCAAGAAATCCGTCGAGGCCGCCGGTGTCCATTTTGAGACGCTGCAACCGGAGACCCGCGCGAAATTCAAGGATCTATTGAAGGGCGTGGCAAAGACCTGGGCGGATGGACTTGATTCCCGCGGCAAGCATGGCAGCGACGCCCTCAGGGAATTCGATGCCGCGGTTGCCGCCGTGCCCAACAGGTAATTTTCCGGCGAGGCTGGTCGAATAATTCGCGATTGGCTTGCTCTCACCGCATCATACGGAGACCAAATTGATCAAGGCAAGCCTCAGGGCTTTGACCGCTATCGAGAGGGTGACATCGACGATCGCCGCATGCTTCATGTTTGCGATCATGATCATCGTCTTTAGTGACGTCGTCATGCGCTACGTTTTCAATCGCCCGTTCTCCTGGGCCTATGATCTGATCTCGCTTTACATCATGGCTGGGGTGTTTTTTCTGTCGTTGTCCGGCACCTATGCCGTTAACGGGCATATCAGCGTCGATATCCTGTTGCCGCGGTTTTCCTCGGCCATCCAGCGTCTGTGCATCATCATTTCGAACCTGGTCGGCCTTGCGATCTTCATTCCGATCACGTGGCTCGGCTATCAACGCGCGCTCGACAACTTCATCTCCGGCGACGTGCTGGCCGGAGCGATCCCGTGGCCGACATGGGCCTCCGCCGCCCTCGTCCCGATCGGGGCCGGCATCCTTGCGCTGCGGCTGGCCGTGCACATGGTCGCCAATATCGCGAGCCTCGTGACCGGGGAGGATTTGCTGCCGCTGCCGGCCATATCCGGCCACAGCGTCGAAAAGGCCGGAGGCTTCGAATGATACCCGTTTTTGTTCTTGCGTTGCTGTTCGGCCTGCTGGCGATCGGCACGCCGGTCGCGTTCGCGATGGCCTTTTCCGGCGGACTCGGCCTCTATTTGACCGGCGGCATGCCGATCCTGATGGGCGTGCTGCAGACGACACCGCTGTCGGCGGTCACGTCCTACGAATTGATCACCATCCCGATGTTTCTGCTGATGGCCGATCTCGTCCTGCTGTCGGGCGTCGCCGACGACCTGTTCAAGACGGCGGCGGCCTGGGTCGGCCGAATTCCCGGCGGGCTCGGAATGGCGACCGCGCTGGCGGGCGCCGGCTTCGGTTCGATCTGCGGCACCAGCACCGCATCCGCCGCGACGCTGTCCTCGACCAGCCTGCCCGCGATGATCCGGCAGGGTTATGAACCCAAAATGGCGGCCGGCGTCGTCGCCATCTCCGGAACCCTTGCGATGCTGCTTCCGACCAGCGTCGCACTGGTCATTTTCGGCCTGCTCGCCGAAGTGAACATCGGCAAATTGCTGATCAGCGGCATCATTCCCGCGATCTTCGTCACGCTCATCATCATGGGCACGATCTATCTGCTGGTATGGCTGGATCCCTCGCGCGCCCCGACGATCAAGGCGGTGCCGTGGTCGGAACGCTTCAGCCTGCTCTGGCAGGTTAGCCCGATGGTCACGCTGTTTTCGATCGTGACCGGAACGATCTATCTCGGCGTCGCGACGCCGACCGAGGCTTCCGCGTTCGGCGCGTTCGGCGCGTTCTGCCTTGCCTGCTGGAAACACAAGATCAACGCCGCGTCGCTTTACGTGACATTACGGCACGCCGCCCAGGGCACCTGCATGATCGTCTTGATCATCATGTGCGCCCACATTTTCGGTTATTTCTTCACGCTGACGCAAGTGACGCAGAACATCGTGGGATGGGTCGGTGGACTCGACGTTTCGCGCTGGGTCATCATCACGCTGATCCTGTGCGGCTATATCGTGCTGGGCTCGTTCATGGACCAGATTGCGATTCTGGTGCTCACGGTTCCGATCGTGCTGCCGCTGATCAAGGCGCTCGGATTCGATCCGATCTGGTTCGGCGTCATCAAGATCGTCACCGCCGAGGTCGGCATGATCACGCCGCCGATCGGCCTCAACTGCTTCATCGTGGCCCGCTATGCCGGGCGACCTGTCGGCGAAGTATTCCACGGCACCTTTCCGCACTTCATCGCGCACCTGTTTGCGATCGCTATTTTTGTGGCGTTTCCCGATATCATTCTTTGGCTGCCCAACCATATGCAACATTGAGAACCCGCTGGAATAAACAGCGGTCCACGGGAGTGAACACATGCGCCTCGATCTTCGGGTGACCGGCCTTGCCGCCTGTCTGCTTGCGGCGTCCGCATCGTCGGCATCGGCTCAGGAAAAAATCACGCTGCGTCTGGCTGATAGCCTGCCGAGCGGCCACGTCATTCACGAACTGGTGGCAAAGCCGTTCATGGAGCTGGTCATCAAGGCGACCAATGGCCAGGTGACCTTCCAGCACTTCCCCTCGGAGCAGCTCGGCAAGGCCAAGGACATGGCGCAGCTGACCGCGATCGGCGTCGCCGACCTTGCCTACATCGTGCCGTCCTATTCGTCGGACAAATTTCCGCTGACCGCGGTCGCGGAGCTGCCCGGCATCTTCGACACCGAATGCCAGGGGTCACTCGCCTTCTACAAGATCTCGCACAACGGCGGAATTTTGGAGACCAGGGAGTTCGGCCCGAACCAGTTGCGCCCGCTGATCACCATCGCGCTGCCGGCCTATCAGATCCAACTCGCCACCAGCCGCGACATCAAAACCGCGAAAGACCTCGAAGGCCTGAAGGTCCGCACCACCGGTGGCGCGATGGACCTGATGATGCGCTCGATCGGCGGCATTCCCGTTCGCATGGCCGCACCGGAGATCTATGAATCCCTCACCCGCGGCACGCTCGACGGCTTGATCTTCTCGTACCAGAGCTCGGTGTCCTACGAATTCGGGAAGATGCTGAAATCAGGTACCGAGGGACAGAACTTCGGCACCGCTATCGTGACCTATTCGATGGGGGAAGCGAAATTCAAGTCGCTGCCGGAGAACGTGCGTAAGGCGCTGCTCGAGGCCGGCGAGCAGACCACACGCGAAGGCTGCAAGCGCTTTGAGGACGGCGAGAAGGCCGCGACCGCGAAGATCAAGTCGCAGGGCATGAAGGTCGTCAATTTCGGCCCCGACGACAAGAGGGTTTTCGACGCGGCGTTCAAGACGGTGTCGGAGGATTGGGTGAAAGACCTCGACAAACGCGGCAAGCCGGGCACGGAGGTGTTCAAAGCCTTTACCGAGGCCTTGGCGGCGAGCCATTGACGGGGCCGTCCGTGAAGGGCCCGGAAGCTTCGGCGCCGGCGGGGCCGCTCGCCGGCGTCCGGATCATCGACCTCACCAGCGTGATGATGGGGCCCTTTGCGACCATGATCCTCGGTGACTACGGCGCCGACGTCGTCAAGGTCGAAAGCCCCGATGGCGACGTCATGCGCTACGCCGCGCCGATGCGCCATCCCAAAATGGGCGCGATGTATCTTCAGGGCAATCGCAACAAGCGCTCGATCGTGCTCGACCTGAAGAAGGCCGGCGGCCGTGAGGCGCTGTTGCGGCTCGCTTCGACGGCGGACGTGTTCGTGCACAATGTCCGCCCCGCCGCGATGGCGCGCCTGAAGCTCGGCGCCGACGATCTGCTCGCGATCAACCCGCGGCTGGTTTACGCCAGCCTGCATGGCTTTGGCGAGAAAGGTCGCTACGCCGGGCGGCCGGCTTATGACGATCTGATCCAGGGGCTAACGGCGCTGCCGGCGCTCACAGGACAAATCACCGGCGAGCCGCGTTATTCGCCGGCCACGATGGCCGATCGCATCGTCGGGCTGAACGCCACCCATGCAATCCTTGCCGCCCTGCTCCATCGCGACCGTACCGGCGAAGGCCAGTCGATCGAGATTCCGATGTTCGAGACCATGGCGCAGTTCGTGCTCGGCGATCACATGGCCGGTCGAAGTTTCGAGCCGCCGATCGGACCATCAGGCTATTCGCGATTATTGTCGCCCGATCGCCGCCCTTACCAGACCAGCGACGGCTATATCTGCGCCCTCGTCTACAGCGACAAGCAATGGAACGCATTCTTCCACAAGGTCGGCCTCGACAGCGAGGCCGAACGCGATCCACGCCTGAACAGCATCTCGGCACGAACCCGGAATTATGACTTCGTCTACCACTGGTTCTCGCAGCTGATGAAGACCCGCACCACCGCCGAATGGATCAGCTTTTTTGAAGAAGCCGACATTCCGCACGCGCCGCTGCACGATCTCGACAGCCTGATCGACGATCCGCACCTCGCCGAAGTAGGCCTCATTCAGTCCATGGAACACCCGACCGAGGGCACCCTGCGTGTGGCAGGGCCAGCCGCGACATGGAGCAAGACGCCACCTTCGATCCGGCAACATCCGCCGCGCCTCGGTGAGCATGGTGGGGAGATTTTGCGCGAGGCCGGGTTTTCGGAGGATGCGATCGAGGGTCTCATCAGCGAGGGAGCGCTGATCAATCCGGATCCGTAGGCTGGGCAAAGCGAAGCGTGCCCACCATCTTATGATCGGAATTGTGATTGGTGGGCATGGCGCAAGAGCGCCTTTGCCCACCCTACGCTTCTATGCTTCTTTGCTAGTCAGCTTCTACGCAGCGCCAGAATCTTCTACGCCGCGCGAAGATGCGGCTTGTCCAGCATCTTGCCGTCCATCTTCACCACGCCGGAAGGATTGCCGTCAAAGGCGGCAACGACGCGCTCCGACCAGGCGATCTCCTCATCGGTCGGCAGGAAGGCGGCGTTGACGACATCGACATGCTTGGGGTGAATCACGGCCTTGGCCAGGAAACCATCCTGGCGCGCGGCGATCGACTCTTCCCGCAACGCCTCGAGATCGTTGATGTCGGTAGCGATGGTATCGATGGCGACAACGCCGGCCGCCGCCGCGCCAATCAGGCAGAGATCGCGCGCCAGCACGAACGGCGAGTGGTAGCGGCCATCCGTGCGGTTACGCGAGGCGCCGAGCGACGCGGCGAGGTCTTCCGCGCCCCACATCATGCCCCACAGCCGCGGGCTCATATGCTCGAAGTCGAGAACCTTGAGTACAGCGCGCGCGGTCTCCGTCGCTACCGTGACGATGCGCGTAGTCCCCTGCTCAATGCCCGACGCGGCCTCGAAGGCGTCGAGATAGAGTGCAAGCCGATTGACGTCCGTCGCTCCAGCGCATTTCGGCAGCACGATGCCGTCGGGTTTTCCCGGTATCACAGCGGCGAGGTCACCGAGCGTCATATCGGTATCGAACGCGTTGACGCGGATATAGAGCTTCTGGTCCGGATTGCGCGCATCGAGCATTCCGCGCGTGATGCCGCGCGCCACCACCTTCTGCTCCGTCGCGATGGAATCCTCGAGATCGAGGATCAGGGCATCCGCCGCGGTTTTCTTCGCGCTTTCGAATTTCCGGACGCTATCGCCGGGAACGAACAGGAACGAGCGCATCGCCTTACGCCTTCGGTTTGCAATGCATCAGGCCGGTGCGGCGGCAGCTTGCCACCACCTCGCCGCGCTGATTGGTCATGGTGTGCTCGAATTCGACGAGCCCTTGCGTCGGCCGCGATTTGCTGGCGCGCTTGGAGATGATCTTTGTGTGCGCTTTCAGCGTATCGCCGTGAAATACCGGCTTTGGAAACTTGACGTCGGTCATGCCCAGATTGCCGACCGTGGTGCCGAGCGTCGTATCGTAGACGCTCATCCCGATCATGATGCCGAGCGTGTAGAGGCTGTTGAACAGCCGTTGGCCGTACTCGGTCTTCTCGGAGAAATGCGCGTCGAGATGTAAAGGCTGCGGATTCATCGTCAGCAGGCTGAACATTGTATTGTCCATCTCGGTCACGGTCCTGGAGAATTCGTGGTGAAATTCCCGGCCGACCTCGAACTCTTCGAAATATAACCCTGCCATTACCGCCCCTTGTAGTTAGGCGTTCGTTTCTCGACGAACGCATTGAGCCCTTCCTGACAATCTTCCGTGGTCGCCACCAGCGCGAAGCTTTCGGCGGCGTTCTCGACCGACCGGCGAAAGTCGGAATCAATGGCGCGCATGAAGGCATCGCGGCCGATCTTCATGACAATGGGTGACTTGGCCGCAAGCCGCCGCGCGATCTCGCGGGCGCGCTGCAGCGCGGTTCCCTTCGGCACGACTTCGCTGAGCAGCCCCATGCGAAACGCGGTTGCGGCATCGAAGGGATCGCCCAGGAACAATGGGCCAAACGCCTGATGTTTTCCGACCAGCCGCGGCAGTTGCACGAAGTGGATCGCGGGGATCAGGCCAACGTCGATCTCGGGATAGCCGAAGGTCGAGGCGTCGCCGGCGATGATCATGTCGCAGGAAATCGCAATCGTCATGCCGCCGGCACGCACCGCGCCGTCGATCGCCGCGATGGTTGGCTTGCCGAGCCGGTACTGGGTGTCGTTGAGCGCAAAATACAGCCGCTCGAGGAATTTCTTGGTTTCGATCCCGGGCTTGCCTCTGATGATGTCGAGATCAAGCCCGGCGCAAAACACCTTGTGCGCGCTGCCGATGATAACAGCGCGTACGGCCTCGTCGTCCCTCGCCTTGGCGAGTGCCGCCAGCAGCGCGTCGATCAAGGGCATGCTGAGCGCATTGACCGGCGCACGATCGAGCATGATCTCGGCAACGCTACCCGAAACCGAGTAGCGCACAGGTTTTTCGCTCATGCTGCCGCATCTCCCTTGGCCTGGCGTACCACGCCGTCCCTGACCAGATCGTCGATGACGCTGCGATCGATGCCAGCTTCCATCAGAACCGCATAACTGTCCTGCCCGACGTCCGGCGCCGGACACAGACTGTCTTCGGAAAAGCTCGCGATCCCCGGCGTGCGCGCGCTATAGACCGGTCCAACGCCGGGCGTGTCCTGGCACACCGCCGCTTTGGTTGCCTCGACATGGGCGTTCCGCAGCCATTCGCCGGGATTGAGAATTCGTTCCGCAATGATGTCGGCCGCGTGCAGCCGCGCCAACCAGGCGTCCGTCGGTTGTGCCAGGAACACCTCGCGCAGCTGCGAAATCAGCGTATCGGCCGAATCCGCGCGGCTGGCAAAGTCGGCAAAGCGCGGATCGGTGGCGAGGCCATCGCGCTCGATCGCGGCGCAGAGCCGCTTGTACTGCGGCTCGTTCACCAGCGTGACCATGATCCAGCCATCCTGCGTCTGATAGGAGCCCGCCGGCACATTGAGGGCACGCGGGGCGCCGCCCTCCAGAATATGCTCGGCGACTTTGTGGCCGAGCAGCGCCGCCGTCGACTGCGAGAGATTGACGTCGATCCAGCGGCCGGTGCCGACAGTCGCGCGCGAAAATAGCGTGGTGGCGACGGCCTGGAACGCGTAGACGCCGGTGACGACGTCGGAGATCGTGGTGCCGACCCGGTGCGGCGTGCCGTCATTGCCGACATTGATCGACACCAGCCCGGAAAATGCCTGGGCTACGGAATCCGAACCCGGGCGTTTCGAATAGGGCCCGCTCTGACCGAAGGCGCTGACGGAGAGATAGATCAGGCCGGGGTTATCACGCGACAAGTCTTCGTAACCAATGCCGAGCCGGGCGGCGACGCCGGGCCGAAAACCTTCGATCAGGACGTCGCAGTCTTTCGCCAGGCGCTGGGCGATTGCGACCCCATCCTTGTGCTTCATATCGAGGCAAAGGCTGCGTTTGCCGCGATTATAGACCGCCGACAGCGTGGTGTGATTGCCGTAGGTCGTCCCCAAATAGCGCGACCAGTCCCCCTCGGGCGGTTCGACCTTAATGACCTCGGCGCCGTAGACCCCGAGCAGCATCGCGCAATAGGGCGAGGCGATGCCCTGCCCGAAATCAAGCACGCGGAGGCCTCGATACGGCGCCTCATGCGTCGGCGATAGCTTGCGTTCAATGGCCATTCATCCTCCCGCGACCGGCCGGCGAGCCTACAGCGCCAGATAGCGCTGACGAATGCTATCGTTGGCCTTCAGCTCTTCGATACCGGATGTGTAGACGATCTGGCCCTTGTCGATAACCGTCGCGTGGCTCGCAAGGCCAAGGCAAAAATGCATGTTCTGCTCGGCGATCAATACCGTGGCACCGGTGCCGCGGAGCTGTCGCAGCAATTCACCGATCCTCTGCACGATGATCGGCGCCAGCCCCTCGCTCGGTTCGTCCAACAGCAACAGCACGGGATTTCCCATCAGCGTGCGCGCGATCGCGAGCATCTGCTGCTCGCCGCCGGACAGCCTGCCCGCGATCCGGTATCGCAGCGGCTCCAGCAGCGGAAACACCTCGTACACGCGCCGGACCGACCATTCGTCTTCGCCGTTGGGGCCCTTCTTCTGGCCGATGACGAGATTGTCCTCCACCGTATGCTCGGGAAATATCTGGCGGTCTTCGGGTACAAAGCCGAGACCGGCACGGGCGATGCGGTGCGGCTTCATCCCGGACACCACACGGCCACGCAGCGTCACCCTGCCGCGCCGCGCCGGCGCCAGCCCCATGATCGCCTTCATGGTGGTCGATTTGCCGGCGCCGTTGCGGCCGAGCAGCGCCATGGTCTCACCCTGCCGGACCGCGAGGGCGACGCCGAACAGGATCTGGCTGGTGCCATAATAGACGTCGAGGTCCTCGACCTGCACGACAGGCTGCGCGCTCATATCGCGGCCCCCGCGTGATCTTCGGTGCCGAGATAGGCCTCGATCACCGCTTGGTTGCGGCGGATCGCATCGGGCGTGCCGGTTGCGAGAATTCGGCCGTAGCAGAGCACGACGATCTCGGGCGCGATCTTGAACACGATATCCATGTCGTGCTCGATGAACACGACGGTGATCTTCTGTCGTTCCCAGAGCTCCCTGACCTTGTCGATCATGCGCCAGCGCTCTTCGGTGCCCATGCCCGCGGTCGGTTCATCCAGCAGCAATACCCTGGGTTCGAGCACCAAAGCGAGCGCGATGTCGAGTAACTTCTGGTCGCCATGCGACAGCGTCGCCGCGGTGCGGTTGCGCTTGCCGGCAAGACCGAGCAATTCCATCGCGTGTTCGGCGCGGTCGCGCGTCTCCGCCAGCGGAAATCGCCGGTGCAGCACGCTGGCACGGCGCTGGTCGGCGCAGACTGCCGCCAGCATGGTCTCCTGCACCGTGAGGGAGGGGAAAATGCTGGCCACCTGGAACGCACGGCCGATGCCGTGACGCACGATCTCGGGCGGCGAACGCCCGGCCATATCGACGCCGTTGAGCAGGATCTCGCCGGAATCCGGCCGCAGTGCGCCCGTGATCAAGTTGAAGAAGGTGCTCTTGCCGGCGCCATTGGGGCCGATGACGGCGGTGAGCGAACCGTCGGCGAAGTCGAGCGAGACGTTGTCCGTCGCCTTGACGCCGCCGAATGATTTCGAGAGCCCGCGGATTTCGAGCATGGCTAGCCGCGCTCCCCGGCATCATGGCGGCGTTGCGCGTACCATTCGACCACGAAATCCATCAGGCCTTTGCGCAGACCGATGGCGAAGAACAGGATCACGATGCCGAGCACGATGCCGTAATATTCGGTCAAGCGGGTGACGGTGTCGTTGAGGATCAACAGCAGTACGGTGCCGACCATCGGGCCCAGGAACGTGGTGACACCGCCGAGCATGTTGATGAAGATGCCCTCGCCCGAAATCGTCCAATAGGCGAATTCGGGATAGGCGCCCGAGACAAACAGCGCCATCAAGATGCCGCCGGTGGAGGCAAACAGCGCTGCCAGCACGAAGATCGTCAGCCGGGCGCGCCAGACGTCGATGCCGATGAAGCTCGCGCGTGTCGCGTTGTCGCGGATCATGCGCAACGTATAGCCGAACGGCGATTGCGCGATCTGCCGCATCAGGAGCAGCCCGAGCACCAGCAGCGCACAGCTCATGACATACAAATGCACGTGGTTCGCAAGATCGATACCGAGAAAGATGGGCCGCGGAATGCCGCCGCGCAGACCCTGATCGCCGCCGGTCAGCGAGGTCCATGACAGGATCGTCGAGTGGATCAGCATCTGGAACGCCAGCGTGACGAAGGCGAAATAGATTTCCTTCAGCCGCACGCAGATTGCACCAATGACCGCCGCGACCACGGCCGTGATCAGCAAGGTCCCGACAAAGGCGACCGGGATCGGCACGCCGGTTCGCTGCATGATCAGGCCATAACCATAGGCGCCGAGACCGAAGAACATGCCGTGCCCGAACGAGATCATGCCGGTGTAGCCGACCAGCAGGTTGAGCGAGGTCGCGAACAGGCCGAACGCTGAACAACGGATGACGAAATCGAGCAACGCCTTGCTGCTGAAGAACAACGGCAGCATGGCCAGGACCGCGAACGCCACCAGCGCGATCGAGACGTCAAGATAGCGCGCGCGCTGCGTTCTTGCCTCGGTGCGCGGCGCGCTCAGGGCCTCGCCATCCTGGCCGGCCTGCAATTCGGTCATGCGACCTCCTTGCCGAACAGGCCGGTCGGCCGCGCGACCAGCACGATCACCATGAACAGGTACATCAGCCCTTCGGTGAACAGCGGAAAGCCGAGCGATCCGAACGAGCGAATCAAGCCGATCAGGAGCGCGGCGATCAGCGCGCCCAGGATCGAACCCATGCCGCCGATCACGGTGACGATGAAGGATTCGATCAGCACCGAGAATCCCATGCCGGGGGTGAGCGAGCGCACCGGTGCGGCCAACGCGCCGGCCAATCCCGCCAGCATGCCGCCGAGCGCAAACACGCCGCCATAGATCAGACCGGTGTTGATGCCGAGCGCCGACACCATGCCCGGATTATGCGCGGCCGCCCGGATCACCTTGCCGATCCGGGTGCGGGAAAGCCCGAGCCCGAGGATGACAGCCATCGTCAGCGCCACGCCGATCAGCAGCAGATAATAGGGCGGCACCACGCCGCCGGCGATCAACAGCGGCATCACCTGGAAAGCAGCGGGCATGCCCATCGACTTGAATTCGGGGCCCCATACCATCCGCACCACATCGTCGAAGATCAGCACGAAGGCGTAGCAGACCAGAAGCTGCATCAGGACGTCGGCGCCGTAGACGCGACTCATGAACACGCGTTCGAAGACCAGGCCGAGCAACGCAGTGCCGGCCGCGCCACACAGCATCGCCAGCGCGAAGCTGCCGGTGAACTGATAGGCCGTCATCGCGAAATAGGCGCCGAACATATAGAACGCGCCGTGGCTGAAATTGACGACCTTGAGCACGCCGAAGATCAGCGTCAGCCCGACCGCGACGAGAAACAACAACATGCCGATGATGAGGCCGCTGGTGGTTTGCGTCACCAGGCAGGCGGGACTGGCGAGACAGCCGGTGAGCGCGTCGAGATCCACAGGGAAACATCCGTTACGGCGGGCCGCCATGATCGGCGCGCAAAAAGCATCCGGGGTTGGACCGAGGCGGCTCGCGCCGCCTCAGCCTTCGCCGATCGGTCAGGTGTAGCCCTTGCTCTTCTTCCACTCCGCTTCGAGTTCGAGAATGGTCTT